>OFFU01000522.1_pt1 | contig 38981 bp, 37 predicted proteins | sample 1521451 | NCBI WGS metagenome assembly OFFU01 (sample SAMEA3504106, study PRJEB24116) | mouse gut metagenome | biome: mouse gut; feature: mouse-associated habitat; material: faeces | place: Denmark | collected 2011 | reverse complement strand
GCGACCGCCCCACCCTCCTGCGGCTGGTGAAGCGCATCGAGGTAGGCGAGAAGTACGAAATTGCCGGGGAGACCCATCGGGACATCAAAATCTACTACAACTTTGTCGGGTATGTGGAACTCTGAATTCTATCCTTCTTTATGCGAGGTTATCTAACGACACCTATTGTCACGATATCTCCGTGAAAACCCGGAGCGCCCTGGAGAGCAAACGAAAAAACGGGGACTACGTGGGGGCCTGCCCCGTCTACGGCTACCGGAAGGACCCAGCTAACAAAAATCATCTGGTGATCGACGAGGACGCCGCCCATGTGGTGCGGGAGATCTACCGCCGCCGCATTGACGGGGCCAGCGCGCAGAAAATTGCCGGGGAGCTGAACGAGCGCGGGGTTCTCTCCCCGCTGGCCTATAAAATCAGCCGGGGCCTGCCCCACCCCACCGGGGGCGCGGCGGACAGCCCGGAGGCCAAGTGGTCCGCCAAAGCGGTGATCCGTATCCTGGCGGATGAAACCTATACTGGGGTGCTGGTCCAGGGGCGGCAGGAGACCTACAACCACAAGCTGAAAAATCTGGTGCAGAAGCCCGCCAAGGACTGGACGCGGGTGGAGAACGCCCACGACCCCATCATCCCCCGGCAGAGGTTCGAGCTGGTGCGGATGATCTCCAGCCTGGACACCCGCACCGCCCCGGAGGGGGAGGAGGTCTATCTGTTCTCCGGCATCCTCATCTGCGGCTGCTGCGGCGGGCGCATGACCCGGAAAACCAACACGGTCAAGGGGAAAAAGTATATCTATTACTACTGCCCCACCGGGAAGAAAAACGGCTGTGACCACGCTGTGATGCTGAAGGAGGACGATTTGAAGCGGTGCGTCCTGGACAGCCTGCGCGCCCACATCCGCAGCGTGGCGTCGGTGGACGCCATGCTGAACAGCATCGACGAGGACCGGATGAACCGGGAGCTCATTGCTGGATTCAAGGCCCAGATCGCGGACAACGAGGCCCAGTTGGCCCAGGTGCGGCGGTTCAAATCCACCATCTACGAAAACATGGTGGAGGGCATGATCGACAAAGCGGAGTACCAGGACCTGCGCAGTCGTTACGCCGCCCAGGCGAAGCGGATCCAGGAGGCCATCGACCGTCTGCGGGAGGAGATGGAGCGGGCGGCGGGGGGCGCTGGGGACCGTCTGCGGTGGGTGCGGCACTTCCAGGAGTTCTCCAACCTCACTGAGCTGGACCGGCGGGCGGTGATCGCCCTGGTCCAGTCCATCAAGGTCATCGGCAAGACGGAGCTGGAGATCACATTCCGATACGACATGGAATATCAGGCGGCGCGGGAAAAGCTGTCGCTGGCAAAGGAGGCGGGCTGAATGGCTCGGAAAAGCAGAAAGAATACCGCTGTGATGGAGGAAACTCCCGCTATCAAGGTGTGGCGGGCGGCGCTCTACATCCGGCTGTCCGTGGAGTTCAACGGCAAGCGCGGGGATTCCCTGGAGACCCAGCGGCAGATCATGGAGGCGTATGTCACCCTCTGCCCGGATATTGAGGTGGCGGAGGTCTACACCGACAACGGAATCTCCGGCCAGACCTTTGAGCGGGCGGCGTTCCAGCGCCTGCTGGATGATATCGAGGCGGGGAAGATCGACTGCGTTGTGGTAAAGGACCTGTCCCGGCTGGGCCGCAACACCATCGACACCGGGTACTACATTGAGAAATATTTTCCGCTCCATCAGGTGCGGTTCATCGCCGTCAACGATCAGTACGACAGCGAGGACGGGGAAAACAGCGCCAACCATATGATCGTGCCGCTGAAAAATATGATAAACGAGGCTTATGCCGCCGACATCAGCCGCAAGGTAGCGGCGCAGCAGCGTCAGGCCATGCGGGACGGGGAGTTTGTGGGGAGCCGTCCCCCCTACGGCTATCGGAAGGACCCGGACAACTGCCACCGCCTGCTGGTGAACGAGGACACCGCCCCCACCGTGCGGCAGATTTTCCAGTGGGCCGCTGACGGCGTGGCCTTGAACGACATGGTGAAGCGGTTGAACGAAGCTAAGGTGCCTACCCCTGGTTATTATCTTGCCAGCATCGGGCTCATCACCAGCCAGCGGCTCATGGGGAGCGGCAAGTGGCAGACCTGGACGGTGGGCAAAATTCTGGAGGCCGAGGTGTATACCGGGGACATGGTGCAGGGTAAGAGCCGGACCGTGGGCCGAAAGCAGGTCTCTACCGCTCCGATGGATTGGATCGTGGTACGGGACACCCATGAGGCCCTGGTAAGCCGGGAGATGTTTGAGCTGGTCCAGGCTGTGAGGCAGAACGCGGCAGTCAAATACACCGTGACGGAAAAGAAACCCTATACGGAGAATATCCTACAGGGCCGGGTGTTCTGCGGGTGCTGTGGGAAGAACCTCCACCGCCAGAATAGCCATGGATGCTATTTTTACCGCTGTATCACCAATGACCGCTTGGGGAAGGGCACCTGCCCCGGCGATATCCGCTATTTGAAGGAGGCCGACCTGTTTGATACCATCCTGACCGTCATCCGGCAGAAGGCAGGGGCGGTGATGGGCAGCGGGCTGTATCTGAAGCGGCAGGATGCAAAGATCGCGGCAAAAAAGGCGGCGGTGGACCGGGAGATCGGCCAGCTTCGCGGGGAAACGGAGAAAAACCAGGCGCTGTTGAAGGGGCTCTATGAAAACTTCGTCACCGGCATCCTCACCAGGGCGGAGTACCTGGAGCTGAAAGAGGACTACAGCGGCAAAGTTCGGACGGCAGTGGAGCGGGTCCGGGAGCTCCAAGCGCAACAAAGCGAGCTGGAAGCCCTGGTGAAGGACTGCGCTTCCCTGGCGGACAAGCTGGCGGCAGCGGAGAAGTATAAGGCCCTCACCGCCCGTCTGGTGGAGCAGGTGATCGAGCGCGTCACCGTCAGCGGCCCCGGCGACGTGGCGATCCAATTCCGATTCGAGGACAGCTTCATCCGGCTGGCGAGGTCCCTGCATGGATAGCGGGGCATACACCATCGCCCTCTATATCCGGCTGTCCTCCGAGGACAGCAAGGTGGGCAGCTACAGCATCGAGGGGCAGAAGCGCATCCTCCACAAGTACGTGGAAAATATAGAGGGCGTTTCTGACCCCAACGTTTTGGAGTTCGTGGATAACGGCTACAGCGGGACCAACTTCGAGCGGCCCGCCGTCCAGGAGCTGCTTGAGCTGGTGCGGTCCGGGGGCGTGAACTGCATCATCGTGAAGGACTTCACCCGGTTTGGGCGCAACGCCATTGAGATCGGCTACTTTATGGAAATGGTGTTCCCGCTGTACCACATCCGGTTCATCTCCCTGGGGGATGAATTTGACAGCGACGACTACCATGGGGACACGGGCGGGGTGAACGTGGCGTTCAAATACCTCATCAGCGAATTCTACAGCCGGGACCTGTCCGTGAAGTACAAAAGCGCCAAGTATGTGAAGTTCCGCCGGGGCGAGTATCAGAGCGTCAAGTGCCCCTACGGCTACCGCAAGGGGACGGACGGTCGGATGGAGCCGGACGGCGAGGCCGCCGACAATGTGCGGCTGATCTTTGAGCTGGCTCAAGCGGGGCACAGCGCCGGGGAGATCGTGGGGGCGCTGTTTGAGCGAGGCGTCCTCACCCCTGCCGAGTACAAAGCGGCCAATGGGAGCCACGGCTATGACATCTCCCGGTGTTGTCATATCTGGCATAAGACCACCGTCCGGCGCATTTTGGAGGATGAGCGGTACACCGGCGTCTACATTATGGGGAAGCGGGAGGTGACGGAGGTGGGCGGGCATCACGTTCGGCTGAAGGAGGAAAGCCAGTGGGTGAAGATCCCCGGCCACCATCCCGCCATCGTCAGCCGGGAGATGTTTGAGGAAGTGCAGGATAAATTGGCCCGCGTCAAATGCGGGACAAAAACGGCCCATTCCTATCCCCTGCGGGGGAAGGTGTTCTGCGGATGCTGCCGACACGCTATGACCCGGATACGGGGCCGCTATTTTGCCTGCCAGTACACCGCCGTGGACAATAGCACCCCCTGCCATGGATTGCGGATTGACGAGGCGGAGCTGGAGGGCATGATCTATGAGGTCATGTCCAAACAGGCGAAGGCCATTTTGAATGTGGACGATATCTCCCACGCCGGAAATCTGGAGGTCCAGCTTGCCCAGCAGAAGGAGAGCAGCGGACAGGTGGAAGCCTGCCTGGAACGGAAGCGGGCACTCTATGAGCGGTTTGTGCTGAAGGAGATCGGCGCGGATGCGTTTAAGGCGGAGAAGGCCGTGCTGGACGGTGAGCTGGCCCGGTTGAAACAGGTCCACGCCGCCGTCACCGCCCAGGTGGAGCGGACGCGAGGGGATGAAAAAACAAAACGCGCCAGGACAGAACTGGCGCGGGAGGTCTCCGGGGCCAGCGGCCTGACGGCGGAGCTGGCGGACGCGCTGATCGACCGGGTGTATATCAGTCCGGGAAATCAGGTGGAGATCGTGTGGAAGATGAAGGATTTTTGCGGGGAGGGTTCGGAATGAACGGGAAACGGGTGTGGCTGTACTGCCGTGTGGCCAGCCGGGAAAACAGCGTGGAGCTGCTGGCGGTACAGAAACAGATTTTAGAGGACTACGCAAAAGAGCATGGTCTTGAAATTGTGGGCTGTTCCAGCGACGTGGGGAGCGGCTTGACGATGAACCGTCCGGGGCTGATGGAGTTCCACGCAGCCATGGAGGGAGGCGAGGTCGATATCCTTCTGCTGGCTAAGCTGTCCCGCCTGGGGCGGGATCTGGAGGAAGTGCTTCAATACTGGCGGCTCCTTCAGAAACATCATATTCATCTCTATACTGCGACCGAGGGAGAGATATATTTGGATATGCAATCCCTATTTACGGAAATGTTCAGATACAATTTTTCTGCGTCATTTCGTCATAAACATTCCTCAAAAAAATTGTAAAAATTTTTGTCGTGGGCTTGACATATGGGTGCCGCAGGTCATGGAACCGGGCCTCGGGACAGCCGATAGAGGCCACAATGGGCTTGTATGCCCGCTGGATGGTGTGCAGGTCCAGGTGTCGCCCCGTCTCGGTGGTGAACACCAGCCCGCTGTCCTCCCACATCGGCCCCAGCTTCAACCGCTGTTCTGCTTGCTTGGCCCGGTGGCGCTTCAAGAGCTTCATCACAAAGGGGGCGGGGGTGATGGTACGCGCCCTGTCGTTTTTCAGCGGGGCGAAAACGTACTTGCCGCCCTTCTTCCGCTCCAACTGGAGCTGTTTGTCAATGAGGATGGTCCCACGGGCGAAGTCGATGCAATCCCAGCACAGCCCCATGACCTCCCCCTTGCGCAGACCCGTGAACAGGGTGAAGGTGAACAGCGCCTCCAGGGGGTGGCCCTGGATGGCGGCGAGAAAGGCTTTGCAATCTTCCTCGTCCATGGGCTTGATATCCTTCTTCACCATGCGGGGCAGTATACAGGCATCGGAGGGATTGAAACGGAGATAGCCCACCGCCACAGCCTGTTGCAAGGCGCTGTGGAGCACGGTATGGATGTTACGCAGGGTCTTGGGGGATAAACCCTTGCCGCCCTCGTCGGGGGGCCTTACAAGGCTGTTATAGAAGCCCTGGATGGTGTGGGTGTTCAGAGCTTCCAGCTTCACCGCACCCAGGGCGGGCTTGATATGGTTCTTGATGTTGCCGATGTAGTCTGCCACGGTGTAGGGCTTCACCCCGCCCAGGTAGTCGTTGGCCCAGATATCCATCCACGCGCCCACGGCCATGCGGCAGGGGGCGGTATAGGTGCCAGCGTCCAGGGCGGCGGTGGCCGCTTTCAGCTTTTGGGCAACTTCTTTCTGTGTCTTGCCTGTGATGGAGCGTTGAATCTGCTTCCCGGTGCCGGGGTCAAAGCCTACGGTATAGCGGGCCTCCCAGTAGGGGTATTCCTTCCCATTGCGGGTGACGGTCTTTTTACGAATGGTGCCTGTGCCGCTGGCGGCACGGGCGTTTTCTTTTTTGCGCGGCATTGTGATAAATCCTCCTTCCAAATGATGCCGCGTCCGATACACTAAGGCTATAGTATACCGGGCGCGGCGGTTCGTCAATTCATTTTTTTGGTTACGCGGCGGAAACGCCCAGGAACTTCATTACGGCCTCCTTGGACACCCGGTACTGGTGGCCTACCTCTACCGCCTCAATGCGGTTGCTGTGTATCAGGCTGTAGGCGGTGTTTTTGCTGATGTCCAGCACCTTTGCCAGTTGGGTGACGTTCATGATGATGGGGAGCTGGCTGAAATCGGTGTAATCCATCAATGGCCCTCCTATTCCAGAATATAGTCAGGCAGATACCCCCACTACACGGTCTGCTTCGTGATGGTCTATGACCGGACCCTGCCAGAGCGGCGCATCCGGGACTACGACAACCTGGAGCTGAAAGCGGTGCTGGACGCCGCGGCCTGCTTCCTGATGGAGAGCGACAACGGACTTTTGTGCGACGCCTACCACTCCACGGAGTTGGGGGAGACGGACTGCACCCAGATGTTCATCATGGACAGCCGGTGTTATCCGCAATGGTATGCGGAGCGTCAGGAGAGGCTCCACGCCGCCAAAAAATAGGGTGCGGAGCGGGTAAAAACAGGGTCCCAATTTTACCGATTTTTTGATTTTATTTTGGGACCCCGCGGTATATTCCAAAAGTGTTGAAAACAGCGGCCTTTGAGCGTTTGGAAGAGTTGTGAAATTTACCGAAGTCGTTTTAATCACGGTAAAAACATCAAGCAAAAAGGAGTTGGTGCCATGCCCCAGAACAAAAAGCAGGCCCCGCCGCTGGATACAGCGGCGGGCCTATTGCTGACGCTCACCGCCCTGTCCGGCGAGTTCCCCACCGCCCTGGTCAGCCGTCTGCCGGGTGGGGAGGCTTACAAGATGAAGGTGGTCAAGCGGCTTAAGAAGGACAAACTTTTACACACTTATTACGCGGATGGGCTGCGTGGGTTTCGGCTGACGAACGCCGCGAAAAAATTGCTGCTGGATAGTTGGCCCGAACTGTTTGGCCCATACCTCACCGGACGCACCGAGACAAATATGCTGAAAAGTAAACAACTCCGCCGTCTGCGCCTCCACCGGATGGCCGAGGTGCTGGTGGCTATGTACAATGCCGATGCAGGGGTGTTCCCGTGGCAAAAGCACGCCGTATTTGATCCGGTGCCGCCGGACGATATCCGGATCGAATGGCCTATGTACTACAGCTCCCGCGAGGTGAAGGAGATCGGCCCCCAGCGCGACAAGATCCGGGGCTCCCGGGCCACAGGGGTGCTGCTAACGGAAAACGATGTGTTCGCCGTTTATAACGCCGGTGAGTCTGAGATAAAATGGGCGCATGAGGCCGAGCTGCGGCTGCGAGGGTTTCTTCAATTCGATCTGTGTATGCGCTGGCTGCCGGGGCAGTATGGGAGTGCCAGACAGAGCGCAATTATCTTCGAAAACGATATGAAGCTGATGCCTGTGCTGATGGGAGTGGGCGGCGACCAACGCCATAAGTATTTTGTGGTGGAGGAAGACTACCGCCGTTTTTACTATCTGACGAATGACCACTACGGGGAGGTCATTTTGCGGCTTCTTTGTGAGCCGGATAAGAAAGCCATGATAGATAACATTTTGCTGGAGGGGCTGACTGAGGCCCAGCAGTACGGACGCGTGGAGCATGACGCCATGGACGGGAAGCGCCCGGTGCTGTTTGGTTACACCTGCGATATGCCCCGGATCAGACGGTTCAGCATTGGGCTGAGGGCGAACGGATGGAAAGGAATACTGTACTGCTTCCACTTTCAGGAGGAGGCGTTGAGACAGATTTGCGGGCCGGGTGTGGACATACAGTGTATGGATTTTGAGGCGGTGAAGGGGCTTCTATAAACAAGTTAGGTGTCAGCTTTTCTGGAAGCTGGCCCATAGCCACTGTTAATGGATATTGAGATCATTTTTGTGCAGTTCTCCCTTTGACAAATTCGGTGAGTCGTGGTAAAAAGAAAGGGCAATGAGCCGCTGAAACAGCGTAAGACCGGTTGTTTCAGCGGCTCATTGCTTTTATTGTTTAGCGGGTGTCTCATCGAATATCGAAATTATGGAGGAAATTATGGAAGCAAAAGCAAACGCAATTTTGGAAACGGAGAAAATCGGAATTTTGATGCGTAAATATGCCATCCCCTGCGTAATCTCCCTGCTGGTAGCGGCGCTCTACAACATCGTGGATCAAATCTTCATCGCCAACGCGGATTATCTGGGCTCCTACGGCAACGCGGCCAACACAGTGGTGTTCCCGCTGACGGTGGTGGCCCTGTCCATCGCGGTGATGATTGGCGACGGCTGCTGCGCCTTTGTCAGTATCAGCCTGGGCCGGGACGACAAAAACGCCGCCCGCAACAGCATCGGCAGCGCGGTGCTGCTGTGCATTGCCGGCGGCCTTGTCCTGACCGCCCTCTATCTGGCACTCCAAGAGCCCATCCTCACCCTGTTCGGCGGACGGGTGAACGAGGAGACCTTCCGCCATGCCAAGGAATACTTTTTCTGGATCACCCTGGGCGTGCCCTTTTATATGTTCGGTCAGGCGCTCAATCCCATCATCCGCTCGGACGGCAGCCCGAAGTTTGCCATGGCCTCCACCCTGGCGGGGGCAGCCGCCAACATCATTCTGGATCCCATCTTTATCTTTGCGTTTCGCTGGGGCATGATGGGCGCGGCTGCGGCCACGGCGCTGGGGCAGATTCTCACCGCCGCCCTGGCCGTTTGGTATCTGTTCCACATGAAAGCCGTCCGGCTGAAGCGGTCCAGCTTCCGTCCCCATGGCGCACTGGTACGGCAGTACCTGCCGCTGGGCATTTGCAGTTTCCTGTCCCAGATCTCCCTGGTGATGGCTATGGCCGCCATCCAGAACATGACGCTGAAGTACAGCGCAGTCGATCCTGTTTTCGGACAGGAGCAGTACACGCAGATTCCCATGGCGGTGCTGGGCATCGTGATGAAGTTCTTCCAGATCGTCATCTCCATTGCTGTGGGGCTGGCGGCGGGCTGTATCCCGGTGGTGGGCTACAACATCGGTGCGGGACGCAGGGACCGGGCCCGCGCCCTGTTTACCCGGCTGCTGGCGGCGGAGGCTGTTGTGGGCGGGGCGGCGCTGCTCATCGTGGAGCTGCTCCCCCGGCAGCTGATCGGCATTTTTGGCGCGGCCAACGAAAGTGTATACTATACCCAGTATGCCGTCAAGTGTTTCCGGGTGTACCTGTGCATGATGCCGTTGGCCACGGTGAACAAGGGCACTTTCATCTACCTCCAGTCCCTGGGGAAGGCCTTTGCCTCCACCGCCATCTCCCTGGTGCGGGAGGTGGTGTTCGGCGTGGGCTTTGCCCTGCTGCTTCCCCTGTGGTTTGGGCTGGATGGGGTTCTGTACTCTATGCCGGTATCCGATGTGCTGACCTTTGTGATTTGCGTGGCGGTAATCGCGTATACCTATCGTGAGCTGAACTCCAACGGCGCCCCAAAGCTTTGCGGCGCCTGATGGCAAACGGGAAGGACGGGAATGCGGCACCGCGTTCTCGTCCTTCCTTCCTATTTTGTGATCTTCATTGCCTCATACAGACGTTCCCGGATGATGTCCGGCTCAGTGTCCAAGGCAAAGCCCAGCTCCTCGCAGGCCAGCCGCTCCGCGATTTTCTGATACTGATAATCTACCTGCCCCAGCTTTTTCCCCTGTGCGGTCAGCGTCCGCTCCTTCTGGCGGATCTCCTTGAGCAGAAGCAGGCAGCTTTCCAGCTCACAGGGCGCCAAAAGCTCCCGATAATGGGCTGCCAGCTCCGCCGGCTTTCTGGATGAAAACGTCTGGGGTTTTAACTCAGAGACAAGCTTCAGACAGCCGGAAGCTCTGCCGCCGTCCACCAGTCCCCGTATGGGCGCCGCCCCATCTACAGGGGTATAGATGCGTTCGCCGCAGGTGGAAAATACGGGGCGGAGGGTGTAGTAGCTGCGGCCATCGTCCTTTTGGAACGGCGGGGTTCCGATATCCTCCACACGGCACACCCCCGTCCGGCCATATACGACGGCGCTCCCCACCGAATACACGGCGGCGCTCAATCCAGATAACCGCCCACCGGGTGGTAATTGTTCTGCCGTTTAAGCCTGATAAGGAGGGAACCATCGGGCTGTTCCGCTTCCTCCAAAATCTTATATTGCGTCCCCCGGTGGTCCAGCTGGGCTTTGTAGCCCTCATATTCCTGTTGGGCCTGCTGTTTTGCCTGATCCGGGTCAAGTCCGTCCTTCAAAATGAAATGGAGCGTTTGCTCCAGGCATTCCGCTTTGATTCGTTTCATAGAGTCGTCCCTCCATTTTTTAAGATAATTCTATTTTAGCGGAAATTTGCACATTTTTCAAAGGACATCATCCACAAAAATATGCAAAGTGCATATAGTGCAAAACGCCGATGGTCTATCTGTTTACACAAAGGGTTTGGACATCGGTAGTTCTGGCTGAATTTCATTTCTTGACATTTTTAATTTTAGTGTTCATGATAATAGAGCATACAGCAACGCCAGATAAAGTGATTTCGCAAGGAGGAACGGAACATGGATACATTACAGGCTATTTTCACGCGCAGAAGTGTTCGAACCTTTTCGGAGAGGCAGATTTCTTCGGAGGACATCCACACTATCCTACGGGCCGGGATGAGCGGCCCCACCTGCGTCAATGCCCGGCAGTGGTCTTTCATTGTAGTGACAGCCCGTGAAAAGCTGTCCCAGATGGCCAAGGCTAATGGCAAGCCTGCCGACCCGCTGAAAAACGCTGCCATGGGCATCCTGGTCTGCGGCGACCTGAACCGGGCATTCCCGCCCGCCCCAGATTATTGGGTGGTTGATGGAGCTATCGCGGCTCAAAACATGACGCTGGCCGCCCGTGCATTGGGCATCGGCAGTGTATGGCTGGGCACGTGGCCGCAAATGGACAGGGTAGAGCGGCAGCGCGAATTGTTTGGACTCCCTGAAGATATTGTCCCGCACTCCATTCTTGCCTTTGGCTATCCAGCTGAAGCTGACGACGAGGAGAGGGATTTGTTCGAGGCGGATCGGGTACATTATGCGGAATGGTGATATGCTGTTCTCCTATGGAACGGCTTCCAATCAAACAGCGCTTGACATCCTGTGGAAGGTCATGTAAAATAAACCAAAGTCTAAATCATAGGTCTATGCATGATTACTGGAGGCGATGAAATGAATTTGAAGCTGCCGCATGAAATCAAATCAGAGGAAACCAAGAAAAAACTGCTGGATGCCACGGAGCAGATGCTGTCCCAATACGACTTTAAACATCTGACAGTGCGGAATATCTGTGCTGAATCCGGCGTGGCCTACGGCTCCTTCTACCATCACTTTTCCAGCAAAGAAAACCTGCTGTATATTTTCACCAACCAGCTGTTCAAGCAGGCCCATGTGGATAATCCCCTTCCGGATTGGATCAATCCGGAGGATTACATCAAAACCTGCTTATGGTATATTGTAGTGTATGGAAGGTTCTGCGAAACATTAGGGCGGGATTTGGTGAAATATCTGTACACAAACTGCCCCCAGGATATGTTTGCCGAGGTTTACCGGCAAGAAATTCTTCCCCGCTTGGAGCAGGCAGATAGCGCGGGATATATTGATTCAGAGCGCAACCACGCCCCCTTGAACGACCCCCATGTGTCGCTGCTGGCCAAAGATCTGGAAATTACCTGCAAAGGGGTGCTGCTATGGTGGAGCAACAGCTTTGAAGCCAATTTGGAACCACTATATGCTACGCTGGAGCATTTGAGCTTTAATATGCTGTATTCCTACAGTTCTGGACACTACCAAGATGCCGATTTCCCGCATCGCCTGCTGACGGAAAGTCCACAGTTTGAAGGCAGTATTAAGATTGACAACATTTTTTCTAAGAAGAAGTGATTGCGGCAGGCCGTGCCTAAAGAGGACGGCCTGCCGCAATTTGTGCGTTTTGCACAAAACGCGGTTGATAATTATTGCAAATAGCTGAAAATGAATCAGCCCCCCTTGACAAATAAAGGAGCGACGGCTATTATCAAAATATAAATCGTGATTTAATTCTTGAGCTAAATGCTAAAGGGGATGTGAGAATGGCGGAGCTTGCGAAAAAGCGGGTGGGCCGGGATCTGACAGACGGACCGATCATGTCGTCCCTGCTGATGTTTGCCCTGCCCATCGTGTTCACCGACCTGATCCAGCAGCTCTACTCTATGGTAGATCTGATTATCGTGGGACACTTCGTTGGAAACCTGGGCACCATTGGCGTCAATACCGGCGGAGAGATCGCGGATTTTCTCATGCCTGTGGCAACCGCTTTCGCGGCGGCTGGTCAAATTTACATCGCCCAACTGGCGGGTGCCAAAAAGCATGAGGAACAGAAAAGCGCGATTGGGACTTTTGTGACCCTGATGCTGCTGGCCTCCATCGTTTTCATGGCGGTCACTGTAGCGGCGAACGGGTTGATCCTGAACCTGCTGAACTGTCCGGCAGAGGCGCTGGGCCAGGCGCGCTCCTATATGCTGATCACTGCCTTCGGCCTGCCATTCATCTATGGCTACAACGCGGTGTGCGGTGTCCTGCGGGGCATGGGCGAGAGCAAACGCCCACTGATGTTTATCATGATCGCGGCGGTGGTCAACATCTTCCTTGACATACTCCTGGTGGCGGTTTTCGATTTGGGCGCCGCAGGAACGGCCATTGCCACAGTATTCTCCCAAATCGCCTCCTTTACCGCCTCCTTCATGTATATGTACCGGCATAAGGAGACCTTCGCCTTCGAGCTGAGGCTGTCTTATTTCAAATGCGACCGGCATCATATGACCGTGTTGCTGAAGCTGGGTCTGCCCCAGGCCCTCCGCTCGGTGCTGGTGCGCGCCTCCATGATGTGGGTCAACGCCAGTGTTAACGCCTGCGGCGATATTGCTTCCGGCACCAACGGGATCGGCAACAAGCTCCAAAAATTCCTGGAGATATTCACAGCCAGTATGTCCCAAGCCAGCGCCGCCATGGTGGGACAGAACCTGGGCGCGAAAAAGCAGGATCGCGCCCGGAAGTCCGTCCTGTGCACCCTCCTTTGCAGCGTAGCGTTTGCTGTGGTTATCAGCGCCGTCATTATGATATTCCCCCACCAGGTGTTTGGTATCTTTACGCCGGATGAGGCAGTGCAGTCCCTGGGCGTATTCTATATCCAGATGCTGGCGGTGCACATCCTGGTGTCCGCCGTGACCAGTTCCTTCCAGTCCATGGTGATCGGCTCCGGCAATGCGGCGTTGAATTTTGTAATCGGCATCCTGGACGGCGTGGTCTGCAAGGTGGGCCTGAGTCTGCTGTTTGTATATGTGATTTTCCAGGTCACGCCTGAGACAGACTGGTTTATGACCACACTGGGTTATTTCTGGGGCACCGGCCTGTCCCGTGTTTTGCCTGCGTGCGTCTGCATCGGCTACTTCTTCTCTGGCAGGTGGAAGAACAGAAGCCTCGTTTCTGATTAAGCGCCATGGGACAGAAACGGACATCTTACCGCGACCGCTATTTTTCGGACAACCAGGCTGTCCGGGTGGCCGCGAGGAACCGAAAAGGTTACCGCACCGTGTACCAATATGTGGGCCTGTGGAAATCTTGGGAGAGCGCGGATGGCCGTTTGAAGCGGCAGAAGTTCCGCATCGGCCTGACGGAACTGGCCGGCCTGTGCCTGTATTTGACCTGCGCCCTTGTGAACGCCCCCATCAACTGCTCTCATGCTGCCGCAGGGCTGGGACTGCTGTCCGTGGTTCCGTGGCTGCTGGAGCTGGGAGGCATAGCCCGCTTCCTGCTGGCAAAAGGATTTATCCAGGAGCAATCTATGGACGAGATCGACCAATCCATCCGATCCGGCTGCTGCCTTCGCGCTATATTGGTTATAGCCTCCGGCCTTGCCGGGATGGCCGGGTGTATTCAGGCAGGAACGGCTGGGGTGCTGGACGCGCTGGTATTCGCGGGCATTGGGGCGAGCGGGATCCTATCCATCGTGATTTGGCGGCTTTATGACAAGCTGCTGGTCAATACCTATCGCAACGTGAACGGAAACCCTGGAAGCAAAATTTAAAGGAAAAGGAAGGAGAGCGTAATGAAAAAACAAAGCAAGCTGTTGTCCCTCACCCTCGCTGTCATCTTGACGCTTGGCCTGGTGGTTCCCGCTGCCGCCGCTGAGGCCTCGGCGGCGAATCCATCTACCACCAAGCTGGCAGTGGATGGGAAGTCCGTCCCCTGTACCGCATACATCATCAAGGGGAACAACTACTTTAAACTCCGCGATCTGGCAACCCTGCTGGACGGAACCGCCGCGCAGTTTGAGGTTTCCTTTGACGATGCCGCCAAAACAGTGTCCCTGACCACCGGGAAGGGCTATACCCCCGTTGGCGGCGAGGGGAGCGCACTGAAGCCCGCCTCCGCGGGCGCGAGTGACTGGAAGCTGATCATTGACGGCAAAGAAGTGTCCGCCCAGAAATACATGATTGATGGAAACAATTACTTTAAGCTTCGTGACCTGGGCGAGGCGTTGGGATTTGAGGTAGGTTATGTCTCCGCCACCAACACGGCTGTCATCGCGACGGAAACTGTGGAGTTCGGTGGCAATGAGTATTACAAGCTGGATACCATCGTCTGCGTTGGCGAGACCAGCGGCGAGGGTATGGCTATGACGGAAAAGCAGTTTGATTCCTACTACGCGGAGGGTTCCGCGGAGGCCGGGATCAAAGCCATCAGCAAGGCCGGTCGAGTTTATGCCAACGGCCAGCAGATCCCGCATGAAGCCGACGCAAAGTCTATAGTCATCAATGGCAGCGAGGAAACCGGCCTTTGGACAGTGAACGGTGGTTGGGCATGGTCGGTCCACAAACAGCGCAGCTGGAATGATAATTTCTTCATGCCCAAAGTGGAGTCCGATTTTGAAGCAGGTAAACCAGTGAATCTGGAAACAGCGGCGTTCCTGTTCACCAAATATCTCTCCTTTGTGAAGGGGCAGACCGTAGAACTCTATGCGGTGCCTGGCAGCGAGACCGTTGCTCTGATCTCCACCACCTTCCTCACCTCGACCTCGGTGAGTGAAGTAGAGACCGAGGACGGCGTGACCCGCTTCACCCGGGCTGGCGGCGATGCGCTGGGAATCGACTTTCCCTCCGGGAACGTGGATCCGGCAATCAAGGCTGGGGACATGATGATCTACTGGCAGGATGGCGAAAAGGGCTGGATGGCCAAGCGGGCCGTGGCCCAGTCTGGCCGCCTGATTGAGAACACCGACCCCAATAATCCCGACGCCAACAAGCAGCCCTACTTCCTGCCTGACGGCGCCACCGAGACCATCGGCGCGGGCGACTCCCTGATCGGGAAGAACTTTGAGGAGGAGTTCCGCCACACCCAGTTCATCCGGGGCCATCGCCGCACCGACCAATACGCGGTGACGGAGAATCTCATCATGTGGAGTTCCGACGAAGGCGAGAACCATGTAATCGGCTTTACACGGGGCGATTCCGCGCTGGCTGCCCTAAAGCACGCCATTGCCTATGCGGAGGAAACCACCAAGGATGTGCGCGTCAGCAAGGATGGCACGGATGTACCCTCCAACTGCTATTGGGTGACCGACGAAATTTGGAAACCCTATGCGGAAAAGCTGGCTGAGGCCAAAAAGATGGCGGATGCTGGCACTGCGGGCAATTTTGCCTATGACAAGATGCTGTTTGAACTGGGCAATGTCCTTGGGGGCACCGAGGATTTGAATAGCAAGGGGCCCATGAAGATGAATCCCCTGGGCGTGGTGGGTTCTATGAAATTAGGCAGTGCCTTGGCTACGTTTACCCTGGTTTGTGACGGCAGCGCCGCCTACAAAATTGCTGCCGAGGAACGGGACTTCAAGATGGGCTTCGACGGCAACTATGTCCTGGATGACTACTTTGGGACGGATATCAAAGCTGGTGTGGAGGCCCTCATCAGCAAGGGCGGCGTTACCATCAACGACCGTCCGGCGACCATGGACGAGGTTACCCAATCTCTGAAAAGCAGTGGCACCAACATCACGCTGACGGTAGAAAACGGCGCGGTCACCAAGATGAAACTGTTCAGCACGGCTGGTATTTTGGTTGACGAAGTAAAGCAGAGCAGCAACGGCACGATCATTGTCACCGGCGACGGTAAGGAACTCACGATTCCCGCCGCCAACGTGGACAATGGAGTGGAACCCTATGTGGTGTGTGTCTATTGGGAAGGCGCGGACGGGATGCACATCCGTCCCGCGGATAAGCTGACCGGCAAGCTTGTGAAAAGCGATGATCACGCGGGTGTGATCATCAACATTGATGGGAAAGACATTAACTTTGCCGGGGCCGATATGTACCAGCGGGGTGCCAGCGCTGGAAGCCGTCCTGGCGGTTATGCCAACACCACAGACCGGCTCGACCTGGAGGAATATGAACTCACCGCATGGCTGATCCCCGGCACAAAGGACACGGACAACCCAATGATTATCGCGTTTACCACCGGCACATCGGAGCGTGCCCGCGCCCGGCTCCAAGGGGCTATCGACTACGCCCAGAACCTTGTGGATATGACGGTCATTGCGGAGAGTGCCGAGGATGCCGCCGCCAAGACCGAGCTGAAAGAGTACCACTGGCTCAAGTCTGAGGATATTGCCGTTCTGGACGGGCTGAAAAAAGCCATTGCGGACGCCAAGGCGGTACTGGCGGACAAGGCCGTTACGGCACAGGAGGTGGACGACACCGCCTACGATATCCAGATCGCCGTGTGGGGTTCTAACAGCGACGTCTCCGCCGTGTTTTCCGGCAACGCCAAGGACGGGTACTTCGACAAAGCGGATGGCGGCGAGCACGCCCTTCCTGCCGCCGTTCTGTTCTAAACAGGGGTTCATCCTTGGGCTGCCTGTTTACCTGTGACAAAACGAACTGCGCTGCGGCTGAGATGCCGCATTCCTTCAAAGCAATATCATGATTTAATTCGCGTTCAAAGACAAAGTGCCCCATTCACGGGCCGTGATGCCCATGGTTCACCTATCCACCCAAACATAAAAGGAGGAAAACAATGAAACGCAACATGAAAAAACTCTTGTCCCTGGCGCTGGCCCTGTGCATGATCTTCGCCCTGGCCGCCTGCGGCAGCGGGGAAACCACCCCTTCCGGCGATCCCAACTCCACCCCTAGCGGGAATGTCAGCACAGACCAACCCGGCGGTGAGACTGGCGGAGCCAATGACCAAGACGGCAATGGCCGCGCCGATAAGGTGGTCTACGCCTCCACCATGTCCTATCCTTCCCTCAACCCCTTCCTGAATCCCAAGACCTTCACCTCCGCCGTCTACGAGCCTCTGGGCGCCTATGAGACCTACGGTGACAAGTTCGGCGGCCTGCTGATGGAAAGCTGGGAGCACCCCGATGAGCTGACCTACATCGTCAAGCTGAAGGAGAACATCACCGACTCCAAGGGTAACAAGATCGATGCCGAGGACGTGGTGTTCTGCTACGAAAAGGTCCGCACCGTGGGCGAGATCAGCCGTGTGTCCGTCATTGAGTCCGTCACCGCCCTGGATGAGTACCGGGTGGAATTCAAGTGGGCCGCCACCCCGGTGGTGGGCTCCTTCGAGAGCATCATGACCGTGGTGAACATTGTGGACAAGGACGAGTATGAAGCCACCGGCGACGATATGTCCTCCGCCCCCGTGGGCACCGGTCCCTATGTGGTCTCCGAGTGGACCAGCGGCGTGAGCATGACCCTGACCGTCAACGAGAACTACTGGGCCAAGGACGACATGAAGTACAACCGCCAGAAGCAGAACGTGGACGTCATTGAGATCCAGACCGTTTCCGAGACCTCCCAGATCTCCATGGGCCTCCAGACCGGCACCATCCACATGACCGACGCCATCTCCAGCCAGGATGCCCCCAACTTCCAGGAGGGTGGTATGTATGCCTCCAACCACGCCGTGGTGGAAACGGAAGCCTTTGCCCCCAAGACCCTGCTGGTGAATACCGATCCCGCCGCCAAGACCAGCGACCCCAACCTGCGCCAGGCCATCATCCGCGCCATTGACAACGAGACCATCGCAGCGGTGGTCAACGGCGGTTCCAACCACCCCACTTACGGCGTCGGCTCCTCCTATAACCCCGACTATGATGCCGAGGCGTTCAAGTCCTTCCTGCCCGGCTACAATGTGGAGGAGGCTAAACAGTACCTGGCCCAGTCTGCTTATCCCAACGGAACCACCATCTCCCTGCTGCTCATTGACGGCGGCATTTCCAACGATGTGGCCGAAATGGTCCGCAACCAGCTCTCCCAGATCGGCATCACCGTGGAAGTGAACGCGGAAATCTTCCCCAACTGGATGTCCAAGAAGCAGGACCCCGCCAACTGGGATCTCATCGTGTCCGAGCTGTCCTCCAGCGACTATGTAACCACCATCTGGCAGAACGCCTTTGGCATCCGCAACGGCCACAACGAAATCTTCTCCGATGACCGTGACCAGCAGCTGATGGATCTGCTGGCCGCCTGCACCACCGAGGCAGGTCACACCCAGGAGTCCGTTAACGCATTCCAGAAGTACGTCAGCGAGCAGGCCTACGCTATCCCCCTGCTGGCCCAGCTCCAGTACAACGTCTATGACACTGGCCTCATCAGCGAGATCGTCATGAGCGGTGAAGGCTGCATTATCCCCCAGGGCTTTACTTACAACTAAAGGGTTTCCGCTTTGCTATCTTCCCCCGTCCCTGGGGCGGGGGAGGACGGCAGGCGGTAATACCAACGCCGTATCCCGAATCAGGAACAGCGTACACGCATCAAAGGGCCGGGTTCGCGCTCCAAAAGAGGGTAACTCGGCCCTTATTGTATAGAAACCACGACAAAGGCAGGTTCTGTTTATGTGGAAATACATCCTGAAACGATTGCTCATGATGGTGTTCGTGGTGCTGGGCGTGGCCATCGTAATCTTCTCCATCATGTATTTTGTCCCTGGCAACCCGGCCGAGATCATCCTGGGCGCCACCGCCACAGACGAGCAGATTGCGGCCATGGAGCATGAACTGGGGCTGGACAAACCCTATCTGGCCCAGCTGGGGGACTACCTGGTCAACACATTCCTGCGGGGCGACCTGGGCCGCTCCTACCAGTCCAAGATATCCGTCGCGCAGGAGCTGATGACCATGTTCCCCCGCACCCTGATCATCGCCGCTTGTTCCATTGTGCTCACAGCCCTCATCGGCATCCCCCTGGGCATTATCGCCGCCACCCACCAGGGGAAATGGCCGGACTACGCGGCGGTGGTGCTCTCCCTGGTGGGCATTTCCATCCCCGGGTTCTGGCTGGCGCTGATGCTGGTGAACTGGCTGAGCGCGGGGCTGAAGATCCTGCCTCTTTACGGCATCACCGGGGCGCCCTTCGCGGACTGGCAGTACTATGTGATCCCGGTCATCTCCAACTCGGTGGTGGGCATCTCTATGATTGCCCGGCAGTGCCGCGTAGATGTGCTGGAGGTCATCCGGGCGGACTACGTGACCACCGCCCGGGCAAAAGGGGTCAGCAATCATAATACCACCTTCAAACACATTATGCCCAACGCCCTCATCCCCCTGATCACGTCCCTGGGCTCTACCTTTGCCACATCCCTGGGCGGTACGGTGGTGACGGAATCCATTTTCGTCATCCCCGGCATCGGGCTCTACATGACCAACGCCATCGGGCGGCTGGATTACCCGGCGGTGCGGGGCGGCGTAGTCATGCTGGCGGTGGCGTTCAGCTTCGTTATGCTGGCGGTGGATCTCATTTACGCCTTTGTAGATCCGCGCATCAAGGCCCAGTACGAGGGCAAATAAGGGAGGGAAGGAATATGACAGTCCATACGGCGCAAGGCCCCCGGCTGGATCAGCCAAAAAAAACCAGCCAGACCAAGGAGGTCATGAAGCGCTTTGCCCAGAACCCCTTGGCTATGATCGCCATGGTCATGTTCGTGGTGTTCGTGGCGCTGGCGCTGCTGGCCCCATATATCTGCAAGTACGGTTACGACGAGTATACCGCCGACCTGTTCTCCCCGCCCTCCATGGAGCATTTCTTCGGCACGGACCGCTTCGGTCGGGACTTGTTCAGCCGTGTGCTCTACGGCGGCCGGTACTCCATCTTTATGGGGGTGGCGGCCACCATTATCGGCACCTTCATCGGCCTGGTTCTGGGAGCCATAGCCGGATTCTTCGGCCAGACTGCGGATAATATCGTCATGCGGTTCTGCGATATCTTCCAGGCCATCCCCGGCATCCTGCTCTCCATGGTGATCTCCACGGCCCTCGGCCCCGGTGTTGTGAATACGGTGATCGCCCTGTCCATCGCGGGCATCGCGGGAACCGCCCGGATGCTTCGCAGCCTGATCCTCCAGATCCGCAACAGCGACTACATCGAAGCGGCCGGCTCCATCAACTGCTCCAGCGCCCGGATCATCTTCATGCACATCCTGCCCAACACCTTCGGGCCCATCCTGGTGGGCTGCACCATGGGCATCGGCGGCACCATCATGCAGGCGGCCAGCCTGAGCTTTCTGGGCCTGGGCGTCAAGGCTCCCATACCCGAGTGGGGCGCGCTGCTCAACGAGGGCCGCAACTACTTCATGCTCCATCCCCACCTGCTGGTGTTCCCCGGCCTTGCCATCGGCCTGCTGAGCTTCGCCACCTGCGTGATGGGCGACGGCCTGCGGGACGCCATGGATCCCCGGCTGAAAAAGTGACGGAGGTGTGATTGATGGACGGTAAAAAAGAAACAAGCAGCACCTCCCAGCCTTTTCTGGAGGTAAAAGACCTGACGGTTTATTACACAGTCAGCAAAGTGGACACCAAGGCCGTCAACGGCGTGTCTTTCCGGCTGGAACGGGGCAAGACGCTGGGGCTGGTGGGCGAAACCGGCGCGGGCAAAACCACCATCGCCAAAGCCATCATGGGCATCCTGCCCACGCCGCCCGCTCGGCTGATGGGCGGCGAGATCCACTTTGACGGTCAGGAGCTGACCGCTTTGCCGGAGGCGCAGATGCTGAAGATCCGGGGCGACAAGATTTCGATGATTTTCCAGGACCCGATGACCGCGCTGAACCCGGTCATCAAAGTGGGCGATCAGATTGCCGAGGTCATCGAGCTGCACAACAGCTTTTCCAAAGCGGAGGCCAAAAAACGGGCTGGGGAGATGCTGGAAATGGTGGGAATCCCCGCCTCCCGCTACTCGGAATATCCCCACCAGTTCTCCGGCGGCATGAAGCAGCGGGTGGTCATCGCCATGGCGCTGGCCTGCAGCCCGGATCTGCTGCTGGCGGACGAGCCCACCACCGCCTTGGACGTGACCATCCAGGCCCAGGTGCTGGATATGATCAACGATCTGAAAAAGAAGAATAACACCTCCATGATCCTCATCACCCACGACTTGGGGGTGGTGGCCCAGAGCTGCGACGATGTGGCGGTGGTATACGCTGGCGAGATCATTGAGAGCGGCTCCAAAGAGGATATCTTTGACCACCCCACCCATCCCTATACCATCGGCCTGTTCGGAGCGGTTCCCGAGCTGGACACGGACGAGGAATGGCTCCACCCCATTGAGGGCCTGCCCCCCGACCCCACCAACCTGCCGGAGGGCTGCGCGTTCAGCCCCCGGTGCCCCAACGCCACCGAGGAATGCCGGGCCAAGCGGCCCGTCAGCCGGGAAATCGCCCCGGGCCATTTCTGCCGGTGCCTGAACATCACGAAGGAGGCGTAAGATGAGCGTGCCATGTATTGAGGTCAAGCACCTCCAAAAATATTTCAAAGTGCGCGGCGGCTTCCTCCGCGCCACTGATGATGTGTCCTTCAAAATTGAGAAGGGCAAGACCATGGGCATCGTGGGGGAATCCGGCTGCGGCAAGTCCACCCTGGGCCGCACCATCATCCATATGCATGAGAGCACAGGGGGACAGATCTTCTACAACGGGAAGGACGTCACCAAGGTCAACCACCGGGAGCTGAAGGAACTGCGGACCCATATGCAGATCGTGTTCCAGGATCCCTATTCCTCCCTGAACCCCCGGCAGACAGTGGAGCAGATCATCCGGGAGCCGCTGTACCTGACCCGGAAATACTCCAGGCAGCAGATCAGCGATGAGGTGACCCGGCTAATGGAGCTGTGCGGCGTGGAGGAACGCCTCCGTCTGGCCTATCCCCATGAGATGGACGGCGGCAGGCGGCAGCGGGGGGGCATCGCCCGGGCGCTGGCCCTGAACCCCGACTTCATCGTCTGCGATGAGCCTGTGTCCGCTTTGGACGTATCCATCCAGGCCCAGGTGCTGAACCTGCTCAAGGAACTCCAGCAGAAGCAAGGGCTGACCTATATGTTCGTCACTCACGACCTGTCGGTGGTGCGCCATATCTCCAACGACATCGGCGTGATGTACCTGGGCCAGATGGTGGAGACCAGCGAGTCCAAGGAACTGTTTGCCAAACCCCTGCACCCCTATACCAAGGCGCTGCTGTCCGCCATCCCCTCCACCAACATCCACGCCCAGCGGGAGCGTATTGTGCTCAAGGGCGAAATCACCTCCCCCATCAACCCAAAGCCGGGCTGCCGGTTCGCGGCCCGCTGCCCCTACGCCACCCCCGAGTGCGGGAAGCCCCAGCAGTTGGAAGAAGTTCTGCCCAACCACTTTGTCTCCTGCCATCGGTGCAGGGAAATCAACGAGCTATAAGAGAGGTGTAACCAACTATGAGAAAGATGGTTGTTCGGGCCGATGACGTGGGCTATACCGACGTGTGCAACATCGGCACCTTTGAGACGATTACCAACGGCATTGTGACCTCCGCCGATATCATGCTGGATGCCCCCGGCACGGAGGACGCGCTGAAGCGGCTGAAGGAGCTGCCCTGGATCCCCATCGGCTGGCACAGCCACTTTTGGTGCAGCCCCGTCCTTCCTCTGGAGCAGGTGCCCACGCTGGTCATCCCCGGTACGGATCGGTTCCGCCACGACCTCACCACCGCCGATGACGTCAATGCAGAGGAGCTGGAGGCGGAGTGCCACACCCAGATGAAGCGCTGTGTGCGTCTGCTGGGCCGGGTGCCGGACACCACCGACCTGACCAATGTGGAGTCAGTGTTTAACCGGGTAAAGCGGAAAATCTGCGACGACTACGGCATCGTCTACCACTTTGCCACCAAGGGCGGGCGCACCGGCGTGACCTATCCCCTGGACAGGTGGAAGGAGCGGAACATCTACATCCCGGCCCCCACCAACGCCTATAAGGAAATTGAGACCGACTCCATCACGGCGCAGCGGGAGCGCTACGACCCCGTGAAGTACTACACCGAGGATCCGGACAAGATGCTGGAACTGCCTGACGATGTGATCTTCGAGCAGTCCTGGCACCCCGGCTATGTGGACTACTTCGTCTACAAACAGGGCGACTACGGCCCCCACGCAAAGGAGTTTTCCTCTGTGCGAACGGAGGATGTGGCGGCGCTGACCTCCCCGGTGCTGCGCCAGTGGATCCGGGTGCACAAGATTGAGCTGATCAACTTCCGGGACGCCCTCTACGGCACCCATGAGTATCAGAACTACCTGCGCTCCATCGACAGCGACCTGTACGTCGGCAATATGTGAGCGACCGTTGGAAAGTAAGGGATAACAATGGCTTATTATAACGACAAATACTCCTATCCCGACCTGTTCCTGTGGCAGGACGAGACCTGGCAGGGCAAGGAAAACGCCGCCGCCCCGCTATACCGCAAGCTGGCGGAGCTGATCGAGGCCGAGCGGGCCGAGAAAGGCTATGTGGACCATTTCGCCGGCCGCACGGATGAGGAGTTTGATTCCGTCAACCGGGTGCCCTACTTTACCGATGTGGTGGAGGGCTGGAAAGAGCGTGGGATGCACTTTTCCAGCTACGGCATGATGGGGGAGCAGATGGCCCCCACCGCTGTGGAGAACCATGAGATTTATGACGCCAAGGTGCTGCTGATCCCGTTCCTGCCCCATGGCGATCCCCATGAGGGAATGAACCTGCTGGCAGAACATGAGGACACCCTCGCCATCGCGGCGCGGGAAAATATCCTGGTGCAGTTTGCAGACTGCCGGGAGGGCGGCGGCGGGGCCATGATTGAAAAGGCCATCGAGACCCAGGGCACATTCCGGATTGCCTACAAGCCGCTGTACCTGGACATCAGCCTCCTCTCCCGGCACGGACTGACCCTGGCGGATGTGCCGGGACTTGACCCGGCCCAGTGGGCGCAGCCCGAAACGCTGGCCGGACGGACAGTGGTGGACATCTCCGACAAGTGGCAGGTCGGTCTGGCCCATCAGCACAATATCAGCGAAATCTACCGGCGCAACCAGCCGGAGTGGGACTTCGACCGCCATATCCGCAGCATGGCCGGTAAGCGGCAGGCCGAGGGGATGCGGCTGGAATACGAGTGCCTGGATCCCCGCGATTCCAAGATGAATGCCTTCTTCGCGGAGCGGGGCATCCGCTATGAGGATCACTATGCGGGACACGACTGGTATGTGACGCTGACCCCGGAGTGCGCGTTTTCCCAGCGGTCGTACAAGCTCCCCCTGCTGATCGTGATGAAGGAGCCCCGCACCTGTTTCCCCGGCGTGATGCAGACCGCGTTCCAGTTCTACTATGACTTCATCGAGCTGTGTGCCCGGGGCGAGTTCATGATGCTGTTTTTCGCACTGGAAACTCCGAAGGATAACAACGAGGTTTTACCGGGCATCATTGAGGAAACCCTGCGCGGCTATCCCATCGACCCCCAGCGGGTATATCTCACCGGCCAGTCCCACAACGGCTACTACGCCTTGGAGTTTTACCGTACCCACCCCAAACTCATCGCGGCGGCGGCTACCCTGTGCGATCCCGCTGGTCTCCAGGTGGGTGCCCGGATCGACTATTACAAACCCAGGGCGGAGGAGATCATCGCCAGCTTCCGTCAGTATGACTTCCCCCTCATCGACATCAACGGCAACCTGGAAAACAGCTACTGTAAGCCGGACCGCAGTCCCGAAAAGATGGAGGACGACGTGTTCTATTTTCAAAATCGCTTGGCGGCGTTCATGCTGCCTATGCGGAGCCGGGAGGAGATCCTGGTCGCACAGACAGCGGCGGATTACGCCACCCGGAGGAACGGCGTCCCTGCCGACCGCACCGAGGTACGTTACCTGATGGGCAGCGAGGTGTATGTGTCCGACTTCCAGCGGGAGGACGGCAAGTGGTACTTCCGCTACATATCCATCGAGAACACCCCACACATGATCATGCCGCAGATGGCGGAGCTGTCCTGGGAGTTTCTGCGCCGCTTTGCCCGGGACAACGACACCGGCGAAGTGATAGAGCTGTACTGAGGTGGGGAACATGGGATATCAAGCGATCATTTTTGACTTGGACGGTGTGCTGTGCCACACCGATGAATACCACTATCAGGCGTGGAAGGCCATGGCGGACGGTTTGGGCGTCTATTTTGACCCGGAGATCAACAACCGCCTGCGGGGCGTGTCCCGCATGGACAGCCTGGAGATCATCCTGGAACAGTATAACGGCCCGGAACTGAACCAGGCGGAGAAACTGGCGCTGGCGGAGAAAAAGAACGAACTTTACCGGCAAAGCCTGGCGCAGATGACCCCGGACGACCTGTCCGGCGAAGTAAAGCGGACGCTGGACGCGCTGCGTGGGCGCGGGCTGCGGCTGGCCATCGGCTCCTCCAGCAAAAACACGCCCTTTATCCTGGAACGCCTTGGCCTGGGCGGGTTCTTTGACGCCGTCTCGGATGGAAATAACATCACCCGCTCCAAGCCGGATCCCGAAGTATTTTTGAAGGCGGCTGAATTCCTGGGCCTGCCCAGCGGGGACTGCCTTGTGGTGGAGGATGCCGTCAGCGGCGCCCAGGCGGCCCACGCGGGCGGCTTCCGGGCGGCCTGCGTGGGGGACGCGGCCAAGGCCGGGGCCGGGGACTACAACCTGGACCGCATCTCAGAGCTGCTGGATGTCGTCTGAAAACCCTTGTGCGGGAGGCGGCGCGGCAAAGCGCTGTCTCCCGCGCTTTTTGATTGGAGGAAACGCAGACTATGAACAGAACCTATTGCAAAGTGGATGGCTTTTACCGTCCAATGGGACGTGAGATGAACGGAGTCCTGTACACCCCCAGGGAGGACATCAGGGATACCGCCGTAGTGGTCATCCACTCCGATGCGGACTATCTGAACTTTACTGCCGGGAAGAACCTGGCGCGCCGGGGCTTTTTGACCCTGTGCGCCAACGTGGAGCACCCCTCTGACCCGCTGGAAAAGCGGCTGCCCAGCGTGAAGCTGGCCATCGAGGCGGTCAAGGCACAGCCCGGGATCAAAAAAGTGGTCATCCTGGGCCACAGCGGCGGCGCCACGCTGATGAGCTGCTACCAGGCGGTGGCGGAGAACGGCCCGGGCATTTTCCAGGGTGATGGCCGGATTGTAAAAATGGGGGAGGTGGAGCCCCTGCCCGCCGCGGACGGAGTGATGCTTATCGACTCCAACTTTGGCAACGGTGTGATGACACTGGTGAGCCTTGACCCGGGCATTGTTGATGAAGCGGACGGCACAAAGCGCCAACTGGACTACGATGCATCCGCCCCCGAGAATGGGTTCTCAGCGGATGGCAAGACCTGTTACACGGAGGGATTCAGGAAAAACTTCTATGCTGCCCAGGCGGCGCGGCAGAAGCGGCTGATTGACTATGCCTTGGAGCGGTTGAACGCGCTGGAACGCCGTGAGGGGCGCTATGAGGACGATGAACCGTTGATTGTTCCGGGAGGCAGCCAAATCGCCCCCAATAACCGGCTGTTCCCCCAGGATCTGCATATGCTGGCCCACACGAAAGGGATGTATGACCTGATCCATGCCGATGGTTCCGTCACCCATGAGGTGGTCCGTTCCCTCCGCACGGCAAGGCCGATGCTCGACCCCACCCCGCGCTATGGGCTGGGAGCTATGACCACTACTGTCCGCACCTATCTCAGCTCCAACTGTGTCCGCACCGCCCCGGACTATGGGGTGAGGGAGGACGGCATCGACGGTATTGACTATGACTCCGCCTTTTGCTGTCCTCCCGGCAACGTCCAATACATCCACGCCCCTATGCTGATCATGGGCATGACCGGGGGCTATGAGTGCATTGCCAGCGAAATCATCTATCAGAACGCCGCATCGGAGGATAAGACCATTGCCTTTGTGGAGGGCGGCACCCATATGCTGGGCACCGCCAAGGACGCCGAGCAATATCCTGGCCAGTTTGGGGACGCGGCAAAGACCCTGTTCGATGCCATCGCGGACTGGCTGGACGTGAAATTCCCTGAAACCAACGGAGGTGACCGGCAATGAACGGAAGTTCTGACGAACTGACCCGCGCCTACTTGGATCGGTTCGGGATCGAGTGGCGCTTTTTAGACACCGTGGAAGCCACAACGGAATGTACCCTCTTTGGCCATAGGCTGGATACCCCCATCATGCTGGGCGGCATGGCCCACTATGACAGCCTCCAGCCTGGCGGTGCGCCGCTTTACGCCCAGGCGGCCAAGCAGGCAAACACCGCCATCTGGACAGGCTTTTGCTCCGGGGACGAGATGGAGCGGGTGATCGCCGTTGGCGCTTCCGCCGCCCGAATTGTCAAACCCTTCGCGGAGCGCGATCTCGTTCTGGAGGCCATGGAGCACGACAAAAAGGCCGGGGCCTGCGCCATTGCCATGGATGTGGATCATGTTTACAACAAACAGGGCCGCCGCGGCGCGTTCGGGGAGAACCCGTTGGCTTCCCCCAGTCGGGCCGCCCTGGAGGAATTTGCGAAACACTCTGATGTTCCCTTTTTTGTCAAGGGGATCGTATCCGTGCGCGACGCGGTGATGTGCGCGGAGGCAGGGGTGGCCGGGATCGTGGTGAGCCACCACAAAGATATGTTCCCGTGGACGGTGCCGCCGCTGAAGGTGCTGCCGGAGATCCGCAAGGCCGTGGGCAACCGCCTGACCATCCTGGCGGACAGTGGGCTGGTGTCGGGCTATGACGTATTCAAAGCCCTGGCCTGGGGGGCGGACGGTGTGTTCACCGTGCGGCCCATGATCCCGCTGTTCCGGGATGGGGGCGTTGCCGCTGTGGCCCAGCGGCTGCGGGAGATGACGGACGAACTGCGGGCCTGTCTGTCCAGGACGGGCGCGGCGGACATCAAACACATCGACCCATCTGTGGTCCGGGAATTGTGAGGGAATGAATATGGATTTAAAAGCAAAACCCTTTTATCTCACCCAGCAGCAGGAGGATTGGGTTCAGTCCACCTTGGCCGCCATGACCGAGGAGGAAAAACTCCGTCAGCTGTTCTGTGTCCTGGGCGACGCCAGCGCGCCGGAGGAGCTGGACCGGCTGGTGGAACGGGGGATTGGCGGCGTGCTGTTCCGTCCCGTGCGTGCCACGGCGGAGATTGCCGCCCATTTTGAGCGGCTGGACGCCTTGACCAAGTACCCCCTGCTCCATGCTGCCAACCTGGAGGAGGGCGGCGCGGGGGCCGCCAGCGACGGCACCTATTTTGCCAACCAGCTCCAAATCGCCGCCAGTCAGGACGATAGCGACGCGGCACATTTTGCCCAGGTCTGTGCCGCAGAGGGGCAGGCCGCAGCGGTCAACTGGACTTTTTCCCCGGTGGCGGACATCGACATGAACTTCCGCAACCCCATCACCAACTGCCGCACATACGGCTCGGATGCGGGGCGGGTGGAACGGCTGGCCTGTACCTACGTGGAAACGCTCCAAGAAACGGGCATGGCAGCCTGCGCCAAGCATTTCCCTGGCGACGGGGTAGACTACCGGGACCAGCACCTCCACCCCACCTACAACAGTCTGAGAGCTGCGGAGTGGCGGGCCAGCTATGGGCAGATTTACCGCGCCATGATTGAAAAGGGCTTGCTGTCCATCATGGTGGGCCACATCTGCCAACCCGCTATGGAGGCAGAACACACCCCTGGGCTGAACCCGGAGGACGCCCTCCCGGCCTCGCTGAGCCGGGGGCTGCTCACCGGGGTTCTGCGGGAGGAGCTGGGCTTCAACGGCGTGATCGCCACCGACGCTACCATCATGGGGGGCTACACCATGGCCATGGAACGCTCCCGCGCCATCCCGACCAGCTTTGCCGCAGGCTGCGACATGATCGTGTTCTCTACAGACATTGAGGAGGACATCGCCTATCTGCGGGAGGGGCTTCACAGCGGCCTTGTGACACGGGAGCGGATCGACGAGGCGGTGACCCGTGTGCTGGCGCTGAAGGCAAAGGTTTGCGTGCCGGTCTCGCCGGAGCCGGTTCCTGCCGAACAGTGGCGGAAGGAGTGTGCGGACCGCTCCGTCACCCTGGTGAAGGACAAGGCGGGACTGCTTCCCATCGCGCCCCAAAGATTTCCCAGTGTTCGGTTAGCGGTGGTTGGGAACGACCAATGCTGGGACGGCTCCATCCGGGCATTGTTTACGGGGGAGCTGGAACGGCGCGGCTTTGCCGTGGAACAGTACGACCCGTTCCAGGATGACCTTCACGGGACGGCCCAACTGCCCCGGAACCGCCTGACCCTCACGGTACTGCACTACCCCCACGCCTCTAACCAAACCACTGTTCGGGTAAACTGGTGCCCCAAACACGCCCTGGAAATTCCTCGGTTTGTCCATGAGGAGGATACTGTGGTTGTCTCCCTGGCAAACCCCTACCATTTGCAGGACGTGCCCCGGGCACAGACGTTTATCAACGCCTACACGGCCACAAGGGCCACCATCGAGGCGGTAGTGGAAAAGCTGTGCGGAGAGGCGCCCTTCCTGGGGCAAAACCCGGTAGATCCATTCTGCGGCCTGTTTGACACCCACCTGTAAACCAAAATGAAAAGGAGCGTTTAATCATGAACATCGGAATCTGCGGAACCGGCACCATTGCCAGCTGGACCTCGGACATTATGAACCAGCTGGACGACCCCAGCATCGTACTCTATGCCTGCGCCACCGCCCCCGGCTTTGACTGCACCGAGTTTGCGGCCAAGTACGGCTGGAAGAAGGTGTGTGCCAGCTATGAGGAGCTGATGTCCGACCCGGCTGTGGATTTGGTCTACATCGCGGTGCCCAACACGTTCCATTATGATCTGTGCAAGCAGGCGCTGAACGCGGGCAAAGCGGTGCTGGTAGAGAAACCCTTTGCCATCAACGACACTCAGGCCGCTGAGCTGATTGCGCTGGCGGAGGAGAAGGGCCTGTTCCTCTGCGAAGCGCTGTGGCCCAGCTTCCTCCCGGTGAGAAAGGCGATTGACGAGGAGATTACGGCGGGCACCATCGGCAAACTGACGGGCGGCGATATCGTCATGCTGGACAATGTGCTGTTCCTGGATCGGGTCAAGAGCCTGGAGCTGGGCGGCGGCAGTCTGCTGGACGGCGGGCCCTACACGTTGGGCTTCATGACCGACCACTTTGGGGTGGAGGTGGAGTCCGTCTCCGCTGAGGTACGCAAGTTTGAAACGGGCGTGGATGCGGAGGATCGGATCACGGTGACATACAAAAACGGCGTTGTCGTCCACATCCGGCAGACCATGGACATCCCCCGGGAACAGCATGAGGAGTATGCGGAAATCATCGGCGCCAAGGGGAAGATCCGGGTGGACAGCGTATCCAATCCCCGCAGCTGTCAGGTGCTGGGTCTGGAGGGAAATGTGGTGAAGGATATCCCGATTCCGTCCCAACTCCAGTTCCGGGGTATGCCTCCGGTGTCCGGGTATGAGCATGAGTTCATTGCCTATGAGAAGGCCCTGCGGGAAGGCAGGACGGAATGCGCTGAGGCCACCCATGCCCAGACGCTGGCTATCGCCAAAATCATGACCGAGGTGCGCCGGCAGGCCGGCATCCGGTTCCCGTTTGAATGATCGGGTGGACGGCATGGAGCATCGAACGGAAATCTTATCCCTGCGGGACGCGCTGGCCGTCCTACGGGACACCCCCGGCCAGCTGATTGAGACGGACGTGGAGGTTGACCCGGCGGCGGAGCTGTCCGGGGTGTACCGCAAGGTGGGCGCGGGCGGCACCGTCATGCGCCCCACCACCGTGGACGGCCCCGCCATGGTGTTCCACAACGTGAAGGGTCACCCCGGCGCGTCGGTGGCCATCGGTGTGCTGGCCAGCCGGGAGCGGGTGGCTAACCTGTTTGGCTGCAAAAAAGAGGAGTTGGGCCACCTGGTGCAGTCCTGCGCTGCTAACCCTATCCAGCCCGTGGTGGTGGACGACCCCGCCCCCTGCCAGGAGGTGGTACACCGGGCGGAGGAGCCGGACTTCGACCTGTTCAAGCTGATTCCAGCCCCCACCAACACCCCGGTGGACGCGGGACCATATATCACCCTGGGGATGTGCTACGCCACCCACCCGGACACCGGGCTGTCCGACGTGACCATCCATCGGATGTGCATCCAGGGCAAGGATGAGCTGTCCATCTTCCTCCAGCCCGGTTCCCGCCACATCGGGGCCATGGCCGAGCGGGCTACAGAGCTGGGCCAGCCCCTGCCCATCTCTGTTTCCATTGGGGTAGACCCGGCCATTGAGGTGCTCTCCTGTTTTGAGCCCCCCACCACGCCCCTGGGCTTCAACGAGCTTTCCATTGCCGGGGCGCTGCGGCAGCGGCCGGTGGAGCTGGTGAAGTGCGTAGCTGTCAACGAAAACGCTATCGCCAACGCGGAATATGTCATCGAGGGCGAGATTTTGCCGGGGAGTAATCACGTGGTAGAAGATCAGAACTCCCACACGGGGTACGCCATGCCCGAGTTCCCCGGCTACAACGGCGCGGCCTCCCATGAGTGCTGGCTGCTGAAGGTGAAGGCCGTCACCCACCGCAAGAACCCCATCATGCAGACCTGCATCGGCCCCAGCGAGGAGCACGTGAATATGGCGGGCATCCCCACCGAGGCCAGCATCCTGGGCATGATCGACAAAGCCCTCCCCGGCAAGGTGGTCAACTGCTACGCCCACCGCTCGGGCGGCGGCAAGTATATGGCGGTGCTCCAATGCCGCAAAACCGTCCACACCGACGAGGGGAAACAGCGGCAGGCGGCGCTGCTGGCTTTCTCCGCTTTCCCGGAGCTGAAGCACGTGATCCTGGTGGATGAGGACGTGGACATTTTCGATCCCAACGACGTGCTGTGGGCCATGAACACCCGCTTCCAGGGGGATCGGGACATCATCACTATCCCCGGCGTGCGCTGCCACCCCCTGGATCCCAGCTCTAACCCGGATTATTCACCCTCTATCTCGGACATTGGGGTGTCCTGCAAGACTATTTTCGACTGCACCGTGCCCTTCCATTTGAAGGAGCGCTTCCAGCGGGTGCCGTTTCTGGACGTGGACCCGGAGAGGTGGCTCCATGGCTAAGCGGCTGATCGTGGGCGTCAGCGGCGCCAGCGGCGCGCCTATCGCCGTGGAGCTGCTGCGCCAGCTCCGGGAACACCATCCCGGCATTGAGACGCACCTGGTGGTGAGCCGGGGAGCGGAACTGACCCTCCGGCAGGAGTGCGGCATGGACGTGGAGGAGCTGCGAGCGCTGGCCGGGGTGTTCCATAAGAACGACGAAATCGGCGCGTCCATCGCCAGCGGAAGTTTTCAAATCATGGGCATGGTAATCGTGCCGTGCAGCATGAAAACTGTGGCGGGCATCGCGTCCGGCTACTCGGACAACCTGCTGCTGCGCGCCGCCGATGTGTGCCTCAAGGAGCGGCGGAAACTGGTGCTGTGCGCCCGGGAAGCGCCGCTATCCACTATCCATCTGCGAAACCTCTATGAGCTGGGCCGGATGGGGGCGGTGATCCTGCCGCCTGTGCTTACCTATTATCAGCGGCCGGAAAGCGTGGAGGACATGACGCGGCATATCGTGGGCAAGCTGCTGGATCAGTTCGGACTGGACTGCCCCGGTTTCCGCCGCTGGGAGGGTTGAGCATGGGTGCGCTTGAACTGGAACGGGAGGTGCTGGGACGGCCCCTCCGGGTGAGCGTTCTGCCTTGCAGAGCCGATTTGTCCGTGACCATCCGGGGCGGTGACGCGCCCCACGTGGGCAGTGTCACCGTGGCCCGGAACGGCAAAATCGTGAGCAAATGGGTGGGGCAGGGGCACCGGGATGACGTGGTGGGCGACCGCTTTGCGGAAGCCCTGTCAAAAAAGGCAGGCGGCACGGTATGCGCTACCTGTGGGATCCACTACGAAGCGGCCACAAGGGAGCAGCTGGCGGAGATTATTGCTGCCTGTGAAGAACTGCTTCAGATTGTGTTGAAAAGAGAAGATTTCTATGGAGTAAATCCCAATTTTGAACAAAAACATGGAGCTGGCGGACTGCCGGGACAAGTGGACATATGATGAAAAGCACCGCTGCTGGTGTTTGGAGGACATTCTCTATACTCTGGCGGCCACAGTGGATTGACCAAATCTGCGGGCAAAATAAAAGCGTATAAGATAAAAACTTGCACCAATGGTTTCCAATGCTCTATCAGCAGCCAGCCTTGTACTTCGGTATGAGGCCGGCTGCTTTTTTGCGTTCCTACACTGCCGGGGGCCGCCTCCTTCATCTGACTGCAAAAAATCAGATGAAGGAGGTTGTCCCATGGGACAGCAATATGAAAACCAAAGCAGGAATCGTGCCCTGCAAAACCGCTTTACAGCCTATCTTCAAATTGCTTTGAGGCGCAAAAGGCGCGACTACATTCAAAAACGGCTCCGGCAAAACGTCCATGAAGTTCTGACGGACTTTCAAGAGACTGCATTTGCGGATGGGTCCAATTCCGATTTTGGCGGAACCTGCCGGGACCTGTCGCAGATGGAAGACAGCGCGCTTTTACAGGCCCTGTCCGGCCTGACGGGCCGGAACGTTTCATCCTGTTTGAGCGTGTGCTGAATGACCGCGGGTACGATGAGCTTGCCGAGGCCCTGGGCCTGCGGTACAACGGGGTTGTCTCGGCCTATCACCGCATTATAAAGAAATTGCGGAAAGAACTGCGAGGCGAGAGCAAGTGAATTTTGAGGAGCTTTTGACCCAGGCCCAGTGTGGCAGCGAAGCAGCATTAGGGGAAATTCTGGCCCGTTATAGGCCGTTGTTGGTCAAGCACTCCATCTGCGACGGTTTCTTCGATGAGGATCTCTATCAGGAATTGTGCATGACAATGATTAAGTGCATCCATTGCTTCCGCATTTAACGATAGACAGAGCGGAGCTCGCTGAAAGCGTTACCCTCGGCTAAGAGGATAGGAAAAGAAGCAGAAAAAACGCAGCGGAGTGATACTGTGGCAAACGCAGGTTTAGGCGGTTCGCTAAAGTGGACTGTCTAAATCTGCGTATTGCTGTGTGGCAAGGGTCAAACGGTCATCCCTGACTATAATTAGGGGCGGCGTGTACAAGAGCAAATTGCATCTTGCATACTGAACCAATACAGTATAAAATAAATGCATCAGAAACGGGTTTACACCATGTTAGGAGCTCATATGGAATATATTGTATATTGTGATGAGTCAAACAGTAATGGGACTAAGTTTAGCGACTTTTTCGGTGGCTGCATTGTAAGCGGAAAAGACTGGCACTTTGTGGAAGATGCGCTGGAAGCTAAAAAGAAGGAATTGAATCTGTTTGGTGAATTGAAGTGGACGAAAGTGACCGCGCAGTATTTGGAACGGTACATAGAAATTGTGGATTTATTTTTTGATTTTGTCCGGGACGGGAAGCTCAAGGTTCGCATCATGTTTCGGAACAATGCGGATCAGCCGACCAGCTCGGCCGTGCGCCATAGTGACGATAAGTATTTCAAGCTGTACTATCAGTTTTTGAAGCACGCTTTTGGGATAAAAGATATCCCTGCGGCAGAAGAAGACATTTTTATAAGGATTTACTTGGATCAGTTGCCGGATACTCGCGAAAAGTGCGAAGAATTTAAGAAGTTTGTCCGGGGATTGCCATCGACCTGGAATAGTGGACGTACAGGGGGAAAGCTGCACATCCGAAAAGGCGATGTGGCGGATGTGTGTTCCCATGATCACGTTTTGCTGCAATGCACAGATATTGTTTTGGGGGCGATGTATTTTCGCCTAAACGACTTGCACCTGGAAAAGCCGGCGGGGAGCGGGTGCAGAGGGAAACGGACGATAGCAAAGGAAAAACTCTATAAACACATCAATAAAAGAATTTGTGAGATACTGCCTCATTTCAATATTGGGATTTCTACAGGAGCGCGTGAGTATCAGAACGCAACCTGGGAGTTGCCTTATAGCCATTGGAGGTTTGTCCCCAGGTAAAAAGAAAACGTCCCACCCTCTCTACATCAATACCCCACGTAGGAACGCAAGGCTTCGAGAAAGGCAGGACGCTTCTGACATATTGTATGGCGAAGGGAAGACAAATATGCAAACCCCTCTATTCTTATGATACACTAAGGAAGCAGAAAAGTCAATATGAAAAGAGTGATAGGCCAATATAGTTCATATTAGGTAAATTAAGAAACGCTATCGGATAAAGGCTTGTGGATGTTGCGGATTTAAGTTAACCATGCCGAGAATGGAAGGGATGTTTGTGAATATTCTTGAGTGCAAAAAAATATGTGAACCTGAAAATAATAGGGTTCTTTTCATACGTGTTGATCCAGAAGATATAAAAATAACGTTGCGGCAGATACTTGACGTACTATTTGACTGTTCATGGATCAGTAAATTTGACAGGGCCTATACACGTGAGAGCTTTTTGCGGAGGGCTGAACCAACGCTTGCCGATATTGAGCAGAAGCTTTTAGCGGCTAATCCGGACTCTATTTCGCAAGACGCGGGAGAGTATGTGGTGTCTGAACTTGCAAGAGAAGCCATTATTCAGCAACTGGACTATTTGGACATTCCATTGGCGGAATTATACAACAAAAAGAAATCTGGAAATCCAGGTTTTGACTTTCACAGCCAAACTACAGATGACGTTATTATATTTGGCGAAGCAAAATACCTAAAGGATAGAAATGCTTTTGGAAACAGTCTTGCACAGATAGTAAATTTCGTTGAAGTAGGAAAAGACATTAAAGATATCTTAGATTTGGAGTATTTTTGCAGTGACACGGCGCTAAATGCAGCATATAGAGGCAGAAAAGGCTTTGCGGCGGCGTTCTCGGCAAAGCGTACAGCTTCAGATGACATCATCAAACATATCCAAGGAAATGAACATTATAAAGAACTTATCAAATATCAAGAGTTGTTATTGGTGGCGGTGAATATATGAAGAATGTCATTCAGCAAATAATCGCCCATGAGAATCTTGAGGAGATATATAAATTTGCTCAAGAATCATTATTTAGTGAGGGACCGATTTCTTCAACAACGCTTGAAATTTTGTCATATTTAAAGCTGTTTGCTCCAGAATTTTTTTCTACAATACAAGAGGAGGTTCTATCATTGATGGGAGTTTTCTATAAAAACCCATCATCAACGACATTAAAGGGACACCTATTAAATGCCTATGGTGAATACCTTTTTGAAACATATGACAAAAAATATACACCTGTACAGGCAAGCATAATTCGACAAATCAATGAGTCAAAAAACTTTAGTTTTTCTGCGCCAACAAGCACTGGGAAATCTTTTGTATTTAGAAACTTAATTGAGTCGTCAGAAAAAGATGTTGCCATGATTGTTCCTTCTCGCGCCTTAATAAATGAGTATTATGACCGAGTTTGTAGCCTGATTCCTGACAAATCTGTAAATGTGCTAACATTTGTTGACATTATTAATACAAAACGAGCTCGAAGAAGTGTGTTCATTTTAACTCCTGAGAGAGCAAAAGATCTTTTTAAACACAAAAAACAACTAAATATTGAGCTGTTTCTATTTGACGAAGCGCAGCTGAGTGATGAGGAAAGTGTTCGAGGCCTCTTTTTTGACAGTATTGTGCGTCGAGCGCAAAAGGCGTTTCCTGACGCTAAGTATGTATTTGCACATCCATTTGTTGTAAACCCGGAAGCGCAATTAGTGAAGAATGGGTTTGACCAGGAATGCTCAGCTTCAATCTCCTACAATCAAAAAAATGTTGGGCAAATTTTCTTTGCGGTTGACAAAGGAGACTATTTTCATTTTGGATTAGATGCGGCAGTAATGGGAACCAGGAAAATTAAAAGTGACTTTGATCCCGTCTTGAACGCTTTGCGTCGTGGAGGGTCGGTTTTAGTGTATACGACGAAGGCCAGTATTTATAGTAAAAAAGTATTTGAACAATTTCGAGTATACATTAATGAATGCAGACTCATTAAAGATCCTGAGGCATTACAGCTAATCGAACAATTTAAACAATACATAGGTGCCAATGACAAAGGAGAAGGATATTATCGCTCTGAAATGCTTGAAAATATGAGACGGGGAATTGTTACCCACCATGGTTCCTTGCCACTGCAGGCCAGGTTGATTCTTGAGCATTTTACCCAAAAAGGGTTTTGTAGGATTTGCTTCGCGACCTCGACTTTAGAGCAGGGTATTAATATGCCATTTGACGTAGTCTATCTTAATACGTTCCAGGCCAGCAAACCACTATCTATGAAAAATTTAATAGGAAGAGCCGGGCGGTCAACACTGCATACAAAATTTGATTATGGGAGTGTAATTATTAAATATAGCAATATGAGCGACTTCCGGGATGTTATGATGCATAAAGAAGTACTTGATGATGTTTCACTGCTGGATACTCCAGAGGACAAGGATTCTGACTATAATGATTTTAAAACGGCGATTAATTCAAACTCGTTTTCTGATGAGTATAATCTTACGCTTAATGAGGTTGAGAAGCTGAATAGCTCCGCTATAACAGAGCTGGCAGTAAAAACACTGGATGCATTGTTTCGTGGAGACAGGTTGGTTTCACTGAGAGAGATAAATGCAGATTTAGACTATAAGCTACAGCTATATGGATATTTTAGGATACTTTATAGATGCCATCTTGGGAGATCGCTTTCAGATGGGGAAGAAAGTGTTTTAAACACAGCAATTAAAATTTTGCTGTGGAAGATCCATGGACGAAGTTTTAAAAACATATGCTGGTATCGATATGCCTACATCGCGAGAATACCTGAGAGACGAGACTTGGCTAAACGGTATAGGATGGCGGGCTCGGAATCCATGCGTCAGTCCATCCGGGCACAAGCAAATCGACTGATGGCAAGGTTTGTCCGTGGCTATGCTGAAATACCTGACAGGGAATTGCGAAACTTTTCTCTGTATCCTCAAGGAACAAAAGCGAGAGAGATCGACTATGATATGATTGTGTTTGATACATATGATTATCTTGACAAACTCATAAGTTTCAAGTTGAGCGACATATTTTATGCAGTATTTGAGCAATGCTATAAGAAAACTGGTGATAGCCGGGCCATTCGCCTTGCACAATTTTTCAAATACGGAACAGATGATGAGAAGGAAATATGGATGTTGCGATATGGCCTATCTTTTGAAGAGATTGAAATAATCAAGCCCTATGTTAAGACGGTAGACCAGAGTGAGATAAAATTGTTATCTACGGCATATAGTGACCTATCGGCGGAGCAGTTAAAGCCCATAGCACGCTACATTGGGGAGTAATGTTCTATTTGAGAATATTCTAAACTGTGCCAGTTTAAAACAAACTTGAAACCCATACAAAACCCATACGGGCACCAAAAATGGGTATGCAAAGAAGTACAGCAAGGTGCGTCAAGCTAAATGATGGATGCGCCCGGAACCATTGCGCTGCAACGGCTCCGGGCAATAAGATAGGACAAGGAACGGTAAAGGAAAACAACCTGGGAAGAATTGGCAAGGATGAGGTCTCCAGTTCAAATCTGGATAGCAGCTCCACTGAAACCCGTTGTCCCGCAAGGGATAGCGGGTTTTTTCTATGGTTTTTTCCCTTA
>OFFU01000512.1_pt1 | contig 39609 bp, 51 predicted proteins | sample 1521451 | NCBI WGS metagenome assembly OFFU01 (sample SAMEA3504106, study PRJEB24116) | mouse gut metagenome | biome: mouse gut; feature: mouse-associated habitat; material: faeces | place: Denmark | collected 2011 | reverse complement strand
TACGCGCCGCCCCGTTGCTTTGCAACGGCACGAAGCGAAGCGCAGTAAAGTACTTACATAAAAGTGAAAGTTGGTAAGTAAAAATAATAGAGAACACGCTTCGGCGTGTTTTTTGTTTTTAATATGGGAAGCGTTTAATACTGCTATCGTGTGTGCTAAGTGCTTGAAGGCGCAATACGCGCCGCCCCGTTGCTTTGCAACGGCACGAAGCGAAGCGCAGTAAAGTACTTCGATAGGAGCAATAGTCGCCGGATTTCAATTAAAAACGCTCGGTTTTCGATAAAAATCGGGCAGGTTACTATATTTTTGTTAATTTTATGGTGCTTCAAAATTTTTAACTTTTTTCGCTCGTAAGCCCGATTATGTAGTTTTCTAACTGAATTTTTTGCCTTCGCGCAATAAAAATTCGTCCGAAAGGTCAGTATAGGCGTTTCCCAAAGTACCGTGAGTGTGTCCGACAAACTCATCGCTCGCAACGTCTGCAACTCAGAATTCCTGAAAGCGAGTATAAAAGGTGGTACGCAAGTCGTACAGTTTGTGTTGGGGAATATCTTGTTAAATCTATCGTGCATAGTCCTCAACGATGAAAATTCGATAGTTTCAATGCCTTCAAGGTAAGGTTTCAGTATAGGTGTTATAGGAATTTTCTTATACTCAACTTTCCGTTCTTGCGCTTGCTGTTCCCCGCAACGATAAATTCGCCTTCGAGTTTTACCGTTGCGTATTCGTTAGGTATCATTATCGTATACAGCGCAATTGCAAACATAAACTGTTGCGGCGTGCCGACGGTGAAGATAAGTAAACGCTTTTCCTCATCCTTGGAAAGCGCTGAGTCGTGCTGTTGCGCGTGCTTTGTGTGGAAAACCATATCTAGCTGATTATACTGCAAAAGGTTGTTCTTGACCGCCGCTTTAAAAATCATATTTAAAATCGAATGAACGTCGTCTAAGGTTTTTCCTTTGCCTTGCTCGTCAAGGGTGTCTAAAAGGTCCTGACACGTTTTGAGCGTGATTTGTCTGAGTGGCACGTTCTTAAAGTGCGGAGATATATGGTTTTTATATTGGTTTAAACTTACGCTCAACGTTTCGGCGGCGACGTTAAAGCCGAAATTATAAGGGAAGAGGACGTAAACGGGCGAGGCTTGTTCATCTTTCCGCGGGCGGCAAAACTCTGTTCGCGCTTGTGGGCGACGGCGAAGAGCTTTCTTCGGGGCTTAAAGTCGACTTGAAACAGTGCGCGTTTTACAGGAACGGTGAAGAGGCGGTTGCGCCCCTACCGCAGGAAAACTTGCTCGGCTGTAAGCTTTTAAAGGGCAAGGAGGTCAAAGAGGCGCAGGTTGACGGTAAGAGTAAAACGGTAAAGGAAACGGTGTACTCTTTGGAAATCTGCAATAAATCTTTCGCCTGCCCGCAGGAAGTCTGGGAAAAAATTTTAAACGGCGGCAAGGCGGGAAGTATGCCTTTAAGCGTAAGGTTCACTCCTTACGATGGGGCGTGTGGCGAGGGTTTTACCGCCAAAGTTTTAAGGGCTTTAGATTACGGCGATGAGAGGTTTGCCGAGTGTTCGGTAACGGAAAAAGTTCCTCCCGTCAAAAAGAAGAAGCGTTCGCCTTTCAAGAAAAAGAGCGCGGAAGAAAAGGCGGCGGAAGCCGAGGTTGCGGCGAACGCCGTTACGGAAATAGAGAGAAAAATTTACGTGCGGTGGATGAGGAGTTTAGCGGCGAAAGCGTTTGTATCAGCCCAGATATGAACAAGGTGAAGGTTTACAGTTTGGAGCAAGACATTCGGCTTGTGTAAAATATCACAATAAAATCACGCGCAATGGCGCGTGATTTTATTGTATTTGCGCTTTAAAAGTGTATAATATAGTCAAACGTATTACGGCGCGGCAGGTGTAAAATGGTAAATTGGTTGAAGTATTATTTTTTGGGGTTCTTTTCAAACGGGCTTTCCAAAGAGGGGGCAAAGCGCAGCGGCTTTAATCTGCTGTTAAGTATTGTGCTCGCCTTTATCTTGCTCTGCGGCGGCTTCGTTGCGGGATATGCGGCGTCCTTTCCCGTTTTTTACTCTAAGGCGGAAGATTTTAAAAGCTTTGTTTATTCGGCGTTTGCCGAAGAAAACGGCAACGGAAAAATTCAATTGGAAGCGCGCGGCGGAAAGTTTATAGCCGACGTTCCCAATCAAAAAGGATATACTAACGGCTTTACCGACGGCAACGCTTACGGAAAGAACGGGTACGTTTTGGTTGTGGATACGCGCCCCGCGGAGCAGACTTTCGATGACTTTGCCGTAAAATGCACCGACCCTTCGGGCAAAGAAATAGGAGTGGAGGAGTACCGCAATCTTTCCGAAAGCGACAAAGCCAAGGCTTCGTTTAAAATAGAATATACGGGAAAGGAGCTGGACGTAAAGGAAAATCAGGCGGAGTATATCGCGTTTTTGGACAGGGTGGCAGACAAAAACGATAAGGAATATAGCGCCGCCAACGCGGAAAAGTATGCAAAATTAAAGGAAGAACGAGCTTCGGGAAAGCTGGACGAGGACGCATATGCCCGCGGGGTGTATACGCTGTTCGTTAAGGCATATTACCCGTCGTTTAATAAAATCGAAATGTACGGAGAGGCGCCTACACTGCGCACTTACTATCTTGGAATGGCAATGGGTGCGGAAGCAAAGAAGTGCCTTGTCATACTCGACGATTTGTGCGTTTGCTCGTTCGAATCGGTAAACGGTATAAGGCTCGATTTCGGAAGTTACGTTAAAGTTAAAGACGGAGTAATTTCTGCGGACGGTCTTTCGGCGGCGGAGACGCGTTCGAATATCGACGGTTTAATAAAAAAGGCGTTCAGCGACAGCGTGGGCTTCAACCTGTTGCTTTACGTTATCAACGTTTTTAAAGCTATGATTTTTATCTTAGCCGCCATTGCGGTTATCGCGCTCATAGTATTTGCCGTGTGCAGGTTTGCAGATGTGGAATTCGGCAAAAACTATTTAGGCGCGCTTAAAATAGTCGGCTCGTATTTAACGGTATCCGCGCTCTTGGCGTTTATAGCGGCGTTTGTATTCTCATTCTTTATGGCAAGAAATCAGGTGTTCATTCTTGCGGAGGTATTAGTAATTGCAACCGTTGCAATAAGAGCGGTTATTTTAACGGTTATGGAAATAATTAAAAACCGCCGCGAAAAGAAAGCCGCGGCAGCGGAAGAGCGGGAATAAAGCGGATAATAAATTGAATTGTCAAGCTAAGCACAGTACTTAGCGAGAAAGTATTGAATAAATCAAAACGGGGAAGTAGTTCAACTACTTCCCCGTTTTGGCGCGCCAAGAGAAAACTATTAGTATTATTCGTGTATCCATTCGCCGAACACAACGGAAGTTTCGTTATCCAAGTCTTCAAGTTGAATCGAAGATACGCCCTTAATATCGGAATTATCGTTGGCTAAGTATGCGGTAAAGTCCAAAGAGTATCTGTCGCCCGTATCCGTATAAATTATATTTATAAAAACGTGTGCCCAAATATCAACTTCATTGCCGTTGTCATCTTTTTCCGAATCGTAACCCAAAACACGGCAATCGAATTCTTTATCTTCTTCACCGTAATTTCTGTAAATTCCGTCTTCGCGTTCGGTAAATAACGGGTTGCCCTTGAACAGATTGAAAGCGGCTTGAATTTTTTTGTCTATATTTTCTGTATTTGCCGCGCGTTGGCAAAGAATGTTTTTAATCGTGGTCAAGTCTTCGCTTGCAAGTGCTTTTATTATTTGCGCTGAAAGAACGCCGCATTCCCTGTCGTATGGCGATGTCCATCCGCAACTGACGTGTATTCCTTGATATTCTTCCCTGTCGGTTTCAGTTATGCCGTATTGCGTAACACCCTTAATGCGTTCGTCTGTAATATACCGGTCGTGAAACCAAAGCCGATATTGTCTACCCGTATCGGTCGTTATGTAAATATCGTTGTAATAGTCGTAAGCGGTTATTGTTCCGTAGTTATTTGAATAACCTTCGCCGGAAATATCTCCCGAAATTTTGTAAGTCTTTATATTGCCTTCCATAAAAGAAAAGGAATTTATTATTTGTCCGTCAAGGTCGCCAAGCTCTTGCGACATAGGACACATTAACGCTTTAATCGGCTCCGCGTTTTTCTCTTTATATGCAGAGATAAACATTTCGGACATTTCGTAACGGCGTTTATTTACGCGCTCTCTCACCGAAGAAATATTGTTTTCACCGAACAATACGCTGCATCCGGCAAAAGCGACAGTCAACAGTAAACAAAAAGCAGTTGCAATCGAAAAAATTATGCGCTTTTTCATATCTTTCCTTCCTTAATCAAATTATAAACTTTTAAAAGCATATATTCAAGAAATTTTTGATAAAAAAATGACGAATGGATAAAAAAACGCCTTTATCCATCAAATCCTCTATACTAAGGCAAAAATAAACAGCGTATGGCGAGATTTAGGATAATTACCTAAGCATCGTCGCTAAAAAGCCAATCGCTAAATCAGGTTACCGTTTACGCTCCTCGCGTGAACTCGCGTTAATAGTTGCAGTATAAAGCAACCCGCAGCGATAACAAAATACGGAACAGTTATACACTGTTCCGTATTTTGGCGCGGATGGCGAGATTTTAGGGATAGCTTTTTTTGCATTATTTTCCGTTATTTTTCATTAAAAAACAGTAAATTTTAACTGTAATACCGTTTAAAATTATAATAAATTGTTTTTTCGTGCCTAACTCCGTGCCTAAAATTTAATATTTATCTTCTCTAAAATTTCTTTTTGCGAGCTGGGGAAGAGATGTCCATAAGTTTTGAAAATCATTTCAACACTGTCGCCCAACCTCGCGGCGATTACGTATATTGTGGAGAGCTGATTTTCGCCCTTATTTATTAACAGTGAAACGTGGGAGTGGCGCAGGTCGTGTATTCGTATCTGCTTTACTCCCGCTTTTTTCGTATAGCGCTCAAATGCGTGTTGTAACGTCTGGAAAGGCATAAAGCTACCGTCTGTTCCGAATATAAAGTCGGTCTCTTTTGCATCACCTTTAAGCTCTTTTAGGTAGTCGATAAGTATTGGTGGTAACAAAATCTTTCTGTATGAATTTTCGGTTTTGGGCGTAGTAATGCGGTACCATTCGGATAAAACTTCACCTTCGTTATTGGCGCGTTCTTTGTCAAACGACCGCGTAAGAGTTTTAGTAATCGTAATGATAGAGGTGTTCAAATTTAAGTCTTCCCATTTAAGCGCGCAGGCTTCACCCTTTCGGCAACCTGTGAGATAGAGGAAAGCAAAGGCGCATTTAAAACGGAAATTGTCTACCTGAGCGATAAACTGCTCGAAATCTTCCTGAGTCCAGAACAGCATCTCCTTTTTTGCTTCTTTATTTGCCTTAAAGCCTTTTACGTTGGCAAATGGATTTTGAATCCCGTAAATTTTTAGATACGAGAAGAAATTATTAAACGCCTCTCGGATGGATTTCTTGTATCTGTAAGAGAGCCCCTTTTCAGATAAAGCGCTTTGCCATTTGATGAGGTCTGACGTGGTAATTTCGGTTACTTTTCTGTCTTGAAAGTCAGGTACGATATATTTGTCAAACCGCTGTGTCATAGACATATACGACGATTCTTTTACAGTCGCGCGCAGGTTTGTCTTGTACTCTGCATACAGCGGCATAAAATCGAACGTGTGCAACTCGGGTTTAGGGTGGGATGGGTGAGCGGCTATCCATTGCTCATAGCCTTTCTGGGCGGCGTTTTGCGACGTCCAAGGCGGCGTGCCGGTAAGTCTTTTGTGTTCTTCCTCGCCCTTTTCGTTTATCCATCGGAAACGCACGGTATACGGCGGCACGGGCTTGCATTTAGCTCCGCACTTGCACGTTTTTGCCTTTGATTCAGTTTTGCATACGGCGCAATAGTACGCCTTGGGGATAATAGAGGGCATAAATTTTAAAAAATATGAATTTAGTGTTGACTTTACAGTTAAACTGGATATAATATAAGTAGAAACGTTAAGTTTCTTTTTACACTCACCTACCATGTAGTAGGAGGAGCAACGAGGTCGCAATGCGCCCTCGTCTTTTTTATATAATACCGTATTTTAAATAGTCATTATAGTTTCTTAAAAATTCAAGTTCTTTTTGTGGTGGGCATAGGTTAATTTAGGATGCTTTTTTCTTTAACGCTTCAAGTTTATTTCTTATATGAATTCCATAATGAATATTAAAAGTATTGGCTTGGTTTTTATCCATTACTTCTAATGCACGGTTACACAGCTCAATACATTCATCAAATCGTTTTTCCTTTTCATATATAATAATCAATCTTTTAAATGATTCAAAGTTCAAATACCCATACGTGGGGTCTGTCCCGTACTTGCAAACCAATTCAATATCAAGTTGACAGAGTTCTATCACATGTTGCAATGCGCTTGGTATTGCGCGGTCTTTATAAAGTTCCCTTATAGCAATGTAATATCTGACGTGAAGACCGTGAATGGGATGTTCACCGTATGATAAGCTTTCAGGTTTAATAGGCTTGAAACATCTATAATAATATTTTAAACTTGGATAACCTTTTTTTTCTTTGACACGTGGTTCGTTAGTTTCTATTAATTCTTTGCCATTTTGGTTCTCTGGGATGTGAGTATTATTTTTGTAATGTTTTTCGGTAATTTCGATAGGTTCGGGATAACCACCGTACTCGTCATACTCATTGCCAAAATCTTCGTTAAAGTCCTTTGGCGAGGCACCATAGCTTGTTGAGGCATCTATACGGTCGATGTTCCGTATGTTCCCATATTTTATCATTACTTCTTTTTGTGTAAGCGTTCCGCGATACTTTGAATTTTTGATGAAGTATATATTGATATTGCCGTTTTGTGATTTATTGCCATAGGCTATATGGTCATAGGTTAGGTTTAACACCCTGTTCCCGTTATTATTTGTTACATTGTATTGCGCGCCTTGAACTAAACCAAATTCTGATACTATTTCTTCAAGTCGCTTTTTAGATAAATATGAACTTACTAATGCAATAGCAATAGAGACTGCGATAAACAAAATAAATAATATTATAATAATTATGATAGTTGAATTATCCATTTTATCACCTATATTTGCTTTGTAAAGTAACAGATTTCTTTTTTCTTAATTACAAATCTCTAATTAGTTTAACAACCTTACCTAAAATGCGGCACTGTTCTAAATCTGCGCCTTCTATGCGTTTGGTGGGGTATTCCGGGTTAAATGGTATAAGCTCTAACCAATTCTGCCCAATAACGTAATTAACCTTCTTAACGGTAGCCTCGTCGCCGTTATAAAGGACGACCGCTAAATCGCCGCTGTCCACCGAATTGCAGCGTTGGCACAAAATTGTGTCGCCGTCCAAAAGGCGGGGGTACATACTGTTGCCCGAAACGCGTAAAACGAAATAATCTTCTTTATTTCCGCCCGAAATCATAGAGGCGGGAATTTCTATTTTCTTGCCTGTCGGTATTTCGCTAACCACGCCGCCGAAGCCCGCTTTAACCGTACCTATTTCCTCGTAGACGACAATCGCGCCCGCATCGTATACATTGCTTGCTTCAAGTCTTACGGGATAGTCGCGCAGTCCCAAAGCTTTCTCAATAGCTTCTACGGTGTCTACTCTTGGATTGGGAACATATCCAGCGAATATATTTTGAACGCTTCCTTTGGGTAAATTTGCGCGCTCTGCGATATCTGCAATAGTTAATCCTTGCTGTTTTTTAGCCCGTTTCCAAAGTTCTAAGTCCATAAACTCACTCCTTTATGTTCTTATTATAAAAAAAACTCACGAAAATGCAATATTTTTTCTTAAAAATAGTTGACAACTCACGAATTCAGTAGTAATATAAAACCGCAAAACACATTAGTTAATGAGTTTTGTCAATCGCAACCACATAAAAGTGCGATAAGGAAGAGTTAAGAAATGAAGTTTGAAGTCATTATCGAAGGAAAAAAATATAAGCTATCCTTTTGGAAATGGTTAGCTTATACAAATCAACGTAGACTTATTAGAATTGAAAAAAAGTTAAACGAATTATTAAACAAAGGCAGTGATAAGGGCTCCAATGAGTCCGCCGATAACGGTGATAGCAGACCCCACTAAACCGTAGATGAATTTAGAACGATTATTTTCGTTTTTTAAAATATAATCTGCATAAATTTCAGTTGTTTGAAGATAGTTCCCGAAATCTGATTCGTTGTCATTACGAATTAGAAAGTTTTTTGAGAAAGCTATATTAAGTTTATAAGAAACTTCCAATTTGTTTTTATGCTTTGATTTTAAAAATTCTTCGAATTTATTTTCAAGGATTTTAATATCTTCATCTGTTTTAACGCATTGCTCGTAATTTGTATCAACAAATTTCATAAGTAATTCAACTGCTTTGGCAATTGTCATAAAGCACCTCATTAGTTTTTTCTAATGATAACAAAGTTTTTAATATAAATCAAGGAGGAAGTCGGTGATGACGAAAGTAGAAATTTTGACGAACAGGCAGTTTTTGAGTATTGCCGACCTTATGCAGGTATTTGATTGCGGTAGAAGTTCCGCCGAACGCGTTATGCGCGAAATAAAGGCGGTGAGCGACATTGCCAAACTAAAAGGAAAAGTTACCGTTACGGACTACGACAGGTGGTTCAACGGTAAAAAGGAGGTTGAAGTATGACGTTTAAGGAGTACGTTAAGGCGCGTGGACTGACTTTAAAACTCGTAGCGCAAAAGGCGGGTATGTCGAGGCAGGCGGTTGATAACTGTGGCAAGAAGTTCACTCCCACGGTTAAGACGTTGCAGAAACTTGCGGACGCTATGACGGCGCTGGGCGCGGAAACCAAGGTTGTGGACCTTGTGCCTATATTTTATAACAGCTAAGGAGTGAAATAAATGAAAATATCATTTGACAAAGTGTTTATGTTGCTTTTCGAGCTGGACAGCGTTGTGCGGTCCAAACGTGAATATTCTGAAAAGGAAAACTGTTACGTCGTTGATATCCAAGACTTAAAAGAGCCGGTTAACGCGCTCGTTAAATTGGTCAACCAAAAGGAAGAAAAATGAAAATCGGCGTAGATGACGGCGTGGTAGTTTGTTCGTTAGAGGATAAGGACGACGTGTTCCTTTCCATATCTCACGGGTGCTTCAAAGGCTACTATAACGGCAAACTGAAAATCGCTGTGAGCGCGGGACAGGAAATGGAATCGCCCGACCTTATAGCCGAGGAAATCAAGCTAATTCAATCGATACTTTATTTCTTCTACAAACGGTATCTTTTCGTCGATATGGAGGAGGACGCGATATATGGACGATTGAAAGCGTTGCGGCAAGCTCTGGATGAGCTCAAAGAGCCGACACGGTTGGAGCTGCAACGGTTGAAAGAAACCGAAGCTTGTAAAGAACGTTGGAAGCAGCTTTGTGAAAAAGGTTGCGGCAATTGCCAGTTTAAGCGTCGGTGCGGGGACGACCGACATTGCGCGGTCAGCGGTGATTTGCTTGAAGAAAAGTATGAGCCAAAGTATATAAACGGCGTCCATTACTTATTCAATTACGAGGCGTATCCAACGGATAACTGCCCCTTCAAAACTAATTAAAAATTAAGGAGAAAATTATGTTCAGAAAAGCACAGAGAAAACAGGCAAAGTTAAAAATCGGCATTTCCGCTCCAAGCGGTGCAGGCAAGACGTATTCGGCGCTTTTAATGGCGTACGGTATGTGCGGCGATTGGAGCAAGATAGCCGTAATCGATACGGAAAACGGCAGTGCGGAGCTGTATAGTAATCTGGGTGAATATTCCGTATGTCCTATAACGCCGCCGTTTACGCCCAAGAAGTACATAGCCGCAATTAACGAGGCGGTTGAGGCGGGTTTTGAAGTTCTTGTAATAGACAGCCTTTCGCACGCTTGGAACGGCGAGGGCGGTTTACTCGAAATGCAGGATAAGGCTACAAAAGCGAGCAAGAGTGGCAACAGTTACACCGCGTGGCGCGAGATAACTCCCGAACATAACCGCCTTGTGGACGCGCTTTTACAGAGCGATATAGACGTGATTGTTACGACGAGAGCTAAGTCAGAATACGTAATAACGCAGGACGGCGGTAAGACGAACATAAAGAAGGTAGGTCTTGCTCCGGTATTCCGCGACGGATTGGAATACGAGCTGACGGTGTTCTTCGATTTGTCGCAGGAGCATATAGCCACGGCAAGCAAGGACAGAACGGGATTGTTTGACGGACAGAATTTTAAACCTACGGCAGAAACGGGTAAACAGTTGGCTGAATGGAGAAGCGGCGGGGCGGTTAAGATTGCAAAAGACGAGGACAAACCGCAGGAAGAGCAGGTTGACGGAGGCGAAGAATTCCCGCACGAAAGCTATAAATGCGCGGTATGCGGAAATGTTATATCTAAAAAATTGTTCGAGCAGTCGTTGAAGAAATACGGCACGCCGTTGTGTTCCGCGGAATGCAGGGACAAGGTGATTGAAGCCGAGAAAGTAGGAGGTAACGAGTAAAGAGAAATGGCGCGAAAAAGAATGATAAGCCCGAGTATCTGGGAGTCATCGTCTTTCGCGAAATTAAGTGATTTGGCAAAAGTAGTCTTTATCGGATTATTTTCAAACGCCGACGACGACGGGAAAGGATACGGCGACGCCACGTTCGTTAAAAATAAGTTATTCCCCAGAGATAAGGATAAGAGAGTTACCGACATTGAAAAAGCCCTATCAGAGATAGCACAAACGATGTCCATAATTTTCTATGAAGTCGAGGGCGATAAGTTCTATTATCTGACGAAGTGGAAAGCGTATCAAAAAATCGACCGTCCGACGCCATCAAAAATTCCCAATCCCCCTGAAACTATGGGGGAAAGGGGGCGGACTACGCAAAATCATAATTTCGACGAGCCCTCGACGAATACTCGACGAATACTCGACGAGCCCTCGACGACTAAATATGAAAATAATATAAAAGAAAATAATAATATCTCTCATAGCGCGGGCGCGCGTGAGGAAGACAGTTTTGAGCGTAAGTTCAAAGCGTTTTGCAGGAAGTGGGAAATTGCCGACGATAACTACTACTCACCTTTAATTGCCGACTTGGACTTTGACAAGTTGGATAAGGCTTATTCGGAAAGTCCTCAATATCTCGGAGATAGGGAGGAAGCACCTTGGGCGCATACGCTAAGCGGTGTCGTCAAGGGATATCATTCTATAATTTCGGGTAAGTACAAGTGCAAAAAGAAAGGTGAAAAACAGGAAAAAGGGCAGGATACTCACGATATCTTACAAGGCATATACAGACATTACAAAGACGAGGAGGGCAACGATGGAACTGAATAAAAGCGCCGTACCGCGGATATTTGAGATTATTCGCACGGCGTACGATAATGCATTTGCGGGAAAGAGCGAAAACGATATGTATAACCTCGTGGAACTTTGGTACGACTGTCTACGCGAGTATCCTTACGAAGTGGTAGTACAAGCCACGAAAAACGCCATAAAGCATTCCGAATATCCGCCACGCATTGCAACGGTGGTAAAAGAAGCGGAAAGTCTTATTGATGCGCAGGGAACGGGCGACGGCGAGTTGTGGAACGGGCTTTGCAGTGCGTTACGGCAGATTCGAAGCGAACTTCCATATGCAAGCGATAGGTACGATACGGTCGTTCATAACGATACGGGGCTAACCACAGCGGGCGAGGCAAGAAAATTCATAGCTAAGGTTTACGACGGTTTGGACGAAAAGGTTAAAGAGTATTGCGGGAATATGCGCGGGTTTATGGATTTGGCGGCGATTGCCGAAGAGGATATGCAATACGAGAAAGGTAGGTTTTTAAAACAGTTGCCGGTTCTTGCGGAAAGGATAAAGATTAAGCGTGAAACTCCGCCGCAACTTGCAAATCTGATTAAGGGTATTTGCGAGAATAACGCGCGGCAGCTAATAGGTGATAAGAAATGAAAATCATTACGGAAGTTTTAGAGAGCGGAATAGTCGTCTGTGAAGCGTACTGCGGCGCGAGACGTTACCGCAGCAGATACCGCGGATATACTCTTAAAGAAGCAAAAAAAAAGTTTACCGCACGGGTAATCAAGGCTGAGCAGGAAGAGCTGGACAGGATAAGGCTGGAAGCTATTCTTATGTGTCTTAACTGCGAGAAATCGGCAAAAGATTGTAAGGGCAAGTGCAGATATAAGCCCAAGAATGGAAGGAAGTTGCCGGGAGGCAAAGGGGAAGCAATATGAACGATAAAGCAATAGTTCGACAGCGCATCGAAATAAAGGACAAGCAAGAGCGCCTGCAAGTAATAAGCATTTTGGCGGGCAACGGTTACACCGTCAGGGAAGCGGCGGTTAAACCCGCCGGCAAAAACGTAAAGAAATATTTCGTAGAGTACTGGAAGGAGGAGAACTAAGATGAATAAGGTATTTTTGATAGGCAATTTAACGCGCGACCCCGAATTGACGGAAACGGCAAACGGAACGCAGATATGCCGCTTTGCGATAGCCGTAAACAGGAATTATTCGGGTTCGGACGGGGAGAGAAAGACGGACTTTTTCAACGTAACCGCTTGGCGCGGTCTTGGCGAAACCGTGTCCCGCTATGCCCAAAAGGGCAACAAGGTAGCCGTTTCGGGTTCGATTGAACTGCGCAACTACGAGGACGGTCAGGGCGTTAAGCGCACGGCTGTGGACATTATTGCGCAGGACGTGGAGTTTTTATCTACCCGCGGCGGCGACGGAAGCGAACAGGATGCGCCCGCATCGTCATCGGGCAACAGGGGTTCGAGAAAGCCTGCATTGCAGTCGTTTGACGACGACATCGATATACCGTTCTGAGGCAATCGAAACGATAGACGGAAAAATGGAAACGCGCGAATTTACGGTTAAGCAGGTATTAGGACTTAACAAAAAGTATTTTGGAAGATATCAAAATGAATACTTTTGCATTCCGTGTATGTGCGAAATCTTGGGGCTTACCGCTTTTGAGTTTTGGGATAAAATGCACCAATTTAAGGAAGCCGGGTGTGAAATATTTTAAGGAACTATAAATACGGCAAAAGAAAACCTCTTTACGGCTGGCACATCTCCGACCTTAAAATTTATGACCATCCACGAGAGTTGGGAGAGTTTTATGTAAGATGTGGCGATAGAAAAATAAAATGCGATGGCTGTAAATACAAAAAGCAAGATAGTTGGTTTGACCCCCCTTATTGTGAAGTGGATGGTTATATATCACTTGCTCGCCCTTTTCAAAGTTGGGGTTATGTGGAGGAATTGTAATGGAAAGATTAACTTTAAGGGAATGGCAACAACTTCCCAATCAAGACGAAATGTATAACCGCCTTGCTGAACTCGAAGACAAAATCGAAAGCGGACTGTTGGTGGAGTTGCCTTGTAAGGTGGGTACGATTGTTTATCAAATCAGGAAATATTGCGAAAGCACGGGAAAAATAACTGACTGTAAAGTAGGATATCGCCCTCTAACTGAAATACTAACCGATTGCCCTCATTATGAATCCGCTTACTATGAAAGCCCAGAAGAGTGTAAATTTGATAAGGAAAACCGTGATTGGGCAGAGAGGGACTATTGTTCCATCAATCTCAACATTTGCTGCGACGAGTGTAAAAAGAGGCTTGTTGTTGAGGAAACAATTTTTAAACTCGAAGATTTCGATAAAGTTTATGGAACACCTCAATTCAATAAATCTACACCCTTATACCACACTTTATTTTTGACGGCACAACAAGCCGAAGTCCGCTTGAAAGAATTACAGGAGAGATTATGAGAGAACATTTATTTAAAGGCTTTCACCCTGACGAAAACGGAACGATAGAAATCACGCTTAACGGCGAGAAAATCAAAGGCGAGTGGGTAATAGGCGACGGTATTCATTATCCAAAATCCATTAACTATAAAGGAAGTTGCTGGATTGACGGTATGCAAGAAAAGGCAAACGATTGGGTTCACGTTCTCTCCGAAACCGTCTGCGAATACACAGGATTAACCGACACGAACGGCAATAAGATATTTAACCACGCCATTGTAGCTTTTCATTATGGGCACAATAAAGACATTTGCGAAGTCTGCTTCGAGAGTGGCGCATTTGGCTTAGGAAAGAGCTATCCAAAGAAATTTGACTATGACGAACTTGAAACGAGTGTAGCTAATGCAACTGAAAACGACAGTTATTTCGTTGGCAATGATAATTTCATAAGTCTATGGGAAATAGCGTGGAATTACAACGAATATGCGGGCGAAAATTTACACTTAGTTGAAATCATCGGCAACATTTTTGAAAACTCCGAACTGCTCAAATGAAACGCTTTATTTGCGCTCAAAGCTGTTGCCCCGAAGATAAACATAAATGCACTTTTGACGAAGATACTTGTCCGCTATACATAAGAGCTGTGATAGATACGGACGAGCAACCAAAACCTAAAAAACGTACTCAACCGCTTGTAACAGAAGATGATATTCAAGAAACAGTTGTTGAATATTGCGAGTTAAAACATATCGTTGCAGTCCATATCCCGAATGAGAGCAAGCGTAGTGTTGCTTACGGCGCAAAAATGAAGCGTATGGGCTTACGGAAAGGTTTTCCCGATATATTTATCCCAACAGCAAGGCAAGGCTTTCACGGCTTGTTTATTGAACTCAAAAGGGATAAGAAAAGTAGAGTAAGCCCAGAGCAGACGGCGTGGATTACTTACCTTAACAAGCAAGGCTATAAGGCTATGATTTGTTATGGGGCAACCGAAGCGATTAACGAAATTGAAAAGTATTTCACTGAATAAAAATCAAGGAGATTTAGAGGATGACATACAAAGAACTGTTAAATAAAGTACAAATAGTCAAATCATATATAACCAATAAATTACGCTTTGTAATCGTTAAGAAACAAAACGGAAGTTTGATAGAGATTAGTGAAAGTAGAGAATTGACAGAGCAAGAAATTCTTGCCTACACAACAGAGTTTATTGACTATTTGCTTTTAAATGGACACATCGAAATTAGTAATCCAAACACGGGAGAAGTTTGGAAGTTTAGCAAGGAGCAAAATAATGAATAAAGAGAAAGAAATCGAAGAAATGGCGAAAGAATTACATTGTGCAACGAATGAAAGTTTTATAAGTTGTCGCAAGATTGCAAGAATATTAGTTGAAAGGCGTGGCTACCATTTATGCGGTAGCGATAACTGCCCTAATTTCAAGCACTATCAAGAAGAGTGCGACCACTGCATCAAGACAATGGAAGTTAAAAAGTCTTTTGAGATTGAAAGTGCAGTACAGCAAGCCGTCAGAGAGTTTGCGGAAAAGTTTAAGAAGGAATTTTTAAAGCATTTTCCCACTTTGTTTACTGATGCTATTTATCAGTGTACAGATAGCGAACTTGACACCCTCATAACCGAACTTTACGGAGCGGACGAATGAAATACAAGCTTTACAACGACCATTTCGAGAATTGCAAGTCTTATCAAATACCAAAAGCGCAACTCATTATAGCCGACTTGCCGTATAATCTCGGCAAAGACAAGCAGGGTAAAACAGTTGTGGAAGATACAAAAGGTATGTGCACGAAAGATTACATAATTAAGCGCAAACTTATGCTTTACAAATACGGAATAAAAATTAAGGAGATTTGAGGAAGGTTATTATGACAGTAGAAACGGTAAAGAGAAAATTAAAGAGTGTGCGGAATTTAAAGGTCAGACTTATGGCTTTGGAGCAGCGCATAAACGAGATTGCCGAGGAAATTGACGGCGTAAGCGCCGTAGATTACGGTAAAGAAAAAGTTAAATCTTCCAACGGTAACGCCATAGAGAGCAGATACATAAGGCAGATGGACCGTTTAAAAGATTTACAGTGCGAGTACGACGCAATCTTTAACGACCTGTGCGCCGTAGAGGACGAGCTCGGCGAGCGAATGAAACGGCTGAACCCGACGGAATACCAAGTTGTCTACGAGCGATATATGAAGGGTATCCGATTGCTGCCTTTAAACGGTGCGGCGAAAAAGTTCGGCTATTCGCTCGACGGAATAAAGACCATACAAAAGCGAGCTTTTAAAAAAATGGCAGATTTTTAAAAGTGCACACTTTTGAACACTTTTTAGGTGTTATAATGGTAGTGTGAAAAATTAAAAGCACTACCATTGACGGCGTTTAAAAAGCGTGGTATAATGACGGTGCTTTTCTCATTGAGGGAAGCGGTGTCAAAAATAAATTGGTTGTTTGGATGGGCTAAAGAGAACGGCATAGAAATTCCGATAGATTATGAAGGCAGAGCAGACATATCAAAATTGCTTGAACTGTATGAAGAGTGGAAAAGAATAAACAAATCGGAAGAAACAAATGACACGAGCCAAACATTGGGGAAAGCATTTGGGTTTGCGGATAGAAAAAGAAAATATTCCCCAGACCATATACAGCACTCAAAAGAAATGGGCTTTAAAAATCAAGATGAGTATGAACGTGCTGCTATTGATTTTTGGGATAACGGACAAGGCGAAGTATATCACGGCTCTAAGCGAGGCAGATTCGCAAAGTTTAATAAAAGAACGGGCGAATACGTTGTAACTGACAAAGACGGCACTTTAAGAACTTATTACAAATTGCCTTTGAAACAGTTTGAGAAAAAAGTTAAGCAAGAAGGTTATAAGAAATGGAAAAAATAAAATGTCCTATATGCGGCACTTTAATAGATGATGAAGATTACGAACCTTGTCCATACTGTGCTTGGGCTTACGTAGGTATTGAAGAAATATTAGACCCAGATGAAAAAGAAGCGTTTAATCTAATGTCAATCAATCAAGCTAAGACATTATTAAAAGCAGGTAAAAACAAGTGGGGTAATCCGCTACCTAAAAAATAAATTTCTGACCATATAGGCACTTCTTCTGGGGTGCTTTTTTAATGCAAAAAATAAGGAGGTAAATCGTGGCGAGACCAAGCAAGTACGAAACCCACGTTGCGCCGCGATTAGAAGAAATTAAAGACTGGGTACGCAACGGTGCCACAGACGAAGAAGTAGCCCAAAGGTTAGGGCTGTCGCGGAGTACTTTCTGCGCTTACAAAAAGGAGTTTTCGGAATTTTCGGACACCCTAAAAGAAACAAAGGCAATCGTAGACAGTAAAGTAGAAAGCGCTCTTTTAAAACGTGCGTTGGGTTATGAGTATGAAGAAACCACCCGTGAGAGAAACGATAACGGACAACTCGTAGTTACGAAAGTGGTACATAAACAGGTAGTTCCGGATACCACGGCGCAAATCTTCTGGCTTAAAAACCGCCGTCCCGACAAGTGGCGAGATAAGCCCGCGGAGGAAAATAAAGAAGAGGATAATTCAGTTTCCGTTACTCTAACTATCGAGGATTTAAGCGGAGGCGGAGATGCTTAATCTCAAAGCTTTTATTCCCAAGCCGTTTGCGCCGCTTCTTGACCCGAACGTGCGCCGAATTATCGAGGAAAGCGGACGAACCGCGGGCAAGTCTACCACCAACGAAACGGTTGCCGTTGCTCTTATGATGGTTTCCCGTCTAAATAATATCTGGTATTGCCGTGCCGAAAAGGGTGATATACGTACGTCGATATACAACTCGTTTTTGGCAACGGTACAGTCATTGGGGCTTGAACGGTATTTCGATTTTAAATTAAATCCGTTTGAGGCAACGTGTAAGCTTACCGGTGCAAAGTGTTATTTCGGCGGTATCAACGGTAAGACGAAAGACGACTTGAACGCAACCAAGGGTTTTGTTCCTCAGGACAGAAGCCTTGCAATGTTTATCGTAGACGAAGCCAACGAAGCGAAGAGTTATCAGCATATTCGGGCGGCTGAAACGACGGCGAACAAGTTCCTCAAAACCGACGGCAAGATAATTTACGCTTACAACCCGCCGCCGAACTTGGGGCATTGGGCGCATTCGTATTTCGGTAAAATGGTAGAGAACGGTGCAACGCGCATCTACTCGACCTATCTCGATATTTACAAGCTTTTAAGCCGCGCGACAATAGACGAAATCGAAACAATGAAGCGTGAAAACCCGCAGCAGTTCAAGTACTGGTATCTGGGGCAGAAGATAAGTTTAGAGGGCTTGGTTCTTTATACGTTTAACAACGAGCGCAACTTAATAGATTTACAGAAATTCAAGGCGGCGGTAGCTAACGGCTATCAGCCGCTTTACGTTATCTATGGTGTTGACAGCGGCATAGTTAAAGACCCGACGGCGGTATGCGCGTGGGGAATTTTTCCCGACGGCAATCTTATTATGCTCGGCACGTTTTATTTAGACCCCAAGATTTACGGTGAACCGCTCCCTAACAGCTATCAGGTTGAGCAAATGGTCGGGTGGTATCGAGATTTTTACGCGGAAATGGCAAGCTACGGCGTGGTACTCCCCGGACCTTATAACGAGGCTTGGGTATTCGACTGCGCGGTCGTTACGCAGGACTTAATGTTAGAGTTCCAAAACCGTACGGGATACTTTGTGAAAGCAGTTGAAAACAAGAGTATCGAACGAGATATCAAGAGATTACAGAACGGCTATTTCCGAGGAGTATTCAAGGTGCTTGACGCAGCGTCCAACTCACCAAGCCTGCGCGAGATAAATACGTTTTGCTACGACGAAAAGAACGAGATACCCGACGGTCAGGACGACCACACGATAGACGCGAGCAAGTATGCGACGGCACATTATTATTACGCATATATGAACAATTTCGGATAAGGAGCAATTATGGGATTTCAAATTCCTGAATTTTTAAAAAGATATTTAGAAAACACAAAGTACAGAAAACCGTTCGAGAGCTTTGTCAACAACTCTACATATTATTCACAGCTAAATTGGCTGTGGATAAACTATATGGAAACCGTGGTGCGCCCCTGCGTGGCGTATGCTTTCGGAAGCGTCGACGGTGCGTATAATTCCTCGCTGTCCACGTCGACTGGTATGGCTATATTACGCGGAGCGACAAGACTTATTACCGGAGAGAAATCTTTTTTTCTGGGCGACGACGAGAGCTGTAAGTTTTTAAGCGACGTATGGGCGCCCGCAACGAACTTTAACTTGTTTAAGGCGCGCGCAATATCGTTCACGTTGGCGTGCGGAACGTGTGTTATCAAATCAAATATAGACGACAGAGGCAGAAATACTTTATCTGCGTTCAGATTAGACCGAACGCTATTTTCAGTCAACGACGATGGGGAAATAACTAACGCCGTTTTCTTTATCGGCTTATTGTCTTCTTTAAAAAATGAGGGAAATGAGTTGACCTATTGGCTTGTAGAAGAACGCGGATACGACGAAAACGGCGACAAGTACATTATGTACAAAGTATTCAGCCGCGAAGGTACCGCCAATTCGCCGACGTTGCCCTCGCCATATCAAATTGGTATAACCTTCGATAATCTGCCGAAAGCGGTAAAGAGCGAACTCAAACGAATGCAGGTTACTGAGCTGAACAGAGCTATGCCGCTGTATACATACGACGGACTGGGAGTGTGGCTTATGCGGCGTACGGCGGTCAATTCCTGCGTTCCCGACGCTCCTTTCGGCGACCCGCTTCTGTACGGTTGCCTTGATTTGCTTTGGTCCATAGACGTCGTATACAGCGGCTCCATTGTCGACGTGCTTAACGGCGAAGGTAAAATTCTTGTCCCTAAACAGTTTTTACAGGATACATTAAACCGTCTGCAAAAGCAATATCCGGGGGCGGAATTTAATGTAACCACAACCGAATTAAAAGGCTATCAGGATGAAAGTTTCGTTTACGTTATGCCTTCGGGTTTCGATAAGGATAAAATGTCGCCTACGCCGGTGCAGTTCGATATCCGCGCCGACCAGTATGGCAAAATGCTTGAAATCTATGAGAGGCTTGCGACGGTGCGTGCGGGATATTCTCCGACTTCGATTTTTCCTTATTTAACCCCCGACAATTCGGCAAAGACGGCGAGAGAGGTAACGGCGGAAGAAAATCTTTCCCGCGCAAGCGTGCAGGAAACGCACAATTTGATACTCCCTATTTTCGATAGGGCGTTACGCGAGATTTTGCGACAGGAGGGATTCAGCACTGATGTTCGATTACAGCTCGGCGACTATATCGGCAACAAGCTTGAATTCGACCAAAATATCCGTGAAAACTTTGCGGCAAAGCTTATACCGCAGGAAGAGGCGGTTATGCTTGTAAATAACTTGTCGGTAAGCGAAACCGCCGAGTATATGAAAAAGCTTGAAGAGGAAGCGAGGAAGCAGAGGCAAAACGATTTCGGGGGCGCCTTGTTTAACGATAAAGATTACTATGGCGACCAAGGTAACGGAGGCGGCGGAGAATGAAAATAAGATACGTTCCCGACCCCTTAAACGAGCAGGCAAGCGTGCTTGTGGACGCGCAGACGGATATTAAGACTGCGGTCAAACAAGGCGTGCTTTCGGCAATGCGAACGGACGAAATAAAGAAGCGGCTGAAAGAGATTATAGAGCGCGCCGTAGCGAGGATACGTTCGCCAACCTTACAGAAGGACGCGCGTGTTTCGCTTATGCGGTTCGCAAATAAAGTGTACGGCGATTTTAAATCTGCGTTGCAAACTATTCCGTATAAGCTCCTGCCCGCCGTGGTTGTACTTATGCAAGCAATAAGCGCGAAGGAGCTTAGAGGGGAATACTATACACCGATAAATCAGACCGAGCGTAAAGCGGCGGAAAAGCTGTTTTACAAGGTGTACGAAAAGGGCTTGCCATTGCAGGAGTTTCATAAGGTCTATATGGACCGTGTGGAAAATGCTTTAAACGGATTGTCTCAGGTTCAAGCACTTGACCCTAACGATTTAAGCGGTAAAAATTCGCTTCGTAATCTTGCGGAAATGCAAGTACGTTACGAGCGGCACCAAGAGGAAATACAGAGCTTTAAGGACAGAAAAGTTCGGCTCGTCGTATGTTCGTCTCACGCGGATTGTTCTGGCAGGTGCGCTCAATGGCAGGGGCGGGTTTATTCTACCGACGGCTCGACAGGTTATACCAAAGACGGACGGTATTATGAACCGCTTGAACACGCTACGGATATTTATTATACAACCAAAGCGGGGCGAACTTATAAAAACGGTCTGCTTGGCTTTAATTGCCGCCACAAGCTCTTCGAGTATAAAGAGGGAATGGGAATACCAACGCTGTCTGAAAAAGAGCGTATGCGCGAATACGCGATTACGGTGCGCCAGCGTGAAATGGAACGCGCGGTAATATCGGCGAGGGAAAAGGCGTTGACGAATAAAGGCACGAATATCGCGGAATACAAGAAGTGGCGTAAGATTGCGGCGGAGCGCGACGAAGCGTACAGGCGTTTCAGTAAAGAGAGCGGGCGGGCGTATTACCCCGACCGTACGAGAATTTTATAAGAAAAAGCGGAGTTATAAGTCCCCGCTTTTTTGTTGTCCAAAAAGGAGGAACAGACGTCAATGTTCAAATTTTCAAAAAAACAAAAAAAGGAGGAAACAAAATTGACGACGTTAGAACAGGTAAGAAAGGCGTATGAAGACCTTTCGGAAGACGATAAGAAGAATTTTCATCAGTCGATTTCCGACCGTGTGCACGAAAGCGTAGCGGCGCAGGAAAGGGCGGACGGAAACAAGGACAGTCAGTCCGCGGAGGCGAGGGAGCACGAAGCTCTTGGCGCGGAACACGCGGCAGGACGCGGCAACGTTACGGAATTACACGAACGCGACGATACCGCCGAAGAGAAACGCGAAGACAGGCACGAAGCGGCGCAGGACCGTAAAGACAACAGGCAGGATGAAAGGCAAGATGAAGCCGAGGCTTGGCGCAAGGATATGAACGAGCGTATGGACAGACTCGAACAAGCCTTGAAGTCTGTCAGCGGCGACAATAAGCTCGACCGCGCGGCGGAGAAGTACGGTATGCAGAGCAAACCCAGCGGTCAAAACAACCGCGAAACGTACTCGGAAGAGGACGTTGCAAAACTGTTGAAATAAGGAGGTAATAAATAATGGCAACAGTAATTGATACTCAGGGACTAAGCGATAAGGTTCTTTATTCTCAGGTTATGACAAACCTGGTTGCGGCTTACAACAACTACGGCGTAGGTCCCGGCAACTATCCCAAGGTAGATAATATTCTTACCGACAGAATTCTCGCAAACATTTGGATGAAGAATATCCTTGACGCCCGCATATTTGCAGACGGTATGGGTATTACTTCGAGAACGGGCATAGAGGGCGCGGCGCTCGTTCGCGTGCCCATTATGGCTCCGCCCAGATACGCAATGCGTACTATCTCGATAGGCGCAACGCTTAACGGCGTATTGCAGGGCACGCCCGGCAACGATGGACTCGAAAACAGGAATCTGCCCAACACCGTGCAGACTAACGGCGTAGACCTGCCTTTAAATCAGGTTTACGACGACGCAACAATAATATATCAGCTTTCGCAGAATATGGTGTCGTTGCCGCTCGCGGCGGAGTACACGGCAATGATACCCAAGACCGTGGCAAATATGGAGGACAGCACGATTATGGCTGTTCACCTTAAAGGTGCGCTTGCAAGAGCGGCTGGGGCGGACAATTCCAACGTTATCCCCGTCGACCTCAATAACACTACCGAGGGCTATTTGCAGCAGATAATGAACAGCCTTATCGGTATGATGACCAACCCTCAGACCGCGTGGTCGGAAGGTATCGTACAGTTCAATCTGGACGAGAGCATTATCGTCGTAAAGCAGTCGTTCTTCAACAGACTGTTCTCCGTGCGTAACGGTGCGCTTGTGTCGGCTTCCAACCTCGCGCAGGAAATGTTGCTCGGCGGTGCGTTCACTAAGGACGGCAGACCTAAGGGCGGCAATATCCGCGGCGAATACAGCGGAGTATGGATAAAGGTTGTTCCCGATTCCTATTGGAGGCAGGCGGCGGCGCTTGCGGGTATCACAGGCGCAAATTATGCGCAGTTCGATAAGATTCAGGGTTACATAGCAAACGCGGCTGGCTTTGCGTTCGGGCGTGCGGAAGCAACTATTAACCCCATACCCAACCCCGGTAACGCGGTAGGTACGAAGATACAGAACCTCTTCCGTTGGGGCGCGGCGCAGGTTCGTCCTTCCGCGGCGGCGGTTATCGTAGCAACCGAAAACAACCTTGCAGATTTCGTCAACCCCGTAACCGAAAGCGGAAATATCGTTGCGCCCGACAGCTTTGACGATACTATCAAAGCGTACGGCGTTAGCAACGTCGACTATGGTAGGCAGTCCAAAATCGGCGTTTACGAGGGCGATAATACTACTACGGTAACGCTTACCTTAACGGGTACGGATTCGGCGGCGGTCAACAACGCGGCGCTTTCAATAACCAAGGGCGACGGCAACCCCGTAGGCTACGTCAATAACGCAAACGGTACTTATACTTTCGTGCTCGGCAGGGGTAATACGGCAAAGGTAACCGTGCAGGCGGCGGATTATACTACGGCGAGCGTAGAGGTTTCTGCGGAAAATACCGCGGCGGCAACCTATGCGGTAACGCAGGCATTAACCGCGGCAAACGCAAAGTCCGCGCCTAAGACGGAATAATCAGCTTTCACAAGGGTTTGAGCTATATCAAGCCCTTTACCATTTTTTTAGGAGGAGGACTATGTTTGACGAAGGTCAGCATCCGCGCGACGATGGCGGTAAGTTTACCGACAAAGGCGGCGGTTCGAGAGAAAACTACACACAGTCTGTAAACGACCGCATAAAGTGGGCGAAAGAAAACGGCGTGGATTTGCCGTTGAATACCGACGGTTCCGTGGACGATTTAAAGTTGCAGGAACTGTATGAGAAGGGTAAAGATAGAAAAGCAAGTGCGCCCGCTGCGGATAAAACGACGATTAAGGAACAAGTAAAAGCTGGTTTGGAAAAGATAGAAGGTACAAAAATTTTATCGGAAATTCCAAAAGGCAAAATTATAACCGATTTTCAAACGGCTGCTACAACTTTGCGTATGGAACTAGAGAATACTGGCGGTGTCGTTTCGCGTGAGGGATTTGGGGACGTTCAAGTTAGTTCGCGATTGAAACAGGCTGCGGCATACGTAAAAAGTCCTGCGGAAATAGCAGCAGTATCGGCAGTGCCAACTATTATAAAAGACGGTGTTTTAGTTGATGAACACAAAAGCCATAAAGGGCGAGGTTATCCTACTTATCTTTTTGCAGGTAAAGTGTCTGTTGGCGGTAAAGAGGGAATTATGGCAGTCGCTGTAAAAAAAACGACGGGTAACTTTTATAAGGTGCATAGAGTTCTTACCCCGAACGGCAAAGACTTAAAAATAGAAAATGACACCGATTAGCTGAAACGGTGGCATGAACAATGTCCAGGAGCCACCAGCAACCTTATCGGTGTCTACTTATATTATACACCAAAACTAAAAAAAGTCAATACTAAAAGGAGTAAAAATATGGAAAACAGTTGTCGTCCGTACTCAGACGATTACTTATTTTACGACGAAATTACGGGGCACTATGTTCTCACCGAAAAAGCGCTTATCGAAAGGGTAGGGCTTAATCTGCGCGCACGAATGGGCGAACGGTCGCTTATAAGCCCCGAAGTGGCTATTAAAAGCTTTAACACTACCGTCAGCGATATGATTTATCAGTTTATTCACGAGCACAATATTGATAATTCGCGGCAGGATAAGCTGATAGCAACCGTGCCAGAACTTAGGCGCATAATTCAGCGGGCAATGGAGTTACAGGCAGTTTACGTATCGGTGCAGGGCAATCTATACCTATCCACCAAACCCGAAGAGCGCGCCGTGGCAATCAATTATCTGGCGCAAAGCACTCTGGGAACGGTAGTGCCCTGTCTCGGTGTTTCCATTCTGTATACGGGGGCGCTGTAATGATAAAGGATATTTTAGACGTACTTAACCCGAAACAGCGGTTTACGCTTACGGGCAAGTACTTTTCCGAACGCCCAGACGGTCCCGACGTTGGCGGCGAGGAGTTCAACTACGAATACGTAGACCCGTACACCAAGACGTGGCGCACGTTGTTCGGTAATATACAAGCAAGTGCGGGTGAAACGGCTATACGCACCGACGACCAGCTTAGCTTTAAAGAAGGAATAGGTATGGTAGTTTTGCAGGACGGCACCGCGTATCTAATACATCAGAAAATGACCGACTATTCCGCCGCGCCTAAGCAATCCTGTCGTGTGTTGCCGGTACCGATTGGCACAGAATACGTTATTCGCTTGGTATCAATAAAAGTGCCGTGGGAGCCGCAATGATCACGCAACAACAGGCTGTCAATATAGCTATATCAATCGTTGAGGAAATGCGCAATGAGTACGTTCCTCGTAAGACGGGCAATATGGCGTATATGGCGTTAGGATTCGAGATACAAAACGGTATCATGACCATTTACGTCAATGAAGATATAGCCCCCTACGTTCCCTACACTAACGAGCCGTGGATATCACCCAAGTGGAACGGCAAGAAAAACCCCAACGAAGGTTGGTTTGATAGATTTGCGGCAGAGTTCGCAAAACGATTTGCAAACAGATTGAGAGGAAAATTAGAATGATAACTTTAACAAAATTAGCAAACTATTTCGAGCAAGGCTTGAACGCAACTTTAAACAATCCCGAGATAAAGTTCAAGATATGGGCGGACGCGGGCGAGTACTTAAAGCCTTACCGCGACGGTAACACGGTCACGAACTACATAAACGCCAACCTGCGGACAAGCACCTCCGCGAACGACGCTAATGACCTTGTAATGGGCGTTAGCGGCTTAACGTTGGAGTTCGGTATAGAAACCAAAGCACCGAGAACAAACGCCACACAGACCGCAGAAGAGCTTCAGAAGATAAAAGACGGTCAGTATCCGTATATTGCATATATCACCTCTGCAATCAATAAATACTTTCAAAATTCGCAGGTTGTGTCCTTAGAGGATAATGACGGCGTAGAGTTCTCCATTTCGTGGCTTGCGGGTGCAGCTATAACGGGCGACGTGCAAGTGCGCTCTTGGATAGGTGAAAGCATAATCTTCACCGTGTATATCGAAATAACTTTCGTGGAGGGCGGCGTAAGCTCTAAATCCGTGAAGGCGTATATCGACGATAAGACCATACCTATCAAGGCAATAAGACACGGGCGCTCTCCTATGCTTGAACGCGACGTTTACGCGGGTAATCTTATCTCGAAAAGCGTTGCGACCTCTACCGCATTTTCCGTTGACGTGGAATTTCCCGCGAATAAGGACGCGGCAACTCAGGCATGTATCGATTATCTTATAAGCGGCAAACCGAACGTTGCGCATTTCGTCGACATTAAATTCGGGGATATAAGCGAAGGACTTTATTATATGACTTTAAACACGGTCCAGACCGCCGTGCAGGAAATTTCTATTGCGGGCGTTACCGCTTCCTTTATCGAAGTCGTAGAGGAATCTGCGGCATTAAATGTTCCCGACAATTTCCAAATAGGCAGGTTTAATATATCGAACTCGAACGCGACGAGTATAACCTTTACGCCCTCCGTAGACTGTCTTGCATACGTTGCAGGGCAGGCGTTAAAGCTTACGGGCGGACAGGCACAAACGGTTACAGTAGAGCTTTCCTCAATGCAATATAACGACGATAAAGGCGTTTACGAGGTCTATCTGATTACTGACCGCGCAGTTACAATATCAGCCGCCTCCGCGCAATTTGAGGTGATTTAGGAGGTCCGTTATGAATTACACTATCACTATCAACTTGAATGCTCTGCCTAAGGAAAACAGCGCTATGGCGGAACAGGAATCAAGCACTCTTGGCGGATTGTCGGGAAATTCTAAGTCCGAAGCAGGTGCGTTAAATGCAGCCAAAACTCTTGTTACTTTTGCTACCGTAGCGTCAACCGCCGATAAGATTATCGCTCCAGAGATAAGTAAGGTAAATCTGCGCACTGGTGCAGCAGAATACGAACAACGGCTAAGCGCATCTTACTCTGCAGGTAAACAGATTATAGGCGCAGGCGCAGCTCTCGCTATCGGTGCAGCCACGGGAAATCTGCCCGTCGTAGCTTTGGGGATGGTTATGTCCGGGATAACTAAACTTTACGATATATCACAAAAGGCATCTATGCTCAATATGGAAAAATCCCTTGAAGACGTTTCTATAGGTATGCAAAGCGTGCGTGCCGGCACTTCAGGGAGACGAAGCGGCAATCAATAAGATACGGGGTGGCTTATCACCATCCCGTTTGAGTTGCTTAATTGAATTTTATAGAGCCGATATAATTTGTAGGGTTCGAAATTATGGAAAAAGACTCGGGTAACTCTTGGTCTAATGAATATTCCATTCCTTCATATATCAACAGATAGATTAGCTTATCGCCATCAACATTTAGGAAAATTTCAGGTAATAAATATTCATTTTCATATGCTGTTAAGGTGTAGTCGCTTTTTCTATTTGCGATATAATCTTCATTGCTTAAAAGCTCGCTAATCGAGGAACAGTTATACTCTTTTAAAGTTGATTGATAAATTAAAAGCGTTGGATAGAAATATAATCCTTCGTGTTCTTCGCTTATGTGAATTTTTACATAGATACCTTCAACTGTATAACTTTCAACAATTCCTTCGCATTTGCGACAGCCTGCGGAAGCGGATAAGGCAATGCAACAAACGCACATAGCAACAATGTAAAGTAACTTTTTAAACAGTTTCATATCGTAACCTCTTTGTAACAGTATAAATTACTTTGCAGTCAAATGCAAGAAAAAAATAGATAAAAGGAAAATCAATTATGGCAATCAAAAATAAAATCGGCGTTTTTATTGACGGAATTAACAGAACCCCCAACGTAGTTATGCCCATCAAACTCGGCAATTTCCTCGACGAAAGACTCGACGAGTGTCACTTATCGCTACGAGGGATAAAAAAGGAACATTTCGCCCCGCTCACCCCCGTAGAAATCAGAGTGAAAAACATTCTCTATTGGGGCATTAAGAACGAGAGAATCGATAAGGAACGCGAACGCACTTACCGCTTCGTTATAGCAAACGACACCGCGTCCGAAATGCAAATAGGCAAAGGACTGTATAATCACGACCTTTACTTAATCGAGATAACCAAACTCGCCGAATGTCATATCGTGGATACAATTACCTTTACAAATGACTTAGGGAGAAGCTATGCCGCCAACGCTAAACAAGTTGAAGTAAAAAAAGAAGAATATTGGAGATTTGTATCTGATATTTACAAAGGTGTCCCCGCCACTTATGTGTCACCGCTGTCAGTAGGTGATTCTTTCACTTTTGTGCCTTACAATCAAGTTTTTGGAACTTTACTAACGCCTGAGGGATTTAAAGTTTATTATGGTGATAGTCTTATAGTCACTGTAAGAAATAATGCACAATCATTCAAAACCATTCTTAAAAATGGGACATACAAAATAACATATTATATCTTTAATCCAATTTTAGACGAGCCTGTAGCTTCATTTGAATTCACAGTCGTAGAAAATAAACTGCCGCTTAAAGAATGGACTATAACCGACGTAATTAACCGCACGCTTGACCTCGCCGAGCCGCTCCGAAAGGGCGAAAAACCTCGCTTTATTCTGAACGCAGAGCAAGCCGAGCTGTTTGACAAGGTCCTCGCTCCACAGTTCTCATTTACCAAGCAGACCCTCCGCGAGTGCTTGCAGGAGGTTGGCAAGGTTATTCACGGTGAACCGCGCTTAAGTATTCAGCAGAATGAGGACGGATATTATTACGAGGTGTCTTACGATATGTACGCAAGTCAGGAACGCAGCGGCATATACGCTTTCCCTTACATATTGAAAGACGTGTCGCAGGTCGTTGACAATTGGGCTACGCATTTGGACAGCAACGCTGAAAACCTCGTCAATCAGTTGGACAAATTCAGCGGCGTAATCGTGGAGCCTTACCGTAACGGAGCTAAGACAGTCCGAACGGAAAACCTATATGTTCGTATTTCAGAAAGCAATATGCTGATTGCCACGCAATATCCTATATACACCGTGGACAAGCTGGAATACGTTTATATCGACGGTGACACTGTAAAGAGCGTAGACATAACACCTTGGCTGTTTGAAAAATCAGTCTACGATACGCAACTCTCCTCTTATTCCGAGCGCTATCCTTTTTCAAAGGCATACGGACTTTATTTCTCTCAAGGCAGTAATAATATTGGCGGGCTTAATTTCAAGGTGGACGCGGCAGTTTTCCCTGCGTTCAAAAATTACGCTATAACTAACATATTACGCAGCGCAACAAATTCAAGTAGCGGATTTAATAGCGATTATCCTGAAATGTGTTTCCGCGTAACGTACACGCCTTTCTATAATGCCCGTGTAGCACAGACTAAGAGCTATTATAAAGACTTTCCGCGCTCGGCAGCGTTAATATTCAATCAGCAGTCAAACGTAATCGAGAGCCGCTATTACGGAGAGAATTTAAAGGGTGCAATCGCAAGGCTCGGCAACGTTGAAAAAACGCAGACATATCTTCTGTACAATATCAACCATATTCCCAAAGCGGGGCAAATGTACAACAAGGATTATTACATATCCACTGTAGCGGTTGAAATACTGCCTACCTTATTCAAATGCACGATAGGTCTGTCGAAGGACTTTAACAGACTGTCCGCGTATATAGGAATATCGTCGGAAAAGAGATACTCTGAAATATCCCAAACGCAGGCGATTGAGCGCAACACACTTTACCGTGAATTTATCGTCGTGGGCAAGCAGGAAACGCCCGACAGTGACTGTCTTATAGGTAATAACCTTCTTCCCATGATAGCAGATACTTTCACTCAGAGCGGTGGTTTCAGACCTCTGTCAAACGTCTGCGCGTGGGGCACTTCATTTCTGGGAATGGAAGTTGCGAACGGCGTTGGCATAAACCTTCCCGTCATATCGTCGGCGTTTGGTAATTCGATTTCTTTCAGTTGGAAATATGCAGATAACTATTCGGCAGGTGATATATCCGAATACGTTCCATACGCTTTTCAGTCAAACGTATCGGGATATTTCCAAAACAGCCAACCTTACACCGACTACTACGGAAGGCTGTATTATTACCATTTCGATTTACAGCCGCAAGGTCCTACTATTAACAGCGGAAACCTAAACCAAACCGCCTTAGACTTGCCAAAGGGCACGAAACCTACAAGTTCAAGCGGATACGTTTCCACGCTCGGTCAACAGCCTTATATAATGCGTAAGGACAACCGCGAGGCGTTACAGATTAACTATCAGATTGATTTTGTAACCAACCTTGAAAACTTTATTATCGGCTCTGCGCTTGCGTCATACTGTCCTGCAGTGCGCGGAAGCGGCAACGTAAACGACAGCGACAATCCACTGACAGCGCGGCTGTATGTTTTCGATACGGACCTTAACAAATTCACAGACCACGTCGAAGCGTATGAGAACGTAGACCTTTCCCAAATGCAAAGCGTGCCCGTTACCGTGAATGTGCAGAACGGCTATTTCACCGTCAACGCGGGTGCGTTCCCGACTACTGAAACGGGTTCTACGAAAGGAAAGAGTTGGGCAATTATAACGGCGCAGCACTCGATTGAAAAAGAGGTGGAAGACGAGCAAGGTAATACCTCAACGCAAATCAAGTTCTACGGCGGCGACTTACTGATAGGTCAGAATATAGACGTTTCCGCGGGACAAGTGTTCACCCCCGTATACTTTACAAAAAAACGAAAGATTTTCGACGAGAGCGTATGGGTGGATATTAAATAAAAACTTTTAGGAGGTTAATTTATAAATGATTTTCTTTGTAGCTAACGACGGCACGGTAATTTCTTCCGTGCCGTCGCCCGTGTATCAGGGCTCGGTAAACGTAAACAACGTTTATCTTATTGCACCGTTTGCGGAAAATTTGCAGGTTACCGTAGCGTTTAAACTACCCAACGGCGTTTATACGGAACGCTTTCCTATGGCGCAGGTGCAAGAGCTTCGCGGGATAATAAACGAAAAGACGGGTAAGACGTACAACGGCTGGCAGTTTTCTATGCCGAACGAAATTACTCAGTATTTCGGAACGGTTACGGCGCAGTTTTTCTTTTATTCTGCACAGGGCGGCGTTGTTACGGCGACGAGTTTGGTTTCGTTCGTTGTGGAAAAGGGCGTGCCTCAGATATTGCCGTCCGCGCCGAGCGTAGATGTCTATGACAAAATATTGGAAAATCTATCGTCGCTGTCGGAACAGCTTAACAACGGCGCGTTAGCCGCCCGTGCGATTTATCAGTGGAATTCCACTTACGTTTACGGCGCCGGAGAAATTACGTATTACGCAGACTTTGGCGAGTACGGTGCGTTTGTTAAGTCGCTTGAAGCAAATAATAATTCGGAACCGTTTGTGAGCGGCGTTTTTAACAGGGATAAATGGCAGTTGATTTCGGATTTTAACATTTTAACCGAGCTGTACGGGCTTAGAACCGAAGTAGAAAACGCATTGGCTCAATCGCAAGCAAACGCCGCGGCGGCGAATGAAAGTGCGGCTGAGGCGGCAAATGCAATGGCGGACGCACAAAGTAGCGCTCAATCTGCACAGGAGGTGGCCGAAAGTATTAAAGATAGTACGGATTATTTAGAGGGTATTCAAAACGGCACGCTCGCCGTTAATAAGGCTGAAATGGATGGCGAGGGAAATAATATCGCAAGTCAGTTTTCAATTGTGCAAGCCGATATTTCCGGATTGCGTGAAGATATTTCAAACGAAGCGCATTTTCGTGGAATGTTTGAAAGTGTGGAAGCCTTACGGGCAGCATATCCGACGGCTACACCTAACGATTACGCATACATTGTTGGTGGAAACATTTACATATGGCAGAATAATGCTTGGACTAACAGCGGACAGCCCTCGCCTAATACTGCCGTTCCTGCAAGCAATGCAACGCCTTTAATGAACGGAGTTGCAAGCGCGGGAACGTCTTCGCAATACTCGCGCGGAGACCATAGACACCCGACTGATACAAGCAAAGTCAACAAGTCGGGCGATACAATGAGCGGTAACCTTATAATTCAAAAAAATTACCCGACGTTAACGTTTGCAAACGATAGAAATGCTCGTGCGTATTTTGAACAGAACGACGAAAACCAATTTTATCTTGCTCAGACTGAGAATAACAATATTGTTGGCGTGTCGAGGTTTCCTAAAAATAACGGTACGCTTGCCATTGAAGAAACAGTTGTAAAAAAAAGCGGAGATACTATGACGGGCAATTTAAAAGTTCCCGCCTTAATATCTGCGGACAAACCCAATTCTAAAAACACTCCCTTATATATTTTGCCGTACGTTTCTTATGAGGAAATTGCTCCAAGCCACGACACAGGCGATTACCTTAAAGCGTTGTTGAAATGGATTTGCAGAAACTACCCGAATGTAGAAGGCGGTTTATGGCTCGGTAGAGCCAACCCAAACAGCGCAGGGCAGATAATTATTGATATATACGATACAAGTGAGGTGGATGGCGATGGGATGCCCAAATATTGTTGCGGTACCTACCGAAATTTATCAGGCGAAATAGTAACTTTTAATACCAATGCGTACGAGTTTACCAGTTTTTATAGTGCAACTTTGTCAAGCGTGTATCCCGTAGGTTCAATATATATTTCCGTAGATTCAACAAGTCCTGCTCAACTTTTCGGAGGTAGTTGGACTGCTATTTCTAACGGATATTACCTTAAAGCGGTAACCTCAGACGCAGGACAATACGGAAGCGAGGGGCTACCAAATATTAGAGGAAGTTATGAAGGGGTTAGGACAGGAAATGGGGGGCAGCCGAATGCCGAAGGAGCATTATATATGGTTGCAGATACTGTATCAACATTGAGAGGTGGTGAGGGAAGCGAAAATAGGAAGCAGACGCTTGGGTTTGACGCATCCCGTTCAAATTCGATATACGGCAGGTCGTTAAATGTTACACCGTTAAATTACAGCGTATATATGTGGCGGAAGACGGCTTTATAAGGAGGAATTTTATGAGAATTTATAATGAGGAAAGGACGCAAGAATTAAATTATGAAGATATCGACTTGTCGCTCGGTTATTTGGTGTTAGATAAGTTATTTATCGCTCATCATTCCGCAGTTGCGGGGAAGAATGCGGAGGAAATGGCGAAAGAATTGACCGAGCAAGGGGAAATTTGTAATCTGCGTAAGGACGGCAAGTGGTACAGGCGTACCAAGCTTTACGGAAACGGCGGTTCGGATGAGGAAGAAATAAAACCTGTAACGGCACGGGAAGCCTATGACGAATACGAAGATATTCAGGTATACGTGCTTTATACTGCGGAGGAGTTAAAAAACCGCAAAGTTTCAGCCGTTAGATTAAAACGCGAAAACGAATGTTTCCCAATAATCAATCGCGGTCAATTATGGTATGACGGATTGACGGAACAACAGATAGCAGAACTAACAGCGTGGTATAAGGATTGGCTTAACGTAACGCAAACGCTTGCAGTACCTAAAAAACCCGAATGGCTGGTGGACCTATGAAAACTATTATATTAAAATCTAACGGCGTGGGGCGGTACATAGACGTATCGCCCTATTTAATTGTGAACGAAAGTATTGAAATAGAGGTGAAACTGCCCGCCGTAAACGGGGAGTTTTATTTGTTTGCAGACTGCGGCGGACATAGACAGAAATATTTGTTGCCTGCTAACGGTAAGGCGGTTGTCTGCGGTATATGTGCGGGCGAATTGAGCGCGGAGGTAAAACATTATCTAAAAGGCGAACTTGTAAAAACATATGTTGTGGAGCCGCTTCTATTAAAAGAATTGGACGTTGGTATATCCGCAGAGCCTGAAATAGCTTTTTTAAAAGCCGAAATTTTGTCTTTGAATTCTGAGTTTGTAAAAGAGCGTGAAAAATCTTTGCAGTATAGAAATGAGTATATAATCGAAATAGAGAAATGCAAGGAACGGGTGGAGAAACAGCGCGCAATAATTTTTGCGCTTCTAAGATTTGCCTATGTTGATTTTAAGGAAAACGTTTACCTCGGAGGGGGCGGTGTGCAGGATTTTTTAAAGAGGTTTGGTTTTGAGTTGAGTTTGGAGGAAATAAAATTTTTGGAGGGTGAGAATAATGAAAACTAAAAAAATTATGTCGGCTGTGTTTATCGTAATATTGGCGGCTTGTATTGTACTTTGTCCGTTTGCTATGTCGGCGGTTTACGCCGCCGACGGCTCACAGGAAATTGCGGCGGAGGAAGAAATAAATACGGAAAGTACCGCGGGCATAGAGGGTGTTGCGGACAATTTTCTCAACTACCTGAAAGAGCGTTACGGCGATGACTATTTATATTATTACGACAAAATTATCGATAATTGGGGCAGTGTGGAAGCGTATCTCTTATCGTTTGGCGATAAATTGCCCGAAGAACACAAAAATGCGTGGCAGAAATTTGTCGGTTGGCTGTCGGAATACTCTTCGGTATGGGCGCCCGCGTTTGCCGTCGCAGTTGTAATTATCGTTGCGCTTATAGGCAAAAAGCAATTCAACAAAATAGTTGACCGCATAGTCAACGTTAAACTGCAACCGATTGTCGGGGAGCTCAACATCAATCGAGCGCAACTGTATCAATATTGCACGCGCAAAAGGCGTTGCTTGGTACAGGCGAAAGGTTTGCGGTCAGTGTTAAGGAACTTGAAAAGAGTGAAAAGGAGCTTAAAAATGGCTAAGTATAAAACGTTTAGAAAAGAAAAGTGGATATACTTAGCTCTCTCCATAATATTTTACTTCCTGCCTTTTATTGTGGTTACGGCGTGCCTGTTACCAATGGTGAGGGCGGCAAGCGGCTTAAAGATTGCTATGGGATTGGGGATAGTGTTCATAAACGCTATCCCCTTTCTTATGGGCGTATTCAGGGCGTTCTTTTCGCACTTCCCAATGCTTAACGTGCTGGCAATAGCATTTTTGTGTCTTGCGGCATTCTTCTCTCTGGAAGTATTCAAAAACTGTGTGGACAAGCTGTTATGGATAGAGGGCTCGGCAGTGCTGGGAAGTCTTATAAGCTGTATACTGTGGGGTAAATACCTTAAATACAAGAAGTGGAGCGAAAGTGTTAAGGCAACCGTAAATAGCGGAGCTTTCGTTTTAAAGGAGGACAACGATGATTGAAGAACAAAAAATGCAGGAAGCCGTGCCCGTAGTTTTCAAGCGGGCGGGAAGTAAAACTTTTACGCGTATGCTTGACGGCGTAACGATTACGACTATACTGCTTATATTTGTTTCAGTGGCGCTTCTGTATTTGACAAATATTTCAGTCGATATGAATATGTCGTGGAAAGACTTCGGTTATGAAGCGGTTATTCTTTACATTTTTACCGTGGCTATCAACTTGCTTGCCCGCTCGGTAGCAAAGCGCCGCGGGCGGGAAACTAAGCCTTATGAGGCTGCACGGAAAGCAGTGAACGATAACGAGGACGAAATAATAAGTAAGGGGTTGCGCGGAATGGAACGCGACTACTGCCGAGATTGGGAAGAGGCGGAACTGCGCGATTCGCGTGAAAAAGTGTTGTCCTCCGTGCGGTTGAGTGTAGACGTGTTTGAAAGCGAATATATAAAATATTCTAATAAAGAACTTAAAGATAAGCAACAAGAGCTTAGATTGACAGATTATCAATTGAAAGTCATACGCAAGGCAAAGCGTATACGCAGGTTGAAGTTTGACGAAAAGTATTTATCTGCCAATATGAAGGTCAGGCGCAGGGTATCGCCCACGGGAGAAATAAATACGTCGCAGTATGAAAAGTTGCATACATTAAAATATCTTTTTACGGCTTTTGCGGGCGTTTGTGTGTCTGCGTCGCTTGCATTGGACGTGATTGCCAATCCTACTTTCGGCACGGTGGTGATGTGTGTTATTAAAATAGTAACAATTTTAATTTCCGCCGTGTGCGGTATGATGGGAGGGTATAAGCTTACCGCCGAACTTGAAACCGCGGAACTTCTTCGTAAATCGGTTGAACAGAAAAACTTTATAAAATGGTGCGAAAGAAGCTTGCAAAAATAATTTTTGTGCCTAAATGGTGCCCAAGCTAAAAATTGTTCAATATATAGTGTGTAAAATGATAATAGCACCACAATATATTGTGGTGCTATTATCTGGCGCGGATGGCGAGATTTGAACTCGCGCGGCAGTTTCCCGCCCTACTCCCTTAGCAGGGGAGCCCCTTGAGCCACTTGGGTACGTCCGCTCAACTATAAATTTAATGTTATTTTGCCGTACAATTCTGCACAGCGCTTAGATAATATATCATATTATGTAGGGTTTGTCAAAGCTTTGAATAACGCTTTTCAAAATTATGCGGCACAAAATTTTCTTTCATTGCTTGCGCAACCGCGCGCCGTGTGGTAGAATTATTAAAAGTAAAACAACTCAAAAGCGTTTCGCGGAAGTCAAGAGAGGGGATAATATAAATATGAGGATAGTATTTTTCGGCGATTCGATTACAGATTGCGACAGGGACAGGGGGGATGAAAAGTCGCTTGGCAACGGTTACGTAAAGGTGCTTGCAGATAAGCTTCGCCCGATATATCCCGATATGGATATTGAATTGTACAACAAGGGTGTTTCAGGCAACGAGGTGTGCGACCTGCTTGCGCGCGTTCAGCGCGACGTAATCGACTTGCAGCCCGACGCCGTGGTAATAATGATTGGCATTAACAACACCATTCACCAATACAAATACGGCAAGGAATTAAACTTTAAGCAGTTCGAGCGCGACCTTACGCAACTTGTAACCGCTTTGAAGGAGGCGGGCATAGTCGTCATTTTCTTGGAGCCGTTTCTTCTTCCCGCGCCCGACAAAAGGCGTATGCGCCCAGTGTTCGATAAGGAATTGGAAATTATCCGCCGCGTCTGCGTGGATAAGTGCGACGAGTTTGTAGCCTACGACGAAATGTTTAACGGGCTGTGCGAAAGCCACTCCTACACCATATATTCGGAGGACGGCGTTCACCCCACGTTTAAGGGGTCTAACCTTATTGCCAACACTTCTATAAAGGCGATACGCAAACACTTGATGTAAGGCGCAAAACGCATTGTACTGAGCATATTGGGGGGATAATTATGATAACCGAAAAGGGAACGGTAAAGACAAGCACGCAACTCAACGAGCGTATGCACAGCCAATTGAACGGTGCGACGCGGGCATTGAGCATTACGTTGATAGTGTTGGGCGGGCTTGTTCTGTTGGCGGGTTTCATTATTCTTATAGCGTCGGAAAACGACGCGCTGACGTTTTTTATTCTGGGTAGCGTGTCCCTTATTTTCGGCATCGTTACGGTTGTGTCGCAAGCTTCTATAATAAAGCAGATTCGTCAGTCAAACAGAGTGGAAGAAGCGGAGTTTTTCCGCGATTACTTAATTTTACGCGAGTATGCGGACGGCGAGCACGTTTCCACTACCAAAATATATTATAAATGGCTTGTAAGGGTTAAAGATTTTGTACAATACGCGCGTAACTGCCGTGCCCGTAGAAAAATCTACTTTGCCAATAAACGAGCTTAACGCCGTGCGCAAGCTTCTCGGCAGACCCGCAGTAGGACCTGCTGTATCCGTTCAGCCTTACAATCCCGCGCAAAGCGGTACTAATTTTAATGGTAACGTCAATCCCGCAACTCCCCCGCAGGACCCTTTTCCCGAAACTGCGCCTGAGGAAGAAGCGGAAGAAGTTCCGCAAAAGGAATTTATTGACGACGACGGCAATAGAAATTAAATTATATACGGTAAATTATAAACGGCGCGCCCAAGAAAAGCGCACTTCCCATAGGGAATTAAAAAACTAAATTATTAAGAGTTATACTTTCAAACAAGGACAAAAGCTCTCGAACGATATGTTCGAGAGCTTTTTACTACATACCTTTTAGAAAGATAAATTGAAATTTAGCCTTTTGGTGCAGGAAAACGCACTGTTCCATTGTCGAAAACCAATACTTGATTGCCATATTGTTTATATATTGCAACGTTATCAAGAAAAACAACGAGGATTTGATTTTCGTCTTTATGGTATACATCAAACAATTCATTATTTTTCCAAGCATATGCGTTCATTGTATATTGACTCCCGTCCTCATTAAAGTCGATACCGTAACTGACAGTTGCGTACTCAAAATCAAACAGCGCAGAAATTTCGTTGAACGATTTATCCAACTTAATAGAATTATATAATTCAAGCCAATCTGAAATTTTTTCAAAGTTGTTCTTTTCTTCCAACAAATTAGCATATTCATTGCTTAATTTATCATAATCTTCATTTGATTTGCTGTTACACGCAGTTATAAATAGACACGCTAATAATGTACAAATCAATATTACACTGTACCGATAAATTTTTTTCATAGAAATCAATCCTCCGCTAAATTACTGTTTATCTTACTGTCATTATATCACGAAAAATGAAAGAACGCAACCGATTGAATTTTGCGGGAAATATAAAACATATCTATATCTCACTAGGCTACGAGTAGCCTAATTCGTCCACGAAAAAAAGTACAGAAAAGGCACAGCTTAACGCTATGCCTAAATCTTTTTATTTGCATTTTATTAAATTCCATATGGGAATTACCCTAAATGCACGGGCGTTTTTTTATTAAATCACGTGCGTTTTCGTTTTAAACATTCCCTCTTTGACGGTAATCGTAATCGCGCCGAGCTCGTCCGTGCGGTACACGCTGTCCGAATATGCCGCAATGCGCGAAAGTGCGCTGTCCGACGGGCGTTCGTTTTGATTGCAGCAGATCACCGTAGCGGCGGGATTTAAAAGAGAAAGCCACGCCTCCGAAGATCCGCTGTCCGAACCGTGCGAGGGCGCGAGCAGGACGTCTGTTTCATCCAGCCGTACGCGGTAATTTCCGCTATCGAAAACGGAGTTTAAAATTGTGTATTCGCTTACAAGCCGCCGTTCCCGCTTCGCTGTCAAATCGCCCGTAAGCACAACGTTTATGCCCGAATAGGAAAGATACAGGACGGCAGACGCGTCGTTTTCCGTCGCGTCCTCTTCCCCCGAATAGGGCGAAATACACACGGCATACGCACCCGATCCGTTTAAGAGAGTACCGTAGCGGACGAGTTCTTCCCGCTCGCTCCCCGCCTTTTCCATTGCGGAAAGAAAGCGCCGGTAGGCGCCCGTATCCGAAGAGAATACGGGAAGATACACCTTATCGATCGGAAAGGTTTCAAAGAGAGCGGGCATTCCGCCGATATGGGAGGAAGCGGCGCTCGTTGCAAGCACGCTCATCGAAGTTACGTCGAGCGCGCGCAGAAATCTGCAAATCGTGTTGTCGCTTGTAAACGAACCGTCCCCCGCATTCACGACGACCACTTCGCCGTCGGGAAACTCTACGACCGTCACGCCGCCTTTCAGATCCAAAAAATGCAGACGAAGTTCTCCCTCCTCTCTCGCCGCGATCTTATAGACGGGCAGCATGAGGCGAAAGGGGACGAACGAAAAAAAGACGGCAAGAAACAGAACGATGCTTGCCGTCAATAACGCCGTAACGATTTTTTTGATCAGTGCATAACGCTTCGCCCTTTGCGCTCTTGTCAGTCCCTCTTTCATTCTTCTTTTGCAACTTCATCCGAGGGAAA
>OFFU01000478.1_pt1 | contig 41364 bp, 37 predicted proteins | sample 1521451 | NCBI WGS metagenome assembly OFFU01 (sample SAMEA3504106, study PRJEB24116) | mouse gut metagenome | biome: mouse gut; feature: mouse-associated habitat; material: faeces | place: Denmark | collected 2011 | reverse complement strand
CTTTCAGCCACTTTTGCAGCTTGGCGATACGGGCTTTCAGTTGCCGGAGTTTCTGATTTGTCACTTCGATTTCCCGGTTCAGATCGCCGCGCTCGGTGCGGATGCCGCGCTTCTCCATAGCGGAAGCGGCAACGCCTAAATGGACGGTGGGTATCTGGTCGATGCCCTGCCGCTCATAACTGCGGTGGTCGATGCGCTCGGCGTGTCCGTACTGCTCCAACGCCCGGTTGCAAAGCTGCGCCCACGCCGCCCGCCATTCCTCGGCCTTGGTCTGCTCGTTCCAGTCGGTGGCAGGGATGGCCTTGCACTTGTACTGCCGCTTTTTCGGGTCATAGATTTTCTTTCCCTGCGGGTCAAGAATGTACTCCTTTTTCTGCTTCGCTCCCCATGCGCCGCCCTGCTGGATGGGGCGCATTGTCAGCATGATATGGGCGTGGGGATTGCCGCCGCCTGTGTCGTGGATGGCAAAGTCGGCGCACATTCCCGCATTGACAAACTGCTCTTTCACATACTCGCGGACAAGAGAAATGCCCTGCTCCCTTGTCAATTCACGGGGCAGGGCAATTTCAATTTCTCTTGCAAGCTGGGCATTTTTCGCTTTCTCGATTTTCTCCACCGCGTTCCACAAAACCGCCCGGTCGGAAAAAGCGGCGGGGGCGTGGCCGGGGAGTAAAATCTCTGTATGGACAACGCCGCCCTTGTGGGTGTAGTCGTGGGTTTCTCCGTCAAAGTCGTTGGTGAGTTTCTCTCCCGCCCGGTAAGCGGCGGCGGCAACGGCGGACTTGCCCTTGCCGCGGGAGATGATTTTGATACTGCAATGGTAGATTGCCACGGGCTGTCCTCCTTTCTGCGGGTCGTTCCCCCGTCTTTTTGTGCCGAGAGGCACAAAACGCCGTCTGCAAGACCGCACAGACCACATTCTTGTGGTCTATAAGTGCGCCTTTAGCCGGGGACGGGACGCAAGCCCGTTACCCTTGCGCCCCGCCCCCGTTCCGGCTCCCATCTGCGCCGCCCTCCTGCGCTGGATGGGCGAGTTTGGCGGCAGTTGCAACGAAAAACGCTCCCGCCGTTTTTGGCAGAAGCGAGGTTGATGTTTTGAAATTCTTTGATTGGCGATGGTAGAAAAATGGCGACTGTTGTGATAGACTGTATACAAGTAATAGTTAAGGGAGGAATAAGTTAATATGCGGTACGAAATAATTCAAACGCAACCATATAAAGATGCAGTTTTTGCAATTCGGAAAAGCAACGAGGAAGATATCGGAAGGGCCGTGTGTGTTCAAAAACGAAATAATGGATTTACGGGCTTTGAAGTTGAATTTTTGGATTACCACATTCGTATGAAATACATGACTTCGTTATGGTTCAGGTGGAAAAATGGGCTCAAATTTTGGAGACCTTTGGGTAACGCAATATGTTATTTCTTTCAAGATGACATCAAATGTGGCGAACTTTGTAAATATTCCAACGGAACCTATGTGATGCAGATAAACGGCCAAGTCTATACCATGGGTACAGTCGGCTTTGGGAGTGAAGGCATAAAATTCCCCGTTTTTGAAGGGGAGTTTAAGAATACAGCAACATGGGGAAAACAGATTGCGCTAATCGAAACGCCTAATCTGGCTCAGAAATTAAATAACTATCAAGTAACCGCATTGGGAGAATGGGAAGGCGTAGTTGCCACGCTTTATGGCATTTATGTAGATTATGTGACTTTTTCTATCAATGATTCGCATTATAGAAAAACATATCTCGATACATTTAACAAGCAAAACTCGCTGTATGACCCTGCCTTTAAGGGGCAGATAGTTGATTAGGACGAAATTCCCACTTCCTATTGATACCCCTCCGCGAACGCCCGCCTTTCAACGAGGCCGGGGAGAATAACATCCCCGGCCTCGCTCCGCAAACCCCGCGCCCTGTGCGGGGGCTGTGGCGGCGTTCTGGGCGGTCCATCCGTCCAGTATGCGGCGGCTGTGTTCGGTCAGTATGGTCTGCTCCAAAAAGGTCTTGAACTGTTCCTCGGTCAGCGGGATGGTGTCGGGTAGCAGTTTCTCAAAAAGCCCCATGCATACCTCGGTCACGCAGTCTGGGCGGTGGGCGCAAATGATTTTCTTGGTGGAGGCTTATATGTCGGTTATAATATTTGATATATCCGCTACGGACGAATGTACCATTAGTATTCCTGTTGCAAGTGAGGCTAAATTCAATTCACTTTGGGAATTTGCTCTAAAAGAACTTGGCATTAGCAGGCTTGGAAATGGTGTTTGGTTGCAGAAGAATGATTTAGAATTGATACTGTTTGATTTTTCTCAAATAAAAGAATGGGCTGAACAGTATCTACCACCAGTAGAAGCTGATTATGTAGTTAATCATATCAATTACATTATGGAAGAACTTCCTTCTCAATGGAATGGAAATCCTCATATTACAGAATTGTGGATGGGGTAGCATCATACTAATCCTCTCCGCAATCTCTTGTTCATCGGGAGAACAGCGCCGCTACAATGCCCAGCAAGACCGGGGGAAGTTTAATACCCCCTCCCAGCCTCGCTCCGAAAGCCTGTTACCCTTGCGCCGCGCTCCCGTCTGCGCCGCCCTCCTGCGCAGTCTGGGCGGTTTTGGCGGCGGGCTGGGTGTTACCCCTCCCCGCCGTTCCCGCGCCCTGTGCGGGGGCTGTGGCGGTGTTCTGGGCAGTCAGGCCGTCCAGGACGCGGCGGCTGTGGTCGGTGGCGATGGTCTGCTCCACAAAGGTCTTGAACTGCTCCTCGGTCAGCGGGATGGTGTCGGGCAGCAGCTTCTCGATAAACCCCATGCGCTTGCAGAGGCGGTTCGTCCTGTCCTTGCGCTCCTGCTCTTTCTGCTCCTGGATTAGCCGCTTTTTCTTGTTTTCAAGCTGCTTGATTTCTTCCTCGATGCTTGATCTTCTCAATCCGTCCTGCGTGACGTAGCAACCCAAGGGCGACACTGACCTCACCGTTTCCGGCTATTTTGTGCAGGACACCACCGGCACCGCTACTGAGATAATAGAAATGGTGCTGATGGCCGAGAGCCGCTGCCAGCACCGCTCCGGCCTGCGACCTTCTGCCAGTTCTTCGGCGATAAGCCCAGCCCGGATCACCGCCAAACCCTTCCTGCCATACTGCGGCCTGCCAGAGAACGAAGCTGTGGGGGCAGGGGGTTTTACGGGGGTGCGCTACTTGGCGAGCAGTGCATTTGTTCCCACAAATGCTCAAAATGGACTTTCAGCGTGACCGCTGGAAGTCCATTTTTGCTCGTTGGGGCCGTACCCCAAACCCCGTGAACAGCCCCGTTGCCAGGGCTGGCTGCGCGTTCGGTTCCCGAACGCTATTGTCCCTGCTTCGCAGGGACAGACGGGGCTTACGCCCCTTGTGGAGCCGGAAACGGCAGTCCCTGCTTTTCCGGAAAAAAGAAAAAAAGCGGGGCTGGCCTACATCTCTGTAAGCCAGCCCCGCCAAGATCATCTGTGCTGATCGGTGCGCTGTTCCTCCTTGCGCCGCTCCTCCATAGCCGCCTGTTCCTTCTCCTTTTCCAGAAGGACAGCCGCCACTTTCTGCGCTACAAGGTACTCCTGCATCTCCGTCCTCGTCTTTCGGTACGCTGGGTACGCCGCCCGTTTCTGCTCCAGAAGCCGGGCATACTCGGCGTTCAACTCCTTGACACGGGGGAGCTTTTTCAAGCCGAGCTGTTCAAAAGCCTCCTTCGCCGCCTTGTGCAGTGTGATAGCCTCCCGATGCCCCTCAAGGAACTTTTTGCTGTATCCAGCCTTGCGGTAGGCCACATAGACCTCCCTGGTCTTGGAGTAGTTGATGATGTGTTTTTTCAATGCGGCGATCTCCTGCATCCGCTGTTCCGCCGCCTTGATGGAGTCCCCCAGACCGTTGAATTGGGTGACTGCCGCATCCGCCCTCGCCGCCAGTTCGTCAAAGCTGTCGATCTCGTTCTCCTGCAAAAAGCACATGACCTGTGCCATCTGTTTCAGGTTAAAGAGGGTCGCCCACCGCTGGTATCCGGCGCCCTTCCCCTCGTTCAGCTTCGCTTGAATATCAATGAGAAGGGAAAACTTCTTGTCGTGGACCTGCTGGCTTTTCCCCACAGGCCGCTCCCGGCGTTTCCCGGCAATAGCGTCTTTCAGATCGTCCACCGTGTAGCCCTCGCCCAGCGAACTGAACCGGGCAAAACGGTCCTGCCCCCTGCATCGGATAGATGGCCGCTTGCCCGGTTTGTACTCGCACCCGGCCTCCTTCAGGAAAGAGATCAGTTCTTCAAAGTCCTTTGGTTTTCTCTGTAATGCCGCATCAATGATGGCCCGCAGGTCATCACGGTTGGAAGGCCGCTTGGGGTACTCGGTGCGCTTTTTCCGTTCCCGGTAGGGGCGCGGCTCTATGACAGAAAGCCCATGCTCCAAACACAGACGGTCACTGACCCGTTGTAGAGCCAGCCCGGACAAAAAGAAATCCCTGAACTTCCGGGTGCAGTCCAGGGCGGTGGAATTGAAGATGATGTGGTTGTGGATATGCGCCCGGTCGGTGTGGGTGGCAACGATAAAAGCGTGTTTCCCCTTGGTGAAGCGCATCCCCAGCTCATAGCCGATACGGTTGGCCTCCTCCGGCGTGACCTCGCCCGGTTTGAAGGACTGCCGTATCTGATAGGCGATGACATCATGCTCCTGGCGGCGGCCCGTCATGTGTTCGTACTGCCGCTTTGACAGAAGGAACTGCTCATCCGCTGTCCGAGCGTCGCACTCATAGCTGGAGATATATTTTCCGCCCGCGGTCTTTTCCTCATTCTTGGAATAGTCCGTCCTGTCCGCCAGCGTCTGGGCGATAGTCTTGCCCTTGTTGATGTGGAGCGCGATCAGCCGTGTCGCCGCCATAGTCCACCTCCCTCGTTCATGGTCTTACATTGCCAGTTCCTCCGGGAACCGTGTACTCCGCACCTTTCCGGGGAAGCTGTCCCTCTGCGGGTCGGCTGTCCCCCTGCGGTCGAAAGCGGCGATCTTCTTTTCAAGACCGGCCAGGTCTTTCTCCTTTTCCTTGACGATGGTGGTGCGCTCCTCCAGAGTGCCGGAGATCAGCTCGTCCAGCAGATACTCCACATAGTCCATCTTCTGCAAGGCTTCGCAGAACAGAGGATGCCAGTCCTCGTCCTCCGGCTGCGGCGCATACCGCTCCTTCCAGTCACGGAGCAGATGGAGGTACTCGCACAGTACACGGTAACAGCGGTTCTCCTTTTTGCGGTACTCCTGTGCCGCCGCCAGTTTGGAAATGACAGACGGCCTTTTCTGGGGCTGCCATGTTTGCAGGCCCTCATACCGCACTCCGAAATCCTCCGCCAGCTTCTCGGCGGCTCTCTTGGGGGAGAGGTCGAACAGCTTGCCCACAAAGTCGATCACATCCCCGTCCTCCTGACAGCCGAAGCAGTGAAACCGCTTATCCACCTTCATGCTGGGCGTCCTGTCATCATGGAACGGACAGCAGGCCATGCCGTTCCGCTTGACCTCGATCCCGTAATGCTCCGCCGCCGTCCTTGTTGGTATGGCGTCCTTGATCGCTTCAAATAAATTCATTGTCATGCCCCCTTTCCCGGTATGTAAAAGGGGCGAAAAAAGAAGGAGCGGCATTGCCGTTCCTTCCTGTGCGCTTATCATAAAATTTCATACCATGCCTTGAAATCTGCCGCTTGGTACTGTATAATTAACTCGACAAATCGGAATATGGAGGCAAGCTATGAGTGTAAGTGAACGAGAAAATATTCATACCCTCTTTTTAGGGAAAAATTATCTTGAGCTTTATAAAACGCAGTCAAAGGTACTACAAGCAATGTTATTTGTTGAAACCCAGAAAGAATTTGAGGATTTCTTAAAAAACGAAGAAAGATTAGAAGAAGATATATTCTGGCTTTACTATGAAACAGTACAGGGCGAAAGTTTGTTAATTGGCGGGTATGAAGAAGATGTTACTTCTAAAGTAACTACATTTATGAAAAAGAAACTGCCGGAAACTGCGTTCACAGCTATTCAGGAATATTTACAAGATATTTATGTGGACATTGACGATATGGATAATCTGCAAGAAAAGATGGATATTCTCAATCAGCATTTATCAGAATACGGCTATCATGTTCAGATAGAAAGTGAAGATACATATTGTGCATTAGCCTACTTCTTGATGTTAAAGCAAAAGTAACTATTCCAGTTTGTCGGGCAGTCACTGAAACAGGCGACTGCCCGGTTTGCTATACTTCCATGCCATATTCCCGTGAAAGCAGACCGCTCAGAAGATCAGCCGCCTCGCTCATGCGGTCATGCTCGTTCCCATAGGTCCACTCGGTCACAGTATCGCCGTACATCTGCTCCCGCATCCAGTCAAGCAGGGCCTTCGTCTCGTTCTTCGGAAAATCCATCTTCGCCCACCCTTTCATAGTTTACGAATGGAGAAACGCCCCAAGGCTGCCGGCCCACTCGCCGGCCAGTTCCACCAGGAGCATGGCGGAAAACTGGAGCGCCACACAGACCGCCTCCACGCCGAACAGGATCGCCACATTCAGCCAGTCCCGGACGCACACCTGATAGATGCCGCAGGCCAGGATCATCAGCATGAACAGCCCGACAACATAGGCGGAGAGGTTGGATGCCAGCCTGCCTACAATATGGAATGTATATAGTACCAGCATCAAGGGGAGCGCCAGCAGTTTCAAAGGGAGTTTCAGAAGCCTCATATTTTGTCCCGTCCTTTCCTGTTTCCTGAGTACAGTTTACCGCGCTGGCCCGCTGTCCGGCAAGGATGCTGCCTATGTAAAGGACGCGGAACCGCTCCGCGCCCTTTTGTAAAACTTTTGAAGCCCCCAGCCGCTATCGGATGCTGGCAAGGCGGGCAAGGGACTGTCTGGACAGCTCCCATATCTCGTCCAGCCGGGAGCGCAGGTCCTCAACGTCGGCAGCATAGACGCTCCCGGTCTCGTTCGCCCGTTTCGCATACTGGTTCAGGTTGGTGCTGCACCGCTGGAGCAGGACAATGAGCTGGCGCACATCTGCCAGGTCCAGCCTCACGCAGATACCGTCCAGAGCCATCTTTCGGACATAGGCGCTCATGTTCAGGATGCCGGCCTCCTCCATCTTGGAGCGGATGCGCTCCTTATCTTCAGGGGAGATACGCACCTTCAGTTCTTCCTCTTTCTTCATCCCCGCTCCGGCTCCTTTCCGGGCTTTTTGTCCGGGGGTATCTCCGCCGCCCGTTTTTTCAGGTCCTCCAGGACGGAGGGCCGTTCGCCCTCACCGACCTCCTCACTGACCTCCGCCTCATCCTGGGAGATGCTCTCGTCCATACTGAGGGCGGCGTCCAGCTCCGCAAGTCTCGCGCTCTTTTCGGCAAGCTCCGCCTCCTGGGGGAAGGGCTTTGTCAATTCCACCTGTGCGGCTGCCTGCTGGTTCCACAGGTTCTCCAACTGCTCCTGTCCCCGCTCCAGCCGTCCGGGGATACCGGCCAGGGCGTTGTCCAGCCGGGTCAGGTTGCCCCTGGCGTCCGTCCCCAGGCTGACACGGTGGCTCATCTCGCCCTTCAAGGTGATCTGGAACTGCTTCTCAAAGGTGTTGTAGGAAAGCTCCATCTGAAAGCCCCGGTAGCTGCCGATGGGGATGCCCTCGGTGCTTTTGATCTCCCTGCACAAGGCAAGGATGGCGTCCCCGGCGTCCGCTTTTTCCGCGTAATGTTTGCCGCCGACCTCCATCCCCACAAAGCCCTCCTCCGGGAGCGGGTGGGCCTCCGCCGTCCTCATATCCGCCTCAAAGCCCCGGTTGCGGCTCTGCTGGGCCTCAATCTCGGCGGGGAAGTATTTCAAAAGCTGATCCTCCAGCCGGAAGTGCTTGCTCTGGTAGTCGGCCCGGAGGACTTTCAGCTTCGCCACATCCACATCAAGGTCCATCTTCTCACGGATCAGCGGATTTCCGGCGCACAGGGCCTTGATCTCCGCATAGGAGAGCGCCTGCTCATCCACATCGTCACAGCTTCGGACGGGGGACTTGCTCGTCATGATCTGGCTGATGAATTTCTGCTTGTTCTCCAAAGTCTGGTAGAGGTAGGCGTCAAAGGTCCCCTCCGTCACATACTGGAAAATCTGCACCTGTTTGTTGCGGTTGCCCTGCCGGATGATGCGCCCGTTGCGCTGGGTCATATCGGCGGGGCGCCAGCCCACATCCAGGTGGTGGACCGCCACAAGACGGTCCTGCACATTGGTCCCGGCGCCCATCTTCTGGGTGGAGCCGAGCAGGACGCGCACCTCGCCGGTCCGCACCTTGCCGAACAGCTCCTTCTTCTTCGCCTCGGTGTCGGCGTCATGGATAAAAGCGATCTCCTCACGGGGGACGCCAGCCGCCACCAGCTTGTCCCGGATGTCCTCGTAGACATTGAAAGTCCCGTCCCCCTTGGGCGTGGACAGGTCGCAGAACAGCAACTGGGTCAGACGGTCCGCCTGGCCCTCCTCCCAGATACGGAGGACATTCTGGACGCAGGCGTTCAGCTTGCTGTTGGGGTCATCGGGCAGGAGCGGGTTCATCAGCCGCTGGTCGAGGCCGATCTTGCGCCCGTCCGAGGTGATCTTGAGCATATTATCGACCGAGGGGTCCACGCTACCCCCGTGGACAGCGGCGGCCCGTTCGGACAGGTCGGCCACCATCTCCTTCTGTATCTCCGAGGGCTGCACCACCACGGTCTCAAACTTCGCCTCCGGCACAGGAAGATGGAGCTGGTCGGCGGTCTTGATGTCGGCCACCTCCTTGAACATACTCATCAGCTCCGGGAGGTTGAAGAACTTGGCAAACCTCGTCCGGGCGCGGTAGCCGGTCCCCTCCGGGGCCAGCTCTATGGCCGTGGTGGTCTCGCCAAAGGTGGAGGCCCACTGGTCGAAATGGGTCAGCCCCTTCTGCCGGAGCGTACCATGCTGCAGGTAGCGCATCATGGTGTAAAGCTCTGTCATACTGTTCGACACCGGGGTCCCCGTGGCAAAGACCGTACCCTTCCCGCCAGTCAGTTCATCCATATACTGGCACTTCATGAACATATCCGAGGACTTCTGCGCCTCGGAGGTGGAAAGCCCCGCCACATTCCGCATTTTCGTGTAGAGGAACAAATTTTTGAACGCATGAGCCTCGTCCACAAAAAGCCGGTCCACACCAAGCTGCTCAAAGGTTATCACATCGTCCTTGCGCTCTGTTGCTTGCAGTTTCTCCATCCGGGCCTCTAAAGATTTCCGGGTCTTTTCCAACTGCTTGATGGTGAAGCTCTCGCCCCGCATGGCCTTCATCTCGGAAATGGCGTCGGTGATCTCGTCTATCTGCTCCTGCAAGATGCGCTCCTGCCGCTCGGCGGATATGGGTATCTTCTCGAATTGGCTGTGGCCGATGATAACGGCATCATAGTCGCCGGTCGCTATCCTCGCACAGAACTTCTTGCGGTTGGCCGTCTCAAAGTCTTTTTTCGTGGCGACCAATATCTTCGCGCTGGGGTAGAGCCGCAGGAACTCGCTGGCCCACTGGAGGGTCAGGTGGTTCGGCACGACAAAGAGGGACTTCTGGCACAGCCCCAGCCGCTTCGCCTCCATAGCCGAGGCCGCCATCTCAAAGGTCTTGCCCGCGCCCACTTCGTGGGCAAGCAGGGTGTTCCCGCCGTAAAGCACATGGGCGATGGCCCCCCGCTGGTGTTCCCGCAGGGTGATGTCCGGGTTCATGCCGCCCAGGACGATGTGGCTGCCGTCATACTCACGGGGGCGGGTGCTATTAAACAGCTCGTTGTAGGTCCTGACTAAATCCTCCCGCCGCCTGGGGTCACGCCACACCCAATCCCGGAAAGCGTCCTTGATGGCCTGCTGCTTCTGCTGGGCGAGGGTGGTCTCCTTCTTGTTCAGCACCCGCTTCTGTTTCCCGTCCGCGTCCTCAATGGTGTCGTAGATGCGGACATCCCGGAGGTTCAGGGTGTCCTCCAAAATGCGGTAGGCGCTGGCCCGGTCTGTGCCGTAGGTCATATACGCCATGACATCGTGCCGCCCTGTGGCGTTCTTGCCCGTGACCTGCCACTCCGCGGTGGAGGGTGAATATTTCACCTGTACCGCGTTCCGAAGCCGCCACGGGGTATCAAAGGTCTCCTCCATGAACTGCTGGATATAGTCCTTGTCGATCCAGGTCGCGCCCAGGCGCACATCAATTTCAGATGCGTCCAGGTCTTTGGGCTGTGCCTGTTCCAGGGCCGCCACATTGACGGCGTAGGCGGGGTCGGTGGCCGCCGCCATCCTCGCCACCATCAGCTTGTCCCGGACATTGCCGGAGAGGTAATCGTCTGCGGTATGCCAGCCCCGGAGGGGGTCGTCCGCCACAGCCTCACGGGGGTCGCGGAAGATCACGCCCCGCAGTTCCTCGGTGATGCGCCCGTACTCACCGGGCGTCCCCAGCAGCTCGGACATGAACCGCAGATCGGCCCTGCCCCGCTCCCCGATGGAGACCGCCAGCGCCTCGCTGGGCGTATCCACGCTGGTGATATGGTGTTCCGGGCGGATGGTCCTTTTTGTGAACATATCCGCCTTGCTCTCCAGCCGCCCGTCCTCGTCAATATTCTCAAGGGAGCATAACAGGTAGTAAGAGGAGTCCTCGTCAAACACCCTTGCGTTGGCGCTGGAATTGATGGTCCCAAACTTTGCGTAAAAGGCGTCATAGGCGGCGTTCAGCTCCGCCTGCTTCGCCTGGATGTCCTCATCCGGGTAGTCCTCCAGCTGGTACTGGATCAGTTCGTTCACGATCTGCCGCAGGCCGATCATCCCGGCTGCGCGCCCCTTTGCCGTATCGCTCAGCTCCACGGGCTTCATGACGCTGTTCTCCCGGAAGTAGACCTCCCCGTCCACCAGGGCATAGGAGAAGTTCTTTACATCCGGGTCGGCGGGGATGGCGCCCCGTTCGGCGGCCTCGTCCGCGATGTCCGCCTCGTCCCGCTCCACCGCCTGATAGCTGCCGTGGATATGGGAGACAGCCTCCCGGAGCTGTTCCGCAAGGTCGGCGCCGGGGGTGGGGGCAACGGTACATTCCTCCCGCCCGTACTGTGTGCTTTCGGTGGTCAGCTCGCCCAGCACCATCTCAGGATGGTCTACAAAATAGCTGTTGAGGGTAAGGCCCTCCGGGGTCTGCCCCAGGTGTACCCAATCCGGCTCGATGTCGATGGGACGGTCCCGCTTTTGCAGGAACAGGATGTCCGACACGACCTCCGTCCCGGCGTTGGCCTTGAAAGCGTTGTTGGGCAGACGGACCGCCCCCAGCAGCTCCGCCCGCTGCGCGATATACTTCCGGGCATCGGGGCTTTTGGCGTCCATCGTGTAGCGGCTGGTGACAAGGGCCACCACGCCCCCCGGACGCACCTGGTCGAGGGCTTTTGCGAAGAAATAGTTGTGGATGGAGAAGCCCAGCTTGTTATAGGGCTTGTCGTTCACCTTGTAGTCGCCGAAGGGGACATTCCCGACACAGAGGTCGAAGAAGTCCCGCCTGTCGGTGGTCTGGAAACCAGCCACCTTGATGTCCGCCTCCGGGTACAGCTTCTGGGCGATGCGTCCGGTGATGGAGTCCAGCTCCACACCGTAGAGGCGGCTACCCGCCATGCTGTCAGGAAGCAGACCGAAGAAATTGCCCACGCCCATGCTGGGTTCCAGGATGTTGCCCGTCTGGAATCCCATCTGCTCCACCGCGTCATAGATCGCCCGGATCACGGTGGGGCTGGTGTAATGGGCGTTCAGGGTGGACGCTCTGGCGGCGGCATATTCCTCCGGCGAGAGGGCGGCGTACAGTTCCCTGAACTCGCCTGCCCAGCTATCCTTTTTCTCGTCAAAGGCATCCGCCAGACCGCCCCAGCCCACATAGCGGGATAGGACCTCCTGCTCCTCTGGCGTGGCGTCCCTGCCGTCGAACTCCAGCTCATGCAGGAGGTTGATGGCGTCCATGTTGGCCCGGAACTTCGCTTTGGGTCCGCCCTCGCCCAGATGGTCGTCCGTAATGCGGAAATTGCGGGCGGCGGGCTGTTGGGTCTGCTCCGGCTGTCCGTGTTCCGGCTCCCCGAAATGCAGCCGTTCAACGACCACATCAAAGGGCAGGCCGTTCTTGTCGCCGGGGTAGATGGTCTCGGTGGTGGCGGTGATTTCTGGCTCACTTTTTAACTTCGCCGCGTTTTGCGGCGAAGTTGGCCTTGCATCTAACTTGTGCGCGTTTTGCGCCCAAGTTGAGTCTGGGTGGAGAACCGATTGGACCTGTTCCCGCAATCCGGGGGTATCTTTCAGTTCGGCCCCGTCAATGAACGCATACGCCTCGGCCCATGTCTTGAAGGAGGTGGGATACCCGCCCATCAGGTCGCCCGCCCGGAAGATGAGGGGGTCCAGCGCAGTAGTGGAAAGCGGGTCATAGAAAAATCCTGCCGTCTGCATGGCATCCACGATACGCCGCTGTTCAGGCTCCAATGCGGCAATGGCCGTTTCCGTCTGGCTCTGGTAGTCCGCCGCCCATTTATCAACATCCGCAAAAGAATCTTCTTCCCTCTGTGCGGAAAGGATATGCTCGACCGCATCCCGGTCGGCCTCCGCAAAGCTGAATGTGACATCGCCGTTCTCATGGACGAACCGCGCCGTGGAGATGCCGGCCTCGCCCATCTGCTCCTCCAGGACGGGGGCCTCCTCCGCCGTGACCTTCACCCGGTAATTGGGGGTCGTGACCTCGATCTTCGCACCGGGCAGGAATGCGTTGTTCCTGACATCCGCCCAGAGCATCCGCTCCAGCCTCTCCTTGCTCTCAGCGCGGAGGACGGGATAGGCCAGCGTAGGGTCACGGAGCTGGACATCGAACAGGCCAATCTCCTCCACGATATAAGCCGTGTCCTCCAGATAGACGGTATCGCCCACCTGATAGGTCGGCTCCTGCGGTGCGGCAGGGGTAATATCCTTCCCGGCTCCTTCATGGGCCATGCCCTCCGGCGTTTGCCCCGCTTCTGTGCCGGGAATAGGCTCCTCCATGACCCTCTCGGCCTTGGGGCGGTGTGAGCGGAGCGCCGTCTCCGCCTCCTCAAAGGTAGCGAAACCGCCAGCCGTAGCTATAGCAAAACGGCGCTGTTCATCGTAGCCGTAGTGGTTGTAGAACTGCCCGTTGGGATACTGCTGGATGACGATGGCCTCATCGCCGCTGCGGTAGCTGGCGGCAGTCTGCACTGCTTCTTTCGGCTGGGCGTCCCGGATGTGTCCAGTCCGCAGGCTATGCTCGAACATCTCCCGGTCCATGAACACCTGGTCCCGCCCCGGCTCGTCAGGGTAGACATAGAACACATCCCCATCCGTGATGCTCGTCAGGACGATCTCCTTTGTACCGTCCTCGGAATAGATGGTGAACGGGTCCCCGATGCCATATTTTAGCGGCGGCAGCTTTGCCTCCTCCGTTTTGAGCCAGTCGGCGGCCTCCCGCCTTGCGACATCCTCCTTGACCTGGAGCAGATAGTCCTCAGCCTGCCACTCGCTGGTGAACTCCTCGGAGACGCCCTCCGGGTCAACATATATCTCATCCCGGATGTCATCCCAGACGGCATAGCCGCCCTCGGTCTCGATCAGGAAGAACCGCTCTGGGGCGGCATAGTTGCTGCCGTCCGCCATCCGCGCCGCCTGTGCCAGCATCTCGCTTGTGCGGTCGGGCGGGTCCGGCAGTTCCGGGGCGGCGGTCATGGTCTCATAGGTCTCGTCCAGCAGGGACTGGTGGAGGCGGTCATGGAATTCCGGCACATCGAAATACAGCCGCATGAAGCCCGTGTCCTGGATGGTGAGCGCCGCCTGTTCGATGGCCTTGCCGCCCTCCACATAGGCGGTCTCTTTGTCGTTGTTGTCACAAGCGTTCCGATACGCCGTGTCCCGCAGGAGGGCGTCCCGGATGACAGGGTAATACCGCTCATAGATGTCTGCCGGGGTAGGGGGAAAACCGTGTCCGGGAGCAGGGAGAGGGACGGCGCCGAACTCGGCGTAATTCTTCTCAAGGGCGGCATACCGCTGTTTGTCCGGGCCGCTCAGATACTGGCCGTTCTGGATGAGCGCACCGAGCCGCTTCTCGACCTCGGACCAGCGCAGGCGCACCTCTGCGTTGTGGCTGGCGTCACGGATCACCAGTCCCTGAGGGCGGGTCTGCACACCGCCCCGGCTGCCATCGGAAAATTGCCAGCTCTGCCCACTGTTGGTCCCATACTCGCCTTTCAGATACTCCACACGCTCATCTGGCGTGTTCTCCTGCGAATAAAGGGCAGCGATACGCAGTTTGCCGCCGTCATAGGGGGAACCGTGGCGGAGGATGCGCTCGATCTCCGCGTCAGGAATAGAAAAAGCGGGGGCGGGAGCCTCTGCCGGAGCCTGTTCCTCTTTTTTGGGCATAGCAAAGGCGGAGGGCTTTTCGCTCTCCGCCTGTCGGTCTATCATTGAGATCTGTTCCATCTCGGAGGGGAACAGCCCCTCCAGCGTCAGTTGTTGATAAGTTCCGCCATCACGATCTCCTCCGCCTGCGCTTTCAGTGCGTTCATGTGCCGCACCCAGTCCATCTGCCGGGTCTTTTTGTCCGGCGCCGGGTCCGCCGCCAGCAGTTCCTCCATCAACTGCTTCATCCGGGCGGCGGCCGTCTCCTGCACCTCCCACAGGTGCGGGAACAGTTTCCCGATCAGGGTCAGGTGGTTGTAGAGGAGTTTGTTGTTCTCCTCCAGGTACGCCCTCCGCATCCTGCCGTACTTGCCCAGCGGACGGTCCTCCATTTCCTCCAGCTGGATGTCCGGGATCAGGTAATCCCCTGCCTGTCTGTAAGTCAGCTCTGCCATTGTCCTGTCTCCTTTCCTCGGCCTGTTCGACCTGTTTTGCCCTTTCGTAGGTGCGGATGGCCCGCTCGACCTCACGGAACACCTGGGAAGATACCTCGCTGACCGCCGTACCCAGCACATTGGACGCCGCCTGGGTATTGAAGTCGAACACATCCATGAAATCTTCCGGCTCAAAGTAGCTCTCCGGGTCCTCCACACAGCGGGAATAGAGCATATATCGGATGCTCGTTTCCGCCGCCCTCCGAAAGGATACCTCTACGTTGAACTCATCATACCCGTAAAGGAAGGAATCGTCAACGATGCCGAGGATGACCTCTTTATTGTCATCCCAATATCCCGAAGCGAGTCGGGAGGAGATTTTTTCGATCTGCTCCTCCAGCCCCGCCCCGGCCTCCACGCCGTAGGCCCGCTCCAGCGCATCCTGCACAGCGGGGACATACTCCTCCCGCATGGACCAGAGGTTGACCGGGCGGGAGTTCTCCCTCTCCCCGGTGTCCGACACATCGAACACATAGCGCAGCTTCGGGCGGCTGCCCGTGTTGTCCACCAGGGCGATGCCCTTGGAGCCGCGGCGCACATAGCGGCGCATGGTCTTGTTCCAGAGGTCATACTCGGCGCAGGCCGTGGCGTCCGGGCGCTGCTTGTAGATCATGAGCTGCTCATTGTAGGGGTATTTGTAGAGCCGGGCCGCAGTGGTAAGGAAGGCTGTCCACTGCTCCCGGCTCCCGGTCACTTGTCTGGCGGCTTCTTCCGCCATCTGGGTGTAGTAGGCGGCTTTCGAGGGGAACGGTACGACCGCCGCCCCGTCCGCCCGCAAGGGTTCATTCAATGCCATAGGTTGCCTCCGTTTCTTTCAGATTTGTGTGCCTGGGTCAGATGTCCGGGTACAGGTCCAGGCTGTCAAATTCCGTGTCCGTCATGCCCTCCAGCTTTTCCAGGACACTTTTGGAGAGACGGCCCAGCCGCCGCTCCGAGGGCGTAAGCTGGAGGCGCATGGCCTCCAGCTCCGCCACCAGCCCCGCCCGCGTGCCGGGGTTGTAGAGCATCATCATAATACGCTCATCCCGTGTAAAGTCCTTCATCTCTCGTCCCGTCCGGCCTGCTTCTGGGGCGGCCTGCGCTCCGTCTGCTCCGCGCCGGAAAGGGCTTTCAGCGCGTCCAGGACAGAGTGCCGCTCCGTTTCAGGCTCATCCTTTCTCCCGTTATTGATGATCCCATCAATGGAGTTGTAATCGTCCTCCACCGCCATCTCAGCGTTCTTCAGGTAGTTCTCCCGCAGGGCGAAGTCCTCCAGCTCCTTAAAGCCGATGGAATCCACATAGTGGCAGGATACCACGCCGCCCACTTTGAGCGCCACGATGTCGCTGACCGACAGGCTGTGTCCCCGGAAATCATCCGGGTGGGCGGTGTTGAACTGGACATAGAGCGCCTCCAACTGCGCCATCACCGCATCCGGCGTGTCGGGCGCCTTCGGGAGGTCCCCGTGGTAGACCACCTCATAGTGGTCGATGTCCGGCTCCTTGCTCTGCCGCTGGAGGCTGGAATAGGACTCGAACCGCTCATAGAGGGTGTCGTCCGTGTGCCGGAGCTGTAAGATGGCATAGGCGTCGGTGGCGCTCTCCAGAAACGCCGTCAGGTGGCCGGGGTCCTCGTCCACGCCGTTCACCTCGTCCCATTTCCTGATGTCAGACATTCTGCTCCTCCTTCCTCAAAAATGGCAGGCCGTTCTCCTTTGCGTCCTGCCGCTGCCGCTGCCGGCGTTCCTCGCTGTACGGGGGGCGGATGCCCACGCACCGCTTGGGGATGCGGTAGGTCACGGACCGCCCCGGCCCGGAACGCTCCAGGACATAGCCCTCCGGGAACCGCTGGGAAAGCTCCCGGAGCTTATTGATGAGCCTTGCGTCATGGGTGTAGACCTCCGCCGTGTCCAGCTCATTGTCCCACAGGATGATGGTCTCCTGCTCCGCAAGGGTCAGCTTCTGGCGGCTCATAAGCTGGCCTCGTCCCGCTTCTTCGCCGGGGCGGGGGCGGGGTGTCCCTTCGCACTGGACTTCAAGGCGGAAAGCTGGCCCAGGACGGACTCCCGCTTCTCGGCCTGCGCCTCCTGCTCCCGCATGGCCGCCTTCTCCATGAGCATCCCGTGGTCGGTGGGGGTCATGGAGCGGCGCTCCAGCTTGTTCTCAAAGAGGACCATATCCCGCACCTCGTTGATGGAACAGCCCACGACCTCCAACTCGCCGCTCTTGGTCTCGTTGAACTTCTCATCATACAGGTGGTAGTCCCAATGGCCCGCCCCACACTCCACGGCGAGATAGGCGTTCCAGCCGATCTTCCACGCCGCCTGCTCCGCATCCAGCTCTGGCTCCGGGCGGCAGACGCCCCCGCCACGCTCCAGCACCTCGGCGAACTGGCAGATATGGTAGACCTCGCTCCCGACATAGGTGTGGTAGTCGTCGATATACTCGCACTTGGCGGAGAAGGTCCTGTCCGGGTACTCCACCTGGATCGTACCGCCGTCCGGGATGCGGAACTGCTCGTCATAGCCGCTGTTGATGAAGCGGATGTCATCCTTCGGCAGTGTCTCCGGCTCCCAGATGGAGCGGTGGCGGATGTCCGAATCGCGGAAGTCTTTCAGGGAGGTCAGGCCCACCTGCGCCACATCGCTGCCACCCAGCGGCCCGCTTTGCAGCCCCGCTTCTCCAATAGCGGCTGCCCGCGCCGCCGCAAGATGGTCGTGGGTGGGGTCGATACCGTCCAGCACATCGTCCAGGCTGATCTTGCCCTCGGCGGTCTTTTCTTTGGTCTGCTTGTCAAACACAGTGTACTCAAAATCCCCGCCCTGGACCTCTTTCAGGTGGAGCAGGGAGGAACGGTCAACAAGGTACACGCCTTCCTGTTTTCCCTGCGACTCCATTTCCATCTGGACAGCCTCCTGCACAGCCTGTTCCATACTTAAAGTGGCCACCCGGTCCTCGATGCTCTCCCGGACTACATCCATATGCCCGGTATCGACCATCTTGGAGAAGGTCTTGTAGATGTCCGCCATCGTGTCCGGGGAGGCCAGCAGCGCCCTCGCCTGATCGTCAGGCAGTTCCAGCGCCCCGATCTCCATCAGGATGTCCTCCCGCACCGCATACTCAACAGCGTGGTTCAAGATATCGGCGGGCGGCTGGTCCACCAGCCATGCCCTGAACTTGTCCTGCTCCGCCGACGCTTTCTCATACAGTTTGCTGCTCAGTTCCGTATCAGCCATTCTATCAGTCCTCCTGTCTCAAAATTTTGACCCATCTTGTTTTCATCTGGCGGGGATACTGCCCGCTGTCCCTGGGCCTACGCCTGCCCGTCCACTCCAAGCCCCCGGCAGGCCCCTCACACACGAAGCCGGAGGCTTTCAGGGAGGTGCCGCACTCGCTGTCCAGGATATAGGTGATGACCTTTTTATAGCCCATCGCCCTCGCCGCCCGGACCGCCGCCCCATAGAGCATACTGCAAGCGTTCCGCGCCCCATCGGTGCAGAGGCGGTTGACCTCCAGTGTATAGCCGTCATCCAGGAAGCGGCTCACCGGGCGGCCGCAGATGGCAACACCGGCGAGCCGCCCGTCCTCCCGGACACCGATAGAGAACTTGTGTCCCACCGTGGGCTTATGGTGGCGGTGGTGCTGGCACACGAACTCGTTCGCCTCCCGCAGGGAGATGGGGACCAGCGACAGCATATCACTCACCGCCCACAGCGTCACGGATGCCCTGCATGATATACGCCACGCAGGGGACGGCCACGCTGTTGCCGAGCATCTGGTAACGCTTCGTGTCGCTGATGGCTTTGCCGCCCGCGCCGGCCTCCGTCCAGCCGTCCGGGTAGCCCTGCAAACGCTCCGCCTCGGTGGGGGTGAGCCTCCTCACGCAAAGCCCGGTGCGGACGGGGTTCTGGTAGTTCAGCGAGTAGCCGCCGGAGGCCGCCTTTGCCAGCAGTGTTCCGCTGACCTCATCTGTCTCCCGGAGATTGTGGCAGTCCACGGCGGCGGTCTCCGCACCATCTGCGCCCTCCACCACAGCCACGCCGCCCTGATTGCAGCAGGGGTTCCCGCCGTTCAGGTCCAGCGTCCGGGAGGTGTCCGCCTCATAGAAGCCGCTCTTTGGGTTGTCCGACAGCATCCCGCCGGAATGGTAGGCGCCGATCACATAGGCTTTCATCACGGCGCTCTGCTGGCCCGCCAGGAGGGTGGGGGCGGTCTCCTCCTGGAAACCGATGCTCCCGGACTGGCTGCCGGCCTTGTGCTTGAAGCCCGCGCTCACCACGCAGAAGTCCAGCTCGTTCCCCTGTCCGGCAGGGCGGGAAAGCCCGGCGCCGGAGGCACAGAGCGTCCCGGCGATCTGCGGGTGGGTGACGATGGGCTGCTCATGGGCGGCGGTCAGGGTGGGGGACTGCTCCTCCAGGATGCCGGCGTTGGCCTGTCCGGTCCCCATGCAGACGGCGTGGCGGTCGATGGTGTTGAGGGTGAAGGAGACGTTCTCGTTGATGCCGTCCCCCTGCGGCCCGTTCCCGTCCGCCCTGCCGATCATGGAGCCCTGGATGGCGTATGCGGTGATGGGCAGGTTGCCGTGGGTCTGGCTGCGGAGGGTGGGCGATACGCCGCCCTTCTCCACATTGAGGGAGTCGCCGCCCTGGTCGTTCAGTATCTCGACCTTCGGGGCAAAGAGGTACTGGTCGTTCCCGGTCGCCAGTGTGCCGCTCTTTTCCACCTGGAGCAGAGGCCCCTTGCCCCCGCCCTCACAGCCGCAGCGGATACGCATGGAGATGGCGGGGACCGCCGCCCCCACGCCGTCCGGCATCTCGATCACGCCGTTGCGCCCGGTGGACATCCCGCAGTTCGTCCCCAGCGTGGCCGCCACATGGCCGGTAAGCTGGGCATTGTAGCCGTCTATCCCCGCGCCTGCTGTTCCAGCGCCGTTTTGAGCATAGGCGGCAAGTCCTTGCCGCGGCGTTCCGCCCGCCGCAAAATACCCTGACAGGCTTTTGGGGACAAAGAGTATCTCGCCGGCGCGTTCGCCTCTAAAATCTGCGATAAGAAAGATGCGCCGGCGCCGCTGTGCTGTTCCGAAGTATTGGGCGTCGTACACGCACCAAGCGAGGTCAACGCCTCGGCCTCGTACCATCCCGGCGTTTGCCCACCGTCCAGAACCAGGCATTGGAACTTCGGCGTCTGTGAACGCTTCCAGCACAGCCTTAAAGTCACGCCGGGAAGAACTTGACAAGGCTCCGGGGACATTTTCCCAGAGCGCGAATTTCGGGTATTCTCCATTGGTCGCCTCCTGCATTTCTCTGATGATCCTGATGGCCTCCAGAAAGAGGCCGCTCCGCTCCCCAGCAAGGCCCAGGCGCTTGCCCGATGCTATGGACAAGTCCTGGCAGGGGGAGCCGAAGGTGATGATGTCCACGGGCGGCAGGGCGCCGCCGTGGAGCTTTGTGATGTCGCCAACGTGTTCCATGTCCGGGAAGTGCTTCTTCGTCACGGAGACGCACTCCGGGACGATCTCGCTGGCCCACAGGGGCCTGATCCCATAAAAAGAGGCGGCATAGGGGAAACCTCCTATGCCGTCAAACAGGGAACCGAGCGTAAGCTGCTCTCTATTCAATTCTTTTTCCCTCCGCTGTTCTTCCCACTGTTATCGAACTCCATCTGGAACTTCGCCCGGCCGTCCTCCTCGGTGGTGAGCAGGACATCGGCGTTATAGGTCCTGCCTGTCCGCTGGCTCTTGCAGTCCTTCAGCTTGATGCGCCCCTCCTTCACCAGCTTCTCGGCCATGCCAGCGGTCAGGTGCTTGCCGATCTTCTTGAAGTAGGCGTTGTCCTTCCAGAGGACGAAGCGGCACTGCGTCGTCACAAACTCCACTCCGCTGCGCCCGCCTTGCGGCGAGCATCCGCTCCGTTCCGTTGCTCCTCCTTCTCCCACAAAATCTGACGATTTTGTGGGAACCCTATGAGTGCAAAACCAGCCCTTGTCACGCTCCGCCACGTCCGCCCCGCAGTGGGGGCAGCTCCCGATCACCTTGCTGTTGCCTGGCATCTTGATCTCCACTCCTTTCACCGTCTCATAGTTCTTTACAAGGTCCGTCACCATCCCGGCGATCTCCCGCATGAAATCGTCAGGCGCATAGCCGCCCTTCTCAATGCCCAGCAGCTTCTCCTCCCACTCCGCCGTCATGGAGGGGGACTGTATCTGTTCCGGCACTACGGCGGCCAGGGCGCGGCCCTTGTCCGTAGGGACCAGCGCCTTGGCCTTCTTGTCCCCCTTGCGCTCCACAAAGCCCTTCTGCACCAGCTTCTCGATGATGGCGGCGCGGGTAGCAGGGGTTCCGATGCCCTTGCGCTCCACATCTTCGGGCATCTCCTCGGCCCCGGCGGTTTCCATGCTCTGGAGGAGGGTGTCCTCCGTGAACCGTTTGGGGGGCGTTGTCTTGCCCTCTTTCAACTCCACCCTGGCGAGGGGCAGCTCCGCATTCTCCGAAAGGGCGGGGATGGGCGGTGCGTCGTCCTCGGACTTCTCATCAGTGCTGGCGGCAACATACGCCCGCCAGCCGGGGTCCGTGACCGTCTTGCCCTTGGACTTGAACTGGTGTCCGGCGCACTCCAGCGTGACGGCGGTCTCCGAGTAGCGGCAGGGGTCGCCCACGGCGCAGACGAGGCGCAGTGCAATCAGGTCCAGCACCGCCAGCTCCCCGGAGGGCAGCTCCGCAAGGTCGGCGGACTCCAGCGTTTTCGTAGGGATGATGGCGTGGTGGTCGCTGACCTTCTTCCCGTTGATGACCTGGGCGGCGTTCACGGGGGCGGGGGCGTCCGGGGAGATATTACGCTTTTTCTGCACCATATCCACCAGCCCCGGCAGCATCCCCGCCATGTCCTCCGTGAGGCAGCGGCTGTCCGTCCGGGGATAGGTGACGAGCTTCTTCTCATAGAGGCTCTGGGTGTAGTCCAGGGTCTGCTGCGCCGTGAATCCCAACTGGCGGTTGGCGTCCCGCTGGAGGGAGGTCAGGTCGTAGAGCGCCGGGGGCTTCTCCGCCCTGTCTTTGCGCTCCGTCTTTACCACGGTGGCCGTCCCCGCCGAACGGCACTCCTCCGCGATCTTCTCTGCCTCGGTCTTTTCCTTCACGCGCTCTCCGTTCGCCGCAAAGCCCTCCGGCACAAGCTGGACCGTGTAGAACGGCTCGGACTGGAAATTGCGGATCGCCGCCTCCCGTCCGCAGACCATCGCCAGCGTGGGCGTCATCACCCGGCCCACATTGAGGGTGGGGCCGTACTTGCATGAAAAGAGCCGGGTGGCGTTGATGCCGACGATCCAGTCGGCGCGCTCCCGGCACAGGGCAGCCTCATACAAGGCATCGTATTCCGTTCCCGGTCTCAGGCTGGCAAAGCCCTCCCGGATGGCGGCGTCCTCCATTGAGGAGATCCAGAGCCGCTCGAAGGGCTTTTTGCACTTGCACTGGTGGTAGACCAGCCGGAAGATCAGCTCGCCCTCCCGTCCGGCGTCGGTGGCCTCCACGATGGAGGCGACATCCTCCCGGCTCATCAGCTCCTTCAAAATCTGGAACTGCTTTTTCGTGGACGGGGATACCTGATACCGCCACTTCTCCGGCAGGATGGGCAGGTCCTCCAGCCGCCACTTGGCGTAGGTCTCACCGTAAGCCTCCGGCTGGGCCAGCTCCACCAGATGGCCCACGCACCAGCTCACGATATACCCGCCGCCCTCCAGATAGCCGTCACACCGCTTCGAGGCGCCCAGCACCTTGCCGATGCTCTGCGCCACCGAGGGCTTCTCGCAGATCACTAACTTGCTCATAGGCAGTCGCTCCTTTCTGAAAAAATCAACTGTTTTCGCCCGATTTTGGGCATCAAAAAAAGCGGGCAAAGATGTGTGATCCTTGTCCGCTTTACGGTTTTTATAAAGTTTTGCCCGCCGCCTGTCTCAGGAGAGGTTCTCCCGGAGGAATTTGTGCGACAGGAGGGAGAGGTAGGCTTCGCCCAGCTCCATGATGAAGTCCGGGGTGATGGACCAGAACGGGGAGCGGTGCAGATTGTCAAAGGCCATCTTGAGGACGGCGTACAATGCCGGATCCTCCAGCCTAAGACGCTGTTTCAGCCCCGCCTCCGCATCGGCCCACTCCGTCACGCCGCCGACCTCCCTTGTAGCCATGACATACAGGAGGATCAGCGACATACATTTCTTCGAGTCCGGGTCTGCCGGGGACAGCATACGGTAGAGCCGCCCCACCTCCTCACGGACATCCGCCAGCGTCAGGGACGTGTACTCGCTCAGGATGGAATCGGCCATGATGTCAGCCACAGCCTCCCGCCAGATCGCGTACCCGGCGTTCATCATGCCGTCCTCCGCCCCGCTGCCCATGCAGTAGCGGTCAAAGAAGCCCCCGCCCTCGATCTCGTTCTCACAGCAGAACAGGTGTGATATTTCATGGAGGAAAACACGGTGCAGCTCCGGCAGGGGGAAGCTGATGTCGGCGCGTACCATCACGCCGTATAGCCCCCTGCCCACAAAAGCCTGTGCCGCAAAGGACTGGAAATAGCCCTCCGCCTTGTAGTCCTCGTCCAGGTTCCTCGGAAAATGCTCTTTGCAGAACCGCTCGTAGACCTCCAGACCGTTCTCCGGGGTGAAGAACGCAAGGACGGTGTTGTCCCTTGTGATGCCGGAGTCAAGGGCTTCGTTGAAGAAGTCCAGGGCATCATAAAAGATGTCCCTCAGTTCCTGCTCCGTGTAGCGGCCCATATCCGCACCTCCTACTCCAGTTCTTCCCAGGGTTCCAGCCCCATCTCCTCCCAAGTGACACCATAGGGGGCGCCCCCGGAGGTGTACCCGGCGATATAAAAGAAGCGGCCGTCCTGCTCCGGCAAGCTCTGCTGCTCCTGCGCCGCCAGCCTCGCCTTTCTCCGTTTCCGGGCGGCCCGCTTGATCGCCAGCTTCTCCGCCTCGGTTTTCTTCACCCTGGGCTTCGGCGGCTCCGGGAGGCTGTTCTTCTCGATCCGCTCCGCAAATCTGGCCTGTTTTTTCAGGAAAACATCATGGACGGTCTCATAGGACAGCCCCAGCCCACGGCCCTGTATCTTGGTAAAAGCCGCCTTTGCCAGCTTCTCCAGTTCCGCATCGGCGGGCATCCGCCCATGCTCTTTATAATGGGCGCAGACCACGCCGAACATGGCCTCGGACAACTTCTGTTTCTGTTTTGCTTTCAGGTCTTTCCAGCCCCTCGCGCCCATATCCGCCACCTCCCGGCATTACTGTACCCATTGTAACATGGATACGGCATATCCGCCATAGGCTTTTGGAAAGCCGTTCAGACAAATGAGCGTCAGCCACAGGCAGATCATCAGGAGGACCAGAAGTTCAAGAAACCTTCGGGGGTCAATACGCATAGCCGCACCTCCTGTTCTACAAAAAGGTTTGCGGCTGGTCTCAGCCGCCAGCCGCAGACTGTTCCATCAGATACAGATGGCTCCGCTTAGACCGGCTCATCGTCCGACCCGTCAAAGCCATCCTCGTCCTCATCGTCAAGCCCAATGTCCTCCGGGAGGCCGTAGTCCTCGTCATCCTCCGAATAGTCGGCGTCCGGGTCCGGCTTGGCCTGTTCCTTCTTCCCGCCGCCCTTGAAGAACTTCGTATAGGCGAAGAAGCCGCCTCCGCCCAGGAGCGCCAGCACAAGGACCAGTACGGGCAGGGGGTCCACCTTTGCGGCGGGCTTGGCCTCATCCGGCTTGTCCTCGTCGTCCCCGTCCTCCGGCTCCTGGGTCTCAGCGGGCGGCTGGACCTCCGGCTCCGGCTTGGTGTATTTCGCCGCCGTGTCCTCATCCATCAGGGCCAGCAGGTCCGCCTCGTCCACCAGGTTCAGGAAGTGGACGGTCTGCTCCCCCTCGTCATCCCGGTCGATGATGAGGTAGAAGGTGTTCCCGGCCTTTGTCACCAGCGTGATGAACTGCTTGCCGGAGCCGTCCGCATGGGCCTCATCATAATCGTCCACCAGCGTCAGGTTTCCGTCCGGGGTGAGGGCGGCGGAAGGAGGACCTGCCGCATCGGTATTCCCCATGCTCATCATCAGCAGGAGCATCATCATCAGGGTGTCCTCGTCAAAGCCGCTTGTGTCAGGCGCATCCTGCCCCTCATCCGCGGGCGGGGCGGCAGGGGACTCCTGTTCCGCCACATCCAGATAGTCCTTGTAGACATACCCGGTGGCCTCCGGGACCACGACCTCATACCAGTCGCCGCTCTCGCCAACGACCTCCACCTCCGTACCCCGGAGCAGATGCCCGATCACCGAGTGTTCCATGCCGGAGCCGGAGCGGAGGTTCAGGTAGGTGTCGCTGCGGACATTGACTGTGCCAACGGCAACGGTCTCTGTCGCCGCCTCCGTTCCGGCATCGGCATCAGCATCGGTATCGGTCTCCTCGCCGGTGTCCTTGCTGGTATCGCCGCCCATCAGGGCCTCCATGATCTGCTCCATGCCCTGGGCGGAAAAGGTGATCTTCCCGTCCTCGCTGATCGTCACACCTTCCGGCAGGACGATCTTCGTGCCGAGGGTGGCGCCATCGGGCAGGGCGGGGCTGTCAGTCTCCACAGCGTCCCCGGCAGTCCCGTCCGTTCCAGCGGGGGCTGTCTCCACAGCCTCTGTCCCAGCGGCCCCCTCCGTGGAAACCGGGGAATTGTCCGCCGCAAAGCACACGGCGGAGAGGTTCCCCATCATCAGAACGCCCGCCAGAAGGCCGGCGATCATGCTCTTAATCTTCATGCTCTTTATCCTCCTTGATCTCAGAAGTATTGTTGTCACGGCCAGCCAGCGCATCCGGCGCGCCCGCCCCCGGCACAGCGGCCGGGAAGGGGAGCAGCCCGCCTTGCAGGGCTTTCAGGACCTCCGCAAGCTGGTCCGGGGTCAGGTTCCGCGCCCGCACCATCTCGTGTATCTCCGTGTTCTCCTGCTGGGTGTACTTCTGGCAAAGCTCCTTGTAGCGGGCGTCCCACAGGTCGCGCTTTTCCTTTGCGCGGTCCCGGTCGGCCCTGATCTTGTCCAGTCTCTCGCTCATTTTCGCTCCTTTTTGCTGTGCCTGAAACGCCCGGAACGGGGATGCGGGTGTCCCCGCTATCTCTCTATGCCGGGGGAGTGCCTCTCCTTTTTCATTTCAGGCGGTTTCTGTGTTGCCGCCGCCTTTCTCTCCGCAAGGTCCTTTATCACCGATGTCCGCCCCACGGCCTCCTTCTCCGGCGCAAAAGCCTCCCGCTCCTGGGCGTCATACAGCGCCTGCAAGCGGCCTTCCGCCGATGTGAGCATATCTTGCAGGATGGCTATCCGCTCCTCTATGCGGTCAGATGCGTCACTTGCGCCGCCTGTCTCCAGCATGAAGCGTTCCAGCCGGTCCTTTTCGCCGCCGATATACTGCTCCAGCAGCTCACACTCGGCCATCAGGCTCCCGATGGTATCGCCAGGATATGCCTCGGATGGCTGGCGCGGGTCTTTCCCCATCTCATCCATCTTGTTCCTCACCTCCCATGGTCTTGTGGTCTTGCCAGCGGCGTCACCTGATGCGCCCGAAGCACAGGAAATGGCTCTGCCAATAGCTGCTCTCGGTGCTGGCGTAGGAGATGGGGTTGCCGCAGTGGATCATCATCCCATCGCCCACATAGATGCCCACATGGGTAGCGTCGCTGGGGTCTGAGGCGTCGTAGGTGTGGTGGAAGAAGATCAGGTCCCCCGGCTTCGCCTGGTCGGGCGGGATGATGTCGCAGATATTTTTCAGCCCCCTGGCGCCCAGCCGGCCCACGTTCCAGCCATTGCCGCTGTGGTTGATGACCCACGACACGAAGCCGGAGCAGTCAAAACTTGTGCTGGGGGAACTGCCGCCCCAGACATAGGGGTAGCCCAGGTACTTCTCCGCCTCGGTTATCATCCTGCGGAATTTCTCATCGGTCAGCGCCTCGCCGGGGATGTCATAGTCCGTGTACTCGCCCCCGGACACGCCGTACACATCCTCCCCGAACAGCTCCGAACGGTTGCCGCTGGTCGTCATCAGCACGTCGTAGCGGTCGGCCTGCTCCGTTGTCAGCCCGGAGTCCCGGATCACCGCCCCCAGCCCCTTGTTGGTCAGCTTCACATTGAGGATATGATAGTTGTACGGCACTTCCACATCGTAGTCGTTGCCCTCGCTGTCCGTCCTGGTCTCTGTGCGGTAGCGGACCTCTACCTCCGGCGTGAGGGTGAGGGTGTACTGCTGGGCGAACAGGCTTTGCAGGGTGCTTTGCACCTCCGCCCTGGTGTAGTCCTCGAACAGGACGGTCAGGTAGGAGGCCAGCTCATAGGGGTTGTGGCCGATCTCCGCCAGGTCGTAGCGGTACTCGTCATAGCCGGGGTGGGTGCTTTCGATATTGCTTATCTGGTTGTCCAGGGCAGTCTCCAGCGCGGAGTAGTCCGCGTCGGCCCCCAGGATGTCAGCGTCCTCCGCCGTGTAGGAGGTCCCCAGCACAGCGTTCCCGCTCCCGGCGAACATGGCGGTGCAGGAGGAGAACATCCCGGCGATGAGCATCACCAGAAGCCCCAGGGCGCCAACGATGAGGATGGCCTTGGGATGCTCCTTCACGAACTCGATCCCCTTGTCCACCACTGACTTCGTTCCCTCGGCGGTCTTTTTGCCGCCCTTCGCCGCCCCGGAAGCCCCGGCTTTGCCGCTGGCCTTGGCTTCCATATACCGCTTTTTCAGTTCCTGCTTCTGCCGCCACCTGGAGATGGGGTTGGAGGAGGGGTTGGTGTCATTGTGGCGCTCCCGCTGGTACAGGGCCTCCACATTGGCGCTGTCTGACTTCCGCTCCAGCCTCGCCGCCTTGTCGTACTGTTTCAGCTTGTGGCTGTAATGGCGGTTGTTCACGACGTTCCCGGTGTTCCGCACCGTGGACTCCCCGCTTTGCAGGGCATCCGCGCCGGAGTTGCCCTCACCGTCATTGTCCGAACGGCCCACAGCGTCCCGGACGGTGTTCCTTGCCGCATGGAGAGCAGCGGCGGGGGCGTTCACCGCCGCCCGGCCACCCACTCCCGGCTTCCGGGCGGTGGCTTCCGTCACTTCGATGCGGAGCTTGCCCCTTGCGGCTTTCGTAGACTGCCGTTCCGGGCGCAGCTTATCCGAGAGCCGCTCCGCGGTGGCCTCCACCTTGCCGCTTCTGGCGGTGGTGCGGGGTCGCCTTTTCGAGGGGGCTTTTTCCTTTTCCCTGTCCGCTTTGGAGGACTGCCGGGACTGGTGGAGCTTATCCGACAGCCGCTCATCCACGGCCTCGGCCCTGCCGCTGTCACGGATGATACGCACACGCCTCTTGGTCGGGAGCTTCTCATTCGCCCGGTCCGCTCTGTCGGCGGCCTTGTCCGCCTTTTTCGCCGCCCTGCGGATGTCCCGGTCAGAAAGCTCATCCTCCGTAAAATGGAGGCGGCGCGCCTTGTCAGCCATTGCTTACCTCCCGTTCCTTGACCTCCGTCAATTTGGTCGTCATGATCTTGTAGAGTTCCAGGTCGGTGGGGAAACGGTCCACGAAGGGCAGGATGACATTGCCGAAAAACAGCAGCCCCTCACCCTCGCCGGAGTGGGTCACATAGGAGAGCTGGTGGGGCGAAATGTTGAGCTGCTTCGCCAGGATGGCGCGGTCCCCCGCCGCCTGGTTGAGCATGATGATGAAGTCGCTGTTCTCAAAGATGTTCTCCACTTCCCGGCTGGAGAGCAGGTCCTTCACATTCTGGGTGATGCCGGTGGGGATGCCTCCCCATTTGCGGAACCGTTTCCAAATCTCCACGGAGTAGGCCGCCGTCTGCTCCTCCTTCAGGAGCAGATGGAACTCGTCCATGAAATACCGGGTGGCCTTGCCCGCGCTGCGGTTCTGGGTCACGCGCCCCCACACCTGGTCCTGCACCACCAGCATCCCGATTTTCTTCATCTGCTTGCCCAGGTCCTTGATGTCGAAGCAGACGATGCGGTTGGTGATGTCCACATTGGTGCGGTGGTTGAAGATGTTCAGGGAGCCGGTGACATAAATTTCAAGGGCGGTCGCCACATGGCGGGCCTCCTTTTCCTCCTGCTTTAAGAGCGCCTCGTAGAGGTCCTGCAAGAGGGGCATATTCTCCGGCCTGGGGTCCTCGAAATACTTCTGGTATATCTGGTGGACACAGCGGTCGATGACCGTTTTCTCCACCGGCTGGAGGCCCTCCTTGCCGCCTACCACTAGCTCGCACAGGGAGAGGATGAAGTCGGCTTTCAGGGCCACGGGGTTGTCCTCCTCGGAGTAGTTCAGGTTGATGTCCATCGGGTTGACATACTGGCTGCTGGACGGGCTGATCCTGATGATCTGCCCGCCGAACCGCTCCACCAGCGGCGCGTACTCCGCCTCCGGGTCGCAGATGATGACATCATCGTCCGACACAAGGAAGGCGTTGGCGATCTCCCGCTTGGCGGCGAAGGACTTGCCGGAGCCGGGAGTGCCAAGGATCAGCCCGTTGGGGTTTTTAAGAGCCTTCCTGTCCACCATGATGAGGTTGTTGGAGAGTGCGTTCAGGCCGTAGTAGAGGGACTCCTTCCGATCCTGGAACAGCTCCTGCGTGGTGAACGGGATGAAGATGGCGGTGGAGCTGGTGGTAAGGCCCCGCTGTATCTCGATGAGGTTCTGCGCCAGCGGCAGGGAGGACATCAGGCCCTGCTCCTGCTGGAAGTCCAGCCGCCGCAGGACGCAGTTGTGCTTCTGGGCGATGCTCTGGGACTGGAACACGTTGGTCTCCAGCTCCTGCTCGGTGCGCCCGGTGTTCATCACCAGGAACGTCACCATGAACATCCGCTCGTTCTGGCTCTGCAATTCCTTCAGGAGCGCCTTGGCGTCCCTGCCGTAGGTAGCGAGGTCGGAGGGGATGATGTCGATGTCGTACCCGGCGCGGACGGCCTTCTTCTGTTCCTCGATCTTGCTGCGGTCCAGCTCCGTGATGGTGTGCTTCACCGTCTTGATGGCCTTGTTCTGGTCGATGGACTGGATGTGCATGGTTACGATCTGGCTGGAGTCGATGTCCAGGATGTCCGCCAGCATACGGTCGCTGATGTCCGAGGCGGTGATGGACAGGAACGACAAAGCGCCGTACATACCGCCCACCTGGAAGGTGCGCCGGCCGTTGAAGGCAAAGGCGGCGGGGGCGATGAAGTCCTTCACGGACAGCCCGGACTCCACCAGCCACTTCCACTCAAAGGCGAACGGGTCGCGGTCGCCCATGTGGAACATGGAGTGCATCAGGCGCAGGCGCTCCTTCCCGTTCAGCACAGCGGCGGTCACGCCGATGCGCTTGAAGTTGTTCAGCAGGTCCGTCTCCACATGGTCCAGCCGGGGCTTCGCCTGCCGCATGGAGGCCGCCTCGATGCCGAAGGTCAGGTACTTCGCCTTTGTCAGGCCGTTGTTGCCCCTGGCAAGCTGGCTTTTCAGCATCTGGCTGTACTCCGCCCGGACGCTGTCAAAGGCGTCCCCAGCGGGCGGGATGCGGACGGACTTCTCGAAGCTCTCCGCGTCGGTCGCCATGTTCATGAAGGACAGCTCGAAACGGATGGAGCTGTCGAAGAAGTTGAGGAAGCTGCACCACTCCTCAAAGATGGCCGTCTTGTCCTCCTGCTGGGCGAGCTGGTAGTTGATGTCGTTGAACTGGACGGTCTTGGTGTAGTAGTTGTCGGTGACACGGCAGATGCCGTCCGGGAACATCCGCTGGAACGGGATGGACTGCTGGGCGGTGCGGGGAGTGCCGTCATCCCTGCGGGCCTTCTCGATGATGGCCCTGATCTGCTTTTTCTCCGCCTTTGTCAGGCTTGCGGGGAGAGCGATGGGCTCCGCTTTCCCGCGCCCGCTTTTCCGCGTTTTGAACAATGGCCTGTACCTCCTTTTCCACTTGGTCCTGCCGCATGAGGGCAGAGTAATAGTTGTTGGTCGCATAGGGGCGGACCTTGGGGCGGACGAACTTCGCCTGGATGAAGTGCCGCGCCACCGCCTCCAGCGGCTGGCCGTCCTTCTCGTACATGGCGAGGAAGAACAGCGGGAGCATGAGGACAATCATCCCCATGACGGAGAGGCTGGTGTTGCCGGAGCGTTTCATCAGGAAGAACGCCGGTACGCCGATGAGCGCCGCCGCGCCGAAGCAGACGAGCTGCCGCTTCGTCAGCCCAAAGAACACCTTGGTCTTTACCCGCGTCAGGTCGCGGGGGATGGAAATATACGCTGCCATGATGACCTCCTTTCCCGGTCAATGGGCGTTCAGTACGCTTCGGGCAAGGCCCCCGGTCTTGAACAGGGTGAACACCAGCAGGACCGTGTACCCCACCACGCCCCAGAGGGAGCCAACTATATCCGAAGTGAACGAGATGGACTGTATCAGCACAGCGTAGATGCCGACACAGATGATGATGAGGAAGCCCTGGAAGCCCAGGGCGAACAGGGAGCGGAGGTAGTTCTGCCCGGTCTGGCTCTGCTCCCGGCTGCCGAAGGTGGACAGCGGGATGGGCGCGAGGCTCGTCATCAGATATATCTCGATCATGCGCCCGTAGACGATGACGAAGATCACGATGGAGAGTATCCAGAGGGTGAGCTGGATGACGAAGCTCATCAGGTAGATGCCCAGGAGCGTACCCACGCCGTAGGTCTCCAGCGTGGCCTCCATCGCGGCGATGGCCTCATCGCTGACCGATGTGGACGCGCCGATGATGCCCCCGCTCTGGGAGATCACGCTCTGGCAGACATCAAAGACCGCCATCACGATGTTGAAGCAGTTGGAGATGAGCGTGACAGCCACGAAGGTCTTGAATATCCACTTGAAGATGATCCATGTCTCGAAGTTCGAGAGGTTGTTATGCTCAATGATGAGCTGGATCAGCTCGTAACAGGCAATGAAGGTGAGGATCAGCCCCGCTATGGGGATGATGACGGTCTCCGATACGCTGCGTATCATGGAGAAGATGCCGGGGGAGAAGCTCGCCGGGGTCATGCCCACATCCGTGGCGATCTCCCCCACGCGGGAGTTGACCGAATCGAAAACACCTGTGAGGTTGCCCATGATCCCGCTGATAAGCAGCTCTTTGAGCCATTCCGCGATTGCGTCAAGAATACTGCCCAAATCAAATACCTTGTCCTTTCATCTGGTGGGGCAGGGCGGCAGGGCGCCGCCCCGCCCTGGTTACAGCGGGCCTTGTCCTGCCTCCGTGTCAGGCGGTGAACAGCCCGGAGAGCAGGGGGACCAGGGTGATACCGATGAGGGCGACGCCTCCGCCGGCCATCAGCTGCTTCATGCCCTGGCTCTTGGCTCCGGGGTTGTCGTTGCCGTAGCCCTCCAGAAGGTTGATCGCGCCCCACACGCCGAGGCCGGCGCCCAGCGCCACAACGAGGGTCTGCAAAACACCGATCGCACTGTTGAAAAATGCCATAAATTTGTCCTCCTTAAAGACAGGGGGCAGAGCCTTTGCCCCGCCCGGTTCGTGGAATGGTTTTGATGGTACAAAAGGGCGCCCGCCGCCCCGCATAGTCAGCCCGCCTGTTGGATGCCTGCCGTAAGGTAAGTGGGGGCAGCTTCATTACAGGCGGGCGTTGTCCCACGCAGGGAGGGAACGCCCGGACATGGAAAAAGCCCCGCAGAGGGGGCTTTACGGCGTGGCGCTCATCCGTCCGCGTCGATCACATCAAACTCGTCCTTCGCCCGCAGCTTCAGCCGGTGATCCAGGAACTTCTCGATGTCGAAGCGGTTCTTCTCGTCACAGTCCGCCGTGTACTGGAAATTGGGGTGCTTTGTCAGGTCGTACTTGTCCGACAAAAACGGCCTCACGCCCCGGAGCTGGAGGATGCACTTGCCGCCGTCCAGCACCGCCAGCTCGTCCACGCTGGCCAGCTCATGGCCCGTCCGCTGGTAGTTCACGCTGTGGGACTCCTGGCTGCCCTTGCTCACCCCGGTGTTGAACATATCTATGGTCTCCTTGCCCAGGGCGGCGGAAAGCTCCTTCAAGGTGGTCGGCTCACTGCCGCCGAGGAAGATGCGGGTGTCCATGTTGCCGATGATGGTGTCGGCGTTGTCCTTGTAGATCGCCTTTAGCTGGCTCTGCGCCTGCAAGACCAGGCAGGCCGATATTTCCCGGCTTCGGATGGTCGCCACCAGCTTCTCCAGGTTCGGTATCTGCCCGATGTTGGCGCACTCGTCAATCAGGCAGCGCACATGGACCGGGAGCCGCCCGTGGTACACATCATCGGCTTTCTCGCACAGCAGATTGAAAAGCTGGCTGTATATCATGCTGATGAGGAAGTTGAAGGTGCTGTCCGTATCGCTCATGATGAGGAACAGGGCGGTCTTGCGGTCCCCCAGGGTGTCCAGCTCCAGCTCGTCATACCGGGTGATCTCCCGCAGTTCGGCGATGTCAAAGGGGGCAAGCCGAGCGCCGCAGGAGATGAGGATGCTCTTTGCCGTCTTGCCGGCCGCCAGCTTATAGAGCCGGTATTGGCGGACAGCGAAGTGGTTTGGCTCTTTCTTTTCCAGCGCCTCAAACATCTGGTCGATAGGGTTCTGGAACGTCTCATCGTCCTCCCGGACTTCCATAGCGTTCAGGAAGGTGATGAGCGTCCCGAAGTTCTGCTCCTCCACGGGCGCGATATAGTGGATATAGGCGATGAGCGCCGTGTAAAGGAGCTTCTCGGCTTTCTCCCAGAACTGGTCCCCGCCCTTGCCCTCGCCCTGCGTGTTCACCATCAGCGTTGTCACCAGCTTCAGGATGTCCTTCTCCGAGTGGATATAGGCGAAGGGGTTGTAGTGCATCGACTTCTTGAAGTTGATCGTGTTAAAAATCTTGATGCGGTACTTGTTCCGCACCAAGACGGCCCCGCACTCCTCGACGATCCCCCCTTTCGGATGAGTTTTGTCAAGATAGAAAAAGGGAACACCCGCAAAAATTTTTCGGGATTAGAAATTGCCGTCCTTCACATCACGCTGGATAAGCCGCTTTATCTTGTCCTCCAGCGTTTCCCTGCTGGTCTTACTGAAATGGAGACCGATGACATAGGTGGTGTTGTCCATCTGCATGGAGAAGCTGCCGTCCTGCTTGTTGTTGGTCTGGGTGGTCTTGGTCGTGTCGTTGCTCATCTGCATACCTCCATAAAAATGGGAGACACCCCGCCGGATGCCTTCCTGTGTGTAATCCTCAATGACGATAGTGACGATAAATGACGGTATTTTATAGGGCGGGGCATACCTGATTTAATCGTCATTCATCGTCATACCGTCACCAGTCTCCGGCTCCTGTTTTCGGAGCAGGGTGAAAGTCTTGCGGTCGCTTGTCCGCTGGTTGCCGATATAGACGATGCCGAAATCGTTGAACAGGCTCGACACATTGACATTCAGCTTGCGGGTCAGCGTGTTGGCCTTCATGCCGATGTCCGGCACAAGGCCAATGAGTTCGCTGGCGGTCCCCGTCCACTCGCCGCGCCCGGACATGAACCCGGCGATTTTCAGGATGAACGGCTCCACGGTTTTCCTGATGATGGGCTTCTCCGCCCTCGTCAGTTCCCAGACACATCGCTCCTGATGGAACGCAAGGGTGAGTTCCTGGTCCTGCTGGTCCCGTCCGACAATCTGCATGGTGGCGGTCGGGTCGGTGCGCTTTTTCTTTTGCAGGATAAACGCCCCGTCCGCCGCCCCCAACAGACCGTTCGTGCCGGAGATCATGTCGAAGCTGTCGCTGGCCTCCATCTTCCTTGTGTGGTGTACCACCAGAATCGCCACATTGTTCCTGTCGCTGAACAGCTTCAGGGCGGTGATGTTCTGGTAGTCCATTGAGTAGCTGTAATTCTCGTTGCCAGCCTCCCTGACCTTTTGCAAAGTGTCCACGATGATCAGCCTCGTGTCCGGGTGGCATTGGAGAAATTCTTCAAGCTGTCCGTTCAGCCCATCGGCCAGTGTCCTCGCCTTTGTCGCAAAGTGCAGACCGTCCACAGCCTCCACGCCAAACATCTGGTTGAGCCGCCCTTGCAGTCTGCCATAATCGTCCTCCAACGCAAGGTAGAGGACAGAGCCTTGCCTGACAGGGTACTCCCAGAGGGGAGTGCCTGTGGCGACATGGTAGCCCAGCTGGGACATGAAGAAGGACTTGCCAATCTTCGGGGAACCGGCAAAGAGGTAGGTTCCGCTGTAAAGCAGCCCTTCAATGACCGGCGTTCTCGGCGGGAAAGCCATGTCATAGAGTTCCGTCATGGAGACCGTGTGGAGGCTTGGCTTTCTGACGATTGGCTGCGGTTCCAAAGGGAAATTTTGATACTCGTTCATTTTGGGTGTTCACTTCCTTTCCTGTGAGATGGCATACCGCAAATGCGCTGTTCTGCTCTTGGATGCCTCCCTTCCTGCGGTATGTAGACCGGGCATACTGGAAGGCCGGTATGCCCGGAAATGAAAAAAGCGCCTGACTTTCTTTTTAAAAATCAGACGCTCGCGATAGCTAAGGATAGAACATTTATCCCCCTGCATATAATTACAGCTGTACATATCCCGGTTTTCTGCTATAATTGAAAAAAAGGGGGGTATGTAATGAGCGAGCCTCTTGATTATGGACATTTTGATATTATTTTGGCCGAATACTTGCTGGAAAGGCATATAAGCAAAAATAGCTTGGCTGCAAAAGCAAACCTACAAAGAACCCAGTTGAATGCATATTGTAAAAACGATATCAAAAGACCCGACCTTGATGTTCTGGCTCGCATTTGTTATGCACTTGACTGTGATTTAGCAGATATAATCCGTTATGTCCGTTCTTCCGAAAAAAACGAAGAAGTCGGTAATAGCTGATACCAATGCAATCATTTTCTTGGGGAAAAGCCTTTGATTGTATTAGCGATATGTTCATTCATGGTGTTATGGTATCGGACTTAAAGCATAAGTGTTTTCAGAATTGCGAGGTAAAGACTATGATAGATAACATAACTATGAATGGCCCGAAGATGGTTTCGCTGTTTTCTGGTTGCGGTGGCTTGGATTGTGGCTTTATGCGGGCTGGTTTCAATGTCATCTGGGCAAACGATTTTGATAGTGATGCGCAGGCTGTATACCGTCTTAATTTAGGCGAGATTGATGGCCGCGATATTATGACGGTTAACGCTGACGAGATTCCAGACTGTGATATACTGACTGCTGGCTTCCCTTGCCAACCTTTTTCGAGTGCTGGCAACAGGCGGGGGGTGCATGATTCTCGTGGTATGCTGTACAAAGAATGTTTGCGTATCATCGAAAAGAAAATGCCAAAAGTTATTGTTTTTGAGAATGTTAGAGGTCTTTTATCAACAAAGTATATCGATGGTCGGAATTTGGCGGAAGTTATTGTATCCGACCTTTCAACAATGAACGGTGTCGGTTACAATGTTGTCCACCGACTTATTAATGCGTCTGATTATCGAGTCCCACAAAACCGGCAACGAGTTTTATTTGTCGGTGTCCGCAAAGATTTGAATATTACATTCGTATTTCCAGACAAGCAGTCCAAAGATGGCTTAACACTGGGGAATGTGTTGCCTGTTCCCGATGATGCAACACATCAGGTTGATTGGCCTCTTTCGCCGCAAGCTTTAGAGATGATTTCATACATTCCAGAGGGCGGGTCTTGGAAGGATGTTCCTTATGAACATTTAGCTCCACGATTCAAGCGAATTAGGGACAACATGAAGAAATACCATTCGCCTAATTTTTATCGCCGCTTTTCTCGGAACGAGATTTGTGGGACAATTACGGCATCGGCACAGCCGGAGAATTGCGGTATAGTCCACCCAGTAGAAAACCGCCGTTTTACTATCAGGGAAATTGCTCGTATCCAAACTTTCCCTGACGACTATGTTTTTATTGATGACAGTTTGAAAAATATTACAGCTATGTACAAAGTCATTGGTAATGCGGTTCCTGTTAATATGGCAAATGCGATTGCTTTGGCGATTATGCAGCAGGTTTTTTGCGAAGGGAGCATTAAGCAATGATGAATACTGATAAGGCATATATTTTAGGATTGATTATTGGTGGCGGTATCTGGGGAAACGCCGAAGATGTTTTCAAAATTCGGCTTCCTTTCAAACAGTGGGGGTCATACGAAGCAAATCCCAAAAGAGCAGGCGAGATTTCTCGTGATGTTATGAAATTAGTAAGCCCTATGTTTAGGGTGATTTATGGCATCTCGGTGTCCTATGATACTTCCGTCAGTGGCGTGTGGAATATCCTCTGTGAAGGCGATATGAGTACACTTCGTTCCGAATTAGAGGGATATGGTATTCGGTGTGAAGGCGAAATAAGAAAACACGCTAATATTAGCAAAATTGTTCCAGAGTTGGTTGATGACAACTTGAAACGGCGGTTTATCGCAGGTTTAGCAGATACTATAGGCAGCACAAAGCGTTCTCATAGGCGCTTTAATGATGACAAGCAGATGGTTTCCTTTGAAATCTCTGGTTTTGAATTTGATTTTGTATGTTCACTTTGCAAGCTGTTACATAGTATTGGCTGTTATCCAGACCAGATTCTATGGAATCACCCCAACTTTCATTGTGGCAGTAATCCATATGATAAAAGGTGGAAAAAGGGGTTCAAATTACGAGTTTATTTAGACCAGTATGAGAAGTTTGGTGCTTTTGCATTTACATCAAAAGTTCTCTCCGCTCGCGAAAACAAGAAATTAGAAGCGGAGGAGAATGTTGCAATCCCGTGTGATGAACGGGAAATCAAATTGCCATCTGTGACTTGTGTTCACTGTGACGAGGACAGTCCGCTTCTTCCCGATGTTATCAGAGGCGGACACTATTTGCATAATCGCCATGTTTGTGCTGTTCTATCATGTGATCATGCTCCGTATGGTGAAGTAAACAAGTTACTTGCAAATGCTCAATACTGCATCAATCCATTTCCTGTTTTGGTGAAGGGGCGTATCTCTGAAATTCAGACAATTTTGGCATCCGCCCCAATTTATCAAAATCGCACATATCGTACTGTGTCGGTGAAAATTGCTGATTTGTATGGAAGTAGTGAGACCGACCTCCTTTACAGTAATGGTTTGGGTGCAGGGTATCCAATGAACAAGGTAATCTTGGCTCTGGCTTACCTTATTGCGGCTGTGACAAATCAGCTTAATGGACTTCGTCCAAAAGGCTCAAAGGATACAATCATAAGTGAGTACCTAAAAAGCCATCCTGATGCAGAAGTACTTATCATGCGCCCCGATTTATTTACTCCGATTGTTATCCAAATGGGTGTTTATGGCGCTCTCGTTGGCCCTAACAATCCGAAGGTATATAAGAAACTCATTCAAAAATGCCCAGATAATCCTTACAAAATTAAGGTCAGAGCCATAACGGAGGCAGATTTGAAATGAGGAGAGCGAAGAACGAGGTCGCACACTATCCAGAAATTATTCGTCATATTGAATCCCAACTGCAAAGCAATTTTAGAGCAGGCGGTATTGACGATATTAAAATTTTTTGGAAAAGTGGCGAGCTGACCAGCAAACTGAAAGAACTTATTAGGGAGCATCCAGCAGAATGTGCTTGCATAGAAACCTATGCAGAAGCAACACCGCCACTAAATCTGGATATATTTGGTGTTGTGACGAATGGGTCGCATTTTGAAATTGTTATATTGGAAGTTAAACTGATAGATGCAGCAGGGTTAAATCAGTGGTCACAACTCGTGGGCTACAATCTCGTTTCTAACGCGAAGTATGGATTGCTGATAAATATTGATGCTGGTGCAAGTGAGCGGCTTATCAGGATACTTTCTTTTGAAGAAGATGCCTCCAAAATAGTGCGAAAGAAAGCGGATGGGTCAGAGGTGGAGCATCTTTTGGGCTTCATGGAATGGAATACGATAACACAAAACTTTGAGTATAGTGGATTGGGACAAGTGTCATCGTTATCGGCATTGAGTTCAGCTTTGATTGCTCAATTTAATCGGTAAGACTTCACCTTATCTTACTATGTAAGACCGGGCATACTTAAAAGTATGGTATGCCCAGAAACGAAAAAGGCCTCTGATTTGCTTTCCGAAAATCAGAGGCCTTGAGTGTGGCCTTTGTCCTGTTTTCTCTGTCGAGTCTGGCTCTGTTCCCGTGCCTGCTGTGCTTTTCGCTGATTGGCTTCGATTTGTTCCAGCACCGACTTCTTCCCGTCAATAATGGTGGGCAGGGCATCCGGCAAGACCTGACGGACACACCAGCGCACCTGTTTCAACTCGTCAAGACTGGCCTGCACCGCTTCAAGCTGGGCGGTCAGGTCTGCGCTGGATTTCTTCAGTGCGACCTGCTCCGTCCGGAGCGGTTTCACATCAAGCGGGAGAGTGACCTCGTACTTTTTCAAAAGCCGAAACGCCCGGTTGAACCTCTGCAGCTCGTCAGCGTGTTCCCCGGCGAACTTCTCTTTCTTTGACTTCCAGCCGATTTTCATATACTGGTCGTGTAGGGGCTTCAACTCCCGGACAACTGCGGCGGCCTCTATGATGGCGTCAATGGTAGAAGTGCATCTGTCGTTGCTCCTGATTTGATTACGCAGGCCGTTTGCGGTTGCCCTGGCCTCGTCCAGATGCGCCCCCAGTTTTTGAACGGTGGTGATGTCATGGGACTGCAAGAAGATGATTGCCGCCGACATCTTCTTCAGATCGTTGACCTGGGCTTTTGTCTGTCCGGCTCTCGACCAGTCAGCTCGCCCGTCATGGCGGAGCGTCATATAGGCGGAGAGGACTTCGGCAAGGTTCTGTTCCTCCGGCTTCTGCTCCGTCTGCTCCCCGATTTTTTCGGAGAGGTCGGCCAGCCAGTTTTTCAAATCCCGGATGACCCGGCGGATGGAGTCAAAGAGGCGGTTGGCGGATACGATCTCCCGGTTCAGGTTGCCGAGGTTGGTCTGTATGCCTCGGCGTTCCATAGCGGAGGCAGACGGGCCGAGGTGGACCTGCGGGGCGTGAGGATTGTTCTGCCGTTCAAAGGAGCGCAGATCGACACGCTCCTGCCGTCCGGCCGCTTCAAGGTAGCGGTTCTGTATGACCTCCCATTCATGCCGCCATATCTCGCCGTACTTCTGCTCGTTCCAGTCAACGGTGTTGACCCTCCGGCTTTTCCATTCGCCGTTTTTCATTTTGATGCGCTGGCCGTGTTCATCAAGGACATATTCCTTGCGGCACTTCGGCAGCCAGCGGCCTTGCTCGTCCATTGAGCGGAGGGTGAGGAGGATATGGGCGTGGGGATTGCCATCGCCCTTGTCGTGAATGGCAAAATCGGCAATCATGCCCTTGGAGACAAACTGCGCCTGGCAGTATTCCCGCATGAGCCGGATTTGTTTTTCCCGTGACAACTCCCTTGGCAGTGCCATGATAAAACGCCGGGCAAGCTGAGAGTTCCATTGGTTCTCCACGGCTTCAACGGCGTTCCATAAAGTGTTGCGGTCTGCGTATCCGGGCGGGGCGTTTTCCGGCAGAAGTATCTCCGTATGGACGATGCCCTGTTTCTCGGAGTAGGACTTCTGCCGCTGGTCGTATTCGGAAAAGAGCCGGTCGCCGGACTGGTAAGCGGCGGCGGCAACAGCGGATTGCCGCCTGCTCCGCTGGACGGTTTTTATGTCGGAGTGGGGGCAGGGCATTTTGCTAAACCTCCTGTTTCTATTTTTGGGCAAAAGGAAAGCAGGAAACCTAAAAAGATTTCCTGCTTAACCTCATACGGGAAATTGTGCTGTTCGATTTCATTGAGCCTCGATTTCATGGATAAATGCGAGCGTTGCCGTTACTATCGTAACAGCATAAGTCGCTTCGGCCTTGCCCAGCACATCGTTCACATGGGCATAACTCTTATTGTTCCTAATTGCGTTGTATCTCTCAAATATTGAGATGCTCATTTTCATGGCAGAAATTGAAAAATCGGAATCAAATGTCTTGTTGCTTTCGTAATACTTTGCCAACGACCCAACCAGATTATGGAGCGGATAGTTATCGCCGTTGCTGTCAGCAATGGCGATGCCATGTTTCAAGCAGATTTCCCGAAGGTATTTTGTAGAATAAGTATGTAATCTGTCAAGCACCAAAGTGGGTTCATTGCGCCTAAGCGCATCATATATGTCTCCAGATAAAACCTCAAATGATTCGCCTTGTGTTTTCGGCAGGACAATCTCAAAGTCATTCTCTGAAATGATAAATTCGACTTTTCTAACAAGGTAACCAGATTTCGATGGTCTAAGAACTTTTTGTATTGCATCTTTGAGTGCTTTCATATTTCTCTTTAGCGTTGCAATGTCCTGTTCGGTCCCTTCAATCGTAAAATCAAGGGCATATTTGTTCCAGGTATCGCCGCTGCTTATCCCAGCATAGAAGGCATATCCCATATTTTCATATTCAATCTGACAACGCTGGAGGAACTGAGCAATGCCATTACCTCCATTTTGATGCAAAAATCTGATTAAAGTTTCTTTGAAAT
>OFFU01000472.1_pt1 | contig 41757 bp, 29 predicted proteins | sample 1521451 | NCBI WGS metagenome assembly OFFU01 (sample SAMEA3504106, study PRJEB24116) | mouse gut metagenome | biome: mouse gut; feature: mouse-associated habitat; material: faeces | place: Denmark | collected 2011 | reverse complement strand
GAGGCTGTGCAGTATATCTATCGTCAGCTCCGTAATGCGGAGCCACCGGATGATGCTTCCGCACGCGAGGTGATCCAGAACCTCTTCTTCAGCGAGAAACGTTACGACCTCGGAGAGGTAGGACGTTATCGTATCAACAAGAAGCTTGAACTTGACACTCCGATGGACGTGAAGGTGCTCACCCGTGAGGACATCATCGCCATCATCAAATATCTTATCGAGCTGATCAATGCAAAGAGCGATGTCGATGATATCGACCACCTCAGCAACCGTCGTGTGCGCACTGTCGGTGAGCAGCTCTACAATCAGTTCGGTGTCGGATTGGCGCGTATCTCACGCTCTATCCGTGAAAAAATGAACGTCCGCGACAATGAGGTGTTCACCCCGACAGACCTGATCAACGCCAAGACCATCTCGGCTGTGATCAATACATTCTTCGGAACTAACGCTCTGTCGCAGTTCATGGACCAGACCAACCCTCTTGCGGAAATCACCCACAAGCGCCGTATGTCGGCTCTCGGTCCCGGTGGTCTATCCCGTGAGCGTGCAGGTTTCGAGGTTCGAGACGTGCACTATACCCACTATGGTCGTCTCTGTCCTATCGAGACTCCTGAAGGTCCTAACATCGGTCTGATCTCATCTCTTTGCGTTTACGCGAAGATCAATAATCTTGGTTTCATCGAGACTCCCTATCGTCAGGTAACAGACGGTAAGGTTAACCTCAACAATGATGAGGTGGTATATCTCACCGCTGAAATCGAGGAGGGCCAGATGATCGCACAGGGTAATGCACCTGTTAACGACGACGGCTCGTTTATAAATAATAAAGTTAAGGCGCGTCTTGATGCCGACTTCCCGATTGTGGCTCCGAATGAGCTCCAGCTCATGGATGTGGCTCCTATCCAGATTGCGTCGATCGCGGCATCTCTGATCCCCTTCCTTGAGCATGACGATGCTAACCGCGCGCTCATGGGATCGAACATGATGCGCCAGGCGGTTCCTTTGCTCCGCAGCGAGGCTCCTATTGTCGGCACCGGCATAGAAGGCCAGCTCATCAAGGATTCACGCACTCAGATCACAGCCGAGGGCGCGGGTACTATCGAATATGTCGATGCAACAGTGATCCGCATCAACTATGACCGCACGGAGGATGAGGAATTCGTGGAATTCGAGTCTTCTGTAAAAGAATATAAGATACCCAAGTTCCGCCGCACCAACCAGGGCACGACTATCGACTTGCGTCCTATCTGCAATAAGGGTCAGCGTGTGGAGAAGGGTGATATCCTTACCGAGGGTTACTCCACAGAGAAAGGCGAGCTCGCTCTGGGCCGCAACCTCAAGGTGGCGTTCATGCCCTGGAAGGGTTACAACTATGAGGACGCCATCGTGCTCAACGAGCGTGTGGTCAAGGAGGATATACTCACCTCAGTCCATGTGGACGACTTCACCCTTGAAGTCCGCGAGACCAAGCGCGGTATGGAGGAACTCACATCCGACATCCCCAACGTCAGCGAGGATGCCACAAAGGACCTTGACGAGCGCGGCATAGTGCGCGTGGGTGCCCACATCATCCCGGGTGACATCATGATCGGTAAGATCACACCCAAGGGAGAGAGCGATCCTACACCTGAGGAGAAGCTGCTCCGCGCCATCTTCGGCGATAAGGCTGGCGATGTGAAGGACGCATCCCTCAAGGCATCACCCTCACTCAAGGGTGTTGTGATCGGTACTCATCTCTACCAGAAGGCTGAGAAGAAGAAGACCAAGAAGGCATCGAGCGCAGTGCTCCCCAAACTCGACGAGGAGTATGAGGAACGTCAGAGCAGCCTCAAGGATGTCCTAGTCAAGAAACTCATGACACTCACCGACGGAAAGACCTCGCAGGGTGTCAAGGACTTCCTCGGCAGCGACATCATACCCAAGGGTGCCAAGTTTGCGGCTGGAACACTCAAGGAGATCGACTACGATACCATCAATCTGTCGAAGTGGACTTCCGATGCCCATAAGAACGACCTTATCCGCGCCACAATAGTCAACTATCTGCGCAAGAGCAAGGAGATCGAGGCTGCACACCGCCGCAAGAAGTATGACATCTCGATAGGCGATGATCTGCCCTCGGGAATCATGAAGCTCGCCAAGGTCTACGTGGCAAAGAAACGTAAGATCAGCGTGGGTGACAAGATGGCGGGACGTCACGGCAACAAGGGTATCGTATCGCGCATCGTGCGTCAGGAGGATATGCCATTCCTCGCCGACGGTACTCCGGTGGATATCGTGCTCAACCCTCTGGGTGTGCCTTCACGTATGAACCTCGGCCAGATATTCGAGACAGTGCTCGGATGGGCCGGACGTGAGCTCGGCGAGAAGTTTGCCACACCTATCTTCGACGGAGCCACCCTTGAGAACCTCAACGAGTGGACCGACAAGGCAGGAATCCCCCGCTACGGAAAGACCTATCTCTACGACGGTGGCACCGGCGAGCGTTTCGACCAGCCTGCGACCGTGGGAGTAATCTATATGCTTAAGCTCGGTCACATGGTCGAGGACAAGATGCACGCACGTTCCATCGGTCCGTACTCGCTCATCACCCAGCAGCCTCTCGGCGGTAAAGCCCAGTTCGGCGGACAGCGTTTCGGAGAGATGGAGGTATGGGCACTTGAGGCATTCGGTGCGTCACATGTGCTCCAGGAGATCATCACCGTCAAGAGTGATGACGTCACCGGACGATCCAAGACCTACGAGGCTATCGTCAAGGGCGAGCCTATGCCGGCAGCCGGCATCCCCGAGTCGCTCAACGTGCTCCTCCACGAGCTCCGCGGTCTCGGACTCAGCATCAAGCTTGAGCAGTAACACTTTTTGATAATCGATATCCATAATATATATATGGCTTTTAGAAAAGACAACAAACAGAAAACCGGATTCTCGAAGATCTCCATCGGACTTGCATCCCCCGAGGAGATTTTAGAGCAGTCAAGCGGCGAAGTGCTGAAACCTGAGACCATCAACTACCGCACCTACAAGCCCGAGCGCGACGGTCTGTTCTGCGAGGCAATCTTCGGTCCTGTCAAGGACTACGAGTGCCATTGCGGAAAGTACAAGCGCATACGTTACAAGGGCATCACTTGCGACCGTTGTAAGGTGGAGGTCACAGAGAAGAAGGTACGCCGTGAGCGCATGGGTCACATCAAGCTCGTTGTGCCTGTGGCTCATATCTGGTACTTCCGTTCACTCCCCAATAAGATAGGTTATCTCCTTGGACTGCCTTCCAAGAAGCTCGATGCGGTGATCTACTACGAGCGTTATGTGGTGATCAATCCGGGAGCTGCTGCCGAACTCAATCCCGAGAAGCCGGTGGCAAGGCTCGACCTTCTCACTGAGGAGGAGTACTTCGATATCGTTGACCATCTCCCACGTGAGAACCAGATGCTTGAGGACGGACACCCCGACAAGTTCGTTGCCAAGATGGGTGCCGAGGCTATCTACGATCTTCTCAGGGAGATCAACCTCGACGACCTCTCCTATGCACTGCGCGACCAGGCTAACGCCAAGGGATCGCAGCAGTGTAAGACCGAGGCCCTGAAGCGTCTACAGGTAGTGGAGTCGTTCCGTGCGTCACGCGACCGCAACAAGCCCGAGTGGATGATACTCCAGGCTGTGCCTGTGATTCCGCCCGAGCTGCGTCCTCTCGTGCCTCTGGATGGCGGACGTTTCGCCACATCCGACCTCAACGACCTCTACCGCCGTGTCATCATACGTAACAACCGTCTGAAGCGACTCATCGAGATCAAGGCTCCTGAAGTGATCCTCCGCAACGAAAAGCGTATGCTCCAGGAGGCAGTGGACTCACTTCTCGACAACTCGCGAAAGTCGTCGGCTGTCAAGACCGAGGCAAACCGTCCTCTCAAGTCGCTCTCCGACTCGCTCAAAGGCAAGCAGGGCCGTTTCCGCCAGAATCTTCTCGGTAAGCGTGTCGACTATTCCGCTCGTTCGGTAATCGTCGTTGGTCCCGAGCTCAAGATGCACGAGTGCGGTATACCCAAATACATGGCGGCCGAGCTTTACAAGCCGTTTGTGATCCGCAAGCTCATCGAGCGTGGCATTGTGAAGACTGTCAAGAGTGCCAAGAAGATTGTCGACCGCAAGGAACCTGTGGTATGGGATATCCTTGAATATGTGATGAAGGGTCATCCTGTGCTCCTCAACCGAGCCCCGACACTTCACCGTCTCGGTATCCAGGCATTCCAGCCCAAGATGATCGAGGGTAAGGCAATCCAGCTCCACCCGCTCGCATGTACCGCGTTCAACGCCGACTTCGACGGTGACCAGATGGCTGTGCACCTCCCGCTCGGCAATGAGGCTGTCCTTGAGGCTCAGCTCCTCATGCTCGGATCGCACAACATCCTCAACCCCGCCAACGGCGCGCCTATCACCGTGCCTTCACAGGACATGGTGCTCGGTCTCTACTATATCACCAAGCTCCGTAACGGTGACAAGGGTGAGGGACTCAAGTTCTACGGTCCTGAAGAAGCCGAGATCGCCTACAACGAGGGCCGTGTCACTCTTCACGCTCCCATATCGGTAGTGGTCGATGACATAGACGAGCAAGGCAACCCCTGCAAGCGTCTTGTCGAGAACACTTCTGTAGGCCGTGTGCTTGTCAACCAGTATGTGCCCAAGGAGATCGGCTACGTCAATGAGATCCTCTCAAAGAAGTCTCTGCGTACCATCATATCCAAGGTCATCAAATATTGCGGTATACCTCGTTCTGCCAAGTTCCTTGACGATATCAAGAACCTCGGTTACTACATGGCGTTCAAGGGAGGCCTGTCGTTCAACCTCGGTGACGTGCTTATACCTGCCGAGAAGGAGGAATATGTACGCGAAGGATACGAGCAGGTCAATGAAGTGATGAGCAACTATTCTATGGGCTTCATCACCAACAACGAACGTTACAACCAGATCATCGACATCTGGACTCACGTCAACTCCCGTCTCGCCGACACTCTCATGAAGCAGATGAAGGAGGACCAGCAGGGCTTCAACTCTGTGTATATGATGCTCGATTCAGGTGCGCGTGGTTCTAAGGACCAGATCCGTCAGCTCTCCGGTATGCGTGGTCTTATGGCGAAACCTCAGAAGAGCGGTGCCGAAGGTGGTCAGATCATCGAGAACCCGATTCTTGCGAACTTCAAGGAGGGTCTGTCGGTGCTTGAGTACTTCATCTCTACCCACGGTGCCCGTAAGGGTCTTGCCGACACCGCGCTTAAGACCGCCGATGCCGGTTACCTTACCCGCCGTCTTGTCGACGTGGCTCACGATGTCATCATCAATGAGGAGGACTGCGGAACTCTCCGCGGACTTGTGTGCACCGAGATCAAGAACAACGACGAAGTTGTGGCTTCGCTCGGCGAGCGCATACTCGGACGCGTATCCGTCCACGACATCATCGATCCTACCAATGGAGAGGTCATCGTGGAGGCCGGCGAAGAGATCAACGACGCGGCAGCCGACCGCATCAACGCCTCACCGATCGAGTCAGTCGAGATTCGTTCAGTGCTCACCTGTGAGTCCAAGCGCGGAGTGTGTGCCAAGTGTTATGGCCGTAACCTCGCTACTCACCGCATGGTGCAGATGGGCGAGGCTGTCGGTGTGATCGCGGCTCAGTCGATCGGCGAGCCCGGTACACAGCTTACCCTCCGTACATTCCACGTCGGTGGTGTGGCTTCTAACATCGCAGCCGTCAACTCTATCACCTCACGCTACGACGGTGTGCTTGAGATTGACGAGCTCCGCACAGTGCGCACCGACGAGGTTGACGCCAAGGGCCGAAATGTAGAGGTGGTGATAGGTCGACTCGCAGAGATGCGTATCGTGGACCCAACAACCAAGATGATGCTCACCAACGCCAACATACCTTACGGTGCCAAGCTCTACTTCGATAATGAGGCAAGTGTCACCAAGGGTGATGTGATATGCGAATGGGACCCCTTCAACGCTGTCATTGTCAGCGAAGTGGGAGGTAAGGTCCGTTATTCCAACCTTGAGGAGAACATCACTTACCGCGTGGAGGCGGACGAGCAGACCGGTATCCGCGAGAAGATCGTGATCGAGTCCAAGGAGCGCGGCAAGGTGCCCGAGGCAAATATCGTGGACGCTTCCGGCGAGATCGTCAAGACTTACGCTCTCCCTGTGGGTGCACACCTTATGGTCGAAGAGGACCAGGATGTGAAGGCTGGCGAGATCTTCGTGAAGATACCTCGTGCCACAGGTGGCGCAGGTGACATCACCGGTGGTCTTCCCCGTGTCACCGAGCTTTTCGAGGCACGCAATCCGTCCAATCCCGCCATAGTATCGGAAATCGATGGAGAGGTTCACTTCGGAAAGGTCAAGCGCGGCAACCGCGAGATCGCTGTCACATCCAAGCTCGGCGAGACCAAGAAATATCTCGTGCCCCTGTCAAAGCAGATACTCGTTCAGGAGAACGACTACGTGCGCGCCGGCACACCGCTGTCCGACGGTGCCACCACTCCTGCCGACATCCTTAACATCATGGGCCCGACTGCCGTTCAGGAGTACATCGTAAACGAGGTACAGGATGTGTACCGCATGCAGGGTGTGAAGATCAACGACAAGCACTTCGAAGTGATCGTACGCCAGATGATGCGCAAGGTCAACATCCTTGATCCGGGCGACACCGGCTTCCTTGAGCAGCAGATTGTCGACAAGCGCGACTTCATGGACGAGAACGACCGTATCTGGGGCAAGAAGGTTGTCACCGATGCCGGCGACAGCGAGAATGTCAAGAAGGGTCAGATCATCACGGCACGCAAGCTCCGTGACGAGAACTCTACCCTCAAGCGTCGCGACCTACGTCCTATCGTGGTGCGCGATGCACAGCCCGCGACCTCCGAGCAGATACTTCAGGGTATCACCCGCGCCGCATTGCAGACATCGTCGTTCATGTCGGCTGCTTCGTTCCAGGAGACCACAAAGGTGCTCAACGAGGCTGCAATCAACGGCAAGACCGACTACTTGCAGGGCATGAAGGAGAACGTCATCTGCGGTCACCTCATTCCCGCCGGAACCGGACTCCGCTCCTACGAGCGCATTGTGGTGTCAGGCAAGGACGAATTCACCGATGCATTCAATGAAGCAGCGGAGGCTGAGTCCAGGATCGAGACTCGCGATGTGGAGACCGTGATGCCGTAGGTCTGACAGTTGGATACATAATCCCCTCTCAGGAGGGTGCTAATCCGTGTAATATATATCGGATGGAATCATCAAAATGGGTGATTCCATCCGATTTTTCAGTCTCTTGAATCCAATCCCAATGACAAGGGGCGACGTCGGGATTGACGTTGTCCAGAGGTTTTTTATGATACACAGTGTAATTTAATTCTGAGTTTTAATTATAATTTTTTTGTTATTGTTGGGATAATTGCGACCTTTGCACCAATGTTTCGCCGGGAAGGTCGGACATCCATGAAAACTATCAATATTAATCATCACATCCTTAAATTCAAATCATTACACAATGGTTACCGCAATTGTAATCTTTTTTATCCTCGGATATCTGTGTATCGCTCTTGAGAGCGTGCTGAAAATCAACAAGGCAGTGCCTGCATTGCTTATGTGTGTTGTGTGCTGGACGCTTTATGCCTGCGGTGCTGCGCCTGATGATGTCGACACCTCTTCGCGTCTGCTCCACCATCTTGGCGAGACTTGCGAGATACTGTTCTTCCTTATGGGTGCAATGACTATTGTGGAGATTGTCGATGCCAACGGAGGGTTCTATTTCGTTCAGGATGTCCTTTCCACCAGGAGCAAGCGTGCCTTGCTGTGGCGCATCACGTTCATGACATTTATCCTTTCAGCTATCCTTGATAACCTCACTACGAGTATCGTGATGGTGATGGTGCTCCGAAAACTTGTGGCTGATCCGAAGGACCGTATGCTGTTTGGCGGAATGATCATTATTGCCGCCAATGCCGGTGGTGCGTTTTCGCCGATCGGAGATGTCACTACAATAATGCTTTGGATCAAGGGTATGATATCGACCGGAGGAGTGATAAGCCAGCTGCTTGCTCCGTCGCTTATTGCTGTGGTGGTGTCGGCTCTGTGTACAAGTCTCTATCTCAAGGGCGAGCTTCAGGCTCCGGAGCGCAACGAGGCTCCCGGGCAAGTCGATAACCCTGACCGTATGCTCATCCTGTGTGTGGGTGTGGGAGGTCTGGTGTTTGTGCCCATATTCCGTATGCTCACCGGTCTTGCCCCTTTCATGGGGATTCTTCTCGCTCTCGGTGTGCTGTGGCTCGTAAGCGAATACCGCTGTAACCGCCATGCTCTTTTCTGTGAATCATCTCATCTTAAGGTCACCACACTGTTGTCGCGTATCGATATGGCGACTATCCTGTTTTTCCTCGGTATACTTCTTGCCGTTGCCACTCTTCAGGAGACAGGTGTGCTGTCGGCGTTCGGCAAGTGGCTCAATGATGCGTCAGACGGTAACCATTATCTCGTCACAGGCATTATCGGTGTGGTGTCAAGCATTGTCGACAATGTTCCTCTTGTGGCAGGCTGCATGGATATGTATCCGATTGCTGCATCGGGCGATTTCGGTGTCGACGGTCTGTTCTGGCAGCTCCTCGCTTACTGTGCCGGAGTGGGAGGCTCGATGCTCATCATAGGCTCTGCCGCCGGAGTGGTGGTGATGGGACTGGAGAAGATCAGTTTCGGATGGTATCTGCGCCGTTTCACCTGGATAGCTTTCGTAGGCTATGTGTCGGGTATAGGTGTGTATGCTCTTGAGCATATGCTGTTTATGTGATTGCTCTTGATGTGAAAACGCCGTATAAGAAACCACATCCAGTATGAGGTATTAACAATCTATCCATAGATATTTATGAACATACATAGTTTAAGATACTTCTGTATATTCTGTGTCCTTTGTCCTTGTATATCGTTGGTTGCCGGTTGTGACGTGATAGAATCGGCATCTCCCGAAGTGCTCGGGGATTCGGATTCTGAAGATGCTGATAAGGTGTTCGAGACATCTGACCTGTCGCTCTTCGAGCTTCGTCACCGTGTGAAAAGCGTGCATACGGCGGTGTACTACAATGTGGTGCCCGGAGGTGATTCCGTGGCAGTGGATACTACGGCACGGAATGTTGTGAAAACTGTGGTGTACTTCGATGAGCTCGGCAACTATGTGCCGCGGCGTGACGAGCGTGTGAAGCGTGACAGCCAGGGGCGTATAGTGCGATGGGAGGACCGCCGTCCCAATCTGCGGCGTGTGCACGGAGGGTTTCTCAAGGACACTCTGACCTACAGGCATGTCAGCCCCAATGTGATGCAGTCGTCAGGGATGGGTGACTATGCCATAACGGTGTATGACGATGACCACCGTGTGGTGGGGCAGTACACCGACCCTATAGCTGCCGGGGAACAGTCGGCGGTGTTCAATCTCTACCGTTCGGAGGACAAGCACGGCAACTGGACGGAGCGACTCAGCGTATGGACCACCCAGGCTCCTGGAGCACGTCCGCATGTGTCGTACACTCTCACCAGGAGAGATATAAAATACCATAATAGAAAGCCCTGATATATAGGAGGAAATACAAATAAGGGGTGCCGAATCCAGATTCGACGCCCCTTCTTGATTATTGCTTAAACATTGATGTATGCCTTTGCGCCATCGCGGCGTGGGACATTGGATTTATTCAGCCATTAGCTCATCAACCTTGGCGGCGAGCTCTTCGCCGCGTAGATTCTCTGCCACGAGCCTGCCTTCGCTGTCGACTATATACATGGTAGGCACGGACGATACATGATAGGCATCGGCAATAGTATGGTCAGTGTCGCGGAGATTGATCCATTTCAGGTCCTCCTCTTTTACTGCCTGACGCCATGCGGAGTCGTCCTGGTCAATGGATATGCTCAGCACATCGAATCCGTTGTTCATGTGTTTTTCATAGATGCTCTTTACATTTGGAAGCTCGCGGCGGCATGGACCGCACCAGCTTGCCCAAAAATCGAGCAGGATATATTTCTTTCCGTTGCATGCCGAGGCGAGAGTCACTTCGCTGCCGTTGATGTCGGTCTGTGAGAAGTCAGCCATTTTATCGCCAGGACGTCCTACAGGATACAGTTCCTGAGCCACGAGACGTCCGGCATAAGTGTTTTTCACATCTTCGGGAAATGATTCATACATCTCTCGCTGCTTTGGGGAGAGGTAGGTGACATGGGATATCATGAGGATAGGTCCCCAGAAAGAGTTCTTATTTTCCTCCACGCCTGCATGGAACAATGAGTCGAAGGCTGTGAAGCAGTACTTCTCTGTCGATGACATTTTCTTGAACCCATCGGTGGATTGTATGGAATCAATGGCGGTCTGGTTACGGTCAGCCATAGCTTTGTGCAACTGCTCTATGAGTGTTGCATAGGTGCTCTGATTGGATACCATTATAGAGTCGATGCGATAGCGCGGAGCCATCTTCACGATGTACTCATCAGTGAGTGGTGAGCCTGCCACTGTCACGTCATTGAAGTTATATAGTATTCTGCCGTCACCGCTCTCAGAGGCTGAAACGTTGCCGCTCATATCTATGTCGGCATTCTCAAGGATGAATCGTTTGCTGCCGTAATGGTCCTTGACTGTAAGGAGGCTTGCGATAGGCTCGTCAGTTGTGCCGGTGAATTCAAATTTTCCGTCGATTACCGTGGTTTCAGCCAAAGGAGCTTCCGATGTGTGGGCAAGCGGAATAATGAGGACTACGGTGCTGTCAGGCAGACCCTCGATCTCACCCCTGATGGTGTATACGTCGCTCTTTTCTCCTGAGCAGGATGCAAAAAGCATAGAGCAGAGGAGCGATGTTGTAAATACATGTCTCATATTTCTGTGGATTCGTTACTGTTATTTTGAATTTTGTGTGAGAACTCCGTTGCCTGGGCGGTTGATGGCATTGGCAGGGAACACCATGGTCCAAAGATGTGATGTCGGTGACAGGGTATAGGTCTGCCCGTCGAACTCTTTGGTGAGGGAGCGTGCATAGGTGCCTTCGGCATTGTACCGTTTCATGTCGATGAATGGGATTATCGAATTGATCATCTCATTGTCCTTGGTGCGTCGTATAAGATCTATAGCTTCAGCCTGTGTTGAAGCTATAGACGGGCGGTAATAGTCGGGGTGTATACGTGACTTGCGTACCTTGTCGAGCGTGGCAAGTGCATCGCTGACTGTGGAGCCTCCGGCCTGGCGAGCCTGGCATTCCGCCTTTATGAGATATACTTCGGGAGTGGCGATGCCTGAGAGGTTATAATATCCGGTGAGCATACCCTGGTAATAGGTGTCGGTGGATGAGGTGTATTTCTTCCAACGCACAAGGGATCTCATGTCGCCCTGTTCAAACAGTGATGCGCGTTCCTCGGATATGTTTATGTCATTGCAGGGGTAGTTGGGGTTGCCTTCTCCGGAACAGAACCATAGATTCTCCACGCATGTGTGGGCCATTGGGGATGATATCTTAGTATAGTCCTCCGGATTGTCGATGCGGGTCTTGTACTGGTTGTAGTAGTCGAGCCAGTCGAAGAGGTCGTCCTTGCGCTTAAGAGCTGCATTGGCGTGGGTAAGCGCGGCGTCATAGTCACGCATGGATAGATACACCCTGGCGAGTCCACCCTCTACCGCGGCGCGGTTGGGATGCACGGCAGTCATGGATGTTTCCGGGATGCCAAGTTCGATAGCCTTGTTGAAGTCGGATATCATCTGGTCATACACCTCTTTTACAGATCCCTGATGCCATGGAGTGCCGAGCTCTCCGCTATATATCAAGGGGATTCCTGGAGTTGAGGCGGCTTTCTGCGGATCGTAGGCGTCGGCATAGAAGTTGACAATGTAATAGAGCACGAATGCCCTGATGGCATAGGCATACGACATTACCTCAGCTCTTTCGGCTTCGGTGCATTCCGTGGCTTCCGGCACCTTTTCTATGAGAGTATTGACGATACCGATTATACCATAACCGTTGTTGAACATGTCTTCGGCCGAGGCATTCAGTTCGCATCGGTTGCGGGATTCTTTCCACATGTAGTTGGCTGTGCGCAGATCATCGACATTACGGCAGCTGTTTGCTTCCACGAACTTATCGTTGATCAGATACAGTGCTTGCTGGGATGGTAGATAGTTGACATTGTACTCGTTACGAAGAAGTGCCTCGTAGTCGGCAAGGGTCTTGGGTATACGTATCCCTTTGGGCATTACGTCGATGTAGTTGTCGCAACCTGACAGCACAGATGCGAGAACCAGTAGCGCGGTCAATATATATTTTTTCATGATTTTCATTATTATTTGAGGTTGTCAGGTCAGAAATTTAGGTTCAGTGATACCATGTAGGTAGGTCTCTCATATCCTCCGAGAGTGAATTTAGCAGCCTTTGTCTTGGCAAATGTAGCGATGTTTTCCACTCCGAGCATTATGCGAGCATCTTTGGCGTAGAATCCGGAGCATAATTGGCGGGGGAGTCTATAGGAGAGGGAGATGTTGCGCAGACGCAGATTAGATGCGTCCTTTATTACTGCTGACGAGCGGTTGTACAGGTCCATGTTGCAGTATAGATCAGGATTCTCTGATGCCACATAGCGTGGCACATCGGTGAAAGCTTCGTCGCCGGGCTTTTTCCACCGGTCGGAGTAGTTGAACTGGGTGCAGCGTATCTTATGCCCTCCCTCAAACAGCATCAGTGCTGAAAGGGTGAGGTCGCGCCAACGCAGGTTGGTGGATAGGGAGCCACTGTAGGTGGGTGTATAGCTGCCGAGATATACGATATCGTCGATGGATGTAGGGGTGTTCTTTGTGCATATGTTGCCGGCGGCATCATAGACCTGCGGAAGCCCTTCTGCTGAGAGTCCTGCCCATTGGTAGCCGTACATGGCTGTGAACGGAAGTCCTGTGCGCGGGAAATCCTCGGGATAATCGAGCTGAAGTACGTACATGGGGGCTTTGACCTCTACTGTGCCTACCTCGGAGTGGTTGTATCCGATGACTCCCTGCATGGACCATGACCATTCGTTGCCTTGTATGATATTGCCGCTTATGTTCATTTCAAAACCGCGGTTGGTCATCTCACCGTTGTTGATAACATTGGTTGTGGAGCCTTGTCCCTCTACCGAGATGCCGTTGGCTGATGACAGAAGGTCGGAGCCTTTTTTATTGTAGTATTCTACGGATCCGTTCAGACGGTTGGAGAACATTGCGAAATCAATTCCGATATTTGTGGTAGTTGTCTTTTCCCATCGCAATTTAGGATTGGGGCGGGCACTAATGGTGCCTTGTGTGCCTCCGACTCCCGGATGGGTGTTGGTCCCGTAGGAGGCTACTGTGTAAGGCCACTGGTTCTTGGCGATGTTGCCGCCGATGCCGTGGGAAAGGCGCAGCTTAAGCATATTTATCCATGAAGGATTGAAGAAATTCTCCTGGTCGATGCGCCATGCCGCGCCTGCCGACCATATGGGTTTGCCCTGGTATTTGCTGCTTGTGCCATAGAGGTTGGTGCGGTCAGTACGGATGGAGCCGTTGATCATGTAACGGTCATTGAAGGTGTAGGCAATGTTGCCGTAGAAGGATATGAAACGGTTGGTGAGCTCATTGACGCTGGAAAAGTCGTTGGCTGAGATCCATGGGCGTCCGAAGATCGCTCCTGACATTGACTGGATCGCGGACTGGTCGACAACGGTCCATTGCAGCAGGTCGTCGTCATATCCGTAGAGAGTGTTGCTCTCAAACCTTATGCGAGAGTGGCGCATTTCAAAACCGGCTATCGCTGTAAGGTCGTGGATGTCGGCAAATGTCTTGTTGAAGTCAAGCTGGTTGCGGAAATTATATGCGCGCTGATTGTTGGTGAGATGTTCGTAGATATCTCCGTAAGGGAGGTTGTATATGGTGTTTATGCCGTCGGATGATGAGGCGAAATTGTTGATCTTGTTGCGTACCGCGTAAGTCTCTTTTTCACGTATCTGTTTATGCTCGAAATTGCCGAATTCATATTGGAACTGGGATGTGAACCGTAGCCAGTCGGTGATCCGGAAGTTGAGGCGTGCGTAGATGCGTGTGAGCAGGTCACCGTCGGTGATATTGGAGCGGCCAAGCTCGTCCATCGGGTCGATGTCCTCGCTGTAAAGACCGTGCTTGTTGATGGCTTCGAGGCGAGATGAGTCGAGCCTGTCCTCCTGGCTGCTCACTATTGTGGAGCCGTCCTCGTTGTATAAGCTCATATAGGGGGCTATATTGAATCCGGGGGAGGACAATGAATATCCGGCTGTCTGCTTGTTGGAGTAATTGACATAGGCCCCGAGGTCGAGTGATGCCCATTTTGTCATGTTCAGAGAATTGCGCAGAGAGATGTCGACACCTTCATTGAATGAGTGTTTTGAGTTGAGGTTGTCCCTGTGGTAAGCGATTGTGCCGACGAAGCTGTTGCGGTCGTTGGCTGAGGAAACGGACAGGTTGTAACGCTGGGTGGTGGCATCACGCATCTCTATGCCGTCAGCCTCGTCGTAGTATCTGTAGCCCTGGCTGGACCAGTTGTCGAGCATGCTGTCGAGCTGCTGTTGGGTGATGGAGCCTGCATAACGCTGGTATATAGCTTTTTGATGTGGTAGAAGATTGGAGGAATTTTTAAGCATTGTGGAGGCGTAACCTGCGGCTTCCGCATTGTGGAAATTAGGGTTTTGGGCTATCCACTCCCGGGCGGCATCGATCTCATCCTTGGAGCTGGAGCCGTAGGTCCAGTCACGCTTGTAAGGCTTGATTGAGAATGTTGCGGAAGCGGATATGTTGATTTGTCCTTCCTTGGCTTTCTTTGTGGTGATGACTATGACTCCGTTGGCGGCTCGTGCTCCGTAGATTGATGTCGCGGCGGCATCCTTGAGCACTGTTATGCTTTCGATGTCATCGATGTTTATGTCAGGCACAGATTCGGAGAAACCTCCTCCGGCATAGGTGACTTCTGTGCGTTCCACCGGGAATCCGTCAATAACATACAAGGGTGTTGTCACACCTTTCATTGATGTAACTCCTCGTATTCTGCCGTCGGTGTAGCCTGCCACATGCCCTTCGAGCATGTCGTCCACTGATGATATGCGTTGCGCTTCAAGCTGCTTGCGGTCCACTTTGGCGAATGATCCGGTGGCACGCTCTTTGGATATTGTCTGATAGCCTGTGACCACTACTTCGCTGAGGGCTTCGGCGTTTGGGGCAAGCTCGATTTTGTAGTCGTTTTTTCCGGGTGTCAATGCTATCGTCTTTTTATGATAGCCGATGAAGTGGACTTCTATCTCTTTGACATCAGGATGGTTGATGCGCAGAGAGAAATGTCCGTTGATGTCGGTTGCCACCATTGCTTTGGAATCGGTGGCCTGTACCGGGACTTCACTGACAGTGGCTCCGGCAATTGGGTCGCCAAGCTCGTCGAGGACTATGCCTGAGATTTCTCGCGTGTTTTGTGCATTTACAGTCATCAGCAATGCAGTGACGGCTAATGAGAGGAGCGAAACGATGCGACGGGATGATAAGTCGGACAGTAGTTTCATGATGTGTGTAATGATTGGTTGATTGGACTGTGGCAAATTAAGTGTTTTTTATTTGAATTCTGACATATAGTTCTGTACAATTACGGCAAAATTGCTGTAATTGTATATACTGAGGTGCAAAAAGTGAATAAAAAGCAGGCAGGGATTAGTGAGGGCTGACGGTATGTTATTTCCGTTTGTTGCTCTGATTACGGAATGAAGCCGGAGTCATGCCGGTGCAGGCGTTGAACTGGGAGTAGAATGTGGTCATGGAATTGAATCCCAGCATGTCGGCGAGGTCCTTGAGAGATGTGGGGTCGGCAGGGTCGGAAAGACGGCGCACAGCTTCTTTGATGCGGAGTGAGTTGATGTAGCGGGTGAAGGTCATTCCGTAACGTTCGTTCACAAGGCGGGATATGTATGTGCGGTTGGTCCCGAGCATGCGTGCGATCTTTTCCTTGGTAATAAGATTGTCGGTGTACACTGCCGGATCGAGCATAAGAGCGTCGAAACGTGCCGTGAGGTCTCTCAGGCGTTCTGCGGAAAGTGGTGTGACGTTTGCTGATGCGTTCTGCTCGGACGCTTCGCTTTCGTATTCATGGGATGTCTCGGGTCCGTGGGATGAACTGATGAGCTTTTCTTCAAGATGGCGTATTGTCTCGCGCAGGCGGTTCTCTTCGTGGGCCGATTCGGTAGCCTGTGCCACAATGGCTCTGTAAAGTAGGTTTTTGCGACGGTACATAACGACAGTCGAGGTCAATACTACGAGGATTATCACTACTGCCGCTATGAGAATGTTTACTATGTTCTGTTTCTCGATTAGTTGAATATGTTGCCGCGCGATGTCGTTCTCTGCACGTTCGAGGTCGTATTTGGCGCGCAGTTCTTCTATGGCATCTGTGTTTATCGCGTTGCTTAGGATTGTGCTCTCGCGTTTTGCCTGAGCTTTGAGTATGGCTGCTTTGTCATTGTTGCCGAGCTTGTGGTGTATGTCTGCCATTTTCCCTATGATTTCGGGTCGGGAGATGAACAGGATGCCTTCTACGGTGTTGCTGAGGGCCGAATCAAGAAGTTCCAGGGCTTTGATATGGTCGCCTTTGCCATTGCTTATGTCGGAGAGTGCGGCGTATGCCCTTGCACGGTCGGAATCGATATCGGCAGAGTTGGCTATTACTCTGTGGAAACAGTCCTTTGCGCCGACCATATCTCCCTGATGGTACAGCACATTCCCATAGGTGTTGTAAAGATTGCCGTAGTCGGAGAGCCCTTTTGTGTTGTGTATATACTCTGCTTCGCGGATGTATTTGAGTGCAAGACGGTCGTCGTTGTCGAGCAGATAGAAGTATGACATGACGATGGCTCCGAAGTAGGAGAGATAATCGTCGGATGTGCGGTGACCGTAGTCGTAACATTCCCGGGCGTATCTTAGTCCTGTCGCGTCCTTGCAGATGTAGTACATCAGTGCCACATTGGCGAGCAGCAGCGAATTGAGCCGTTCATCCTCTCCGCGCTTGGCTGCATCGATCCCTTTGAAGAAGTATTTCAATGCACCCTGGTAGTCTCGCTCGATGTTGGTGCTGAGTATTCCCATGCCGTTGTATACTGAAGCAAGACCGGTGTCGTAGTTGACCATATGGCATAGGCTTTCGGCTTTTCTGAGGCATGCATATGCCTTCTGGGCACTGTCGGAGAAGATTGATGCCTGTCCGAGAATGATGTTGCCGTGTATCCGGTAGTATGGGTCGGTGATATGTTGCTCTTCGACAATTTCGAGTATCTTTGTGCCGATTGCTCGTGCTGTCGGAAAGTCCTGTCGGTAGAGGGCGTCGCCACCTTCTCTGATAAGGGAGTCCGCAGGGGTGGTGGGTGAAGATTGAGGATCGGAGGGTTGAGAGGAAGAAATGCCGCAAGCCGCGACCGCTGTGAATAATATGAGTATCCACAGGGCACGGATGGGGTTGTATTTATGATGGAGAGACGTGATGATGGTACAGGTGTGGGATTAGATATGCAGTTTGTGGCCCATGCGCTGCTGCTTGGTGAGCATGTAGCGGCGGTTGTAGGGGTTGACCGGTATTTCCATCGGCACGTTCTCGATGACTTCCAGTCCGAATCCTTCGAGACCTTTGCGCTTGATGGGGTTGTTGGTGATGAGGCGCATCTTCTGAATGTTGAGAAGGCGGAGTATCTGTGCTCCGACGCCGTAGTCGCGCTCGTCGGCCTTATGGCCCAGGTGGAGGTTGGCGTCCACTGTGTCGAGCCCTTCCTCCTGGAGTTTGTAGGCTCTGATTTTCTCCATCAGACCTATGCCTCTGCCTTCCTGGTTGAGGTAGAGTATGGCTCCCCTTCCTTCTTTTTCGATCATCTCCATTGCCTTGTGGAGCTGCTCTCCGCAGTCGCATCGCATCGACCCGAATATGTCGCCTGTGGCGCAGGATGAGTGGACGCGCACGAGCACCGGGGTGTCGGCTGAGAGCTCTCCTTTTATGAGGGCGATGTGTTCAAGTCCGTTGCTTTTCTGGCGGAATGGGATGAGGCGGAAGTGGCCGTAGGCTGTGGGCATGTCGACCTCGACCCCTTGCTCAACGAGCGATTCGGTGCGTAGACGGTAGGCGATGAGGTCGCGGATCGACACGAGTTTCAGTCCCCATTTGTCGGCTTTCTTGCGTAGCTGCGGCAGGCGTGCCATTGTTCCGTCCTCATTGAGTATCTCGATGAGCGAGGCTGCGGGGTATAGTCCGGCAAGGCGTGCGAGATCGATGGAGGCTTCGGTGTGTCCGGGGCGGCGGAGCACTCCTGCGTCCTGGGCGTAGAGAGGGTGTATGTGTCCAGGTCTGCCGAAGTCCTCGGGTTTTACCGTTGGGTCGGCAAGGGCGCGGATTGTTGCGGCCCTGTCGTGGGCGGATACGCCTGTGGTGCATCCGGGGAGGAGATCGGCTGTGACGGTGAATGGGGTGCCGAGCATCGATGTGTTGTCATCGACCTGGTATCCGAGCTTGAGTTCTTTGCAGCGTGAGATGGTGATGGGGGCACACAGCTCGCCGCGGGCGTTGGTGATCATGAAATTGACATGCTCGGGTGTGACCTTTTCGGCTGCGATTATGAGGTCGCCCTCGTTTTCGCGGTCCTCGTCGTCGACAACGATCACAAACTTGCCTTCGCGGAGATCGGCGAGAGCTTCTTCAATGGTGTCAAGCTTTATCTGTTCCATTTTCGATGAGTGTTATGAGTTGGGATGATACTTTGCTCACGGTGTCCAGGTCATGGCGAAGCTGTTTCTGGGTGTATCTGCCGTAGAGCCATATGGGTATCCCGATGGGGAAGAGTGCTATCATTATGTTGCTGAGCCATCGGTTGGATGACGGTTCGATGAACCACAGCGAGCGCAGTATAGGCATATCCATGAGCCTTATTATCACCATCTTGTCGCGTGAGTTGGATAGGCGTTCCACTATGCTTTCCTCGTAGTCGCGGATGGCGTGGAGGCTGTCGCGGTCGTATCCTTTGCGCCAGTAGGATATGTAGGACTGTGATGGCGGATTGTCAGCGAGGAATCCGGCTACCATATCCTTGAGCCGGTTGAGCCGCTCCAGGGCTATTGCCGGGCGCACCTCCTCCATGACTATTTCCTTCATTTCCACAGAGCGGGTCTCGCTCACTCCGAAGAAGCGACGGAAGAAGTTGAGATAGGCATCCTTGTTGAACACTGCCGAGTCGTTTACTGCCTTGTAGGTGAAGAATATTCCTAATGGCAACAGGACGGCGGCACTGAGCCACATCCCTTGCCATACGGGCCACTTGCCGTCGCGGGCGAGCTTGTAGCCCATGTTGTCGATGATATAGTAGAATATGAACAGGAATACCGATATGACGAGCGGTGTGCCGAGACCTCCTTTGCGGATTATGGCTCCGAGCGGTGCTCCGATGAAGAAGAATATGATGCAGGCGAAGGAGAGGGTGAATTTCTTCATCAGCTCAATGGAGTGGCGGCGTATGGTGCGGGTGTCGTCGGCCATGGTGAGACTGCGGTATTCGTACTCCTGCTTGTTGCGCTGCGATTTGGCGAGAGCCGTCTGAAGATAGTTTATGCCTACACCCGACGATGAGCCTCGGAACACGGAGTCGACATCCATCGCCCGCGCCATTTTCACGGATGGGTTAGGGGTTCTGATGCGGGTTCCTGTTGTATCGGAGGAGATGCGATAGGGCATTATATTCATGTGGGGGGTCTCGCGCAGGGAATTGGAATATTCCATGCCGAGCGAGTCGACACGTTGCTGCACGGAGTCGATCGTTGCTCTCAGTTCTGCCATGTTCTTTCCCACATACTGGTTGCGCATACCCTGCTCGTCCATTCGGTTGAAGTTGGAGTCGAATGTCACCATTATCTCTTTCACGTCGAATGTTTCACGCCGGTATGGGACGTTCTTCATGCCTGTGGCTGCGTCTTTGAGGTTCTCGAACGATTCTCCGCTCCACAGTTCGAGAAAGAGGTGGGTCTTGTCGGCCGTGAAGCTCATCTTTCCTGAGTCGGCAAGGATGATAGAGGAGTTCTCGAATCCGCGTGACACGTCGTAGATCATCATGTCGTAGAGCACGCCTGTGTCGCGGTTCTTATGTTCTATGAAGAGGTTGTAGCCCGGTATCTGGTCGTAGAACACGCCTTCAGGGATCTCCAGTTCGGGTGATTTCTGCCTTACGGAGTAGAGGAGGGTGTACATCTTGGTCTGCGCGATGGGGAGCACGTTGTTCTGGAAGAAGAATGCTCCAGCGGCTATCAGCACCATCAGCACGATGAGCGGAGCCATTGTGCGCAACAGAGATATGCCGGATGCTTTCATCGCCGTTAGCTCGAAGTTCTCGCCGAGGTTGCCGAATATCATGAGCGAAGCCAGGAGTATGGCGAGCGGGAGAGCCATCGGCACCATGGTGAGTGCGGCGTAGAAGAACAGTTCGGATATGACGTCGACCCCGAGGCCCTTGCCTACGAGGTCGTCGATGTAACGCCACAGAAATTGCATAAGCACGATGAACAGGCATATACAGAACGTCATCACAAACAGAGGCAGGAAGCTCTGCAGGATGAAGGTGTCCATACGCTTGATACGTATCATCGCAATTTTCTTAGGATTAAATGATGGGGTTTATCAGAGCGACACATGGCCGCCCGGTTGAGGAGCGACCATGCGCGTTGGATTGTCAATTTTTTTCAAGTGGATGTCACTTGTGATTATTTGATTCCGAGACGGGTCTTTACAGTGGGGGTGATGTCGGTGACATCAGTTCCGACATAGACGGGCACCATGTTCTCGAATACGAAAGTGTAGTTGCCCTCGGCTCCTATAGCCTGGATGGCCTTTACCACCTTTTCCTGAACAGGAGCCATGAGCTGCTGCTGCTGACGCTGTATGTCCTGTACGGCTGTCTCACGGAACTGCTGGATCTTGCCTTCGAGCTCCTGCATCTCCTGCATGCGACGCTCCTTGATGGTCTGGGGGGTGCTTTCCTCAAGAGCCTGGAATTCTTCGTATTTCTTCTGGAATTCCTCCTGGAGCTTGCTGAACTCGTCCTGATATTTCTTGTTGGCTGCTTCGAGCTGCTCGTTTATTGTCTTTATTTCAGGCATTGCCTGCATGAGCTCCTGAGTGTTGATGACAGCAAATTTCTGAGCAAATACGCTCATAGGAAGCGCAATCATGATTGCGAGCAACAGTTTCTTGATCATTGTTGTATTGTGGTGTTATATGTTTATACTTGTCTTTTTTATGTTCTTCCGGATTTTGAAATCAGGACATGTGTCCTTTAACAAACGGTGCAAAGATAGTTAAATTATTTTGAAAAACCTAACTTTTCGAGCACCTCATTGGATACGTCGATACGCGGGGAGGCGAAGATGATATCGGCTGATGACGCGCGGTCGAAGATGCATTGGTAGCCGCGCTCCTCGCTTACTTTCTTTATGGCATTGTAGACATCCTCCTGAATGGGTCGCATGAGTGTCTGGCGTTTCTTGTAGAGTTCGCCTTCAGGTCCGAAATATTTCTGTCGCAGTTCGGCAGCTTTTTTCTCCTTTGCCACGATCTCCGACTCTTTCTTTTTCTTCTGTTCGTCGGTCAGGAACACCATCTCGTTCTGATAGTTCTTGTACATGGTCTCGGCTTCTTTAGCCACAGCCTCGACCTCTTTCTGCCAACGCTGAGAGAGCTGGTTGAGCTGTTCGTTTGCCATTTCATAGTTGGGGATGCTCGATAGGATGTAGTCCATGTCGACGAGAGCAAACTTCTGAGCGTTTGCGCCGAGTATGCTGCCAAGGGCTATGACGAGTGTGAAGAGAAATTTTTTCATGACTTTAAACTTAGTGATATACTTTAAAGACGTTTGACTCAGCTAAAAGTTTAATTGAACGAATCAAGCGTGGGTGGATTAGAATTCCTGTCCGAGTATGAAGTGGAAGTGAGAGCCACCCTTTTCGCCGTATACTTTGTCGAAACCGTAAGCCCAGTCGATACCCATCATACCTACCATCGGGAGGAAGATGCGGACACCGACACCTGCGGAACGTTTGATGTCAAACGGCTGGAACTTCTTGATGTCGCTCCATGCGTTACCTCCTTCAAGGAATGTCAGACCGTAGATGGTAGTGGTGGGCTGTAGCATGAAGGGGAAGTGGAGTTCGACTCCGAAGCGGGTGTAGGCGCGTCCGCCGCCCTCATAGTAGGGGGTGAGCTGACCGTTGTCGTAACCGCGAAGGGCGATTGTCTCCTGGGCATAGGTGTATGAGCCTGACATGCCGTCGCCACCCACATAGAATGTCTCGAACGGTGACTTGAGGTAGCGGTTGTAGCTTCCGAGAAGTCCGATGTCGGCACGAGTCATCAGCACAAGGGTGTATTTGCCTTCAGGGTTGGTGAGCGGGGTGTAGGTGCGTGAGTTGAACCGCAGCTTCCAGTATTCGATCCAGCGGTATAGTTCGCGGTGGGCTGCATCGGTGTTCTCCTCCGATAGCTTCTTCCAGTCCTTCTTGCCGAAGAGTGATGCGGGGGGGGTCATCTGAAGGTTGAGCGAGAAGGTTGATCCGGTACGTGTGTACTGCGGGTTGTCGATAGAGTTGCGGCTGAGTGTGAGACCGAGCACAAGTGAATTGGAGGTGCCGTTCTGCATGTTGAGAAGGTAAGCCCAGTTCTTCACATGATACCAGTTGTAGCCTATTTCGGCCTGGAATGTGAACCAGTCGTCAGGCCAGTCGAGACGCTTGCCGAAGCCTACGTTCACGCCGAGCATCTGAAGATACTTGTTGGGGTCGTAGGCGTTCTCTATGGCGTTGTTGTAGTAGTCGTTGTAACCGTAGCCATAGTTGTTGTACATGCCACCGTAATATGAATTGTAATAGTTGTTCATGTAACGGTTGTTGTAGTAAGAGGAGTTGACTCCTGTCTGACGGCTGTAGTATGCCGACACGGAGAGGGAGTTGGGGCGTTTACCTCCGAACCATGGGTCAAGGAAAGATATCGAGTATGCCTGATAGTAGCGGGCATTGGTCTGAGCGGAGATAGTGAACTGCTGACCCTCGCCCTGCGGGATAAGCCCGCGGTAGGAGTTGGGGTAGAAGAGGTTCTTTATAGAGAAGTTGGTGAACTTTATGGCAACCTTTCCGATGATACCGGTCTGACCCCATCCCATGGAGAATTCAAACTGGTCGTTGGACTTGGATGCAAGGTTGAAGAGGATATCCACGGTGCCGTCCTCATCGTTAGGCTCGGGGCGGATGTCCATGTTCTCAGGATCGAAGTGTCCGGTCTGGGCGATTTCGCGGGCAGAGCGCATGAGGTCGGTCTTTGAGAAGAGTTCTCCGGGCTTTACACGCAGCTCGCGACGTATCACTTTTTCGTAGAGACGGTCGTTGCCGTTGATCACCACATTGTTGATGCGTGCCTGCGGGCCCTCCATGATGCGCATCTCCAGGTCGATGGAGTCGCCGTGGACGTTCTTTTCGATAGGAACGAGCTGGAAGAATAGATAACCCTTATCCATGTAGTAGTTGGATACGGCATCCTCGTCGCCATCGGCGGCTGTGCGCTTGTTGATGAGCTTCTGGTTGTACACATCACCTTTCTGCATCCCGAGGATATTGTCGAGGATGTAGGTGGGATATACGGTGTTGCCTACCCATGACACATTGTTGAGGTAGTATTTCTTTCCTTCATCAAGGGTGATGTAGACGTCGACAGTCTTGTCGTCGAATGGGACAACGGAGTCACTGAGAATTGTGGCGTCGCGATAGCCTTTTTCGTTGTATTTTGCGATGATGCGCTCAAGGTCGTCCTCATAATCGCTTTCGACAAACTTCTTCTGCTTGAAAAGGTTGATGAGCTTGCCTTTCTCGTTGGTCTTTTTCATGGCGCGCTGCACCTGATTGTCGGAGAGCACTTCATTGCCGTCGATGTAGATCTTGTGGACCTTGACCTTGTCGTGTTTCTTGACGTTGATGTTGACTATCACCTCGTTGGGAGCTGACAGGTCCTCGGCGAGATCGATTTTTACCTGAGCCTTGCCGAAGCCCTTGTTGCTATAGTACTTCTGGATGATCTGCTCGGCGCGGTTCACGATGTTCTGGGTGATCTGGTTGCCTCGATGGAGCTGTAGAGCGTCATCAAGATCCTTCTGTTCACCCTTCTTCACGCCTGAGTACACTATCGATGATATGCGCGGCTGCTGGCGCAGGTTGAAGCATAGCCAAGCCTTGTTGCCTGCCACTTTGTCGACAGTGATCTTTACGTTGGAGAACAGACCCTGTTTCCACAGGCGTTTGGCGGCATCGGTGATGTCGCTGCCGGGTATCTGTACGTAGTCGCCGAGTTTCAGCCCTGAGTATCCTATGATGTTCTTTTCTTCATAGTTGTCGGCTCCGACTATGCGGATTCCGGCTATTTCATAGGTCTTGGGCAGACCGCTGAATATCACAGTGGGATTGACTATGGTGTCGGAGGCGAGCTGAGCCCGCGAAGGGAGCGCGCAACAGATTATTGCTACGAGCAATGTGATGATATGTGACAGATTGGTACGCATACAGTATATCGCTATTTTATCTGGGCAGATGTGAGGCCGAAGCGGCGTTCACGGTTCTGATAGTTGGCTATTGCTGTGAAGAAGTCCTCGCGTGAGAAGTCGGGCCAGAATGTGTCGGTGACATATATCTCGGCATAGGCTATCTGCCAAAGGAGATAGTTGCTGACACGGTGGTCCCCGCCGGTGCGAATCAGCAGGTCGGGGTCGGGCATTGAGGCTGTGGTGAGATATTGCTCGAAGTCGGCATCGGCAGCCATGGATTCAGGTGACTTTCTGCCTTCCTTCACATCGGTGGCAAACCTGCGGCATGCCTCCAGTATTTCCCATCGTGATGAGTAGCTGAGAGCCAATGTGAGGGTGAGCCCTGAGCATGCGGCGGTGTCGGCGATGCATCGGTCGAGACGTTCGCGTGCCTCGGCAGGGAGGCGGTTTACGTCGCCTATCATTCTGAGGCGCACATTGTTCTTTATGAGGTCGGGGGTCTCGCGCTCGATGGCTATGACGATCAGATGCATCAGTGCGTCGACTTCGGCTTTGGGGCGGTTCCAGTTCTCGGTTGAGAATGTGTAGAGCGTGAGATATTCGATGCCTGTCTCGGACGCGGCCTCGGTGATGCGTCGTACGGTTTTTACTCCTTCGACATGACCTGCGCTACGGTCGAGTCCGCGGGATGTGGCCCAACGGCCGTTGCCGTCCATGATGACAGCCACGTGACGCGGGAGACGTGAGGTATCGATTTCAGCTATATTCGCCATTGTTTCAGTCTAAACGGTGGCACTCTATGCACCGCTCGCCAAACTCGTAGGAGACGGACAGTAGCAGAGTGGAGTACCAGTCAGTATTCTTTATAAATGAGCTTTTTATGAGGTAAAGATCGGAGAGAGAAGCCCCATCGGCATGGTCGCCTATGACCTTGGTCATGGCGAACTCCAGGGAGAGGTTGAGCCGGGGACGCACCTTGTATTTCACGCCAAATGCCATTGGTATCGTCATTGCCGTGAAAGTGCTGCCATCGCTTGAAGCCGTTGACACACCTACTCCGAGAGCGAGGTAGGGTGAGAGGCGTTTCAGCTGTTTGTAGGGCTCTCCTGTTCCGTAGTTGAAGAGGTTGAACTCTCCGCGGGCCTGGATGTCGCAGAGGGTTGAACTGAAGTCGTAGACAGCACCTCCGGGGAGAGCGTTTTCCATGTCGGCGGTTGATCCGCTGAGGGATGCTACGTTCACCAGTCCGCGTATGGCGAAGCGGGTGTTCAGCAGGTAGCGGAAAGATGCATTGGCGGCAAATCCTGGATGGGAGAGCAGGTTGCTTTCGTTGGCATCTCCGAGGTAGCCTGACATGCCTATCCCTGCGCCGAGGTCGAACCTGTAGGTCTCGGGCTGCGCTGTGGCTTGTGCCACGCTTGCGGGCGCGACACTCCATAGACAGAAAAAGGCTATTAAGGATGTCAGGTGTCGGATATCCACTAATATATTGGCTTGAATGTGAATCGGTTGATGACTCCTCGGGTTACTCCGGGGATCAGGCTTCCGTCAGCAGCGGTGCCTCCGAACAGGAATATGTAGGGGCATTCCCATGATGTGACAGGCTTGTCGATACGCGATGCCATGCCTGAGTTGCGGTCGAGCGGAGTCGCCCATGCGGGGATTCCGTTGACAGGTATGTCTGCCCAGTTTCCTCCTGCCGATGAGCGAGAGGAGAGGGTGTAGTCAATCACAAGAGCCTGAGCCATGCTGAAAGCAGGATATGAAGAGGGGAATTGCAGATAGGTGTCCGCTTCTTTCCATGTGATGCCGAAGTCGTAGGATATGTAGACGTGCTTGGCTGTCACTTTGCCGTTCTCGTTCTCGTAATAGCCACCCATAGCGAGCAGAGCCGACTGGTTGGTGACTCTCCAGCTGTTGGCGGCGATGCGCGGTGTGAGATAGGGGAGGAGTGTGACTCCTGCACGTTCGTCAATGCCGGTGGTGCTCACGCGGTCCCATATTGTTCCGTCATATGCCCAGGCTTCGCCGGTGTATCGTCCGGCACTGTCCTGTCCGCCTATCATGATTGCCATGGAGTTGTCGCTCCACTTTGTCTCGTAGATCACCAGCTGGCTTGTGCCTTTCACCGGGCATCCTGCGGGAAGAGCACGCTCGGCTGAGGCAGGATAGGATACCTGTTTCCATGTGTTTCCGTCTTTTCGTGCTCCAAGCAGAGTGGTTCCATATCCACCGTAAACACAGTCCATTACAGCTGATGTCGCTGACCATGTGAGACCATCGGTGGATGTGTAAAGATGGCCTTGAGCATCGGTTATGTAGAGCGCGTCGGTGGTGGCGGCAAATGAATTGATGTCGGCACCTGAGGGGAGCGACGGGATGACCGTGGACCAGCTTTCTATTTCAGGGCTTGAGGTGGTGCAGAGATAGAAAGTGCCGTCGGTGCCTTCAAGCATAGTGTGAGGCTTGTCGGCATACATCACGGTCTTCTGTGCCCGGGCGGATTTTGGGAAATCCACTCTCTGAAGCTGATCCCAGTAGAGGGTGTCGCTGACCATTGTATGCACGTTTACACGGATGTTGTATTTGAGCTTAGCCTGTCCGTTATAGGATGTCACAGTCATTTCCACAGGACCGTCGGAGAAGTTGATGCTGTCGCCCGGGTGTTCTGTGAGATTGACAGTTGTGTCGCGCTTGGATACAAGAGCCTTGTAAGTAACCTCAATGGAACTTGCAGCTACCGCATTCACGTTTACCACAAGTTTTCTGATATCGGTGCCCTTTGGCAGAGAGTCGGCGTTGTAGATCTCGGCATTGATAAGGTCAATGGAGAAAAACACCGAGTCGAGTGCCCGGAGCACACTGTCGTCCTTTGACAGACTGAATGATGAGATGCTACAATTGTAGTAGTCTCCTTCAAGGACTGCCATATCGGAGGTGTCGTCGTTACAGCCCGCTGTGAAACAGGATATCAGCAGAGCTATAGTCAGGTATAATGGGAATCTTTTTGTCATAATGTAATGAGCGTGGTGTCTCAGTGAGACCTACAGTTGTTTTCAAGTTGCAAAGTTAGCAACATTTTCGTTAACTAAGCCACCTCAATAGTAAAAAAAACAAAAAGTTCCACTGTTGCATGATTTTAATGGTTTCGGATATAGTCGACTATCCACGCACCCACTTCGCGGGTGCCGTAGAATGGACCGTCGGGAATCTGGATTTCGGGCGTGCGGACATTGGCGTCGAGGGCGGCGTTTACAGCCTGCCTGATCGCCGCGCCCTCCTCAGTGAGGCAGAAGTGCTCGAACAGCATTGCAACTGAGAGGATCTGTGCGATGGGGTTAGCGATGTTTTTCCCTTTGGCTTGTGGCCAGGAGCCGTGTATGGGTTCGAATACTGGTGTCTTTTCGCCTGTGGATGCTGACGGAAGAAGCCCCATGGAGCCTGATATGACGGAGCCTTCGTCGGTGAGGATGTCACCGAAGGTGTTTTCGGTCACAATCACGTCGAAGAAGCGTGGGTCCTGGATCATACGCATGGCGGCATTGTCGACATACATGTAGTCGGTCGTGATGTCGGGATATTGCGGAGCCATCTCCTGAGCCACTTTTCGCCAGAGGCGGGAGGATGCGAGCACGTTTGCCTTGTCGACAACCGTCAGGTGCTTGCGCCGGCGTCCGGCATAGGCATAGGCGACACGGAGTATGCGTTCGATCTCGTTGCGTGTGTAGGCATTGGTGTCGTAGGCGCGGTCGTCTCTTTCGAATTTCTCGCCGAAATACATACCTCCGGTAAGTTCGCGTATACATACGAAATCGGCACCCTCGATGATCTCCTTGCGCAGCGGTGACATATGGATCAGGCAATCGAAGGTCTCGACCGGGCGGATGTTGGCGAACAGCCCGAGTTTTTTTCTCATTGCGAGAAGCCCCTGTTCGGGTCGCACTTTGGCAGTGGGGTCGTTGTCAAATCTTGGATCGCCCACCGCGGAAAAGAGCACCGCATCGGCCCACAGGCATGTACGGAAGGTCTCTTCGGGGAAAGGGTCGCCTGTCCTGTCAATGGCGTCGGCTCCGCAGAGAGCGTAGCTGTATTCAACATCATGTCCGAATCGCTCACATACTGCCGACATCACATCGACGCCCTGAGCCGAGATTTCCGGTCCGATACCGTCGCCGGGGAGAACTGCTATCTTGAAATTCATATTGTATGCTTGTTGTGTTCTATTATATACTGGGGATTTGTGCTAAGATTGTCGCTGTGACTCGAAACGCTCGATGTCGGCTCGCCTGGATAGGAGGTATTCTATATCATCAAGTCCCTCGATGAAGCATTGTTTTTTGTAGGGGTTGATATCGAAATGTTCAGTTCGCCCGGAGGAGAGATTGGTTATTGTCTGAGCAGGCAGGTCGACTTTTACCTGTGCCGCATGGTCGGAGGATATTGTGGCGAAGAGCTCGGCGAGGAAATCATCACTTACGGTGACCGGGAGCACGAAGCAGTTGAGCTCGTTCTGCTTATGTATGTCGGCAAAGAAGCTTGACACGACTACGCGGAATCCGTAATCGTGGATTGCCCACGCGGCGTGCTCGCGCGACGAGCCCGAGCCGAAATTCTTCCCTGCCACGAGTATGCATCCTGAATAGGTGGGGTCGTTGAGCACGAATGAGCCTATGGGATTTCCGTCCTTGTCGAAACGCCAGTCGCGAAACAGGTTGTCGCCGAATCCTTCACGGGAAGTGGCTTTGAGAAACCGGGCGGGGATTATCTGATCGGTGTCGACATTCTCGATAGGGAGCGGGATGCAGGTTGATGTTATGGTGGTGAATTTTTCTTTCATCGCATGAATGGTTGGATTAAAGGGTGCGAGGGTCGGTGATCTTTCCTGTGACGGCTGCTGCGGCTGCTACCAGAGGTCCGGCAAGAATGGTCCGTGCTCCGGGACCTTGGCGGCCTTCGAAATTGCGGTTGGAGGTGGATACGGCGAGTTTTCCCGCAGGAATCTTGTCATCGTTCATCGCGAGGCATGCGGAGCATCCCGGCTGACGCAGTTCGAACCCCGCTTCTTCAAGGATGATGTCAATGCCCTCTTCACGTATCTGCCTGTCGACGCTCCATGAGCCGGGTACGAGCCAGGCTGTGACTCCGGGTGCCTTTTTCTTGCCTTTCACATATCCGGCAAATGCTCGGAAATCCTCTATGCGTCCGTTGGTGCATGAGCCGAGAAACACGTAGTCGACCGGAGTTCCTATGAGATATTCGCCGGTGCGGAATCCCATGTATGAGAGGGATTTGTCGTAGGATATCCTTCCTTGTTCATCCTCCGGCTGCGGAGCGGGAATACGTTCGGTGATTCCTATCCCCATGCCGGGATTGGTGCCGAAGGTGATACGCGGCTCTATGTCGGCTGCATTGAAGTGTATCTCAGAGTCAAAGACTGCGCCATCGTCGGTGGGGAGAGTGCGCCAATATGCCAGAGCCTTGTCCCATTCTTCACCTTTAGGGGCGAACTCACGTCCTTTGACGTAGGCGAAAGTGGTCTCGTCGGGGGCTATCATGCCTCCGCGTGCACCCATTTCGATCGACATGTTGCATAGGGTCATGCGTTCCTCCATGGATAATGAGCGGATGGCTTCGCCGGCATATTCCACGAAGTATCCTGTGGCTCCTCCTGTGGTCATTCGGGCTATTATGTAAAGAGCTATGTCCTTTGCTGTAACTCCGGATGAGAGTTTCCCGTCGACAGTGATGCGCATTTTCAGTGGTTTCGTCTGTATGATGCATTGTGATGCGAGTACCATTTCCACCTCGCTTGTTCCTATGCCGAATGCCAAGGCTCCGAGAGCTCCGTGGGTGGAGGTATGGGAGTCGCCGCATACGAGGGTCTGTCCCGGAAGGGTGAGCCCGTTTTCAGGTCCTATCACATGGATTATACCGTTTTTGGGATGCATAAGTCCGAAAAGAGTCAGGCCGAATTCGGATGCGTTTCTGACGAGGGTGTCTACCTGGTTGCGGGACACAGGATCGGTTATCGGTAGGTCCTGGTGCCTGGTGGGGATGTTGTGGTCGGGAGAACATACGGTGCGTTCGGGGCGCATTACTTTTATGCCGCGCCGGCGCAGACCGTCGAATGCCTGGGGGCTTGTTACTTCGTGGCAGTAATGGCGGTCGATATACAGCAGGTCGGGTCCGTCGGGTATGTGGCTGACCACATGAGCGTCCCATATCTTGTCGAAAAGAGTCTTTGGCATGGTTGGCGGAGGTGTGTGGTGAAAGGGTGTAGGGCAGGGTTGTTATCTCACGAATTTGTTGATGGCGTCGATGAACGCTTCGGCACTGGCTGCTACGATATCGGTGTTGGCTGAGAATCCGTAGTAGGACACGCCTTCGTGCTCGACAGTCATGTGCACTTTGCCCACATCGTTGCTCCCCTTGTTGATTGCCTGGATGAGAAATTCCTTGAGGAGCATTTTGCGATGGATGATGTTTTTGATTGCCGAGAGAGCGGCGTCGACCGGGCCGTTGCCAGATGCGCATGCTTCGAACTTCTCTCCGGCAATGTCAAGCCCGACACTTGCCACAGAGTGTACTTTGATGCCTGATGTGACTTGCAGGAAGTCGAGTTTGATGCGTGAGGATGCCTTGCGGTGCTGTCCGGCTATCATCAGCACGTCATCATCGTTGATCTCTTTCTTTCGGTCGGCAAGTTGCAGGAATGCTTCGTAGGCTTTGTCGAGTTCTCCGGATGAGAGTTCACATCCGAGGACGTGCAGACGGTGTTTGAGGGCGGCACGTCCGCTGCGGGCTGTGAGCACGATTGAATTCTCGTCGATGCCGACATCCTTGGGGTCGATGATCTCGTAGCTTTCGCGGTTCTTAAGTACACCGTCCTGATGTATGCCCGAAGAGTGGGCGAAAGCGTTGCGCCCTACTATAGCTTTGTTGGGCTGTACCGGCATGTTCATGAGGCTCGATACCATGCTGCTTATGCCTGTTATGCGTGTGGCGTTTATGTCGGTGTCGATGCCGAGTTCCTTATGGGAGCGGAATGTCATAACCACTTCCTCAAGGGCTGTGTTGCCTGCGCGTTCGCCTATGCCGTTGATTGTGACCTCGGCTTGCCGGGCTCCGTTTATGATACCTGATACTGTATTGGCTGTAGCCATGCCGAGGTCGTTGTGACAGTGGGTGGCGATTATCACCTTGTCAATGCCGTCGACATGATCGAAGAGGTATTTTATTTTAGCCCCGAATTCCGAGGGGAGGCAGTAACCGGTGGTGTCGGGGATGTTGATGACGGTCGCGCCTGCCTTGATTACAGCCTCGACCACTCTTGCGAGGTACTCGTTGTCGGTGCGTCCTGCGTCCTCGGCGTAGAACTGAACATCCTCGACGTATCTCTTGGCGTATGCTACTGCGGCGACTGCCCGCTCAAGTATCTCTTCACGTGTGGAATTGAATTTGTATCTTATGTGCGGATCGGAAGTCCCGATGCCTGTATGGATTCGGGGATGCTTGGCGTAGCGAAGCGCGTCGGCTGCTACGCGTATGTCGTTCTCTACAGCTCTTGTGAGGGCACATATTGTGGGCCATGTCACAGCCTTGGATATTTCTACCACTGAATTGAAGTCACCGGGACTTGATACCGGAAATCCGGCTTCGATAACATCGACTCCGAGGCTCTCAAGGGCTTTTGCCACTTCAATCTTTTCTACAGTGTTCAACTGGCATCCGGGCACCTGCTCGCCGTCACGGAGTGTGGTGTCAAAAATGTATAATTTGTCGCTCATAAGCTAAATATTTACCTATTGAGCTACAAATTTACAAATTTTTCATATAATACGCTAATTTACTTATGATTTTTAATCCAGGATGCTGTATTGATTTAATTCAGGAATACAAGGGACGCCGCTTTGCGGAATTTCCACAAAGCGGCGTCCTTATGAAGGATGTTAAACTATCCTGCTATGTATGCTTAATCCTCGTTGAGGTTTACACGCTTGAAGTCAACAACCACGAGTCCCTTCTGAGAGTTGTCAAGGAACTGGCCCACAGTGAGCTTGCTGTCCTGAACATACTCCTGTTCCATAAGGCATGATTCCTTGAAGAACTTGTTGAGACGACCGTTGGCGATGTTCTGGATCATAGCTTCGGGGAGGTTGGCTGCCTTAGCCTCGGCTGTAGCTGCCATGATCTCGCGGCCCTTGGCTGCATCCTCTTCTGTGATCCAACCCTTTGAGATGTTGGATTCGATGTGGTCCTCGGTATCGAAGTGGTTGGGGTTGAGACCTGCTTTCTTGAGAGCAGCCTCAACTGCCTTGCGAACCTGCTCCTGCTTGGTCTTTTCGATGGCTACGCTGATCTCTGCGTCGATTGTTGCCTGGGGCACATCGTTGCGTGATACAGCCACAGGGTTCATCGAAGCGATCTGCATGCACACTTCGCGGCCGATCTGAGGATCTACGCCCTCAAGGTTGAAGCCTACGATAGCAGCGAGCTTGTTGTTGAAGTGGTTGTAAGCGGCGGTGGTGGGAGCCTCTACTACAGAGTAGGCACCGATCTCGGTCTTTTCGCCTGTCTTTCCGCTCTCCTCGGTGATGAGGTCGGCAACGGTCTGTCCGTCAACAGTGAATGCCTTGAGCTCTTCAACAGTCTTGAACTTGTTAGCCATAACGAGGTCCATGAGTTTGTTGGCGAGGCCAACGAAACCAGCGTTCTTGGCAACGAAGTCAGTCTCACAGTTGAGGGCGAGCACTGCTGCGAAGTTTCCGTCGTTCTTGGCGATAACGACACCCTCAGAAGCCTGACGGTCCTCACGCTTAGCGGCTACTGCCTGACCTTTTTTACGGAGGATTTCAACGGCTGCCTCGATGTCGCCGTCGGTTTCGGCGAGGGCTTTTTTGCAGTCCATCAGGCCGGCACTTGTGAGGTTGCGCAGCTTGGTGATTTCTGCCATTGTAACTGCCATAATTATATGATGTTTTGGTAGTTTAAAAAAAATAGGGATGATTTTATCTCTCGGAGTAGTCCTGGCAATGAGGATTACTCGGCAACCTCAGCTACAGGAGCCTCAGCTGTTTCTTCACTTGCGGGAGCTTCAGCAGAATCGGCGCGACGGTTTACGCGGCGGCGAGAACCTTCACGACGTGCAGCAGCCTCACCGTTCTCGGAAGCAGCCTTTTCGTCGGCCTTCTCTACCTTGCGCTCTGCAAGACCTTCGTTGATAGCCTCGCATACGGTTGAGAGGATGAGGTCGATTGACTTGGATGCATCGTCGTTGGCGGGGATGATGTAGTCAACGTCGTTGGGGTTGGAGTTGGTGTCGACGATAGCGAATACAGGTATGCCGAGACGGTTGGCCTCTGCTACGGCGATGTGCTCCTTGGCAACGTCCACTACGAAGAGAGCGGAGGGAAGACGGTTGAGGTCAGCGATAGAGCCGAGGTTCTTCTCAAGCTTGGCGCGCTGACGAGTGATCTGAAGCTTCTCACGCTTTGAGAGGTTGTCGAATGTGCCGTCCTTGGTCATCTTGTCGATGGAAGCCATCTTCTTCACAGCCTTGCGGATTGTGGGGAAGTTGGTGAGCATACCGCCGGGCCAGCGTTCGATAACGTAGGGCATGCCTATGCTCTGAGCCTTCTCGGCGATGATTTCCTTAGCCTGCTTCTTGGTGGCAACGAAGAGAATCTTCTTGCCGCTCTTTGCGAAGTTGCGGAGCACATTGGCTGCTTCTTCGAGCTTGGCCTGGGTCTTATAGAGGTCGATGATGTGGATACCGTTGCGCTCCATAAAGATGTAAGGAGCCATTGCAGGATTCCATTTTCTTTTCATGTGGCCAAAATGGCAGCCTGCTTCGAGGAGTTGATCGAAATTTGGAGTTGACATATTGTTGTCGTTGGATGTTGTTTACGTTCTGTGAAATTTACAACCTTGGAGTAGGGAACGTGTCCATCTCCGGGGTTTAGATGCTAAACACTATTTATGCTATGCGCAATTCAGCAGTTCTGAGCGTGATAATATTAACGCTTTGAGAACTGGAAACGCTTGCGAGCCTTGGGACGACCTGGCTTCTTGCGTTCTACGACGCGAGGGTCGCGGGTCATGAAGCCTTCTACGCGGAGCGCGTGCTTGTCCTCGGGGTTGATCTTCACGAGGGCGCGTGCGATGGCGAGACGGAGAGCCTCGGCCTGTCCTTTGTAGCCGCCACCGTCGAGGTTGACATGGATGTCATACTTTTCGGTTGACTCAAGGGTGATCAGGGGCTGCTTCACGATGTACTGGAGGATTGAAGAGGGGAAGTATACGTCGAGGGGACGCTTGTTGATGGTGATTTGGCCGTTGCCTTCCTTAACAATCACGCGGGCCACGGCGGCCTTGCGGCGGCCTACTGCATTAACTGATTCCATTCTTCAATTATTTGATTTTGTTAATATCGATGACTTCGGGGTTCTGAGCCTCGTGGGGATGGTTAGGTCCGTTGTACACGTGCATGTTCTCGATGATGCGACGTCCGAGACGGTTCTTGGGGAGCATGCCTTTTACCACCTTTATAAAGAGGGGATGATAGCCGGGCTTGATGTGCTTGTTGAAGGACTTCTTCATCATGATCTCGGGGGTCGATACACGCTGTCCGCCGGGATAGCCGGTGTAAGAGAGGTACTCGCGGTCGGTCCACTTGTTGCCGGTGAGCTTCACTTTGTCGGCGTTGATGACGATTACGTTGTCACCGCACTCGATGTTGGGTGAGTAGCTGGGCTTGTTCTTGCCGCGGAGAATGAGGGCGATTGTGGCGCAGAGACGACCAAGTACCTGGTCGGTTGCATCGATTACAACCCACTTGTGCTCAACGTTCTGTGCGTTGGGTGTGAGGGTCTTGTAGCTTAAAGTATCCACGTTTTAATGCTTAATTAATAGATAGTTACTGTTTCGACTCGGGTCCGCCTCCGCTCGGCCAAAAGCTCGGGCTTGCCTTGTCAGGGGTTATTAATTGGACATAATCGGACTGCAAAGGTAGTGATTTCCTTTGTATTATCCATGGCTTGTTAACTATTATTAACACTGACCGGGGCTCTCCCTGTATTGATTCTGTTGTGGAGTCGGCTTTTTGGCTGTAGTTGTTCAGAAAAAATTATTCTTCACATTTTGTGCTTTATCTTACGATTTATCACCTTTTTTGACATTTCGATCGTGGACTTGGTTTGAATTATAAACCAAATGCGTGATAATCCGTCCGTTGTGTTGTGGGGATGATGATTAAGATTTTTTTTGCGGATGTGGAATTTTTACATACTTTTGTGCCAAATTTAATAATTCTCATTATGGTCCTTTCAGGAAAAAAACTGTGGATGTCGGCTCGCGACTATGTAATGATAGTTGTGGCGATCTTTATTTTCGGTTTCGGCTTTTCTGCTTTCATCCTTCCGGAGAAGGTGGTGATCGGAGGCGTGACCGGAGTCGGAACCATCGCTTATCTTCTCACCGGTAAGACTTATATGATCGGTCTGACGCAATATGCCATAAACCTTGTCCTTCTCGGTATCGCTTATTTTGTGGTGGGGAAGCAGTTTGTGGTGAAGACCATCTTCGGGGCGACAGTGATTTCGCTTGTGGTCACGATTATGCCACCGTTGTTTGATGGTCCGCTTGTGCCGGGACAGCCGTTCATGAATGTCTGTATCGGAGGTATATTCACCGGGATTGCGCTTGGGCTTGTGTTCGTGCATAACGGCAGCACCGGCGGGACGGATATTGTGGCGGCGATTGTTGCTAAGCGCACCAATGTGACCATAGGCAGGACAATGCTTTTTGTTGACTTTGCGATAATATCGTCGTCCTTTCTTCTCACACATGAAATCGCCAAGGTGCTGTATGGCTTTGTGGTTCTTATCATCACCTCTTATATGGTGGACCTTGTGATCAACACCAACCGTCAGGCGGTGCAGTTTCTTATCATCTCGCCTAACTGGGAGCGTATAGCCACTGCTGTGAATCTTCACGCGCGCAGAGGTGTGACGGTTATGGACGGCATGGGATGGTACACGAAGCATTCTGTGAAGATCCTTCTCATCGTGTGCCGCAAGATAGAGTCGGTGACCATATTCCGTATAGTGAAGAGCATTGATCCTACGGCGTTCATTTCACAGGCGAATGTCAATGGTGTGTATGGTCAGGGCTTCGATGAATTGAAGTTCAAGCGTGATCTTAAGCTCCAGGAGCAGCTTGAGCGTGACAGTGAGGAGGCTGCGCGGATGTCGTAGTAGGCGGACGTGTTCAGACATAAAAAGCCATCGGGCAGATGCGGATTTTCGCGGCTGCCCGATGGCTTTTTCTGTCTATTGTGATGGTTGCTGTTATTTCAGCACTCCATGTTTCTTGAATGTGCGTGTTATGGTCTCAAGAGCGCGGTCCACTTGCTCCACGGAGTGGGTTGCCATGAGGCTGAAGCGGATGAGTGTGTCGGTGGGGGCCACGGCGGGGGGTACTACCGGGTTCACGAAGATGCCCTCGTCGAGTAGGTCGCGTGTGATGGCAAATGTCTTGAAGTCATCACGTATGAAAAGCGGGATGATGGGGGTTGATGTGTTGCCGATCTCAAATCCTGCCTGGCGGAATCCGTCGAGAGCATGGTTGGTTAGCTTCCACAGGTTCTCCTGACGCTCGGGCTCTGCCTGCATGATTTCGAGAGCCTTTAGGGCTGCTGCGGTGGATGCAGGTGTGATGCTGGCTGTGAAGATGTAAGAGCGGGAGTGGTGGCGCAGGAAGTTGGTTATTTCCTTGTTGGTCGCAATGAAGCCTCCGAGTGATGCGAACGATTTGGAGAATGTTCCCATTATGAGGTCAACGTCGTCGGCGACACCTTGCTCATGGCACACGCCGCGACCGCCGGGGCCGAACACTCCGATGCCGTGTGCCTCGTCAATCATCACGCTTGCATTATACTGCTTTGCGAGGCGCACAATTTCTTTGACATTGGCTACATCGCCCTCCATGGAGAACACGCTGTCGCTGACAATTAGCTTCACTTTGTCTGGGTCGCATTTCTTGAGCTGTTTCTCAAGCGACTCCATGTCGTTGTGCCTGTATTTGAGCTTTTGGCTGAATGACAGTCTGTGTCCTTCAATTATCGATGCGTGATCTTGTTCATCCCAAAGTATGTAGTCCTCGCGGCCGGTGAGTGTTGACACCACGCCGAGGTTCACTTCAAATCCGGTAGAATAGACCATTACGTCCTCCTTGCCGGTGTATTCGGCGAGCTTGGCTTCAAGTTCCTTATGGATGTCGAGTGTGCCGTTAAGGAATGGCGATCCTGCGCATCCGGTGCCGTATTTGCGTGTGGCGGCTATGGCTGCTTCCTTTATGCGGGGGTCGTTGACGAGTCCGGTGTAGCAGTTTGAGCCGAACATCAGCACTTTTTTTCCATTCATTATCACCTCAGGGTCCTGTTCGCTCGATATGGCCCTGAAGTATGGGTACACACCTGCGGCTTGAGCTTCCTGTGGGGCGGTGTACTTGCTGAGTTTCTCTTGGAGTAAATTCATCGTTGATTCCTGTGACAATATGGTAGCGCGACGCGGTTTGGCTTTACCACTCTGCGCGTTTAGCAGGGGGCAAAGTTAGAAATTTTTTCACATTTTTTGTCGGTTTGTGCCATATTTTATGTGTTAATTTATTGAAACGGGGCTTCGTTGCAGGGTGTTTGAGCCGGTTTGAGCCTCTTTTTTTATTGAGCAGGGAGCAAGGTAGGTGGTTTTTTATTACCTTTGTATAAAATTTTGAAGCTATGGAAAATCCTAATGTTTCCGGGCAGGACGCCCCAGTGAAGCGCACTGTGCTCGATTACGACGACATAGTAAAGATGGCGCCTTTTTTCAAGGGCAAACGCTGGCTCGTGGAGCGCGTAATGAAGATGCTTGACATTGATAAGGTCAATTGGATTCATGATCATAATTTTGACACTCCGGGTCCGCGGTTCTGTCGCGGCCTGCTTAACGATCTTGACATAAAGCTTAGGATCGACAATGAGCAGCTCCTCGACAATCTGCCCGAGGGGCCGTTCATAACTGTGAGCAATCATCCTTTCGGGGCTTTGGACGGTATCACGCTTATAGATATCGTCGGTAGCCGCCGTCCGGAATACAAGGTTATGGTCAATATGATACTAAACCATATCACGGCGATGCGCCCTAATTTCATGGCCGTCGATCAGGCTGCAAGCGATGACCCCGCCAAGAAGGCGGTGTCGATGCGCGGCATAAAGGAGGCAATGATGCAGGTGCGCAAAGGGCATCCTATCGGCTTCTTCCCCGCCGGTGCAGTAGGCAACTATAACAGGCACCTCCGTTTCGAGGACCGAGAGTGGCAGCCGGTGGTGATACGCCTTATCCAGCAGCTCGGAGTGCCGGTTATTCCGATTTTCTTTCATGGGCTGAACAGCTGGTGGTTCCGTGCGCTCGGGGTGATAAGCTGGCAGTTGCGTACGTTGCGGCTTCCCGCAGAGGTGTTCCGCCGCAAGGGTGACACTCTGCATATCTCGGTCGGTGACATTATAACTCCGGAGGAGATCAAGGCTCATTCCGGTTCGGTGTCTGAACTTGGGGAGTGGCTAAAAGCCAGGACTTATGAGCTGAAAAAACTGAAATGATGGAGCTGGAGCATCTTGATTATCCCCCTCAGGTGGTTCAGGCCAAGCAGCGTTTTGGCATAATAGGGAATTCTCCTGCGCTGATGGAGTCTGTGGCTCGTGCAGTCCAGGTGGCTCCTATTGATCTGTCGGTGCTTGTCACAGGTGAGAGCGGAAGCGGAAAAGAGTTTTTCCCGAAAATAATCCACGGATTTTCGTCGCGGAAGCATGCCAGATATATAGCCGTCAACTGCGGTGCGATACCCGAAGGTACTATCGATTCGGAGCTTTTCGGGCATGAGAAAGGTGCCTTCACCGGCGCAGTCTCCACCCGCAAGGGCTATTTCGAGGAGGCTGACGGCGGTACTATTTTTCTTGACGAGGTGGCGGAGCTGCCATTGACCACCCAGGCTCGGCTTCTTCGCGTGCTTGAGAGCGGCGAGTTTATTAAGGTGGGATCGTCCACGGTGCAGAGGGCGAATGTGCGCATAGTCGCAGCCACTAATGTGGATATGGTGAGAGCTGTGTCGGAGGGACGTTTCAGGGAAGACCTCTATTACAGGCTTTCCACAGTGTCGATATCGATCCCTCCGTTGCGTGACAGGGGTGCCGATATCCCATTGCTGGCACGGAAATTTGCTGCTGATTTCGCAGAGCGTTACACTATGCCGCGCATCACGTTTGACGACACTGCCCGACAGCTGCTCATGGCATATCGTTGGCCGGGCAATGTGCGCCAGCTTAAGAATGTGGTGGAGCAGATGGCTCTTTTTCATGCCGGTGATAATATAGACTCTGCTATGTTGCGGACCTATCTTCCGGGCAACGGCGGAGCAGGGCTTGCTCCTGTTCACGTGGGAGCCGGTGATAATCCTCATGATTATGCGTTGGAGCGGGAGATGCTGTTGGGCATGATAGTAAGGCTCCAGCAGCAGATCGATTCGTTGAGAGAGAGGCTTGACCATACGTCGTCGGCTCACACTCCTTTTGTAGATACTGTGGAGACCCGCGATGCCGCATCTGCGCCGGTGCAGTCCTCCTCCATTGTGAAGTTTGAGCCGTTCTGCTCTCCTCTCAGGGTGCCTGCGCAGGAGCGTGTGCGGGATGTCGATGTGTCCGCGTCACCTACGACGCTTGAGGAGACCGAGCGTGAGACAATACGCCGCGCGCTCGAAAGAAACGGCGGTCGGCGCAAGGCGACGGCGGCGGAACTTAACATTTCTGAGCGCACCCTTTACCGTAAGATAAAGGAATACGGCATGGAATAGGGAGCTTGGCGGTTTAACGCTGTTCGCCTATACGTATGAAGCGGGCTCCGGTTATACTGTTGTTTTTGCTCAGGTACTCGCTTAGCGGTGTCGGATCGAGCACCACTTTCCCCAGTTTGGAGGATGCGTGAAGCAGATGCGGAACGCCGTCTTTTAACATCACTATGCCAATGTGTGTCACGTCGAGACCTTCGATTTTGGTTGTGAAAGCTATTATGTCCCCTTCCTTTATCCAGAAGGGGGCTTTTTTTGTCATTAATGCAGACCGGCGTATATAGGGGTATCGGTGTGAGCGGTATCCGACTTCGGAGTTCTTGATCCCTTCAAATGTGGCGTCGTCCTTCATTGCAGGGTAGGAGTCGCGGTGACGTGACATGTAGTCGATGGTCTTTATCTGATATTTTGCTCCGGGCAGGCGGTCGGTGATGTCGCGTAGATTTCCGCGGTGGGTGTTGTCAACGATCCAGTCGCTTATATAATGAAGCCTGGATGCGTATCCGTTGATCCGTCCCTGTCGGTAGCGCAGTTGCTCCAGATTGTATAGGAAATCCTGCCAGGAGTTTCTCCGTTCCTTGATTGTGAGCGCCATTGCCGATACTGTTTCCACGAAAGTTGTGCAGTCCATCTCATCGAGATTGACGGTGAGCATTTCCGGATCGCCCTCAAGAGTGCCTGCCACATATGGTGTGCCTTCAAATCGCATTCCGATATATGCCATCAATTCGTTTGGGGTCTTGTCGGCAAGGTTTGAGGCATCTATGAGGATGCGGTTGATTTTGGTGGTGTCGGCGGTCTCGTTGTGCCATCTCACTTCGCCTGGAAATGATGCGTAGGTGTTTCCGGTAAGGGCTGCTGATACGACAGCTATATATAATAAGGTGATGATACGTCTCATAGATTACAAATATTAGCACGTTTTCATTCCTCAAAGTTAGAAAGAATCCCTAATATCTGCAAATAATAATGTGTTTCCGCTGTTATGGTGGTTTGGTGTTTGTTCTTCGTGGAGAGGTGTGATGCCGGAGATTGTTGTGGGGGTCTCATTGGAAAAGATGATATTTTTTTCAGCTTGGATATATGTTTTTTTGATTGGGTTTTTGGGCTAAAAACAGTCCTGTAACACCGATTTGGGAATAAAGTTCGCCCTGATATGTTAAATAACTGTTAAAAGGGGTATAAAAATTTGGATGGGATGAGAAAAGGCTGTACCTTTGCATCGCTTTTCCGGGGAACGCCCCTGGTCAGGCATGAGAACATTGA
>OFFU01000465.1_pt1 | contig 42061 bp, 38 predicted proteins | sample 1521451 | NCBI WGS metagenome assembly OFFU01 (sample SAMEA3504106, study PRJEB24116) | mouse gut metagenome | biome: mouse gut; feature: mouse-associated habitat; material: faeces | place: Denmark | collected 2011 | reverse complement strand
ATATTTGAATGAATTTTTAATTAAAACTTTTTAAGAAAATAATTCTCTAAAAATTTTGTAGATTAAAAAATAGTTCTTATATTTGCAATACAGAAATGAAACAAATACTACCTTATTAGAATAGTTTAAAAAGTCTTGAGAGTCTATTTGAAAAGGTAATAAAAATAATTAATAATAAAACTTTCAAGCATTTTATTATGGAAAAAAATCAAATTAACAAAGTGAGTGCAGAAAAAGCAAGTGCAAACGTAAAAGCAAATAGTTTAATTGCTTTAGACGTATTGAAAAGCGTAAAAGAAAAAAATGCAGGATTTTTCAAAACTTCTTTAGGGACAAAAACAGAAATTTACAAAAAAGAACTTTTTGAGGGTGCAAACGAAAAACAAATTAAATCGTTACGCAAAAAGTTCAGAAACGTAACTTTCAATTTTCTTTCAACGATTGCAAACAATGCAGATAAAAAACTAATTGACGGTTTTATAGACTTTTACAAACAAGTCTATGTTTTAAATGATTTTTCATTTAATTCTATTGCATCAGAGAACACAAAAGAAGAAAAGAAAGCAATTCTAATAAAAGGGCTTGAAGTAGTGAAAAACTCCTTGAAGTAAAAACAAATTAGAGTAGGGAAATATTTCCCTACTCACTTAAAAAATTAAATTCTATGTTATTAAATATATTTTTATTTGTTGGTGTAACTTATTTAACAATTCAATGCTATAAAGATTTAAAAGAAATTTTGAAAGACGATAACGAAACATTTAAAGATTGAAAGAAAGCAAAGGGACAAATAAAAATGTTTGTCCCTTACTTTTTATTTTCAAATGTTAAATTTAACGGAACCGTAGTCCGTTTTTAGTACCCCACGATTTTGGGCTTTCGCTATAAGGGGTACCTTGAAGGCAAATTACATATTTTAGTACCCCACAAAAATCACTCTTCGTATTAGAGGCATGCCAAGATATCCCACACCCCACATGCCCACATAACACACAAAGAAACCAGAGAATAAAACATCCCTGGCTCTCATCCACCTTATCCCTCTGGCAGATTACAATATCAAAGTTCTTTCTATAAACCAAACTTAAAAGAATATGGAAATAATAAACTTTAGATCAGTGGAGAGATCCACCCAAGATGTATCTGTTACCATCAATAGTGGTAACTCTGAGAGATGGTATATCCAATCCCAGAAAACTAAATATGTAAATGGCAAATCGTCCGAAGTTATTGGGGTTGGATATACTGCTAGCATCAATAACTCTAAATATCTTTTAGAAGAAGACAAGGGTAACAATCAGATTCAGATTAGGGCATTAGCCGATGGTATTTCTGGGATTTGTGTACTTACACAAGAAGAATCTGGCAATAAAATAAATCTTAATATTACTACTCCTGAAGAAAAAGACTTCTGGGAAATACGTTTTAATCCTATACCCCTCAGTGGAGTAGACATGAGTGCTTTTTTCTTTGTTATCACCAATATGAGTGGTGAAAGTGGACCTATGACTAATGCCCTAAATAAGAGTTGGGTAGTAAATCAACATAGATATGCTATTGATGTCCTTATTGCTAGTATATACCCCGCAAATCACGACATGCTATCTTATTCCTGCCTCGATAAGAGGGGTAATGCTTTTAGTCCTAACTACAATTTACCAAGTAATTCATACTTTACAACAAAAACAACTGGATTGGGTTCCTATACTCTTACAAAAGTTTCAACTCCCCCTGTTAGCGATGATACTCCTATACTCTCCAGTAGGTTTAACCCCACTAAAAAATATCCATTAGATTTGAATTTTTATTGGGCAAGTAAAAAATAACTTAATACGGGTATTAAGATAATATCCCAATTATAAAAGCAATTACCCAGAATATAAGAGCCAGTGTATATGCAACAGAATATCTATGCCAGGGATACCAGCAGGTAATATAAGAATCTGCTTTTAGTATTTCTGGATGTTCTTCTTCGTATTTTTTATCTTCTTCTCTAGAATCATATTTATACAATATGAAGAAAGGTAAGAATACGAAGAAGATTATTAAAGTAACTGGGAATAAGAGTAGGAGAAGTATCTCCCACCCTTGCATTGATGTCCCAGCATAATCACCGTGTCTATCAAAAAAGAATCTCATAGCAACTTATGTTTTAGGTACTTGGTTAATAGGTAAATCGGAAATAGAGGTAATACTATCCATACCGATATAAATAATATCAGGGAATGAATCCTATGAGTGTACGGTAAATAATCTAAGCAAACCTTTACAAAGAATACCATGAATGGCAAACATACCAAGTAAATTATAGCTAATACCGTAATCATTGTTCTCTGAAGTATTTGTTAATAATCTTGGTAAGTTTCTTATCAAATTCAATCATCATATTGGGAGCATCTGTATCTTTCATACCATTTATTTCCTTGTCAAGGAATTCTATATTTCTCTTAATCGAGAAATAAGCCTTGTATGCAAGGAATATTCTTTCATTCTCTTCCGTAATAGGAAGAACTTCCCCCTTTTGCCCATCCAATCTTGGATATGTATTATCTGGACCGAGAGTTCTTGCAACTTTTACCCGGTTACTAAGCATTGCAAATCCCCCTTTCTTATCAATAGATTCTACTGTTACTTTCTCTGTGATGGGTCTTCCTGATAATACGAAGATAACTTCATCACCTTCTTTGAGCTTTTTGATTTCTTTCTTTTCTTTTTTCATATCTATTTTATTTAGAAATTTTCTTTATGCAAATATACGAAATTATTCTTTGTTTATTGCATTATCTATTTTATTTTTAATAAATTCATAGGCATTACCCCGGTAATCCTCTAGCATTTTGTATTCCTGTGGAGATAGAAATATTCCGTTTACTTTAAAAGCATCTCTTAGATGTTCTGGTATAGTGCCTTGATGAGTGATGTTATTATAACGGATGATGAAAAGTTTCTCTTGGTCTTCATCAATAACTCCAAGAGTGTTGACTGGTTGGAGTTTAGTTTGGTAAATCCCTCCAAAAGCAGAAGGAACCATTAGAATACTTCCCGGTATTCCAGTTATCCAATGGGAATAATCGGGAGTAATTACGGCAATTTTCTTCTCTTTTTCAAGTTCTTTATCATAAGCTAATCGATTAAACCAAAAAGCACATTTAAAACAAACTTGTTTTCTTGCCATAAGTTGGGGAATCTCTCTAGTTTCATCGAATTCCTCTAAATTAATGGGTTTGCCACATATCTGGCATTCATTTTTCTTGCCCATATTGCATTATTTTATAAGTTATATATGATAATAGAACCTCGAAACATCCTAAAAATGGGTTATAAGCAATACTTTTGTTACTAAAGTTGAACCATTAAAACTGATAAGTTATGGATAAACTAACAAATGAAATGATTAAAGACCTTGCTATTCGCTTAGGTCTAGAACCTGCTCTATTGAAAGCTGTTCAATTGGTAGAAGCAGCAGGTAGAGATGGGTTTTTAGCTGATGGTAGGCCTCAAATCCTCTTTGAGGGTCACATTATGTACAAAGAAGTACATAAGAAATTCCCTGACAGAGATTTAGCTTACCTTTGTAAGAGATATTCTACGATTTTCTTCCCTAAATGGGATAAATCGAAGTATTTGGGAGGTGTACACGAGTATAAGAGACTCGAATTAGCCAAAGAAATTGACGAAGAATGTGCATTGAAGTCTGCAAGTTGGGGAATGTTCCAGATTTGTGGGTTCAATCACAACCCCTGTGAATGTAAAGATGTCTTCGAATTCGTTCATAAGATGTCGGAATCTCATGCAAATCAACTAGAACTCATGTATTATTTCATGAAAAACTCTGGTTGTTTGAGTAATCTCAAAGAAAAGGACTGGGCTGGCTTTGCCAGAAAATACAATGGTCCTGGGTATGCCCAGAATGCCTACGACCAAAAACTAAGAAATGCTTACGAAAACTTCAAAGATAAATTATGAAAAGATGTCATTTTAACAGCTGGGTAGCAAAAGTATTTCTTTTCCCCAGTTACAAAGCAATTACTCTGGTGTATAACTCATTCTTCAAACACAAAGTAGAAGAGTGTAAACCTGATGATATCAATCATGAGTGTATTCATCAGGTACAACAGATTGAATGTAGTATAGTGGGTTTAGTACTTGGTATCATACTCTGGTTATCATTTGGTATATCCTTTTGGTGGGTAGTGGCTCTGACTTTTGGATTCTTCTACCTTTGGTATGTTATCGAATACCTAATTATCCTGTGCTTTGCCAAGTGGGATAAACAGAACGAAAGATATCATGATGTAAGTTTCGAAGAAGAAGCCCACAATAATGATAAGAATCTGAGTTATTTGGAAGACCGTAAGCCATTTGCTTGGATTAAATACATTAAATTGAGAAGCTACAAGAAATGAAAAAATTAAAAGTATTAGGGGTGTCTGCTGGTGCAGGCATCCTTTTGTTCCCTTTTAGAAAGAATTTGATAGCTAATATAGAAACTCGAGGAGTATTTTATACTAAAGGCTTAGAGCAGTGGAAATTGAACTTTGGTGGTATACCATATTATAAAGATGAAACCTTCCCAGATTGTAAGCCAGACATCATACTTTCAAGTCCAGACTGTGGAGCATCTTCTATTATGAGGCTTTCAAAAGTAAAAGAATTGGGCAATAAATCCCTGAATCTAGTAATTCAATCCATCTTACATTATAAACCTAAGATATTTCTTATTGAAAACTTACCTCGTTTGCTATCTTTGCTCCCAAAAGAATATCTTCAAAAAACTCTTGAAGACTATAAACTTATTTTTCACGAAAGAAGCGTTTCTGACTACGGTAACTCACAGTTATCACGAAAGAGATTACTTATCATTGGAGTACATAGAAAAACGGGTAAGAAATATTTGAATGCTTTTGATGAAGTATTTCAGGTAAAAACTCCAACAACTACTAGAAATCTACTAAAACCACTCACATTCTCTCAGGAAAATAATACTAACCAGATCCCGTTTATGAGTAAAACTCTGGCAATGTATGATTATCGAAAGCTTCCAGAGAAGAAGAATCTCACAGTAGCAAAGATACATAGGCTCTGGGTTAGGGATTTCAAGAATGAAAAGAAGTGGCCTATCAAAACTGCAAAGATGAGTACTCTTCCAGGAGTGTATCGATTGGAGTATGATAAACCTCCCTTAACTCTCAGACCTGCAGATAGGCAATTTAGACCCGATGGCTACCCTTTGGGAATAGAGGATTTCAAGGCAATTATGGGATTCCCCGATAAATTCGAAATTTACCTTCACAAAGATGGTGATACCTTCGAGGGGGATTTTAAGGATTACCATTATTGGCTTAACAAGGCAAGATATACCATTGCCAAAGGGGCAGTAGGTGAAATAGGTTATTGGTTTAAGGAATGCCTCAAAAAGGCAAATACCAAGAAACCTTGAGTTTCAGCTTTATATATAAAGTCTTATATATAAGTTTCTGGGGTGCCTTGAAATATATAGATATATAATATACTACGTATATATATCTATATATTTATCTGCGTATATATAGCTATTCATATATCATATCGTAAGTAGTATATTTGGATATTATCTCACTTCGTTCGATAAAGGTAATCGCTAAGCGATTACCGAATAGATAGTATCATTAAAGCGTGCGAACTTCCTAAAATTTTTGAACATGAAGAATTTAAAAAGGGCCTTGTTCATTGTACTTCTAGGATTTACTATTTACCTTTGCTTCAGGAATTACAAACTGACTCGAGAAGTTTACTCCCTGAATCAAGCGGTCAATGAAATACCAGATACAGTATACACAGAGAAACCTTTCAAACCAGAGAAGAAGTACTCAGAAAAAGTTGAACCAGGTAAAATCTTAGTTCATGATAATAAGCAGCCAACTCTCTTTCCTGATTCCATGCTAAGGCAGCCAGTTATCAGTAACCAAGATTCCCTGGTTCAAATTGTTTTGAAGAAAGATAAGTTGAACTTAAGTCTGTTTAATAAGGAAACTAACACTTATTCAACTAGACTATTCCCAATCGACTTAGATAAGTACAACTACAACTGGTATGAAGGTCAATTAACTCGAAAGAAAGTTGCAAGGTTATCACTTAGCCCATACGTCTATGGCAAATACAGACCTTCCAATAATTTCTTCGATATGGGAGCTGGCCTTTCAATCAAGACTAAGAGATTTAATTACAAATTCGGAGTCAATACCTTTTACTACCCGAAGATAAAATCTGGTATAGGTACTGACATCGAATTTCAAATAACGTATAACTTTTAAGTAATGGCAAAGACTATCTCAGAAACTAGAACTACATTAACTCGGGAGGAGCTATCAAACCTATCCCGAGTTTCTAGTGATGTTTTCTTTTTTAGCCTTTTTTGCTATGTGATACATCCAGTAAGAGGAAAGGTAAGATTTGATTTATACCCATTTCAGAAATCAGTTCTCTACAATTTCATTGCCCAACGATTCAATATCATTCTCAAATTCCGTCAGGCAGGAATTACAGAACTTATTTCTATGTACTGTCTTTGGTTGGCGATGTACCATCCCAACAAAAAGATAAACATTATCTCTATCAAAGACACAACTGCTAAGAAGGTGCTTAAGAAGATTAAGTTCATGTACAAGAATCTTCCATGGTACCTTCAAACTCCCATAATCAATGGTAGAGCTGGAGAATACGGTTCTGCTTCCATGATAGAATTTGATAATGGGTCATTTATTGAATCTATTCCGACATCATCCGAAGCTGGTCGTTCGGAATCCCTTTCTCTTCTGGTAATTGACGAGGCAGCAGTAGTAAGATGGGCTGCTCAAATTTGGGCTGCTGCATTTCCTACTCTTTCCACTGGTGGAGCTGCCATCGTCAATTCCACTCCCTATGGAGTTGGTAATTTCTATCACTCAACTTGGGTAGATGCCATTGCAGGAGGTAATCCTTTTAACCCAATTCGATTATACTGGCAAATGCACCCAGAACGAGATATCAATTGGTATAACCAAATGTCTTCTGCTTTGGGAGCAAAACGAACTGCACAAGAAATTGATGGTGACTTCTTATCATCTGGTAATACAGTCTTCGACTTAGCCGATATTAAAGCTATCGAAGACTGCCTTAGCGATTACCCAGTTATTAAGAAGAGATTTAATGGTCAATACCGACAATTCTGTGAACCCGAATCAGATAAAGAATATTTCATTGGTGCAGACGTTTCAACTGGTAGAGCTTCTGACTACTCTTCATTTACTTGTATGGATAAGCTAGGAGAAGAACAAGTAGTATATAAGGGAAGAATGGCAGTGGGAGCTTATGCTAAGTTACTTGGTGATACTGGGAAGTTGTTTAACTGGGCAGTAATAGCTCCAGAATCCAATGACGTTGGTTTATCAGTAACTTCTAAGCTTCAAGACGAAGGCTACCCTAACCTTTACTACTACCAGAAGATGCTAAAGAAAAAAGGTAAAAGTAGACCTGAAATGGATAAATCCCCTGGTTGGTTAACCACCCAAAAGAATCGTTCAGTGATAATAGAGAACTTGGAAGAAGATATTCGATTAGATCATGTAATCATTAAGGACCCATTCTTTGTACAAGAAGCTTATACCTTCATTTATGATGGTTTAGGTAGACCTGTTGCAATGGGTAAACATAGGGCTAACAATTCAGCGGTAGACGTAGACCTTGAAGGAGATGTATATGCCGATGATGATATCTTTGGAAAAGCAATATGTAATCACATAAGGAAAGGAAAAACTAACGTAATCGTACAACCAAGATGAAAAAGTACTTCAATTTTAGTTGGGGTTGGGGACGTAAGAAGAACCCTCCCAAGAATGGTACATCCTCTAATAAAGAGGAGAAGCCTGCCACATCGATTTCGCCTGGTAGGGTTTCAGTTGACGATGATAGCGATAACTTAATTACATCATTACAAGGGTTGACTAAATTAGTTGAACCCTCTTTTCGTGTTGATGTGATACCTTTAATTCGGGATTTATATAAAGTAAATCCTGATATGGGCATCGCATTGCAAGATATGTTTAAGTTAGCTAACACCAGTCATACAGTAACTTTCCCTAATAATACCGATGAAGAGGCTTCAAAGATGAGAGAACATCTTAAGAAAGCCACCAAGGGATGGACCAGATATACTGCTGGTATAGATGGTTTAGTTAATAAAATGATTGTTCAACTTCTTGTAAGTGGGGCAATATCCGTAGAAGGAGTACCAAATGATAAGCTTGATGGTTTGGCTACTGTATTATTCCTTAAGCCAGAACACATCAAGTTTAAACGTGAATTAAATGGGGTGTATGCTCCTTACCAAAAGAATATAAATTTCTTTGTTAAGCAACAAGATTACATTAAGCTTAACCCAGAAACCTACTTCTATGTTGGTATGTTCAATGATACCGATGAACCTTATGGAGTTCCTCCATTTATGCCTGCATTGGATTCTCTCAAAGGACAAAATGATATGAAGATTAACTTCAAACATATCATGGAGATTTGTGGTATGGTTGGTTTCTTAGAAGCTAAGATGCAGAAATCTCCACAAAGGCCAAATGAGAGTATCAAATCTTATGAATCCAGATTATACCATGAACTCAATATCCTCAAACGTAATGTTAAAGAGGGTATGAAGGATGGGGTAGTTGCTGGTTACATAGATGACCATGAATTCAAACTCAACTCTACTACTAAGGAGCTCGGTAATATCGAGAAGCCTTGGAATATGAACCAACAATCTGTAGCAAATGGGTTGGGAGTTAATGGCTCTATCATTGGGGTATCATCTACTACTGGTGAAGGTGCAACTGGTATAATGCTGTCTAAGATGATTAGCCAGTTAAAAAATATCCAAATGCTTGTAGCTTATGTATTAGACCGACTTTATTCTCTAGAACTGCGTCTGGCAGGCTTTAATAATAAGGGAATGAAGATTGATTGGGGAACTTCTACAGTTTCTGATGAAGTTAAAATCCAACAAGGTCTTCAGTATAAGATACAGAACCTTGACTTATTGTATAAGGCTGGTATCATTAGTCAAGAGCAATATGCTTGGGCAATGGGTTATGATTCTCCTGATGAGAAAGAACCAAGAGTTTCACTTGAGGACCAATTTGTTAAGGGAGGTAATACAGACCCCCAAGAAGGAACTAAGAAGAAACAAAGGCAAGATGATAAAAACCAATCTGCTCGTAGGTCAAGAGATAAGAATAACCCGGCTCCTTCTCGAGGAGACCAAAATACTAAAGCAAGATGAGTAAATTTACAAAGAAAAACAAAGAGCATCTTGATTCTATGGTGATAGGTCAAGGCCATACCATTATGGCTGGGTATATCCCAGAAGCAGTGGGGGCCAAGGCTTTCTCAGAGAATTATTACAAATGGAAAAATCCTACACCGGATTCCATTGCTCAATTTGGGTTTTGGGGAGGGGATATAGATTATAATACTTACTATCCCAACCTAGACAAATCGGAACTAACTCCTAAGGACGAAGAGTTTATCGAACCAATGTTCAGATTACTTTCAGAAACGATTGTATCTAAGAATTGGAACCCGACAGACTTTGGTCAGAATGGAGTACTAAAGGCTTCTATGAAGATGTTGCTTGGTCAAACAGTAAACTGTGACCATGAAACCAACATCGGTAATGCTATTGGTGCTGTATCACAAGTAATGTGGCAGGAATCCTATAAAGACGGTAGCTTTACTATACCCGCTGGTATCAACGGTATTCTGAAAATCGATGGTAAGGCAAACCCAAGAATTGCTAGAGGCATCCTTATGGAACCTCCTTCAATTCATAGTAATTCAGTTACTGTACAATTTAAGTGGGATAAATCCCATCCCCAAATGGAAGATAACGAATTTTATCAGAAACTGGGTACTTATGACTCTAAGGGAGTTATGGTACGTAGAATTGTTACTGAAATTGTTCGTTACCTTGAGACCTCACTAGTTTCACATGGTGCTGATTCATTTGCCCAGAAAATTGGTTCGGATGGTAAAATCATTAACCCAACCTTTGCCAAAAGAACTTGGGCATCTTATGAAGAATACAGAGATGATAAATCGAAGCAATACTTCTTTACTGATTACAAATCGGATTTAACATCATATCAAGAAAAGGACGATACTCAGGGTTCTTTTAATGATAATGATGCCAAGGATAATCATTCAAATAAAAATAACATGAACGAAGAATTACTAAAATTTCTTGAAAGCCTTTTTGGGGATAACATGCTTACCCTGGAAGAAGGTAAAGAGATGAATCAGGAAAATGTAATTGCCTGCATTCAGACTTTGGTATCATCCAGAAACGAATTGCAAACTTCAGTAGATAATCTTACTACAGAGAAAACTTCTCTTACGGAACAGATTACCAACTTGAATGCCGAAGTAGCTAACTTGAAGGAAATGGCAACCGTAGGAAAGAATCACATTGCTTCTCTACGTGAAAATGCCGTAGAAACCTACAAGAAGTTGATGGGTGATAAGGTAGATGAGACAATCGTTACGATGCTCAATGCCGAGACTACTGGTATTACTACTCTTATTTCCTTGACCAAGGATTACCAAGCTCGCTTGGAAGAGAAGTTCCCTCTCACTTGCTCAAAATGTGGTTCTAAGGACGTCAACCGTGCTTCCTCAATTGCTGAGGATGATACCGAGGGTAAAACTGGAACCCAAGGTACTGATACCCAACGGAATTCAGAATCTCCGAGTACTAAGAATGTAATCGATAACTTGTATCGAAACAAAATCAAATAACTAATATAAATAATCCGCGTTATGGAAAAAACTAAAATCGTAAACGACCCTCAGCAACTTACTCTCTTTGGGGAAAGAACCCCGAGAGCGGTGATTTACAAAAGTGAGTCACACAAATTGCACCAGGCTTTCAATGTTAAAGCTGGAGAGAAAATCGTACAGGGTATGCCAGTGGCTTTGAATGAAGAAGGTTTGATTTACCCTTGCACTGATACAGCTACTCAAGTTTATTTGGGTGTAGCAGTAACGGATAACGTTAACCCTGCTTATCAACCTCAAAGAAATTTCCCGGTAGAGGTAACAGTAGCTATGGAAGGTTACATGATTTGTAACTGGGTATCAAACGGAAATATCGAAGCTGGCTATGTAACTCCCGATGGAAACTTGCTTAACGATAGATTCGTAAAAGCTAACCAAGCAACTTCAACCCAGTTCATTGCCCTTAATCCAGCAGAAGAGGCAAATGAGGTAATTCAAGTACTCATCAAATAAGAGAAAAGAAGTTATGGAAAATAAAATAGATATTACAAAGTTGAAGGCTCAGGATTTTATGAATGAGCTGCCGGAAATGGTAAGAAGCTTGGAAGCTGTTCGTTCCGGTTCACAGGACAAGAAGCCTGTAGAGGTAACTTTTGGAGAATTGGTTACCGGTAAATGGGGTATTTCAGAAGATGAACTTTTTGAAAAGATGGGCATCAATCCAAAAGTGGACACGATGCAGAACATCTTTACAATGCCCCAACAGAATATTCGTTGGATTGTTCCGGAAATCATTCGTGCTGCTATCACATTGGGTATGCGCCAGGCTCCGTTCTATCCGAACATCATTGCATCTGATCAACCAATCAATGGTTTACAAGCAATCATGCCGATGGTTAACATGTCGGATGCTGCCCCTGCAAAGGTTAATGAGGCAGAAACTATCCCATTGGGTGATGTTAGCTTCGGACAGAAATCGGTTAGCCTCTTCAAAATCGGAAAAGGTTTCAAACTTACTGATGAAGTTCGTAACTATGTTTCACTCGATGTCTTGGGAATCTACCTTCGTGATTTTGGTGTTCAGTTGGGTTATGCTCTGGATACTCTGGCTATGGACGTTGCTATCAATGGTAACAACCCCGATGGCTCTGAGTCTGCCCCGGTAATCGGTGTATACGAAACAACTAACGGTATCACTTACAAAGACCTTCTGCATATTTGGGTACGTGCTGCTCGTATGGGACGTAACTTCCAAACTATGATTGGTGGTGAAGACCAGGCAATCGAAATGCTGAACTTGCCGGAATTCAAGGATCGTCACTCTGGTACTACAGAAGCTACCCTGAATGTTAAGTCTCCTGTTCCCAAGAATGCTGACTTCTACATTCACCCGGGTACACCCGACCAACAGTTGCTGTTGATTGATACATCTGCTGCCTTGATTAAGCTTACTGCTCGTCAGTTGATGCTTGAATCTGAAAGAATCGTTTCTAACCAGACTCAGGCAATCTATGCAAGCTTGACTACTGGCTTCTCTAAGATGTACCAGGATGCAACTCTGTTGCTGGCTGCTGACAAGAAGTTCTCAGAATTCGGCTTCCCCGAGTTCATGAACGTAGACCCATATTTGATGGTTAACCTAGAATAATAAGGGACGTCCGGTTTCATCTATATAAATTCCCTGAGAGGGTAGGTAACTAAAAAGACCTATCCTCTCTTTAATCATTTTTAATTTTTAAATCTCAGGAAATATGGCTAAAGATAAATATACAGTAACTGTGGGACCAAGAGCTTACAGTTTTCATGACCAATCAACTGGTATTACCGTTTGTAGAGGAGAAGACAAGGAACTCTCTCGTCGTCAATTCCGTGCACCAAAGATTCAGAAGGCAATTGCCTCTGGCCATCTGATTATCATTGCTGATAAATCAGAAATCGAAAAGTATTCAGAGGCCGACATCGAAAAGTTGGATAAGAGACTGAATGCTCAGTTCAAGAAAGGCATGACTCTTGAAAAACTTGCAAAGGGCTATTCCCTGGAAGAACTGAAACTGGTAGCAGGTCTTCATGAAATCGTTGCCGAGAAAGATGATACAGTAGAAACACTTATTCAGGCTTTGCTGGAAGAATTCGAATCCTCTTCTAAAGGGTAATATATGAAAATTACATAAGACAGACTAATATGAATAACAATCTGGACTTTTTGTACGTTACGTCAGGTCTGGAAGTTTCATTCAGAGTCATATCCAAAGTCCCGGCCAAATCCATTTTTGACTGGGACTTTGGCGATGATAAGGGAGAGGTTTTCAATGGTGGAAGACATGTTTCCTATTCTTATGAAACTCCCGGTTTCTATACAGTAACCCTACATGTAACCAACTCTAATGGTTTAGATATCACCGTAGATAAGACTCTGGTAGTTTGTGATTATGGTCATACGGCATTAGCCGATACAATATATAACTTAATCGACCACTATATTCCTTCAGAGATATCAGAGGGAATGACCAGGGAAGATAAATCTATCTACATCACCAAATGGCAATATTATATTGGTCCTCTAGTAAATCACCAAATTCCTGCAGATAAGTATACTGATGAATTATGGTATGAAGCACTAGAAAACCAATTAATAATGGAATTGGCAGCATGGGACTTTCTCAATGTGAAGATACTTAATCTATTAACAAGTACTTCAGAATACCTAAGTCAATTAACTTCTACCAAAGAACAAACTGGTGATGGTACTTCTAAACCCGAACTTGCCCGAGGTGATAGGATTAAACAAATCACTACTGGGCCTACTGAAGTGCAATATTATGATACCTTGGCAGATGCTACAAGTTCCCTATGGAAAACACTTTCTCAAGCAATGCAACCAGGTGGATTAATAGATGAATTAAGGAAGAACCTTTGTATGTTAGCTTCACGATTGGAAATCTACTTACCGTTCTGTGATGAAGTATTCAGAACCGTAGTTCCTAAAGTAGTTAACAGAAGGCAACCTGGAGTATTAGATGGGCCAAATCCAAGTGCTCCAGTGAAAGGTGGTAAGAAATCAATTCTAACTAAGTTATGACAAAAGAACCCTGGAGAATGGTAAAGAACCGCTCTTGGGATAGATACAAGAAAATTATCACCGACTTCTTAGATTGGGATGCTGGTAGGCAATCCATAACCTGGGCCAAACATGTTAATCAGCTTCTCAGTCATGCCGAAGACAGTATACCTAAATATTATAACATCCAAATCGAGGCATTATGTTACTACAATGCTTTCAGAAACTGGCCTATCAATAAGGCAACTATTTCAGGAGAATTGGATGATGAAAACTTATCAATACTAATTTCTAAATCTTATATAGAACAAATCGGTTATCTTACACCGGAAGGTTATTGGGATTTTAATTGGGAACAAGATAGGTTTGTAATTAATGGTATAACGTATAAGCCTTCTGGAGATACTCAGACGGCTCAGGCAAAGGATGAGGCTTTAGTTTTCATGATTATCCTAAAGAGAGACCGAGATACCAAAGTTGAATTTGTAGAATAAAAATAAAGTATATGGCAAAGATGTTAGTACTGAGGTGGACACCAATTACTACAAACAGTGGAATTTGGTTTGATAGTAATCTGGTTATCCTCAATGGTACCTCTGGAGTTCATATTGAAATGAAAGGTAATGGCAATGATGTAACGGCATTTCAATCGATGACCGGAAACAAATTTGTCACCTGCTTTCAAGATTACTTCGGGGATATCTGGGATAAAATAATACCTCATCCTGGTATAGGCCAGGTAATAAAGTTCCGTGTAAATAGGCTTCCTGATTATGCTTGCATACGGGGAGATATTGAGGACGGTGGAGATGTAGACCCCGAAAATCCGGATGTACCATTGAATGCCTTCTGTGGTTCAGAGGGAGAACCATTCAGGGATATCGATTCTGAATTCTTACTGGGTCGTCAACATGCAGTAATTAATCCCTAAATTTTATAAAATATGTATGTAAGTAAGTATTATACCTGCGAAGAAATAGACCAGCGATTATTACAGGGTTACTATGATGACTTTGTTAAAGCTGGCTTTGGAGGAACTATAAATGAGTTCTGGGCCTTCGTACTTTCTATCAAGAATAAGGTAGATAAGAAAGAAGGATACGACTTATCGAAAAATGATTTTACCGATGAGTTGAAGGCTAAACTTGATGGCATCGAAGAACATGCAAATTATATCACTAAAGTTTCTCAGCTTGAGAATGATTTGAAATATCAAACCGAGGAAGAAGTTAAACAGATGATTAGTGATTTGGTTGATGGTGCTGATGATGCCCTTGATACTCTTAAAGAGTTGGCAGAAGCATTGGGCAATGACCCCAACTTTGCAACTACTATCACTAATAAATTAACCGACCTTCGTACTGCTTTAACCGAAGAGGTTAATCGTGCTAAGGAAGCCGAAGCTGCTCTGGGTGCTGCAGTAGCAGCAGTTCAGGATAACCTCCAATATGGGTTAGACCAAATCAATAAGAAGATTGATACCGTTAAGGCAGACTTAAAAGCCGAAATTGACAGAGTTGAGAAGAAGGTAGATAAGAATGCTGAAGATATCAAAGACCTTGAAGATAAGGTAAATCAAGATAATGGTGAACTTGAGAAAGAACTTAAGGACCTTATCCAAAAGGAAAAAGATGAACGTATTGCTGCCGATAATGAGATTAAGGAAAGTGTAAATGACCTTAAGACTCTACATATCAATGATAAGTCCGCACTCGAGGCAAAGATTGCCGAAGAAACTGCAAATCGTACAAATGCAGATACTGTACTGGATTCTAAGATTAACGAGGAAATCACTAATCGTCAGGCTGATACTTTAGCTCTTCAAGGTAAAATTGACCAAGAGAAGGTAGACCGTCATTCTGAGGACCAAGTTCTTCATAATGAAATCTCTAAAGAGGTAACAGACCGTACTAATGCAGACAATGCTCTTCAAGGTAAGATTGACCAGGAAGCTCAAGCACGTACTGCTGCAGACCAGGTATTACAGAACAATATAGATTCAGAGGCCACTACTCGTGCTGCTCAGGATTTAGTTCTCGAACACAAAATCGAGGATATAAAAGAGCAGGGTGTAGAAGACAAAGAACAATTGCTTAATGCTATTGCTGCCGAGGCTGCTGCTAGAGAAAAAGGTGATAAAGACCTTGATGCTAAGAAGGTAGATAAACGTGAAGGTTATTCTTTGACCAAGAATGACTTTACTGATATCCTCAAAGCTAAGCTTGATGGAATTGAAGAGAAGGCAAACTATATTACCCATCTCTCTCAGCTTATCAATGATGCCGGTTTCCAAACTGAAGAGGAAGTAAATGCGGCTATCCAAAAGATTATTGGTTCAGCACCTGAAGTACTTGATACTCTTAAGGAAATTGCTGATGCCCTTGGAAATGACCCCAACTTTGCAGCAACTATGACTAGGAAGTTGGCTGCAATTACAGAACAGGTTAACCAAGAAATCGAAGACCGTATTGCAGGGGATGAGGCAAACAGTGCTGAAGTAGCTGCTGAAGTTCAAGCTCGTAAGGATGCAGATACTGCCCTTGAAACTAAACTGAAAGAATACGTAGACAATAAGTCTGCTACTGGAGATGCTGCACTCGGGGTTGTAAGGGATAACCTTAACAAGGAAATCCAAGACCGTAAAGATGCCGATACCACAATTCAGGCTAACTTGGATAAAGAGATTGCCGAAAGAAAGACTGCCGATGAAGCATATACTCAAAGTTTGGCTAATGTTAACCAGCGTATCTCAGACTTGGCTTTGAGTATGCAAGAGTCTATCAATACCTTGCGTAATGAGCTTACCGAGCAGGTAAATGCCAATACTACGGCAATCGCTACTAACCAACATAATATCGAAAGAAATTCAGAGGCAATCACAAACTTAACTAAGACTGTAGGGGATAACTACAAGGAAGTTAAGGATATGATTAACGGGGAAATAGTTGACCGTACCAATGCTGATAGTGCTTTGAGTTCTCGTATCGATACTCTCAACATTGACCTTAATACTGAGAGTGTAGAAAGAAAAGCTGCAGACCAAGTTCTTCAGGTAAATTTGGATAAAGAAGCAGCAGACCGTACTGCAGCCGATAAAGCCTTGAGTACTGAGTTTACGGCTAAATTGGATAATGCTAAGCAGGCTTTGGAATCTGAGGTAGCTAGCCTTAATACTAAGCTTGAACAAGAAAAGGAAAACCGTATTGCTGGTGATAATGCTTTGGGAGTTCGTATTGATTCTCTAGAGGCAGGTAATACCGATGCTATGAATGAATTAAAAGCAAAGGTAAATGCTAATACTACTGCTATTAATGCAGAGAAAGACCGAGCAATTGCCAAAGAGACTTCACTTGAGGCAAAGATTGATACCAACCTTCAGAACCATAAAGATGATATGGCGGGTATCAACCAAAATATACTTACCGAAAAGAATGACCGCTTAGCTGGTGATACCGAGTTACAGAATAATATCGATAAGGAAGCTACAGAACGTGCTAACCAAGATACCCTTATTAATAATGCTATTGCTCAGGAAAAAGCAGATCGAATTGCTGCTGACCAGGCAATGGATGGAAAGAAGGTAGATAAGGTAGACGGTAAAGTACTTTCTTCAAATGACTTCACTGACTTGCTATATGCCAAGTTGGATGGCATCGAAGAACATGCAAATTACATCACTAAGGTATCTGAGTTATTAAACGATTCAGATTTCCAGAGTGCTGAACAAGTAGAGGCAGCTATCCAAAAGATTATTGGCTCTGCTCCAGAGGTACTTGATACTTTGGCCGAGATTGCTAAGGCTCTCGGTGATGACCCCAACTTTGCAGCAACTATGACTGCTAAGCTTACTGAGTTGGAGAATAAGCTTGAAGCTGAAAAGAATCTGCGTGAACAAGGAGATAATACTCTGCAACAGACTTTCACTAACTTAAGTAATACTCTTACTACTACGGTAAATGAGTTGAGAACTTTCGTAACTGAAACTCGTACGGAGCTGTTAACTTCCTTGAATGCTACCAATGCTCTGGTAACTCAGAATGCTGCTAATATTCAACGTAATCTGGAATTGATTCAGGGTATTCAGGATAACATTAATGGTAACTATACTGCCATTACCGATTTGCTGAATAATGAAATCGCTGCTCGTAAGGCTGAGGATATTCGATTAGAAGCAAAGATTGACCAGAATACTTCTGACTTAAATACAGAGAGAGAGGAAAGAAAGGCCGCAGATAAAGTTCTCCAGGATAACATCGATGCAGAAGAAGCTGCCCGTATTGCTGCCGATACAGCTTTGGGTAAACGTATCGATAAAGAAATTCTGGACAGAACCGATGCTGATACTGCCTTAGATAATAAGTTCACTAACATTACCAATGACCATGAAGAAAGACTGGTAGCTGAAGAAGGTACTTCTGATGCTTTGCCTGATACCATGGTTACCGATGTTAGTACTGTAACCCGAACAGGTACTCAGCTTTCTTTCAAAGTAAAGACTTCAACCAAGGATAAGGCAAATAACCAATATGGTGAAGAAGTAGAAGCTACCAAGAACTTACTCCCGGTAACTCAAACTCTTGCAGGAGTTATGTCTGCAGCAGACAAGGTTAAGTTAGATGGGTTAGACCCCAATTCTCTGACGGATATCTCTGCAGCTTCAGATGCTAATAAGGTAACGGTAACGGTAACTAAGGATAATGGTTTGAATGCTGATACTACCGAAACTTTCGATTTGCCTCAGGTATCGGCTACTAAGGCTGGTACGATGACTGCTAAGGATAAGGTTGAGTTAGATAGAATCTCTACGGCTAACTTTGCTCTTGGTGCAGTAACTCCCAATGAAACTACTGTTGGCATAGCTGCTACTAAGACCGTAGTTGAAGATGGTACAGTAGAACAGAATCCTATTACATTGCCTGCCTCTACTGCAGAGAAAGCTGGTGTACAAACTGCAGCAGATAAGAAGCTGTTTGATTCTATACCAGATAATATTATTATCTTATCTGGTGATAAACCAGTTGAGGTAGGTCAACAAAGCAGTCATGTTACTTTAACTCATAATTTCTCTTCTAAAAAAGAAGAGGGTATTTATACTCATGAGCCTGAAGATTATAAGACTACTTATATCCCTGCAGCAACCAAAACTGCTGCTGGTGTAATGACCGCCCAAGATAAAGTTAATCTGGATGAGACATTACCCAATGCTATTGCTCAAGAGGTTCAGGACCGTAAAGATGCTATCGAAGCTTTGGACGGTAAATCAGAAGCCGCTCTTGCTCAAGAAGTAGCTGATAGAAAAGCTGCAGATACTGCTTTAGATACCAAGTTTACTAAAGCTGTAAATGATGAAGCAACTGCTCGTACTTCTGCTGATACTGCATTGGGTGCAAGGATTGATAAAGAGATTGCTGATAGGACTGCGGCAGATACTGCCCTTGATAATAAACTGCAGAATAACATTAACACTCTAGAAGCTAAGCATGATGCCTTTGTAGCAACTAAGGGTAAGGCTGATGGCTTTGCTCCCTTGGATGGGAATGGGTTAGTACCTGCTAACCATTTGCCTTCATATGTAGATGATGTACTTGAAGTATATGCTACCTATGATGTAAGCCCCACTGGAGGTCTTACTAATGTTCAATTGTATACGGATGCAGGTCACCAAACTCCCGTAGTTGGAGAATCTGGTAAGATTTATATAAATGTTGCCGATGGTGAACCTCCATACCAATTCCGTTGGTCAGGTACTAAATTCGTAGACAGTAATACTTCGTCTCTTATCATTGGGGAAATCGCAGGTACTGCTTTCGAAGGTAGTAGAGGTAAGCATCTTGAGGATGTGGTATCTAGCATGCCTAAAAATTTAATTAGTAAGGTTTCAATAGCTACCAGAAATAAGCGTAATATTACTATCTTATGTAACTATTCTGCTACGGATGGTCAAGGGCATTACATTGATAAACCCGATGGGATGGTAATCCCTCTAACCCCAGCCACTACTCAAGAAGCTGGTCTGATGGATGCCGATAGTGTAATAAAGCTTAATCAAACCTTACCAGATGCTATTGAAGCTGAACAAGAGGCCCGTATTGCAAAAGATAATGCTCATGATACCTTTAATAGTTCTCTTCCAGGAATTATTCTTACTGGATTCACTCTTACCCATAATCCAACTTATGTAAGAGCTACTCTTCATAATAAAACTAAGAGGGCAGATGGTAAGACTTATGAAGTTGCTACAGATTTAATTAGAGATATACTTGCAGCAAGTAAGACTACTGCAGGTGTAATGACTGCAGTAGATAAGACTAACTTGGATAATACCGTACAGGGGTTGGCAAATGAGATTACCAATAGAACTAATGCCATCAATGCTCTTCGTACAGAATTAAAAACCTATATTGATAATCAAATCTCCGATACGGGTTCAGATGTAACTGCATTGGAAACTAAGGTAAATAACCATATTGCCAATAAATCTAATCCTCATACAGTTACCAAATCCCAGGTTGGTTTGGGTAATGCTTCCAATACTTCGGATGCAAATAAGCCAGTATCTACTGCTCAGGCTGCTGCTATTGCCGATGCTAAGGCTGCAGGTACTGCTGCTCAAACTTCTATCAATGGCCATGCAGGTAGAAAGGATAATCCTCATACAGTAACTAGAGCTCAATTGGGATTGGCAACTACTGACCGGGTAGTATTTGCTAAGACCACGGCTCCTTCTGGTTTCTTCAAAGAATCTTCAGATATTCGACTCAAATCTAATGTTAAAGATTTGAATCATACTCTGGAACAGATTTGTCAGATACCAACCAAGTCATTCGAAATGCTTGGTAAAGAGGACGAGGGAACTATTGCTCAGAACCTCGAGGGCTTAGGCTTTGGTAAATATGTGGAAGAAGTTCCAGTAGAGAAATCTACGGTACCCAATCCAGAAGAATTCGAAACCTTAGAAATCAACGGAGAAGAGTATGTACTCGTAAAACAAGTTAAATATCACAAGATGTCAACCTTGGCCATCGAAGGTGTTAAACTTCTCTACGATGAAATCAAGGCTTTGAAGGCAGAGATTCAGGAACTTAAAAACAAATAAATCTTATGGGAGAGATAGCAACCTGGAGTGCTGTCAAAAGTAAAGTAGGCCTTGGTAAGGATGGTAATGACTGTCCTACCAAGGCTGAATTGTTAGCACTCTCCCCTACAGGAACAGGGGAAAATTATGTGGGGTTGGAACTATCCAATGCCGGTTCCTATGGAAATAACGAAACAGTAAAGTTAGAGGATATTCATAAGGTAACTTGGAAATATACTTTTACTCTTTGGACAGATACTTTGAATTTCTCGGCTTTAGGCGGAGAACCTACTAATGAGAAGCCTTGGTTTGGGGCTACTTCTACTAGAACTAAATATTGGGATGGTGTAGCTACTAGTACTGTAGAGAGTGTTGCATATAGTCATTCGGGCAGACCTTCTTGGGTAACTTGGGCAGACGGTACAGGTTGGAGAGCTACCGAGAATCTTGAGTTAACTGCCAGGTCTAAAACTGACGGTACTATCATACAACGAGGTTCAGGTAAAACCTATACTATCAAATGGTATCAGGAAGCTGCATCTCAATCTTGGCGTTATGCTTGGAGTTTATCACCTACCTCTATATCTTTTGGGGCAACTGGAGGTACTAAAACCTTTACCGTTGCTTCTTACAAGCAAGAATTGAGAAATGGTCATGATTATGGTAACCAAATTGCTTTAACTTATACTAGAGCCAACTCTGGTAGTGTATCTGGAAGTGGTACTTCTGTAACTATGGGTAATAATACTTCTACCAGTACACGAAGTGGTACGGTAACCTTAACCCAAGCTGAAACAGGGAAGAAGTTAACCCTACCTTGTTCTCAGTCGGCAGGTTATAGGACTTACAGTGAGATTACAGCAAGTGGAGGAAGTGTACCCGATATACCTGCAAGTGGAGGAAGTAGAAGTTCATTCTCAAGTATGCCATCATATTCTCAGACTTGGGGATGGAATGGTTCTACAACTGGAGGTGGCACAATTACAAGCGGTGCTAGCATTAGTTATGGTACTGCAGTTAGTGCAGGTTCTTTGGGAACTACGGTTAAATCTAGAACCCGGGTAGGAGTCCTTACTGGTACCTTATCACTAAATGATAAAACCAAATCTGTAAGTGTACCAGTATACCAGGCAGCAAACGAATTTACTGGGTATACTTATGGCTCTTGGAGTGTAAGCTTAACGGCAAATTCTTATACTATCAGTGATACTGGAGGTAGTGTAACTTTGTACCCAAGTGCTAGTAGACCAAGATATGCGAATTATACTTCGGGTTCAAATACAAGGGATGGCTCTGATAGTGCTACTCCAAGTTTAAGTACCAATGGTACCTCAGGATTTAGTCTATCTGGTACTACACTTAGTGCTTCTGAGAATACCAGTACAAGTAGTAGGTCTATTAGAGTTACGGCTTCTTATGGAGGTGCTTCCGATTATGTGGATATCACTCAGGGTGGTGCTAGTGTAAGTTATAATTACTACTTGGCCTTCACTTCTCCTACTGGTTCAAAAACTACTACCAGAACTGGGTTGTCAGCTTTGGGAGGTAATAACTTTACGGTTGATGTAGCCTATTCTTTTAAGACTAAGGTAATAAATGGTTCTGAGATAAGTACAAGATATCCCTTGGCTTTAACTGTAACTTCAAAACCAAGTTGGGTTACAAATGTAGCCATTACAACGTTATCTAGCGATAATGGAAACTATGGGTTAACCTTAACCTTAACAGAGAATACTGTAGAATCAACAAGGTCAGGTACCATTAAATTAAGGCAAGCAGAAAACGATGAGGATGGTTGGGAGCTTACAGTCAACATAACTCAGAAGGCTGCAACAATTACTCATGAATACGTATTTAATTTGGGGTAATTAATAATCGTTCAGAATCACCTCGTAATCCTGCTCCAGATTTCGAAGAATTTAAGTTATCCATGAATGAGAGGTTAACTAACCAAGAAACCCTTTTATTAAGGATTGCTCAAGAATTGGGATTAGATAAACCTAAACAATAATAAGAATTATGCCAAGTAAGTCGGTTAATATTACACTATCGACTCCAGTTGGTCCTCTAGAAATATACGTAGATAAACGAGAACAAGCTCGTGCAGAAAGGTTGATTGCTAAAACTCCAAGTATCTTAACTAAGGGTTATGCGAAAGGTACCGAAAAGTTTGGTAATCAACTTCTTCGTATAGTAAGACGAAGTTTGAATACTGGTGTACCTCCAAGGGGTTCCGGAGTATCTTGGCCACCACATGCTCCTGGTACCATAAAGAAATATGGAGACCATACCATGCTAAATCTTACTGGACAATATGCCAGGTCAGTTACCTTAGTAAAAGGTAAGAAAAGAACTTTCGTTGGTTTACCAATTGGAATCAAGAAGATTACTTATACTGGTAAGACTTCAAGAAAAACTTTGAATCAGATAGCTATCATGTTAGAGTATGGTAGTAGAGATGGTAATTTACCACCTCGTCCTCTCTGGGCTCCTGCATTTAAGGCTGCTGGTGGAAAAGCTGCCTTACAAAAGGAAATACGTAATGAAGTTAGAAAAGAAATAAGGAGGATTATATAATGGCAGTAGATTTTGAAATATCTTCACTATCAGGAACTGGTACTGCTACCATTCGTGTAAAACCGAAAGCAGTAAATACAGAACAGACCTTAAAAGAGCAGGTCCTCAAGGTAGTAGTTCAGGGTGTAGAAAGGGAAGTAACTCTGATACAAAAGGCTGCTCCTAAAATAGTAGAGACCTGGGGAACTTATTTTAGTATCACTCCGGAAACTACTTCCCATACTTTCGATGGTACTAAAAGGGGTGAGACTCTAGAAATAGGGGTATATAGTTACCAACAGAAGTTTATAAATAATGAGCCTCAAGATGAATACCGTGCTGTAGATTGGAAATTAGAAAGCTCATCCGATTGGTTAGAGGTAACCCAAGAAATTGGGGAAGCTAATGCTGCAGGTAAGCTTATTATCAAAACTAAATCTACTAATCAAGAACATAACCCCAGTAACTATGACCCATTAGAAAGAACTACTACGGTTAAGATTATCTCACAGCAAGAACCTAACCCAGAGATAGTTTTAAATATAACTCAATCTCCAGGTATTAGAACTACTAAGTATGGCTTTGAACCAACCCCGAATATACCATTCCCAAATCTTGGTCAAAATACTAGTACTGCTCAGATTAGTAATGTAAAGGGTTATCAGTACTACCTTATCAACGGTATTCAAGTTGTTAAATCTATAAAACGATTTAAGATAACCGATATAAGTAAGACAATAGAGGGTCAATTCCCTGGAGGTATTGGTTCAGAACCAATACCCTTTAAAGTATGGCTTACCGATTATCCTTCAAATATTGCTACTCAATGGGTTAGTGAATTAAATTGTGTTGGTCATTTACAAACCATAATGAATAGTTTTGGAGGTATTCAGGTAACTTATAATGGGTATATTAATGACAATGGCAATCAAAGTGTTCAGTTAAATATTAGATTAGGACTTTAATGGTAAACTCAGAAGAAATAGTAGAAAGAACTTTTTATATCTCTCTACTTAGTACAATGTTGGAAATGGGTCTTACCTTAAACCCAGAAGACTTCTTACCTTTGTCTCAAGAAAACGAAAAAAGATTTCAAGAGGCAATCAAAGGTATGAAGAAGTTTATACCACTTTTTGGTATAGGGAATAATCAAGTAAAAGGCCCAAAGACTCTCCCAAGAATAACCATAGAACTACAAGGTTATTATGCTGGAGATATTGGTGTGAATAAATACATCATTGGTGATAAACTTGAGGATGGTAATTACCAAGCTTCAGAGTTTCCTTATGAAACAAAAGATATTACTATAGATGTACATCTAGTTTCTCAAACACAAGCCGATATGAGGTTGCTACATACAATCTTATATACTGGCTTACCTGCTAGAGGATACGTGAGACCATACTTCAATGATTTAGAGGAATGGGAAAAGGGCAGGCTTGCTCCCACCGGAAACCTATTCATTGAAATTGGTAATTATTATGACCATCCAGATGTAGAGCATGGTATACTTGAGAAGGTATACACCTATGTATGTAAGGACGGTATTCTTCCAGAAAAAGCTTTGGGAGAAGGTACTCTTACACCTATCAAGGATATATCGGTTCTTATTGGATTGTTAGAACAAAACGAAAATGAGATGCTAGAATTAAAAGTACCTAAGGTATAGGTACAATACTCTAGGGTATAAATTAAACGAGTAATTAACTTTAATCACAATAGAATTATGCCAACTTCACCTCATGTTGATTTTAAGTTTAAGAACAACAATGTTCTTCAAACTACTCCCATGTTAGGAGTTTCTTGTGTATTGGCTAGAACTACTAAAGGTCCATACGATGACCCTTCAGAAATCATCTCTACATTCTCTCAGTTCCAAAGAATCTATGGTTCTGAAATTGTACCCGATGGTTCTGTATCAAATATCGAAAAGGCTTTGCAAGGTGGTTCTAAGCTTCGCGTTATTCGAGTACTTGGCAAAGGAGCTACTCAAGGTACAGTAACTGCTTCTCCGGCTGCGGCAAGAAAAGCTAAAGATTCAGAAGATGAAATCTCAGTTGCTTCTGCTGTAACTGACCCAGCTAAACCCTCTGCTTTGATTACTTTAACATCTGGTAGTACTACTTATAGTTTTGGATTAGTAACCAAGGGATATGGAGATCCAATTGGTAGTGCAAATACTTTCCAGGTTGGTTTTTATAAGCAAGCTAATACCTTGTATTATAAAATATATTCAGCTAATGGGCAAGTACTTGAACAGGGACCAGTAATAACCTACAAAACTGCCGATGATAACAATAATACTTCGGTAGATTACCTTGCTCTTAGTGCATTTGCTAAGAACTCGGAATATATTAAGCCGGTAATTACTGCAGGTTCCTCTTTTGAAAACCTAATTAAGTGGCTTACCGATGATATTGATGGTACTAAGAATGCTATCACTATTACCGTGGGAGATGCTGCACCCTCCGAAACAGAGAAACTGTTTAATGGTACTATCGGTAGTGCAGGTTCCACTCCAACTGCCGAAGAATGGATTGCTTCACTGGACTTGGTAAAAGACTACACAGACTTCTACCAATTGTTTATTTCACATATCTCTCAACACCTTACTACCGATTCAGATGTACTCAAGGTATATAAGGCTGCTGCTGATATGGCAAAAGAACTGATGGAATGGGTACTGTATATCGAAGTTCCCAAACATTTAACCCATTATACTCAAGGTACTCAGGCAAGAGATTACAAAGCTCAGGTAACTTGGGTACAGACTTGCCTTGGTACTGTAGGTAACTCTAAGTACATTGCCTACTTTGGTGGTGGACTTAAGTACTACAACGAAAACGGTAATCTTCAGGATTCCGATGTAGTGGGTACTATTGTTGGTTTGGGAGATGCCTCTGCTACTCAATATGGTCCTTGGAAATCCTTTGCTGGTATGAACCGAGGGGTTATTGGAGATGCAGTTGGTCCAGTATGCCCCAACTATGGTTCTCCTTCTCGATATAACGAACTGAACACCCTTGCTCAGAATTATATCAATGAGATGGTAATCAAAGATACTCCAGATGCGGGTAAGCAAACCATGCTATGGCATTGCTTCTCTTCTCAAGTGAAACAGGATTCTGAAAGATTCCTTTCAATCGTAAGACTGAACCTTTACCTGAAGAAGTTCCTTCGCCCGGTACTCAACAAATATATCGAAGAACCAAACGTTTGGAGTACTTGGAAGAGAATCTGGTTGGAGGTTAAACCTACACTGGATTCATTGGTAGATGAAGATGCCATGACCGAGTATACCTGGATGGGTGACCAAGATGCAACTTCTTGGGATGACCTTTCAATTAATACCGAGGCAGATGCTCGTCAGGGTAAGTACCGTGCTATCCTTAAGTATAAGGATGTAGTTCCTATGCAAGAGGTAACTATGGAGATTGTAATCGATGCAGCTTCTAAGGCGGTATCAATCGTAGAAACAAGTAATAACTTATAAACTCATAACACAATGGGAGCAAAAGTAAAAAACCCACGGAAGAAATTCTTGTGGAGCATCATGTTCCCCAAACACCCTATCAATACCTATCTATTCCAAAGTTGTACTTTGCCGGATATTGAGATTGACCAGGTTGCTCATGGGGACGTCAATAGAGACGTTAAAACTGCAGGTAGGGTTACTATAGGTAATCTTATTGTAGAGAAACTTATGACTACTGCAGGTTCAGACACATGGCTTCATGATTGGCTTTATGCTTGCCAAGACCACATAGTTGGTGGAGGTTTGGTACCAAGCCAATATTGGGAAACGGCTATTGTAAATGAACTTGCCGAAGATGGAGTCTCGGTTCTTAATACCCACGTCTTCGAAGAGGTATGGCCATGTAAGATTACCGGCTTAGACTTGGACAGAATGGCTTCAGAGAATACCATTGAGTCCATAGAGTTCTCAGTTGGTACTGCAGATAAATACTAATTCCTTAGTCTATTTTCACTAAGATTCGGTGGAGGGGTGGGATTCCTGTGATAGGAGCTCACCCCTTTCTTGTTGTTATACGGAGTACTATGAACATTTGTAAACATTAAATATATCAAATTATGGAATTTAGAACATTTAGATTTACCGGACCTTCTGGTTTCGAATATGAAATCAGAGAACAGAATGGTGCTGATGAAGATATTCTCAGTAACCTTTCAGACATGAAGACTTTGATGAACCTTACCAAGTTCATTGCAGCAATTGTAATTAGAACTACGGCTACTCCTAATGGGAAATTAACTGTAGATGATGCCCTTAACTTACCAGTCAATGACCGTTATGCTATTATCTTCAATTCTCGTATCTTCTCTTTGGGAGAGGAAGTAGAATTCGAATATGATTGGGGCAAAGAGAATGGTGGTAAGATTACTTATGGCCAAGACCTTCATGAGTTCCTTTTCGATTACGGTACTACTCCAACTGTAGAGGATTTAAATCAGAAGCCAGATGCTATCCCTTATTATCCAGAGGGAGTTAGATTGGTAGACCATGAATACACTCTTTCATCTGGCAAGAGGATTAAATTCGATTGTATGACTGGTAAGGGAGAACAAGAGTTCATGAAGTTGCCTTTGGATAAACAAACTAAGAATGCTCCTCTTCTTTGCCGTAATCTTCACTTAGAGGTTGATGGTAGTTGGGAGAAGGTAGAAAACTTTACTCCGTTTACTGCAAAGGATATGGCTGAGATGAGAAAGCATATCTTATCTATGGACCCTATCTTCAAGGGTGAATCCCATATCACTAATCCAACCACCGGAGAAGAAAGAACTTATCCTATAGTTTGGGTACCGAATTTTTTCTACCTGACGGAAGAGTAATGTTAGAGAGTGATTTTGTTTATATCACCAGAGCCGAGATAGCCTTAGACTATTTCGGCTTTTTACGTCTTCCGTACCGAATAAGGAAAATATTCAAGGAAATGGCCGAGCAATATTATAAACAATTAAAGAAAAGAAAGTAAATTATGAATACCAGTAGGAGTATAGTAGAGGTCGGTGTTGCCATGGTTTTAAAAGACCGATTCTCTCAAGAAGCTGGCAAGATATCTGGGTCATTCAGAACAATGATGAATGATATGAATACCTGGAATAGAGGTATACAGATGTCAGCTTCCAATACAATGGACTTCGGAATGCAGCTCGTAGGGGGAATGGCAAGGGCCTATAAATACTCTGCGGGTGTTCAGAATGAAGTTTGGACTGCTTCGAAAATTGCTGGTGCTACCATTGCAGAACAAAGAGAAATGTTACAATTGGCAAAAGATGTCAATGAGATAACACCTCTTACTGCTTCGGATGTTGCATCAGGACAAAGATACCTGGCTATGGCGGGTAATAAATTCGATGCTATTAAAGAAATGATTGGGCCAGCATCCCAGCTGGCTTCAATCTTTACAATGCCAGTGGGACAGAAAGGTGGTGTAGCTGACTTGATGACCAATATCATGTCAATGTACCAAATCCCAATGGGGGAAGCCGCTAGAGTAACCGATGATTTATATACTGCAGTTACTAATGCAAATATATCTTTAACAGACTTAGCCCAGTCCATATCTTATGCAGGAGCAGATATGGCAACTGCTGGAGTAGACCTTCGGCAAACCGCTGCTGCTATTGGTGTATTGGGTGATATGGGTATACAGGGTTCTATGGCAGGTACCTCACTGGCCAATATGATTCGTTACTTACAACTCTCTCTTGTTAACCAAAAAAAGAAAGGCTATAACGCTTTAGCAGACCTGGGCTTAAGTCCAGATGAATTCTTCGATGCTCAGGGTAATCTTATAGACCTTTATACTATCTATCAGAAGTTTGCTAAGGCCGCAGTAGATTTACCTTCACGAATCGAAACACCAACTTTCTTCAATATCTTTGGAGTTCGTGGTAATCGTGGTATGCTCCCCGTACTTAGGGATATTGCTTCTGGTAGAGATAAGATGGGTAAGATACTTGCTACTTATGACCAAAACATTGGGGCAGTAAATCGACTCAATGAAGAACGTCTTAAAACTGATGCAGGTGTAATTGACCAATTCGAATCAAGTATAGAGAACTTAACAGTTACCGCAGGTGCAGCTTTGGGTAGAATCTTTACCCCAGTACTAAATGTGGGTAACTCTATAATCAAAGTAATTAATTCTATCTCAGAAACTTGGGTTGGAGGTTTTGGTCTTAGAGTAGGAGCTACTGCAGTAGTAGTAGGTACTATTGTTGCAGGATTTAATACTGTAAGAAGTATTATTAGGTCTGTTGGGTATTTACAGACTATTGCTACTGCTTCTACTGAAGGTATGTCTGCTGCAGCAATAAAAACTAATACTCAGTTTGCCATTATGGAAGCACACATGGTAAGAATGGTTAACCTTATGAGAACCATGGTTCAACTCCAAATGATGTCAAGCGGTATTGGTATGAATTCTGCTGGTAGATTTTATAACACTAAAACCAGAAGATATGTTAAGACACCAAATCCTGGAGTACCCTTAGCAACTACTATGGCGGGTAATTTAGCTGGAGGGGCTTTAGCTGGAGCAGGTGCCCAAGTTGGTAGTCAAGTAGTTAAGCAAGGTGCTATAAAAGGTTTAACCTCTATAGGTGGTAGACTTATGGGATTACTCGGTGGATCCTGGGGATTAGCAATTACTGTAGGTCTTCCTTTATTAATTGAGGGTATTAGTTACCTTAGTAATTCAGTAGATAGGAATACTGAAGCTCAGAATAAAGAGAAAGAAGACCCAACTACCATTAGAGCCCAGAATGAAGAGAGATTTATTAATGCTGTTAGGTTAGCTATTAAAGAAGGTATGAGAGATTCTCGTATCAATATCTCAGTAGATGGTCAAGCAGTTGGAGATTATGCTCCAGGTTCTCAACAAGATTTTACTGGAGCTGCATTTGTAATGGGAATATAAAACTAAAACACTATGGCTAGAGTATTAAATAAAGCAGCAGGTAAGGTTGTTGAAAAGTACAATGACCTTACAAGAGATACGGCAGGTGTTCTTACTGGTCCCCTAAATAAATTATGGAGAGCTCGGATATTACTCAATCGAACTATCTCTACTCTTCCAAAGGATGATTCTCAAAAGGGTAAACTCTATAACCCAAATGGGGTAATCGGAGAAGCTCAAATATCGTCTAAGAATCCTATTCTAAATAAACAACTCCAGGCTAAATGGAGAATGGAATTACAATTCCCAAGGTTAGAAGAAGGTGAAGGAGTAGACCCAGCAAAGGGGAATAAGAATACTACTAATTACAGAAACTTCGAGGCTAAAGCAGATGTTATATATCAGAATGAAGTAAGGATATATAACATGACTGTTAACCCCACTCAATACATTACCCTACAGAATAGACCTCCAGAAATAGACTTTAGAGGAGAAACCACATGGGCCACCATTAAATCAATGGGTCGCAATGTACCAATGTATCACTTTACTGGAGCTGAAGACATTATTCAATTCCATGTGTCTTGGTACTGTAATGACCCAGAAAATCCAGAAGAGGTAATCAATAAATGTAGGTTATTAGAGGCATGGTCTAAATCTAATGGCTACCAGGCTGCTCCCCCGATTGTTAAGATTGAGTGGGGGGATTCTGGTATATTCGATAACCACAATTATATCCTTACCTCAGCAACTTATACTCTGAAGAACTTTCAGAACGGTTATCGAATAAGGATACCCGGAAAGCCAGCTACTTTTGGTAATGGTAGGTTATTGCCTGCAGCAGCAACTCAAGAATTGATTTTCAAGAGAGTAAGTGCATATAACTTATCCTATGGGGATTTTATAAATTCCGATTCACTTAAAAAGACAGGAGGTATTAAATATGATTGATGTTAACCAATACCTAAAGGGAGCTAGCCCATATAATAATGCCTATGCTCTGAAGTATAACGATGGGGATTATTCCTTAGAGGCTAAACCTCCAATAGTACCAGAATCCCCTAACGATATTCAACATACTGTTAAAGATGGGGAAACCCTACAAAATATTGCTTTCAGGTATTATGGTGATTCTGGTAAGTGGTACATCATAGCTGAAGCTAATAAGATACTGAATCCTTTTAAGGAATTAGAAATGGGAACCCTAATAAGAATACCGACTTATGGCAGCTAAACAGAAACCTATATTATATAATGGAATGGGTCAACCTTATTTGGCCCTTTTCAATTTTGGAGGTATGCCTATAATGAATCCAATTACAGGTATACCCCTTGGAGCGTATATAAGTACCTGGAGTTATAGATATGATGAAGAAAAAGAAAACTTGGCTACCATTACTTTCGATACGGGTAATCCTGATACTGTAGATATTGCCGAGATTCAAGAGAACCAAAACATTTGTCTTCAATGGGGATATATATACCCTGATGGCCAATTTATATCGGGACCCATAAAAATAATTAAAGTAAGGGAGTTCGAGGCAGTATTTGATTCTACAGGTACTCATGTAACTATTAAGTGCATTGATTCTTCGGGAGATTTAAGATATCAACCTGCTTATGTTCATTCGGACATGGAGGGTTATAAATTATCCACCTATTTAGACAATGGCTGTGGGAATGCTACTGGTGTAATCATAGAAATATTTCAGTAATGGAACAACAGATAATAAGTAATAAAGTATACGAGTCACTACAGGTACCCACAGAGAATACCCGTACTACTACTGGTAAAGTACTCTATGCTAACAAATACAGTGGAGTAGCAGAAGTAGCTATGCCAGAAGACTTGAAAGCTTTAATTGATAGTGACTTTGGATTAGTGGGCAAGAACGTCTTAGTTCAATTAGAACAGAAGATGAAAGGGTACACTAATGGGCCATGGTATGTAGATTCAAGAGATGGGATTATCTACATACATAATCGGAAATTCCATGAAGAACCGGTATGTACTTATACATATCAAGGAGAGAATGGGGAAGTACTTAGAGTATCTTTTGCTACTCGGGAAATAACTAAAAGAGTTAAAGCAGTATTAGCTCCATCTCTAGACCCAGATAGTAAAGATTTATCGGTATTATCAACTAATATAAATGAGCCAGAGGATAAACCTCCATTAGCTTTAAGACCTCCTGTGGCTCAGGTAGATAACCTTATGGTGTCTAATATTACTGGCAATGGGTTTGAAGATTATAGAAGTCATCCTACTACTCCTACAGAGGTAATGGATGCTTGGGACACTCAGCTTCAGTATAACATGGAAAAAACTGCAGAATATAAAAAGAGAGTAGAAGAGTATGAAGCAGTGGGTCCAGTAGGTGCTTATGAAGCAGGTAAGCAAAGAAAACTCGATGAAATGTCTACCGAAGAAGTACGAGCTGCCATTAATCAAGCAGCTAATGAGTTACCTGACGATAAGAAGAATGCCCTTAAACAAGTGTTAAGAAATTCTAAGAATGGTAAAGAATTAGAAGCTAATCTTAAGAAGCTATTAGAATGCGAAATGTATCTTTTCGAAGATGAAGATGGTATGGAATTTATGGTAGAAGAGTATGTAGACCCCTTAGACTATGACCCAGAAGGCTATGCTTCTAAACAGGCCGGAGCAGGTATAGCTTCTGGTATCAATTTCCAAATGGGAGTACTACCTGCTTCAGAGAGGGGTTTCGAAGCTTTAAAGAAAGACCCCTATACTGAAGTATTATCCGATATGGAAGTTGATACTACTAAGGGTTATGGTCAAAATCAATATGGTAAGAGGGTTAAGGTAAGACATATGAAAAGGGTAAATCTCAAGGTACCCCTTTATAAACTTTATCATAATTTATTTAGTAGATACGGTGGTGCCAATAAGTATGCTTGGGCAGCTAATGCTAATGCCAATGGTGGTTTAAAGCAAACTGAGAAAAGGTTAGTATGTCAACTTCAGGTAGTAGGTAGACCTATGCTAGCAACTTCTCAAATAATCCGTATAGATAACGTAGGAAAACGTTGGTCAGGGCTTTGGTATATAAAACAATGTACTCATTCTATGGACGCTGGTCAAGGGTATATAACTAATATGGAATTAGTAAAGAACAATTCCAAGTCTGGTTCTGTAACTTCTAAAACTGATTTATCTACTCAAAACATCGTAGCTAATGATGCTAAAGCTAATGCTAAAACTACAAAGGGTCAAGATAAAAAAGCTTTAAGTACTTCTCAGAATCTTAATCTTAACTTTACTTATAATGAGAAAGTATACTATAATGAACATTTCTTGAATGATAAGGGAGACATAATTGATATCAAGGGTCAAGCTGAGTTTATTCGAAAGAAGGCTTATTATACTGAAGTAAATGCCGATAATCCCCAAGCCTTGGCAGAGGGTATAGTGTTATCTACGGGTAATACAGTTACCTCTAAGGGTAAGTTAATTCCTGGTAAGATATCAGTTAAACAAATCCAAGTGCCTGAAGATTATGGGGTTAAGTTTAATTATATGGCCATAGCTAATCGAGTATACCGAGACATAGCTAAAAGGCATAAGCGAATTGCAAGTCAAATCTATGTAGAAAAATAAGGGTATGAGTTACGAAACAGCAAAGATAATAACCGACGAAGGCTTAGAGGGTCTTGGTCGGTATTACTCTGTTTATCGGGGCATTGTTATTGATAATGACGATGTAGAGAAACATATGAACAGAGTAAAGGTGTGTGTTCCAGAGGTAATGGGGGGAGTATTTGCTTGGGCATATCCTAAAGGGCAACATGGTTCAATTAGTTCTGGTTTCAAATTCTTAGCCCCTAAAGTGGGAGATACGGTATTTGTTACTTTTGAATTTGGAGACCCAACTAAACCACTCTGGGAATACCATGGTTGGGGAATGAGCCAAATACCTCAACCATTGGATGGTTCCAATAAAATGGGGATAGTTACTCCCGAAGGAAACTTAATAGTCATAGATGACGATAACGGAGAACTCAATTTACATTTCAATGGACCTGTAAATGTTCGTTCAGAGAAAGAAATAGTAATAAATGCCGATGAAGATATAAACATATCTTCTGGTGATTCCGTGATACTTAATACTGGAGAAAATGGTGGAGTAATCAATATTTTCCAATTAACCGAAAAACTAAATCAAACTATCCAAGAACTAGAACAACTTCGCAGTATGTTCAATTCTCATGTACACTCAGGTGTAACTACTGGACCCGGTTCTTCAGGTCCTACAGTAACTCAAGTAATTAAACCTTTCTCACAATTCGTTGTAGACGATTATGAAGATAAAACCTGCATACACTAATGGAAAAGAATTACTTTACAGACTTAGTTGGTATAGGTGTAACTTACCCTATCCAACTTACAACTAATGAAAAGGGTGAAAGAGGTTGGTACCTAGTAAATGGAGATTTCAAACTTATCAGAGATAATATAAGTTCGATATTATACTACATGATAGGCCAGAGATTTCGACAGGAAAACTTTGGTAGTAAACTATGGCAATGTATTGAGGAACCAAACTCACAAGCCCTAAGTTTTATAATTAAAGAGTTTTTAAAACAAGCCATAGGTGCTTGGGAACAAAGGATAACCTTCCAAAATATCACGGTTACTAGAGTTGATGCAAAAATACACATAGAAGTAACATATATAGTAAATGGAACAAATTCTAGTCAGTACCTCGATATCACCTATGACCGGTCGGATAATTCATTAAATACACAATAATATGGGAATCACAAATAAATGGCTTAACCCATACCAGAGGTCTTATCAACAGATTAAGGCCAAGCTGGTTGAATCCCTTATGGGACTCAAAGACCCTCAAGGTCAGAAACTCATAACGGATTATTCGGAGGGGAACATCTTAATTATCATCCTCTCATTATTTGCGGCAATTGCCGAAGTACTTCACTACTATGTAGATAACATGGCAAGGGAAACTTTCCTATCTACGGCAAGAAGGTATGATTCGGTAGTTAAACATGGGGCTTTGGTAGATTATCATGCTCGAGCAGCAATTGCTGCTACAGTAGATGTAATCTTATCCAGAAGTATTACTGGTAATTCTATCGGAGCTAAATTAACTATACCTCAAGGAACTTTATTTACAGATTCTAGTGGTAATTCCTGGTTATCTGCCAGAGACGTAACTTGGTATTCAAATGTAACCACTTGTAAAGTACCAATTATACAACATGAGAAGTATACTGCAAGCGCTCTCAATAATATGGTAATACCCACTGGAGATAGAGTTATAATTCATCTTGGTACTCTACCCAATGGTAAGTATTATGAACAAGGCTCTATGTCATTACAGATAGGTGGGGAAACTTGGGTATTAGTAGATACATTTGCAAAATCCAAACCCACAGATAAGCATTTCATGGTTTCAGTAGATGAGGCACTCAATCCTTATATAATGTTTGGAGATGGTACCTTTGGTAAGAAGCCTGCAGCAGGAGCAAAAATAACCAATGTGGTATTCTACTTAACCAATGGTACTCAGGGTAATGTAAAGAGTAATACTATTACTTCTGTACCTTCAGTAATCTCTTCTTCAATTACTGATGCTACCGTAAGTAATGCTTACGATGCCGGAGGTGGTTCAAACTATGAAAACTTTACAATGCTCAAAGAACATATACCTTTGAGTGTAAAGACTTTGGGAGTAGCAATTACCAAAGAGGATTTCGAAAGTTTAGCTATGTTAGTTGATGGGGTAAACAAAGCTAAAGCCGATTATGAATGCGGTAGAAAGCTTACCGTATATATTAGCCCAGATGGTGGAGCAGTTGCTTCTTCTGAATTAATTAATAGGGTATATAATTTATTATCCCAAAGGGCTCCTATGACTACTTGGTTAAAGGTTAAATCTGCAGGCAAGGTTCAGATTATTCTAGAGATGGATGTTACCGGTAAGAAGTCTTATAAGACTGCAGAGATACAAACTCAAATTCTTACAGCATTATACAATGCCCATTCTCCAGAGCAAGCTCAGATAGGAGGAAGCGTAAGGTTATCAGATATCTATGCCTTAATAGATAACTTATCAACAGTAGATTACCTTCACCTTACTAAATTCTATATTAAACCTTGGCCTACTACCATCTATGGTAATAAAGAATTAAACCTGGGCCAGTTTAAATTAAACAAGGCAAAGGGTTCTATGACCTACTCCATAACCTTCAATTCCTCAACTACCTTTACAGTACGTTCGGTATTAAATGGTTATGTAACTACTGGCTCAGTTGGTAGCTCTATCCAGATTATCGATAAAGCTAATGGTTTTGATTTCTCTTTGGACATTCAGAACAACAGCTATCAATCGGGCTATCGGTATTCTATTACGGTATCAGAACCTAACCATGATTATGAAGACCCCGGTTTTAATTTACCAGTATTCGAAAATGCTTCACAATTGACTTTAACCGTAAAAGAAATTGTATAATGATAAACCTCAAAAATCTAATCGACTTTTTGCCATTCGAGTATAAAGCTCAAGATACATATAAGGTAAATGGCAAAGGCATCTTAGAGAGGTTTCTAGAAATTTGTGGAGAGCATTTTGAAGATTACATTACAAAGGATATTGAGAATATCTTGGACATTATCGATATAGATAAGGCTCCGGATATGTATCTCAATTTCCTTTGGCAATTCCTCGGAGAAATGCCCTTTGCTTATGGGAACACTATAGATGCACAGAAATGGGCAGAGTACTTTAATGGGTTCTACTCCGATGATAAACTCCAAGAGTTATCTAAGCTTTGGATAATACCAAAGGAGGGACCCTTTACTTTAACCAGTACTCAAGTAAGAAACATCCTGAAGTATTCGATATCTCTTTTTAAAATAAGAGGTACCTCTGAGTTCTTCGAAATAATGATGAGGCTGTATGGGTTAACCTGCGTAGTAACTGACCCTGCAAAGGCTGATAGTTATGATGGTTGGGTAAAAGGTAATCCGCACTTTGACCAGTATTACCATTATGACGATAAGTATACCTATGATAATACTTTCGATTGTTCTCAATGTATACCGGTAACCTTTAGACTTACCGGTCATGGATATACTTCGAACTCGGCAGCTTTCAGAAAATTTAGAGAAGCCGTAGAGGCTTTCTTTAAAAGATTCATACCCTATCATGTATCTTTCGATATTCAATATGGGTTTACCGTAAATGATGGGTATACAATTAAAGCTGAGTTAGTAAATCCGGACCAACCCAATCTTATTACTTCAGAGGTATATGAAGTACCGGTAAAGGTAACTGTAACTTCAGATTGGATAAATGCCGACCTAAGATATCAGATATCCAGTGATAATATAAATTGGGGTTACACTAAACACGAAAGTGGTTCCATTTTTAATATACCCAGAGCAGGTACTTATTATTTTAGAAGTGTGGGAGACCCTACTAAGGTAACTCAAATCGCGGTTAATCAAGAATCTTATAATCGAGTATATTCTATTACTTGTGACCCTATTACTGGAAAGATAACTCCTACTAACCTAAAAGTAAGTACAGTAGTAAGGGCAAACGTATCCTATAAGGGTACCGTGAAAACCTGTAATGTACGATTATCCGGTACTGATATAGTGAAAGTCTCTGGCTCAACTTGGGAATTTTCAGAGCCTGGTACCTACATTTTTGAGATTGTAGAGTTCCCAGTAAAGCAAACTTCCTTTGTTGTAACTCGAGAAGAGATTACATATAAGGTAAGATGTACACCTTCTGAATTTAGAGTTGGGGATAAGCAAAGTATCAAGGATGCTACTACCACTCTTACCATCGAATCGAATTACCCAGAATCATTTACTGGTGAACTATATTGTAGGCTAATTGGTGATACTAAGTTGTTTAAGAACGGCGATAAGTTTACTGCTAATAGTTATGGTACTTATAAGTTTAAATGTACACTGGATAAAAGGGAAACCGATGAAGGTGTAGGTATATTCGAAGTAGTATCTGGTAAGACTGCAGTATATCGAATTACTGTTAGCCCACCAACAGTCACCTTATTCAACGGCTCTGCAAAAGCTACAGTAAAGATACAACGTATTTCTGGTAATGGGGGTGATTACAGAGTAAGGGTAATTGAAACTGGGGAAACCTTTAATGCTCAGAATGGCTATGTATATACTGCAAATAGGGCAGGGACTTATACCTTCCAGTCTGTAGCTTACCCTATTGCTAAGACTACTTTGGTAGTTAATAATTCTCCAGTAGTATATCAGAATAAATTAAAGATAGTACCTTCGGATGCTACAGACAGTCATTGGAAAGAACCCAACTGGGCATTACCAGAAGATCAGATAGATGATACTTATGCAGTATACCAACTATTGGATGAAAAGTCTGCTTGTAAGTTCCATCTTGAGGAAATGAAAAATGGGGTCAATGTAAGTGGTACTGCTACTTGTGATGAGAATGGGGAAACCTATAACCTTGATGAAGAGATTACTCTTACCAAGGCTGGGACTTATACCTTTGTAGCGGATGATGGTTCTTCTTTAAGATGCCAAGTAATATTGGAAGATTATCCTACAATCATCGAGATTTCTTGTACTCCCCCTTATGCAGAATTAAAGGGGAATGTTAAACAGGTATTTACTTTAATCAAGTGTACTTCTAATAAACCAGACTTCGATAGTCGAATAAGGGAAGTTGGTAAAGTAACTACTTATGACGCAGGTGGTGCTGGGTATGAATTCGTTACTGCCCAAGCTGGTGAATATATCTTTGAATCTGTCGTAGATACTTCAAAGAGAACTAAGTTCACGGTAGTAGATGCAGACCTCTTAAGCGTTAGTCCTCAAAAGTTAGAATGGGAACATGATGACCTCTCAGAGAAAACATTTACCATTACAACTTACAGTAATCAATCTTGGCAAATAGTAGAACAATGATAAATTCAACAATCGATAGGGTAACAGAGACCACAACTCAGGCTTTATTCAAGACATTCACTGTGGGTATATTGGGAGAGTGTACACAAATCTTGTATGATTTGAGATGGATGATAATTCTTGCAATAATTCTAATCCTATCAGATTTATGGTTTGGGTTATCGGCAAGTAGGTTACAGAAAATCGAAATTCGAAAATCTAGAGCTGGAAGAAGAACTCTAAACAAAATAGTAGATTATATTTGTTATGTTCTACTTGGTGCTGTACTTGGTAAAGCTATTGGAGAACCCTATGGGATGAACCCAATAGTAGTATCAATAACGGTTATGGTAATTTGCTACTGTTTCGAAATAGATAGTATATATGGACACATCTGTGAAATACATGGTATTAAGAAACGGTATAGTATATGGGGAATACTCTTTAAATTGTTAACCTTAAAGTTCAAGGATGTAGGTGAAGCATTTAAGGATATGTCAGAACAAAAGAATCAATTTAAAAATACTAAGGACAATGAAGACGTACTTTAAGTATGAAGGTATTATTAAATCAAAGGAAGCAGCAGAGGCAATTGCTGCTCCTTCTGGTTTAGGGCCATTCTGTGGATTTGGCTCAGCTACCATAAATGGTAACAAGTTAGTGGTATCTCCTCAGGGAGTTGCTGGAAGTAAGTATGCCAATGTAATCAAGGATAGGATTATGGCAAGGTATATGGCAAAGGCTTCAGAAGATGGAGAATTGCCAGACGTGAACTTTGGATGTATTTCAAGAGATGGGTATGTATTTATATCCGATGAACAAACGATTACTATTGAGAACATCCAAGGTACCCAAGGTTCAACAGAAGAAGTATTACTCTTTGCAGTACATACTACTATTTCTGAACCAGTAGATAATCCAGTAGACTTTGTAGCTTATTGGAATGAATCCTCCGAAAGCTTCTACACCTTGTTTAAAAAGTCTCTGGATATTTATTATCCGATTGCCGAAGAGAATCGTACACCGGATATCATTAATAATGATGTATATTCTAATTACGATATGACCTATAGCAATCTTCTAGAGATGGTAGAGAGTGCTTGCCCTTATTACTCTAATAATAAAACTTCCGTTGTTCTTATCGGAGTATACGGTAAGGGTACTGATGCAATGACCAAACGAAATGAGAACTTTGCTATCGTACCCTATCAGGGTAAGTTCCAAGAAATCCCTTATACTACTGCTGCCCAGAGTATGATGAAAGAATCAGTGAAAAGAGTAGAACAGATAAATTCAGGCTTTCCAGTAGTAGATGAATCGGGTACTAAGTTAAATATCAAGCAATACATCGATAGTCAGATGGAGGCTATCAGAAAAGAATTCTCTGAATCTCTGAGTACTGCTAACTTACCAATAGGTTCTATCATTCTTTGGGAAACCGATGTAATACCGGAGGGCTGGGCAGAATATACTAAGGCAGCTGGTAGAATAGTTATTGGTTACCAAGCTGGAGGAGTTCAGATTGGAGATGAAGTAATGCTACAGAATGTCGGAGATTACTATACACCCACTAAGGGTAACTTCTTAATCTCAATTAAAGGTGATGACCTTCCTAAGCATAGGCATGCTCTTGGTGTATCTAAAGGTAAACAAGATAATGCCAATAACTGGCAGAACGTTCGTCCTCAATCTTTCTTTAATAGGGAGACAGGGTTGAATGGTGATTTCGGTAGAGGAACCCCTACCAAGGGTATTCAAGATGGTGCTATCGTAGTAAGCTGGAACCTATTAGGGGAAGCTTTCTTACAAGAAACTTCGGTAGAAACTTTGGATATTGAAAAATTGCCACCGACTATTACATTACGATATATCCAAAAGATATCATCATAAAGTTGTTATTAGTTATTTAGTAGTATTAAAACTCATGTGTATTATTTGTATTGTTTAAGAGTAAACATTTGTTTACAATCTGTGTTTTGCGTAGTAAAAATTAATTGGGAGAGGGACGTTGGGAAACGCCCCTTTTCTTTTGTGTTAATACTTAAGTTCTTCTTTAGCTCGGTCTTCCCAATATTGTATATCTTGTCTAAGTTCCGAGATGTATCTCATAGACTCATTAGTCTTAGGCATTTCGAAAAATTCGATAAGCATTATATTAGTTATTCGAGTACTATTTTCAAGCCTTTCCTTGATAAAAGGGGGAGGAGTAATTAATACCTCAAACAAAAGATAGGCATCTGGAGAAAGCTTATCTTTCATATAAGTATACATCATATCAAGCATTTCCGATTTAGCTTTCTCTTCTTCGGTATCATCCTCTAATTCTTTATCATTATCGAATAAGTCATCGAGTTTAAAGAGGCTTTGATTATACTCTGCCTGTTCTCCGTATGCAGAACGAAGCAATTTATTTTTGAATGTACTAAGTGATGCAAGGATTCTTGCTTTAAGATGTTCTTCAGTACATTCACCATAGTATTTGTTGAAAACAAATAACATCTTATCCCAGAAATAAGATTGGATAATATCCGGTGTAAGATTAAACCGTTTATAATCAATCTGTCTGGTAAGGTTTCTAATTACTGGCTTACAAACTTTATAAAGTCTGTTGAAAGTAGCTTCATCATATTCTTGCATAGGTTTTAATCGATGAAGCTCTGAACCGTTATTTCCTTTACTTTTTCCCATGTTTTTAAATATTCGTTATGCAAATATAAGTATTTTTTCTT
>OFFU01000462.1_pt1 | contig 42212 bp, 34 predicted proteins | sample 1521451 | NCBI WGS metagenome assembly OFFU01 (sample SAMEA3504106, study PRJEB24116) | mouse gut metagenome | biome: mouse gut; feature: mouse-associated habitat; material: faeces | place: Denmark | collected 2011 | reverse complement strand
TAGCTAAAAGATACGCCACCGGGAATTTAACATTTATTATTAAACACCCTCTAAGTTTGGTTGAAATTTTTTAGAAACCATTGTTAGATTGACATCCGGGTTGATTAATCTACAGGCAACAGCTTTTTGAAGGGTTGCTTTGCAGGGATTTGCCGGATATTTTAAACGGGCGTTGTGTCATATTCCGACACAACGCCCGTTCCTGATTGTACCTAAGTTGCCTAAATCTATTGAGTAGCAGGCCGGCCGGTAGGTTTCAGACGACAGGTTTGATTGATATCGCGAAACCGCCGCCGGGGGCTGCTTTCAGTTTCAGTTTTGTTTTGGAGGTTACGGTTTTCCGTGTAATGGTGTAAGCCTGGGGGTTATCCATGTAGTGGGCATCGGGGGCGTCGGCATAGATTATCGCCTCGTATTTGCGCCCTTTGTCAAGGAAGTCGAGAGGCAGCTCGGTTACATGCCCGTGTTCGGACGCGGTGCATCCCACAAACCAGTTGTCTGTACCCTTTGCTTTGCGCGCGGCAACTATGTAACGTCCCGGTTCTGCTTCGAGGTATTTGCTGTCGTCCCAGTCAACTGCCACATCTTTTATGAACTGGAATGCGTCCATGAAACGTTCGTAGGATTCCGGCACGTCGGCAGCCATCTGCAAGGGGCTGTACATCGTAACATAAAGTGCCAGCTGTCGTGCCAGGGTGCTGTTGACGTGGCCTACGCTTGTGGGGTTGACCTTCTGCATGTTCATTTCGAAGATGCCGGGGGTGTAGTCCATCGGGCCCCCTTGGAGGCGGGTGAACGGTAGCACGGTGGTGTGGAACGGTTTGTTGCCTGAGAATGATTCATATTCCGTGCCACGGGCCGATTCGTTGCCTATGAGGTTGGGATATGTGCGGCAGAGTCCGGTGGGTCGCACAGCCTCGTGGGCGTTGACCATGATTTTATGTTTGGCAGCCTCTGTGACCGCATACAGGTAGTGGTTGTTGAGCCACTGTCCGTAGTGATGCTCGCCACGGGGAATCATATCGCCCACATATCCGCTTTTGACGGCGTTGTAGCCATACTTGTTCATAAGCTCGTAAGCCTGTTTCATGTGGCGTTCGTAGTTTCTCACCGAGCCTGATGTTTCGTGGTGCATCATGAGTTTCACACCCTTCGAGGCGGCATAGGCGTTAAGCCCTTCGAGGTCGAAATCGGGATACGGGGTCACGAAGTCGAACACGTAGTCCTTCGATTTGCCGAACCAGTCCTCCCAGCCTATGTTCCACCCTTCCACAAGCACCTGGTCGAAGCCATGTTCGGCGGCGAAGTCGATGTAGCGTTTCACGTTTTCGGTGTTGGCCGGATGGCGTCCGTGAGGCTTTGTCTTGGTGTAGTCGAGGGTTTCGAGTTTCACCGAGGGGAGGTCGTAGGTGTAGCTCCATTCCTTTCCGTGGCCTATCATCTCCCACCATACGCCCACATATTTCACAGGCTTTATCCATGATGTGTCATCGTAGGCACATGGTTCGTTGAGGTTGAGGATAAGGTTTGAGGCGAGCATGTCGCGGGCGTCGTCGCTTACCATGACGGTGCGCCATGGGGTTTTTGTTGGTGCCTGCATATAGGCTTTGTTCCCTTTTGCATCAGGTGTAAGCCATGATTCGAACACCATGTTTTTGTCGTCGAGATTCAGATGCATGCATGAATAGTCGACCAATGCGGCCTCGTGCAGGTTGATGTAAAGGCCGTTGTCGGTTTTCATCTGCAAGGAGGTCTGCACCCCGGTGGGTGAGAACTGTGTCTGTGAGGAATTGGGGGTTATGGCTCCGTCCATGAGCGAACGGATTTCCGACAGGCGCGATTCGGTGTAGTCGTATTCCTGGGTGTCGTAGTCGCCTGCAATCCACCATGCGGTGTGGTCACCGTCCATGGCGAATTGCGAATGCTCCTCTTTGACAACGAAATATACCAGGTTCTTTTGCTGTGGGAATTCGTAGCGGAATCCCATCCCGTCGTCGTAGACACGGAAACGCAGGTTCATCAGCCTGTCGGTTGCGGGCTGTTTCATCTCCACCAGGAGTTCGTTGTAATGGTTGCGGATGTCGCGGGTCTCGCCCCATACGGGTTGCCACGTCTCGTCGAACGGGAGTGTTTTGGTGCCGGTGATTTCAAACCCGTCAGTGAGGTCTGTGTCGTTGACAAGTTCAATGCCTAATTTCGAAGGCTTCACAACGTTTTTGTCGCCGAATGTCATGGAGTAGGTAGGAACTCCGCCCGGAACATCGACTGTGACTTTGATGTTGCCGTCGGGCGATGTCACTTCCACTGCTGCAGCGAGCATCGGGATTGCGGCCATTGCCGCAGCAAAAAACTTGTTTCTCATTGATATAGTGTTGTTTTATAGCGTAAAATGCGTGGAGCTTGCAGGCTCCACGCCGTAAGTAAGATTCCGTGGGAGGATTATTCGATGACAATCATCGACCAGTATTTGAGCGACGGGAGGATGAATGTCACTTTGCCGTCGGTCTGGCTGAAAGGCAGTTCCACAACCGCACCGCCGTGATAGTCGGGCGAGGCAGTCCAAATGCGGTTCACCTTTTTGCTGTAATTGATTGAGAGCGGCAACTCACGGGTCAGCCTAGGGGCGGTTCGCTTCCCCTGTAGGTCGCGCCAGCTCAGGTTGTCGATGTTGAGGAAATTCAGCAGGTGGATAACGTCGGCATCGCCGACTTTTTTCGCATAAGTGGTAATATTCCCCTTTTTAGGAGGCCATGCGGCTACGGTTATCTTTTTCGACGGGTCAGGGCATGACATGTCTGCCTGGAACTCGGTTTGGGTGGAGGTGCCGCGCAACAGGTTCTGGTAGGCCGTCATGAAGTCGTAGTAGCGTATCATGGCCGTGCGCAGTTCCTCGCTCATTTCCAATGGTGTTGCCGGGAAATATTCACGCGAGAGCATGTGGTCGCCCAATTCGAGGTGCGAACCGCCGAGAGCCATCATCACCGCGTCGGCCATCAATACGCCGGGGGTGTTGAATTCGCCTGTCGAACTTCCGGCCTTGTCGTAGTTCATATAGGCGGCAAAAACCGTGCGGAGCGAGTTGGAACTGTAGGAGTCGTTGGCCTTTATAATCTTGTGCAGGTCGGCAAATTCAGGCTCGTCGTTCCAAACCTCGTTATAGCAGAAATCAACTTTGCCCGAACCCGCAATCTGTGATGCACCGTAGCTGCTGACAGCATTCATCACGAGGCGTTTCGACGGGTGACGGGTTTTCATTGCGTCGATAAACGAGGCATAGCCTTTGGGGAGGTTGATGCGGTTGCCGTCATAATCATATAGGTCGGCACGGCCTCCGAGCTGGTCAATCTGGTAGCCGTCGAAATCGAAATTGGCATAAACATCGTCGTTACGGTCGCCGATATATTCCTGCCATTCCTTGTTTGCCGGGTCGAGCAGGAAGATATTGCTCTTCCATGAACCGGGGAGCGAATGGTAGTCCTTGTCGCCACGGCGGTCATTGCGGAAGGCGTACCATTGCTCTTTCACCCCGTCGGCAGCGGCGTCATCGAGTGCGCCGAAGCAGAGGTTATAGAACATGGACTTCATCCCCAAGGAGTGTTGCACGTCGATATATTTCTTCACAACGGCTGTGTAGACGTCGCGGTTGGCAATATCTTTATAGACCTCTAGAAGGTTGTCGCGCGTGCCGCCAAGGGGCCAGTGGTGTTTGTTGTGCCAGTCCTGGAACTGCACGCCGTTTATGTGGCAACGGTTCAGGAAGTCCATCTCCCGTTCTATAACGCCGTCGGCCAGTTTCGATTCGTCGAATGTGGCAACAAAGCCATAGCGTGGGAATCGTGTCCAGTCGCTTGATACGTCGACGGCTATTGTGCCGAGGATTGTCTCGCTGTGATTGTCGCCGGGTTGGTAGATTTCCACCATGTAACCGGTGAAATCGGCACCGGCAGGAGTCCATTCCCATTGTGTGACTGTGAGATTTTCCTCTTTTTCCACTTCGGCGCCGTGGCGGTAGCGCACCTTGGCACCTGCGTGAAGGCCGGATGCTGTGAACCGCACGGTTTCGCCGGGGCGGTAACATGCTTTGTCGGTTACGAGGTCGATGGAGAGGTTGGAGTTTATGTCGGTTACATCGGATACACCTCCCGACGGGCCTCCCCCTGGTGTGGGGGCAGGCTCGTTTCCGGGTGTGGTGTTACCGTCGCTGCAGGCAGCCGAGAGCAACGCCAGTCCTGCTATGAGAAGATTCATTTTATACATGTTTTTGCAATGTTCGATCATATATGCTTCAAAACCGGATGTGGCCAGTTCCTTGAGAGTGTCAGTTGCGGACTATGGTCACTTCCTCAAGAAGCTGGTTGAGGGTTACCGTGTAGTTTCCGGCCTCGACGATTCGCCATTTGTTGTCGATGCCTCCTATGGAAATATCCTTATACTGCTCCTGGCATCCGTTGTCACTCTTATTGATGAAAGTCACTTTCTGGGTGGTGCCGGTGGGTTCTTCGCCGTTCGATGCCGCCATGAACCATGCCCCGTTCCAGTCATCCTGTTTATCGGGTGAGAATTTCATCTCGCCTGTGTTCAGGTGGCCGCTCCAGGTGAAAATGTTTGCGTCGGCAGCATCCTGTGTCATCGGGGTCGCGTTGCCGAGATCCCATCCGTTGGGTGTCGCGTCACCGACCATGTACATTTCTGTGTAGGGGGTGAAGAGCGTCATCATCATGCGTTCTGCACCCGGACGTATGTCAAGGCAGATTTTGTAGGCAAGGTTGGTTTCGCCGGGGGTAAGCACCCATTTGTTGTCGGGGTCGAACCCTTTGACGAATTCCACTGCCTGGTCGGTGTAGGGGGCATCGGCATGTGCCGCCTTGTACATGTTTTCCCAAGAACCTTCGGCTGTTCCGAACTTGAATTCCCCTCCCTTGGAGAAGAATACCCCGATGCGGAACAGGAACGGGTCGAGCGGGTCCTGCGACATCTGTCGGAAACCCCAGTCGGTTTCGTTTCCGACGAAATATAGCTGGTCGTAGGGAGGTGTTACCCCTTCGGTCTGCGTATATGTGATGGTGAGGTCGAGCAGGTTGACGTCAACCTTGTAGCAGTGAGCCTCTTCAATGTTGAATTGCAGGTCAGGCTGGTCGTCGGATGTCCTATAAACGAGTTGCCCGTTGCCGTTATTGTTATAGGATGGGAGGAATTGTCCTAATGTGGTGATAAATTTGAAGTTGCCCGGTGAGAGGTTGCCTGTCCATGTAAACACACCGTTGTCGGAGCGGGTCATTTCGGAGGCATTGTCTGCTGCCCATCCGTTGGGGGTCGCATCTCCGATGAGGTAGAGGGTTGGCGTTACAGGTTCGTAGGGTGTTACGGTGAATTGGGTTACAGATGTCTGCACATCGTCGAAGCCGGTTACTGCGGCGGTGATGCGTGCTTCTATTGCAAGAGCTTCTCCGGGAAGTGTACCGAATTGCGAACGCACCAAAGTGTTGAGCTCTTCCACGGTAGGTTTCCAGGAATAAACCTGTTGCTCGGCTTCCTTTATGATATGCGGGTTGGCGAACCCCGTCCCGGCTTCGGCCAGTTCGAGGGTGTAGCTGATGCGGTTGCCGGTGCCGTGGTTTGTCCCGGTTGTCCATGACAGGGCTATGGCTTCGACTGCGTGGTTCTGCTCGCTGAGCACGGTTTCGGCCTTGTCGGCGGTGAGGGCAAGCTCCACCGACCCTTTGTCAAGTTCGGTGTAGTCATTGTCGCTGCATGAGGGGAGCGCTAGCGAGGCTGCCGCCATCAATGCTATGTGGATATATCTGAATTTCATGATTAGGTGTTTTAAAAGGGATTAATAGCCCGGGTTCTGGGTCATGAGGGGGTTGGCGTCGATTTCTGTCTGCGGGATGGGGAAGAGCAGGCGATCCTTGGTGGCGTTTGTTTTGCCGATGGAGTGGAGGAACCGCACAGCATAGTCGCCGTTGTCGATTCGTATCAGGTCGAACCAGCGATGCCCTTCGAAGGCGAGTTCCATGCGGCGTTCGTGGATGATGGCCTCGCGCATGTCGGTTTTGGTGATGTTGGAGGGGAGGGGCGACAGCCCGGCACGTTTACGCACTATGTTGACAGGGCCTCGGGCGTTGGATGTCTGACCAAGTTCGTTGAATGCCTCGGCCTGCATCAGCAGCACGCCAGCGTAGCGATAGACCACGAAGTTGGCGGGGCTGGTGTTTGTTTCGGGGGATATTTCTTTTGAAACTAGGAATTTGCGCACATTGTAGCCGGTGTTTGACCATTGCGGGCGATAGGGCTTTCCTTCCCAATCCGGGCATCCTTCATAGAACACCGATATGGGTTTGCGGAGGTCGCCCTCTTCATATGCGTCAATGAATTCCTGTGTTGGCAGGTTCCATCCCCACGAACCGGCTACGAGACCTGAGCCACGCGGCCCCATGAAGGTCGACAGCCATGATGCGTAGGGGGTGTTGCCCCAGAAATCAGATTCGGTGCTGCCTGAATACTGCACTTCGAAGATTGATTCGGCTCCGTTGCGCACAGGGCAGTTGAAGTTGTCGGCATAGGGGCATTGCGACAGGTCGTAGCCCAGTGATGTGATTTCGTCGCACAGGTCGATTACTTCGTTATAGAGCGAGGGGTTTGACGGGGCGAGGGTCAGGTAGATGTCGGCAAGCATGTACAAGGCTGCTTCCTGGCATGCGCGTCCTTTCTGCTCGTTGTCGTATTCATATTTCGGTGGTAGCAGGCTTATTGCGCCGGTGCAGTCCTCGATGATCTGGCGGTATGTCTCGTCGAGCGATGTGCGTGCTATGGCGCTTGATGTGTCGGGGTCGTAAGGCTCCAGGCGCAGGGGTACACCGCCATAGAGGCGTGCCAGCAGGTAGTAATAGTGGGCGCGGAGGAAAAGAGCCTCACCCATGGAGCGGTCGCGGATTTCATCGCTGACGTTGTTGGAATTTTCAAGTGCGTTGATGAGGTTGTTGCACTGGGCGATTCCAATCCAGGGGGAACGCCACATATAGAGAGCCATGGCATTGTCGCTGAGAGTGGTGAAGTTGGCGGCCTGGATGGTTTCTATACCGTCGTCACCACCGCCGGCGCCTACGTTGGAGTTCCCGGCCACTATGTCGAGGCTCCATATGCGCTGGTTGTAGAGGTTTGACGAACGGAGCGGGATGTAGCAGGCGTTGGCCATGGCCACTGCCACCTGGTCGGTAACGTCGGCCTGCGGGTCGACGCGGTCATATGGGGTTTTGTCGAGGAAATCCTCGCATGACGAGAAGGTCGCTGCCATCAATAACGCGGCCAGCGGGTATATGAGTTTTTTCATTGGGAATCCTGGATTAGAAGTTGAACGAAAGGCCGACATTGAAGGTGCGGGCAGGGGGGAAGCTCGAATAGTCGATACCGTCGATGCCCACTTCGGGGTCGAGACCCTTGTAGCCTGTGATTGTTGCCACGTTTTCGCATGAGAAAATCACGCGTGCCTGTTCGAAGCCGATGCGGTCGAGGAGGCGGGTCGGGAAGTTATAGGCCAATGTGAGGTTTTTAAGGCGGAGGTATGCGCCGTTTTCAACCCATCGGTCGCTGACGCGGTTGTTGCCGTTGGGGTCGGCCCATACGGCGCGGGGCATGTCGGACGATGTGCCGGGGCCGTTCCAGCGGTCGGCGGTTGTGGCATATTGGTTATATGCCGCCGACATGCTTTCCATGGCCGAGCGTGTGCGGTTGTAGATTTTGTTGCCTGCTATTCCCTGCAGGAATATTGAAAGCTCGAATCCCTTATAGGAGAATTTGTTGTTCATAGAGAAGAGCCATGTGGGGTTGGGGTTGCCGATTACGGTGCGGTCTTCGTCGTTGATAACCCCGTCGTTGTTAAGGTCGCGGAAGCGGATGTCGCCTGGTTCGGCGCCGGGCTGCACGGCATGTGCCTTGATTTCATCGGCGTTTTGGAAGATACCGTCGGTCACATAGCCGTAGAACACGTTCATCGGGAAGTCGGCGGCGAGCATTGTTGCATATGCGCCTCCGAACTGGTTGCGCCATAGCGGGGTGTCGCTGTTGAGATCTTTGATTTTGTTCTTGTTGTAGGTTATGGCCACGTTGGTTTCCCAGCCGAATTCGCCTGTGAGGTTCACTGAGTTGGCTGAAAGTTCCCAGCCGATGTTGCGCACTTTGCCTGCGTTGATATATGTGTCGAAAGTGTCCTCGAATCCGGTGGTTATGGGGAAGGCGGCTTTTACTAGCATTGCGTTGGTGTTCTTGATATATCCGTCGAGCGACACGTTAAGGCGTGAATTGAACAGCGACACGTCGAGACCGGCATTGAACTGCTCGATTTCCTCCCAGTGAATCGACGAGTTGGCGAGTACCTGGGAATAGAGTGCTGACTGCTCGGCATTGTCGAGTGATGTACCGAACGGGTAGAGCAGTGTGACGAGTGTCTGTATGTGGTCATAGTTTCCTACCGATGCCTGCGAGCCTGTTTTACCGTAGCCGAGACGCAGTTTGAGGTCGTTGACAGCTATATCCTGAGGGAAGAATTCCTCGGCCGAGATACGCCAGGCCGCCGATGCCGAGGGGAATGTGCCCCAGCGGTGTTTCCGACCGAAACGGCTTGAGCCGTCGCGGCGCACGGTGGCGGTGAGGAGGTATCTGTTGTCGTAGGAGTAGTTGGCACGTGCCATGTAGGAAAGGAGCGCCCATTCGTTTTGCGAACCTGCGAGGTCGTTGATTTTTTCACCGTTCTCGAGCTGGTGCACGTTGTCGAACAGGAAGCCGTTCATCTGCCCGTTCATCCAATAGGCGTGGTTCCACTGCGCCGACATACCTGCCATTACGTTGAGCGAGTGCTTATTGGCAAATGTATAGTCGAAGGTGAAGTAGTTATCCCACAGATAGGTGAAGTTCCGGTTCGATGATTGGTACTGGGTGCTTTCCTCAACCGGGGTGGGCTTCCAGTCATATTTGGGCGTGAAAGCCTCGTCGAAGAAGAATTTGCCGTCGAATCCGAATAGCGAGCGGAATTGCAGCCAGGGGGTGAATGTGACGTCGGCGGCTATGTTGGCCAGGAGGTTGTAGCCGTTTGTGGAGCTTTGGTTCATTTCGTTAACGCCGATAGGGTTACGCACGCTGCCATACCATTCGGAGTTACCCGAAGGCCCGCTCCATTGCCCGTCGTCGGTTTTGACGGGGAATGTGGGGAGTGCCTGCATGGCGTCCCACATGCTGTAGGAGCCGGAGTTCTTTATATCGGCACTGAAAAGAAGGTTGTTGGAGAGTTTGAGCCAGCTTTTGAGCTTCACATCGTTGTTGCTTTGAAAGGTGAAGCGGCGGTAGTTTACGTTGCGCACGATGCCGCTTTGGTCCAGGAAGCCTGCCGAGAAATAGTAGTGGGCCTTGTCGGTGCCGCCTGAATAACTCACATTGTAGTTCTGCATCACCCCGGTCTGGAGGAGTTCGTCAACCCAGTTGGTCGATTGTGTCAGGGTTGACGGGTCGGCCCAGTCGGGATTTGTGTTGTGGCCTGCCTGCGAGAGCATGTCGTTGCTAAGGGCGGCATATCCGGCCGCGTCGAGGAGCTTCATTGTCTTTGAAGCGTTTGAGAACGCGGCGTTGACCGAAACCGAGAGCTTCGCAGTGCCGCTCACGCCTTTGCGTGTGGTAATCATCACAACGCCATTGGCGCCGCGTGAGCCGTAGATGGCAGTAGCGGAGGCGTCTTTCAGCACGTCGAGCCGCTCGATATCCTGCGGGTTGAGGCTGTTAAGACCCAGGTCGGTCGGAACGCCGTCGATAACCACCAGGGGGTCGCAGTTGATAATCGAGCCTAGGCCGCGCACCTTGATGGTCACGTTGTCACCGGGTTTGTTACCGCCGACGATGTTCACACCTGCGATTTTTCCTTGGATAGCCTGTCCCACATTGTTGACCGGCACTTCCTTGATGTCTTTCGCCCCGAGTGAGGAAACTGCTCCTGTGAGGTCGCTTTTCTTAAGCGTACCGTAGCCGATTACCACCACTTCGTCGAGCACGGAAGCATTTTCCTCCAATGTGACATTGATGGTGTTGCGCCCGTCGACTGAAACGGATTGCGGTGTATAACCGATGTAGGAGAAGCGGATTTCGCCGAGTGGGTCGGCTTTGATTGTGTATTCGCCGTCGATATTGGTCGCGGTGCCGTTGCCGGAATTGCCCGCTATGACGCTGGCGCCGATAATCGGTTCGCCCGACGGGTCGGTCACTATGCCCGAAACATTGATTTGTTGTTGAGCCATGGCACGCGGGGTCATGGCAAACAGCATCAAAAGCAGGGTCAGACGGCATAAGATAGCCGGAGCTTTTGGTCGTTTCATGATGTAGATTTGTTATAGATTAAAGTTAGGAATTTCTCTTGGTCGGATTATCGGCTGCTCCCGTTTTTCATGGCATGGGATGTCGGCAGCCTTTTTCCACAATGCAAAAGTAAGTTATTAAATAATGCAAAAACCGGGCATGACTAAAAATATAGCCGCAATGCCCGGTTGATATGAATAAATATCATGATTGTTAGTAGGTTAGTGCTGTAGGACGCCGCCAAATAAGTAGTGGGAAATGAGCTGTCGCACACCATTGCAACAGCTGTTTGAAGTCGTTTTGCAATGAAGTTGTCTGTTCTTTCAGGATATGGGGAGCCCTATTTTCATTACTTCCTCCTCGAGTTTGTCGCGGTTGCCGACGGCTTTGTTACGTGCTTTTGTGCGGTAGTTGTAGATGGTGGTGACGGAGTAGCGCAGGAACTGTGCTATTTTCACACTGTCGCCGATGCCGAGCCTGATCAGGGCGAATATGCGTAGTTCGGTGGTAAGATGTCCGGGTTTCTTAGGCACTATTTCCTCTTCGGGGCGGAGCAGTGCGTTGAAATCGGCTACGAAAGTAGGGAAAAGGTTGAGGAATGTGTTGTCGAAATTATCATAGAATGCCTTCAGCTCCTCGTCGAGGAATGCGGTTGATTTCAATGTGTCGTTCAGCTGTCTGGTTTTACCTGCAATGATGAGTTTGCCCAGTTGTTTGCGATAGCTGTCGAGTTTTTCGATATATAGCGAGCATTGGTCCATATACCGTGCGATGTATTCCTCCTTGATACGTGAATTTTCGGCAATTGACTGGTTGGCTGCCTGGAGGGCGGCATTCGAGGCTTTGAGCTCGTTGTTGAGTTGCTGCAACATTTCGTTGGCATGTTCCACATCCTTCTTGGCGGCTGCCGTGCGTTTCATCTGTTTCAGCACGTAGAACACCGCCCCGAGCAGGATTGCCGACAGGATGCTTATAATTATCAGTGACCAGCGCAGATTGCGTTTTTGGCGTTGGATTACGTCTAGATACATATCGTTGACCAGCGGGAATATGTTGTTTAGCTCGACCACCCTCATGCGGGCGTTGCATTTGGCCGCATCTTCCATCGATATGCGTAACAGGTTGTAGGCATCCTCTACCTCACCTTCGCGGTAAAGGAGGACGGCGAGATTTCGTAACGAGATGTACTCACGCACGGCCGACTGCATGTCGGCTATTGCTGCACGGATCAGGTATTCTTTCTGTCTGCGGGTGTCGCCTGCCAGTTCGTAGGTTTCTGAAAGGGTGAAATCACAGATTGCTTTTTCGTGTGTGGTGGTTTCATTGTCGTGAAGGAAGCGGTTTACCACTTCTGCGGCGTTTTCATATTCCCCGCGTGCGTTGTGCAGTGTGGCAGCGGCCATTACGTAACCGACCGAGCCGGGAGGGTTTACGGCAGTCAGTGAGTCGAGATACTGTGTGGTAAGGGCGGAATATTTCTCCCGGTCGTCATCGCGCACGGCATAGTCTGCCATCATTCCGTAAAGTGTGCGGAGTATGTGATAGCGGAACGGGTGCATGTAACCGGGTATGTCGGCGGCATGGATTGTATCCATGATTTCCATCGCCTCTTTGTACATGCCGGTTGTGGCCAGCACGTTGGCAGTGTTCATCATGGCGTTGCGAATCATCACGGGGTTGCCGTTTTTCCTTGCAAGCAGTTCGCGACGCCTGCATATCGCCAATGCCGAATCGGTGTTGTAGGAGTTGTATTCGTTTATCAGGGCGTCAAGGGCGTCGGAGCGCCGGTTGTCGTTTTCGGCGGCAGAAATTTCCTTGCGTAATTCCACGATGCGGCTTTCTTTCTGTTGGATGAATGCCTCGCGGTTGTCGATAGCTTCTTGCAATTTTTCCATCAGGGAGTCAACCTTGTGTTCGTGGCGGTTGGCGGCCTGTAGGGTCGTTGCAAAAAATAGGAATATGGTGATTGGCAATATGTAGTGATGTTTACCCATTACGATCGGTATGCGGTTTTTGCAAAGTTACACAAATTCGGCAAAGCGGCAAAAGCCGTTGTCTCATGGCTGGTTCATGTTTTCAATTAGTCCTTTCCTTCGCGGATGAGCCGCATATCCTGGCAGATGACGGGTGAGAATAGGGGAGGGATATAAAACGAAAAGTGTGTTTCTTCACAGAAACACACCTCCCTCATAACCAAAATTCAAGTATATATGTCTTTTTTCGTCAAATTAACGTGTCGTTTTTTTGAATGTGACTCATTCCTTAAAATCCGATTGTCGGAGCCTTAAAAGGTTGGTGACATATGTGTCGCAACCATCGGCATGCAATGAAGGAACCACACCACAAAATTAGCTATTTTTCCACGCCCGTGCAGAATTGGATAGTTAAATAATGTTATTTGTGTATCTAATGGTTCTTATATCGGTACTCTGCTATGTCAATTGAAAGCGGCAAGTCATTTTGACTTACTTATCGTTTGGCGTGGGAAAAGCATCAATATGATTCTTCCGGGGTGGGGAAGGTGAGGTTTTTCACATCCGAGATGTATTGTTTCAATGCCCCGTCGATTGTTTCGGCAAGATTGGCATACAGGCGCAGGAATTTTGGACGGAACCCGTTGTTCATACCGAGCATATCCTGCAGCACCAGCACCTGCCCGTCTGTCCCGGAACCGGCACCGATTCCGATTGTGGGGATTGCCAGCTGTTTGGAAACAGTCGAGGCAAGCTCTGCGGGGATTTTTTCAAATACTACCGAGAAGCATCCCAAGTCCTGAAGCATCATTGCATCCTCCGTCAGCCGGGTTGCTTCGGCGTCGCCTTTGGCACGCACGCCGTATCCGCCGAACTTATTGACCGACTGCGGTGTCAGGCCGAGGTGTGCCATTACGGGGATGCCTGCCGAAAGGATTTTTTCAACGGATTCCTTTATCTCACGGCCACCTTCCAATTTGACTGCCGCAGCGCCTGATTCCTTGATGATGCGCACTGCCGAACGCAGGGCTTCGTCGGGGTTCCCCTGGTAGGTGCCGAAAGGCATGTCGACAATCACCATCGCCCTTTTGGCGGCGCGTGTAACGCATTGTGCATGGTAGATCATTTTGTCGAGCGTCATGGGGAGGGTGGTTTCATAACCTGCCATTACGTTTGCCGCGGAGTCGCCTACTAGGATCAGGTCGATGCCTGAGGCGTCGACGAGCGATGCCATCGTGTAGTCGTAGGCGGTAATCATTGCTATTTTCTCGCCGCGTTGCTTCATCTGCGCCACTGTGGTGGTGGTTACTTTTTTGGGTATGTCGATTGTGTTTGTTGACATGTCGCTTGCTGTTTATATAATCTCTTTTAGTTTTAAATGGCGGTGTGTCAGAATTCAATATTTTGGCACACCGCCATGGTTTTCGCCCGGAGGGCGAGGGTTCTGTCAGAATGGTTCAGGTGGCAGGAGCTTGAGGGATGCCGGCACACCCTCTTGGAAATGCGTTGGCAACTTATGGGATGAAGTTGCATATCAGTGGAAAAAGGCTGTTCCCACATGTTGTGGGAAGAGCCTTTTTCCATGGTCGTTTCATTTGTTTGCGGCGTTGCCTGTGCGGTTTTATTCCGCGTCGAACCGGTTATTTGCCGGTCTGGAGGCGTGCGCGGTCGAGGAGTTTCTCCACGTCGATGTTGTGGGCCTGCCCGTAGAGGGGGTAATCCTTCACGATTTCCTCATATAATTTGGCTTCTTCGTCATGTTTGCCCTGGGCTGCAAAAACCCTTGCGAGCTTCATCATGAAGAACGGGGTGTATGCAGGGTTGTTGTCGCTTGTTGAGATGGCATCCTTGAAAGCTTTCACTGCATCGTCAAGACGGTCGAGGTTTACCAGGCAGTCGCCTTTGAGCGAACGGGCACCGGCACCGATGATTTCGTCTTTTACCGAGTATTTGTCGAGATATTTGAGGGCCTCTTCATATTTCCCGTCCTGGTAGAGGAGGATTGCGCTTTGAAGGGCTGCACGGTTGGCTGCGTCATAGCCGCCGTTGTCGGCCAATGCCATGTATTGCACCATTGCGGTGGAGTCGTTGCCTTGTGCCAGCTCGAGGTCGGCTGCGCCTATTTGGTCGTTTGCTTTTTGGATACCTGGGTTGCGGAAGAAGTAGACATAAGAGAGCACGATGGCTGCGATGGCAATCACCACCAGCGAGCACACCATGATGATTTTTTTGTTGTCCTGCACCTTTTGGGTCATGGCGGTCAGCGAGTCGTTGATGCCGTCGAGACCCGTTTCAGGGGTTTCTTGGATTTTTTTTGACATGGATTATGACGGTTATTTTTGTTTAAATTGCTGAATCGGGTTGCTGTGCGTGCCTGTGGCGCCCCGCATTATGTGTTTTGTTTCGCGGAATCATCAGGTGTCAGGACGCACTGCATTCAGAGCGCAAAATTAATGAATTGAGAGTAAACGGCAAAAAAAAACGGAATCAAAACCGATTTTTTAGGAATTTAAGCGTTAACTTTATACGCTGCCTGCGGTTGTGCGCCATCCGGCGGGGTTGTCGGGCGCAGGGCGTATCCGTTATGTAAATTCGATTTGCACTTATGAAACAGAGAGATATAGTTATCACTTTTGAGGATTTGGCTTACGACGAGCTGCCCGCCGACGAACTGGCATTGGTGGAAGCGGCGCGTGAAGCCACGCAACGTAGTTATGCCCCTTATTCGCATTTCCGTGTAGGGGCGGCAATCGCACTTGACAACGGGGTGACCGTGCCGGGTTCCAACCAGGAGAATGTGGCGTTCCCATCGGGCACATGTGCCGAGCGTAGTGCTTGTTTTTATGCTCATGCCCGCTATCCTGAGGCCAGGTTCGAGAAAATCGCTGTTGCCGCCAGGGGTACTGACGGGGAGTTTACGGCCATGCCTACAGCGCCGTGCGGGGCTTGCAGGCAGTCGTTGCTGGAATATGAGATGCTTGCAGGGCATGATGTGCCTGTGTTGCTGGCCGCCCGCGACCGTGTGTACCGCCTTCCTTCGGTCAGGTCGACATTGCCGTTTGCCTTTTCGGAGTTTTAGACAATCTCTTGGGACGGACGTTTTTTCTCATACGTGGATAGCCGTTGGTGGGTCACGGAAGATGGTTTGTTCCCTGCCGTTCGTGTAAATGGCAGGTTGCAACGACTATGCGCATGCCGTAAGTTGCTTGGTATGGCTTATTTTTGCTTAGTATCGGTAAATTAAGTAACTTTGCGGTATTAAATTAATAATAAAATTGGATACAGACCCTTTACCAAGTATGGAAAGCGCTATAGGCGCTTTATCGGGGTGCGACATGGCTGCCATAGCCGCCCCATTGACAATTGATTTCGGAGTAGGCCAGATTGTGGCCTTGGTGTGTGCCGTGGTGGCACTCTTTGTGTCAGGCTTCGTCAGCGGCAGCGAAATCGCCTATTTCTCAATCACGCCGCAGCAGGCTGAGGAGCTTGACGAGTCGCCTCGTTCCGAGGCCATACGGCGTTTGATAGCCATGCCTGAGCGGTTGCTCGCAACCATCCTTATCGCCAACAACCTTGTCAATGTCACGATTGTGGTGTTGATGTCGTTTGCTTTGTCGGACTTGTTTGCCTTGATGCCCGGATGGCTTGATTTCCTGTTGCAGACCGTAATACTTACATTCCTGATTCTCTTGTTCGGCGAGATTCTGCCGAAGCTTGTGGCCAATACGAAGCCCATGGCATGGGCGCGGTTCGCCACATCGGGTCTGAATTTCTTCGTCAAGCTGTTTTACCCTGTATCGTCGATACTGGTGCATTCCACCAAAATCGTGAACCGTGTGGTGACGCGTCAGAGCCGTAACATTACGGCCGACGAACTCGGGCAGGCACTTGAAATAGCCGATGTCGAGGGGCGTCAGGATAAAGCTATGCTTGAAGGGATTCTGAAATTCGGCGACACCACGGCATCGGAAATCATGACACCACGTGTCGACATCGTGGGGTTGGATTTCGACATGACTTTTGCCGAAGTTATGGAGGTGGTGGTTGAAAAGGGCTATTCGCGCCTTCCGGTATTTGGCGATTCGCAAGATGATATACGCGGCGTTCTTTATGCCCGCGACCTCCTTCCATATATTAATGTAGGTAAATCCGCCGGTTCCTGCCAGGTGGCGCAGGGGCAGGCCGAAGGAGAATTCAAATGGCAGAAACTGATACGCAAAACGCATTTCGTGCCTGAGTCGCGCATGATCGATGACCTTATGGAGGATTTCCGCAAGCTGAAAATACATATCGCGATTGTGGTTGACGAATTCGGCGGCACACAGGGTGTGGTAACGCTGGAAGATGTGCTTGAGGAAATCGTGGGCGACATCAACGACGAATATGACGAGGAGGAGCAGACCTACCGCCGTCTGCCTGACGACACATATATTTTCGAGGGGAAAACCCTGCTTACCGATTTTTTCAGGATTACAGGTTTGGAAGAGGAGGATTACGCTCCCGTGGCCGGGGATTGCGAAACCGTGGCCGGGATGCTCCTTGCCATAAAGGGGGATTTCCCGAAGGAGAAGGAGCCGCTGGTTTATGGCCGTTGCCGTTTCCTTATTCTCCATGTGGAGCATCACCGTATTGCATCGGTCAGGGTGAAAGTTATGCCTGAGTTGCAGACTGCCTGAACCGCAGAGCCTGTGACCTGTCGGAATCCAATCCATGCCATATAGTTGACTATGCTGGTCTACGATAATGACGGAATAATGGTTTATTGCCGCATAATGCTTCCTGATGCGTCAAGCCGTTTGGAACAGAGTGAGGCAGAACGCGCGGCTGTGAGGATGCTTATCGCCGAGGCTTTCCCCCATAGGGATGCACCGGTGCTGTGCCATCACCCAACTGGTGCGCCGTTCCTGGAGGGTGTCGATGCGGCTGTGTCGGTGTCGCACTGCCGGGGCTGTGTATGTGTGGCACTGGGGTCATCGGACTGTAGGATAGGGATTGATGCCGAAAGCTGCATGCGCGGTGCGCAGTTGCGCCGTGTTGCCAGAAAATTCCTCTCACCCCGGCAATTGGCCGGATGGGGTGTTGACGAAACCCGGTTGTTGAGGGCATGGACGGTCAAGGAGGCCGTTTATAAGGCGGCGTCCGTCCCGGGGTTGCCGTTGCATGAAATCCCGTTGCCTGATGTGTTGGAAGAGGAAGGCGGGGATGTGCTGTTGCAAGGCCGCTGTTATGAAATCAAGCCGTTGGAGGTTAGCGGATTCGGCGGCATGGTTACACTGGCAATAGGAAAAACAGCCGATGAGGCTTTGTCGGAACCGGGAAAAATGTGGGGATGATTACTGCTTGTTTACGGAATTTATTAGTAAATTTGGCTCAGAATAATTCAATACCGACACGACACGATATGAAACGTCTATTTTTGCTGCCTCTGATGGCTTTGGCCATGGTTTTAGGGGTCACGGCCCAGAACAACAAGACCCCCGACGGGGCAAAGCGCCAATACCAGGTGTTCGGCGTGGCCTTCTACAATCTGGAAAACCTGTTTGATACCATCAATAACAACGGGAATTACGACCTGGAGTTTTCCCCCGGAGGTGCCCGGAAATGGAACGGAAAAAAGTATTGGCAGAAAATCGGCAACCTTGCGCGTGCAATCGCAAGTTTCACAACTCCCACCACCCCCAACGGCCCGGCGTTTATAGGCGTTTCGGAAATAGAGAACCGCACCGTGCTAGAGGATTTGGTAAAGGCTGTTGACGAGCGTCTGAAAGCCGAAGGGCGTAAGCCGTGGAATCTCAAAATAGTACATCATGATTCGCCCGACCGTCGTGGTGTCGATGTAGGTGCGCTTTACAACGAACGCTATTTCAAATTTATCAATGTGACCAACACCCCGTTGGTTATCCCCGACAAGCCTAATTTCAGAACGCGCGACCAGATGTGTGTTACCGGGCGTATGGGCGCGGATACGGTGAGCATAATCGTGAACCACTGGCCATCGCGCCTGGGTGGCCAGGAACAATCGTCGCCGCTGCGCGAGGCCGCTGCCGCTACTTGCAAACATATTGCTGATTCGATATGGGCTTTGCGTCCGAACGAAGGGATGATTATAATGGGCGACCTTAACGATGACCCGCAGGACAAATCATGCGCCAAAGTGCTCGGTGCCGCCAAGAAACAGAAAGGCGTGCCGGAACATGGCTTTTTCAACCCGTTCTGGAGCCTTCTCGACAAGGGTATAGGCACATTGGCCTATAACAGTTCGTGGAACCTTTTCGACCAGATTATCGTAAGTGGTTCGTTGCTAGAAGGCAATTCCGGTATCGGCAACCTGCATTTCTGGGATGCCAAAGTGCTTAATTTCGATTTCCTTAAGGATAAAGAGGGGAACCGCCAGGGGTATCCGCGCCGCACGTTCGCATCTGGGGTGTTCTTCCCCGACGGATGTTCCGACCACTTCCCCACGGAAATACTGCTGCGCCGCGCCATGGTGCCGAAAAGCCGGTAAGGTGGTTTCGGAAGGAGGATACGAGATTGTCTAAAATTTTTCAACCCTTTGCACGGGATTATATTATTATACGGCCTGACGGGATTATGGCTTTCCGTCAGGCCGTTGGCTGTTTTAATCCGTTAAATGATGCTCGAATGGCTGCGTTTTCTTAACTTTGTAACCGAAATGGGGTGGGACTTTCATGCCATAGTGAAGGCATGATACGGGGAATAAAACCTACCGTTATGAAGAAAAACGTCAGACACGCCGCCTGTGTAGCGGCTATGAGTGTGATATGTGGGGGAAGCATGGCGCTTGCGGCAAACGGACGTGAATTGCCGGAGGCTATTGCCGTGACACATGCCGACAGCCCTGTGCCGGCCGGTTATCTTGAACGTGGTGTCATGATGAAGAATGATGCCAATCCCAGGGGGACGCTCGACCAGGTCGGGCAGGCATTGAGGGGGGAGCTTTCGCTTGACGAAGCCGAGCGGGCTGAAATCACTGCCGCATTGGCCGCTATGGCTGTGCCTGGGGCCGATGCCGAGGGCAGGTTGAAAGAATTCCTGCGGAAATATCCGTCGTCGGCCTGGCGTGAACGCGCTTTGCTTGCCATTGCAGACATCCTGTATGACAACCGTGAATATGCCGTCGCGCTGAAAGCCTATAATAATGTGTCGGCACAGGCTCTTGATCCGGCGTCAGGGAACGACTGCCTTTACCGAAAGGCGTTCTGCCTGTTGAAACTTGCCGAATATGACCGTGCCGAAGCCATCTATGAGTCATTGCGCAACGAGCGCGGCTATGCCAACGATGCCCGTTTTTATTTGGGATATATAGCCTATGCGCGGGCTGATTATTCACGGGCAGCCGAACTTCTGCGTGGTGTGCGCCGTAACGGCATGCCTTCGGAAATGGCCGATTACTACCTTGCGCAAATCGAGTTCAAGCGCGGTGAATATGCCGAAGCTGCCCGTGACGCCAAAGTACTTCTTTCACGCGACGGGGTTGACGCCGAATTTGCAGCCGAGGCTGACCGCATTGCAGGTGAATCCCTTTGCCGTATGGGGGATTCGGCGCAAGGGCTTCCGTTCCTTCGCCGTTATGTGGCTTCTACATCGTCGCCACGTAAGTCGGCACTTTATATCCTTGGCGTCGATTCTTATGGTAAAGGTAACTTCCGTGAGGCGGTGGAACTCCTGACACCGGTTTCAGGCGATGATTCCGCTATGGGGCAGAGTGCCTATCTTTATATCGGCCAGTGTTATCAGAAGCTCGGCAACTACAATGCCGCCACTATGGCTTTTGATAAGGCTGCCACGATGCCGTATGACCACGATGTGCAGGAAAAGGCATTCTATAACCTTGCCGTGACCCGCATGCAGGGGGGGCAGGTGCCGTTTGGCAGTTCTGTCGCTTTGTTTGAGGAGTTCCTGCGTCGCTATCCCGACTCCGACCTGGTGCCGGAGGTGGCCGGTTACGTTGTGGAAGGGTATATGACTGATAATAATTATCCGGCTGCACTGGCTGCAATCGAAGGTGTCGCACATCCTTCGGAAGCCGTGCTGGGAGCCAAGCAGAAAGTTCTGTACATGCTGGGCACAAGGGAGCTGCAAGGCGGTGATACGCGCTCGGCTCTCAAACATCTGTCGGAGGCTGCGTCGATGCAGCGGTATGATGCCGCCACGGCTGCCGAAGCCATGCTGTGGGCAGGTGAATGCCGCTACAAACTCGGTGATTATGCCGGTGCGGTCAAGGATTATAATTTATATCTGCGCAACCCTGCCGCCGACCGTCGAAACAAACCGTTGGCGTGGTATGACCTTGGTTATGCACGTTTCGCGCTTAAAGAATTTGCCGGTGCCGGTGCGGATTTCCGCAAATTCATAGCTAATTCAGCCGGTGGGACTGACCGTAGGTTGCTTGCCGATGCCTACAACCGCCTGGCGGATTCGCAATATTATACTTCTGATTTTGCCGGGGCGGCCGAAAACTACGGGCTGGCCTTGGAAGCCGATCCCGCATCAGGCGATTACCCTATGTTCCAGCAGGGGCTTATGAAAGGATTGCGGCGTGATTACGCAGGGAAAATCGAAACGTTGTCGGCCATGACATCGCGTTTCCCGGCATCGGCATTGGTGCCGTCGGCGTTGCTTGAGATTGCGGAGAGCTATGGCGAATCGGGGGCAGCCGACCGGGCTATCGAAACCTACACGGCGCTTGTCGGCCGTTATCCCTCAACCGCCCAGGGGCGCCAGGGGCAGTTGCTGCTGGCAATCACATACCTGAACGAGGGGAACCGCCGTCAGGCTATGGAACATTACAAACGGGTGATAACCTCTTATCCCACATCCGACGAGGCTCGTGTGGCCGCCGACGACCTTAAACAGCTGTATGCCGATGAGGGCCGGGTAGGGGAATATGTGGAATTTATCAACAATGTGCCGGATGCACCACGGCCTGAGACCGCCGAACTGGCGCGTCTTACATTGCTCAGTGCAGAAAAGGCGATGGAGCAGGGGCGTGAGGCCGATGCCCTCGCACATGCTTCGGAAGTGGTTGTGAAATATCCTGATTCACCACAGGCGGTTGATGCGCTTGCCATCAAGGCTGAAGTGGAATTCCGCCAAGGGAAGGGTGGCGAAGCCCTTGCATCCTACCTGGCACTGGAACAACGGGCTTCGGAAGCCGCCGATATAAATGCAGCGCGTATGGGTGTGATGCGGGTAAGCCGCGACCTGGGTGACAATGCAAGGGTTATCGAAACTGCCGACAGGTTGCTGGCATCGTCGGCACTCGGTGCTTCGGGAAAACGTGAGGTGGTCTTTACGAAAGCGCTTGCCTTGGCCGATACCGACAGGGGTGGCGAAGCCGTTGCTATCTGGGAATCGCTTGCCGACGATATCGATGACCTGTATGGTACAAAGAGTGCTTTCAACCTGGCAGCGCATTATGCCGATTCCGGGCAGGATGCCAAAGCCCTTGAAGCTGTGAACCGCCTGATAGATGCCAATCCGCCGCATGATTACTGGCTTGCACGAGGATTCATACTCCTTAGCGACCTTTTGCGCCGCAAGGGTGACACATTCGAGGCCGATGAGTATCTGCGTTCGCTCAAACAGAACTATCCCGGCAACGAGGCCGATATTTTCCGTATGATTGACGACCGTCTGCATTAAACGGGCGCAGGCCGTGACAGGATATGTGTTTCCCTAATTGTCAGATACGTAATATAGACAATCCCTAAAGACCCAAAATGAAATCTCAATATATTGCCGCAATCTTTTTAACCGCCTCGGCTTATGCCGCCGGGGAGGAACAATTGTCGAAAGAAATCACGGTGGAACGTGAAATAGTGCCTGAAGTAAGGGCTGCTTCGCGCCTGAACCTTTATCCCCGTGCCATACCTTATAAGCCGCAGGGTAAGTCGTTGAACCTTAGCGAACCTGAAAACACGGTGCAGGTTCCGGCGACCATAACGACCCTCGAACCGGCGGCGACCGAACCGGCTGTTGAGCCTGCACCTTGGCGCGGTTATGTCAACGCAGGCTATTTCCCGGCAGCCAATGCCGCACTTTCGGCCGGTTATGCCATTGTGGCCGATGAGATGACGGGGTTGAATGCATGGTTGCAACTCAACAATACGTCATATAAAGGGCGCCCGGCGGCAGGGTTGTCAAAAGAGACATTCAACCGTCTGGCCGGGCATGTAGGTGTGGATTTCAGTCACCGATTCAACGATGCCGGAAGGCTGGAGGTGGCTACCGGGTTCGGTTTCTCATCGTTCGGCCAGCCTTGGTCGATAATAGGGAAAAGCGCCGGGGAGAATCGTCAGATAGAGAACCAGGGTGTGATTGACTGGGCGTTGTCGGCTATGTGGCGTGGGGAGGCCGGTAATAACCTGCGCTATCATATCGGTGCGGGATTCGATGTTTTCAATTTTTCAAAAGGGTTGCCTGCCGAGGATTTTGATTACCTGTCGGCAACATATGAAATGCAGGATGGTGCGGGGGCTGTTGCCGAACCCATCCCCGCAGTGCATCAGACCGGGTTTAATGCCGACTTAGGCATAGCCCAGCAAATCAATGCCGGTTCGTCGGCAGGTGTGGATCTGACTGCTGATTTCCTCAGCTATAATCATTTCGCAGGGGAGTCGGGTAAAACCCTAGGGGTTGCGGCATTGAAGCCCTATTACCGTTTCGGGAACTCGGTGGTGACCCTTAAGGCCGGTTTGCGGTTGGACTTGACGATTAATTCCGGCAAGGCGTTCCATGTTGCGCCCGACGTGTTGCTCGGTGTGAATCCTACAAGCGGTTTCGGTGCATGGCTGCGTCTTGGCGGTGGGGAAGAGCTGAATTCACTCAGAAACCTGTTTGCATTCTCACCCTATATTTCCCAGATTTATGCTTACGGCACCTCCAATATGCCGATTACAGGTGACCTTGGGCTGCGTTTCGGCCCGGTGAAAGGCGCTTCGCTCACGCTGGGGGTGGCGTATGCCGCAGCTAACGACTGGTTGCTTCCCGAAATGTATGGAAGCCAGCTGGTATTCGGGCGCAACAACCTCCGTGCATGGAAAGCCTCGGCAAAACTTCATTGGGAATTCCGCAAGATGCTTTCACTTGATGCATCGTTTGAAAGCAGGCTCGGCAGCGGGGAAAAGGATGTGTGGGTTCAGTGGCGTGACCGTGCCCGGCACCGTTTGGCGGCGTCAGTGGCTTTCCGCCCTATCTACAAGCTGACGTTCGATGTTTCGTATGAATTGCGGATGAAGCGGAGTATGCCTGTGTGGGGTGGCAGCCTTTGGACTGCACAGGATGCTGCGGAGGAAGGGATGCCTGTGAGTGCCGGACTGAAAGACGTGAGCGACCTCGGAGTCGGTGCTTCCTACCGTGTTACGGATGCTTTTACGGTATTTGCGCGTGTCGACAACCTGCTCAATACGGAAACATACATACTCCCGTTGGTTCCTGAACAAGGTTTTTCGGGATTGGCAGGGGTTACATTTAAATTTTAGACAGTGACGGAGTGGGATATAATGTGAATTTCAAACCGAGGCTTTTGCGTGAAACCGCTGAAATCGCCCTGTCGGAAATCAAGCGTTTTATCGAGCCGAAGCTGATTGACGAATTTTCGTTGCGCCGTGTGTCGGCGCCGCTGTTCCTGCCTGTAGGGTCGCCGTTGCTTGACAGCCGTAATCCTGGCGTAAGAATCACGCTACCGTCAATAAGCGGGGAGGTGGAAATTGTCGGTTCGCTCGATGTGTGGCTTCGGGGGCAGCTGTCACGCTATGACATCGCCCCGGGATTCGGTGTGTACACGGTGATGAATGCAATCCGCCCGTCGATGCCCTGCAATGCCGTGTCGTCGCCGCATATCACAGCATGGGCGTGGCAGCAGGTGGCTAAACCTGATAATGCCGACAGGCAAGGGCTGGTTTCGGCAGCGGAGCGGATTTACTCGTTGCTGGTGGATGCGGAAAAGATGATACTCGACAAGTTCCCGCATCTTTCCGCAACTTTGCAGAAAACACTTGACACGGTTGATGAGGCCGACCTTGAACGCAGTTTCCCAGAATATACGCCCGAACGGCGTGTTTATGAGTATCTGCATCCTGATTCATCCGACCGTTCCGACCGTCGTTCTCCCGAAGGACACCATTGCGCGGCGCTGTTTCTGATGCGTGGAACCGAAGGGAGGGAGCTGGAAGGGGAGATATGGGTGTGGAACCGCATCCTCAAAAGGCCGTTGCGCATCGCCGATATGGCTATATGGGATGCCGACGTTGTTGCAAAGCGTTCGCTGGGGGGCAACCTTTTCCGGGATTATATTGCTTTGCAGCTGCTGCACCAGGACCGCATACTGGGCTGATGGAACGATTTTGTATAAACTTCAAGCAAACCTCACAACCTCTTAATAATAAACAACAATGCGTATCGACATCATAACCGTACTTCCAGAAATGTTCGAGTCCCCGCTGGGATGCTCGATTTTGCAACGGGCACAAAAAAAGGGGCTGGTGGAGTTCCATGTGCATAATCTGCGTGACTACACTACCAACAAGCACCGGAAGGTGGATGATTATCCTTTCGGCGGGGAGGCCGGGATGGTGATGCAGGTTGAGCCAATCGACCGTTGTATCTCCGCACTTAAATCCGAACGTGATTATGACGAGGTGATTTTCACCTCGCCCGACGGGGAGCGGTTCGACCAGCCTATGGCTAACCGCATGTCGATGCTTGATAACATCATAATTCTCTGCGGACATTACAAGGGGGTGGATTACCGTGTGCGCGAGCATCTTATCACAAAGGAAATTTCAATTGGCGATTATGTGCTTACCGGCGGCGAGATGCCTGCCATAATCATTTCGGATGCGTTGGTGCGCCTTATCCCCGGTGCTATCGGTGATGAACAGAGCGCCCTTTCCGATTCGTTTCAGGACAGGCTCCTGGCCGCTCCGGATTATACACGTCCCGCCGAATATAAGGGGTGGCGCGTTCCCGATATACTCCTTTCAGGGCATGAGGCCAACATAGCCGCCTGGTGTCATGAACAGGCGCTGGAGCGTACACGCCGCCTGCGTCCCGACCTGCTTGACTGATGCGTGGGTAGGTGCTGTGGCTGGTCGGAAGGTATTGTATGTCACGGCAGGTTGGATGAAATTTTCAGACTACTTATGATTGGCATTTGGAAAAATTTGGAGATAAGGGGGCAAAAGCCTACTTTTGTGATATGAAAAATTTAATCGGGATATTGGTTGCGGCCTGTGTTATTGCCGGATGCTCCGGTGCCAAGGGGCAGCGTGGCGAAAGCACGCAGGCGGCGGCAGATACCGCGACAACCCGTTTTGCGGCAGATGCCGATTCCCTTTTTAAATATGTTTCCGACCAGGTGGGACTCGGCCCCAGGGTGCCTGGGTCGGATGCCCACCGCCTGTGCGGGGATATGATTTTAAATCGCTTGAAAGCATCAGGGATTGACTCCGTGGCGGTGCAGCTGGCTGAGGTGGGAACCTTTAAAGGTGACCGGCATATGGCACGCAACATAATGGGGTGCGTCAACCCCGGTGCCGGCAAGCGGGTGTTGCTTATAGCACATTATGACACGCGTCCCTGGGCTGATAACGACCCGGTTGCGGAAGAACGCATACGCCCTGTCGACGGGGCTAACGATGGTGCCAGCGGGGTGGCTGTGCTTCTCGAAGCGGCACGCCTGCTTGGGCGGCCATTGCCCGATTCGCTCGGTGTCGACCTGCTTTTTGTCGACATGGAGGATTCCGGCACCAGCGACGGGGCCGACAGCGAGTCGACATGGTGCCTTGGAACCCAGGAATGGGTTAAGCAGATGCCTTACACTGCAAGCAACCGCCCGCAATATGGGATTCTGCTGGATATGGTAGGTGGTCAGGATGCCCGTTTTCACAGGGAATATTTCTCGCACCAGCTTGCCCCGGGTGTTGTTGACCGCGTATGGGCTGTGGCACGGGAATCGGGCTTTGGCGACCGTTTTGTCAACAGCGTAGGCGGGGCGGTGGTCGACGATCACCTGTTCGTAAATCGTGCCGGGATTCCATGTATAGATATAATCGAAAGCATGCATCCGCACACAGGGTCGTTCAACCCCACGTGGCATACGTCGGCCGACAATCTCGGCGGCATAGACCGTGGCACATTGAAGGCTGTGACGCAGGTGGTGCTCAACACTATAACCAGGTAATATATTTTGCAGCTTGCAGCAATAACTTATAACTTAAAGCATTCATGACCATTAACGATAAACAGGATGAGATAATTGCCGAGATGTCGGAACTCGACGACTGGATGGACCGATATGCCTATATCATTGATTTGGGCAATTCGCTTCCTCCTATTGACGGGCAGTATAAAACCCCGGAACACCTTATCGAGGGGTGCCAGAGCCGTGTGTGGCTTAATGCAGAGCTTTCCGATGACGGAAAGGTCGGTTTTACCGCCGATTCCGACGCTATAATAGTTAAAGGGATTATCTCGATGCTGATTGATGTGCTTTCGGGGCATACGCCGCGCGAGATTCTTGACGCCGACCTGTATTTCATCGACCGTATAGGGCTGTCGGAACACCTTTCGCCAACACGTTCTAACGGGCTGCTTGCCATGGTGAAACAGATAAGGATGTATGCGCTGGCCTTCAACGAACTTCTCAACAAGGCCGACTGATTCCCCGCTTTTGAATAAGAAATATTAACCCTAAACCAATACCTCGAATAATGTTCAAGAACCAACCCAAAGGGCTGATTCCAGCAGCCCTCAGTAACATGGGCGAACGCTTCGGTTACTACATCATGAACGCGGTGCTGGTACTCTTCCTTTGCTCGAAATTCGGGCTTTCGGAGGAGACGAGTACGCTGATCTATTCATTCTTCTATGCCGGTATCTATGTGCTAAGCCTTGTTGGCGGCCTTATTGCCGACAAGACCCAGAACTACAAATCAACCATTATCTGGGGGCTTGTGATTATGACCCTGGGCTATGTGGTGCTGGCATTCCCGATTTTCGCTACCCAGGAAAACCACACTTGGCTGCTTACGCTGACTTGTGCCGCGTTGTTTTTCATCGCGTTTGGTAACGGTTTGTTCAAAGGGAACCTTCAGGCCATCGTTGGGCAGCTGTATGACAATCCCCGTTATGCGGCACAACGCGATTCAGGCTTCCAGATTTTCTATGTGTTCATCAATATCGGCGGCCTGATTGCCCCGTTCATCGCCCCTATGCTTCGCAGCTGGTGGCTTGATGTCAACGGCATGGTCTATAATGCGTCGTTCCCGGCTATGTGCCACCAGTTCCTGAGCGTGTCGGATTCGATGACCAACGAGAATATCAACCAGCTTTACGCACTGGCAACCGCCGTGGGATATAACGGCGTGCAGGCCATGCAGGAGTTCTGCAGCGAATACCTGAATGTGTTTAACACCGGTATCCACTACTCGTTCTTTGCATCTGTTGCCGCAATGGTTATTTCGATTATCATTTTCGTGTCGACAAAGAAGGGGCTGCCAACCCCCTCGAAGAAGGTGAAAGAGGAAACCGTAAGCTATACTCCCGAAGAGAAACGCGCCATGGCCAAGGAAATCCGCCAGCGCATGTATGCTCTTTTCGCAGTGCTCGGCATCGCAATCTTCTTCTGGTTCTCGTTCCATCAGAACGGCACCTCTATGTCGCTCTTTGCACGCGACTTCGTTGACACGTCGGCTGTGGCTCCTGAGATATGGCAGGCTGTCAACCCGTTCTTTGTGATTGTGCTCACCCCGTTGATTATGCTGCTTTTCTCTTCGTTGAGCCGTCGCGGCCGCGAGATTTCCACCCCTAAGAAAATCGCTATCGGTATGGGGCTGGCCGGTGTGGCATATCTGTTCCTGACAATCTTCTCGATGGTTATGGATTATCCTTCGGGTACCGAATTCCGCGAACTCATGGCATCCGGTGTAACCGTTGTAAAAGCCGGTTGGTGGGTGCTTATCCTCTACTATTTCTTTATGACGGTTGCCGAGCTGTTTATCTCGCCCCTCGGCCTCTCGTTCGTGTCAAAAGTTGCCCCGAAGAATCTGCAAGGTCTCTGCCAGGGTCTTTGGCTCACCGCCACCGCCCTTGGTAACCTCCTGCTGTGGATCGGTCCGCTGATTTACAACAAGTGCCCGATATGGGTTGCCTGGGTGGTATTCCTGGTAGTCTGCCTCATCTCCATGGGTGCGATGCTCGGCATGCTCAAATGGCTTGAACGCGTCACCAAGTGATACCGGCCATAGGATTTCTTCCAATTGTAGATGTCATCACAATGGAGGCTTTTCCCGCCTAAAACGTATAAAAATTTCTAATATGAAAATAAATCGGCACGCATATTTGCGCGTGCCGATTTATTTTCATACCTTTGCATCGCTTTAGGCTACGGGGCATGATGCAGAGGCATCCCGCCAACGCTTATCCGCAAGGCTTGGGCATATAGGATTGTCTTATGGTGTAATGGTAGCACTGCAGTTTTTGGTTCTGCCTGTCTAGGTTCGAATCCTGGTAAGACAACACAAGAAAGGCGTTAAGATTACTGAATCTTAACGCCTTTCTTGTGTTGTATCAGAGGTTTTTAAATTGGCTTGGAATGGTAGGAGGCGGGTGGCAATCCATGCAGGGGAGGTGATATGGGCGTAGGATTGTGTTGAAGTGGAGCAGTCAGGATGGGAATGATTAATGCAAAGGTTTAGTAGTAAAGGAGCCTTCCGTTGTCATGCCAGTCGCCGATTATCTCCCCGCGCTCGCTCGCTTCGATTAATTTGTTTAGCCTGTTGGCAAACAGCTCTGTTGAAGCTTTGTTGCGTTGTATGTTGTCAATCCTGACCCTTTGGTATAGTTTGGGGAATGTGTTGAAATTTAGCCATGCCTGAGGGTTGGATTTGAATGCCTGGAGTATATCCGCATCGATTTCCATTTCGGCATACAGGTCGGGGCAGGCCGCACGGCCGTTGGCTGTCATCAACCCTAGTGCTTCCAGCCTTCGGCAACGCTCCTTGTTCAATTCTGTCCAGCAGCTGCTTTTCTGACGTCGTCCGAACCGTTGCAGCGTCACCCCGTCAACTTTTTTTACAGTGGAATCAATCCATCCGAAGCACAATGCCTCTTCCACGGCATCCAGATACCACAGCATGCCGGTAGGAGGGTTTTTCCCGCGTTTTACTGCAATCCAGCATTCCTTTTCGGCAGTGTGGTTATCAGTCAGCCATTTACGGAATTCTGCCCGTGATGATATTTTCAAAATATTTTTCGGGGTCATCTCGTTATTTGTCGGGATATTATCAATAATCTGTTTCCCATGCTTGTCGCTGGCGGTCATATTTCGGAAGATTTGCAGGAGTACCATCGGCATTCATTTTTATGCCTTGTGCCGCCATCATGCTCTCAAAATTGTTTTTATAGTGCTCATGGTCGGCGAGAATCTGCTTTCGTTCTCCTTTGGTGTAATCTTTTATTGAATAGACCGAAGGAATTGCTTGTTTGGTATAGCCTATTTCTTTTGCCTCTATTATAAAGCCATCACCGCCATCGGCGCTTAGAATCATTCCCGGCAGACCGTGAAGTTTCCAAGGCCCGTCATGTACCGGGATTTCCGGTGAGAACCAAGCTTTCCAGATTCTGCCATGATAGTTGGTTTGTGCCATTACACATTCAAAACCAAGTATATTCTTTGTGGAATCTTCAATTACTGTCCACTTCATTTCAGACATGGGTTCTTCATAACGCCACAGTTCGCCTGCCTTAAAGTCATAAACTGACATCTTTCCTTGTTCGGAATCTTTCGAGACATATAGAAATTCCTTCTTTTCCGGCGCAAGTCCGAGTTTGCGACCATCGTATGTGACGGTTCCGTCAGGCTGGACAACGCGCCATGCTTTCATCTGGATTTCGCGAAGTTTTGCTTTCCCCTCAGGCGTGGATTCACAAGAGTCTACATATAGACTCATTTTGTCAAAATAAAGCGACTTTTCCGGACTTGCAACAAGTGCCATTTTTTGAGTATATGCCTTGCCGGAATCAGAATCGCGGGTCGTGACATCATATTCTACTGCCACGTTGTTCTGCGCCATTGCAGCCATCGCCGCAAAGCACATGATGATTGATGTGAATATTTGTTTCATAATGTTATTTGTAATCTGTTTCAAGTAAATCAAAACCATCTTTCCCACTTTCGTAATCAATTTTTTCCTGAGAATGACGCGGCCCGTTGCCACCAAAGTGCATATCGCTCATGCCCTGAAAATTATCATATCTATATCGACAAAGTTTCAGAAACTCCCTTCTTGTTGTCTTCTCATAAGAATTTGGTTCATAAACTTTGGCAATAGGCATATTGACTGATTGAATTCCATTGGCTGTGAAATGATGTTGACTTGTACTGTCAACAGCCTCTAATATCAGGCCGGGCAATCCAAGCAATTTCCATGGCCCGGTGTTCATTGGTACTTCTGGAGTGAACCAGGCATTCCAATTACGGCCATGATAATTGGCCGTCGCCATAATGCAGTCATAACCTAATATAGTCTTTGTGGTGTCATCAACAATAGTCCATTCCCTATCCTCAATTGGTTCTGTGTATTTACGGTATTCATGATAAACCATATCCCAGACATTGAACTTGTCTTTATCCCTAACAACATAAAGATCTACAGGCCGACCAACAGGTGAACTGTTTAGAATCGCCTCTCGCTCTTCTCTGGATTTCTGCATAAGCTCACCCATCATTACCAACCCTTGCTGAACATACCATTGTTCCCCCTCGTTAGTGCACCGTGTTGAGTCAAGCCATTGTGTATGGCTATTGTAAAACTTCGAACAATCCTGTCCAGCAAGAAGTATGAAATCCTGTCTTTTCTCGATACCTCTTGGGTCGAAAAAATGGTATTCATATCCGACCATTATTTGTGCTTTCTGAGCCATTACAGCTATCGACACAAAGCACACTATTATTAACGTTAATAGTCTGTTCATTTTCTGAGAGATATTGAGATTAACAGCTCGCGGCCCCGGAGCCGGCGCTGGCTCTCGAAGGAGGTGAGCTGATTGTATGTTGTGTAATTGTATGTTCGCTGATTGAAGATGTTATTTAAGGAGGCGGAGAGTTCCAGTCGCTTGTTGAGTTTGTAGATTAGCTTGGTGTCGAGAAGGAACACGTTTTTGAACTGGTCGGAAGTCAGTTCGTTTCGGTAGTGTTCGCCGCTGATGTGCCATTCCCATTTGCGGTGGGGCATGATGTTGAGTAGCAATTCGTTTTCCATATTGCAGAGCCACGAGGCGTTAATGCCGTTCATGGACATACGGCTCGATGCCCACTCGAAACGATAGTCGAAACTGAGCCAACGGAGTGGCGAACCATTGATTTTCGCTCCGGCTGACCAAGAAGTGCCGACCGAATTTACCGAGCTGTTCTCCGAAACCAGGTGCGATTCATTGCGACTGAATGAACCGTTGATGTTTGCGCTACCTCGCATGAAATCAAGAGTTTTGCCGATGTTTCCGCTTGCCATAAGCATCTGCCCGTCGCTTTTTGCCGACGTGTAGGAATAGACAACATAGTCGCCGTAAAGCTGCTGTGCTAAGGTATAGGGATTGTGGCTCCACGACTGCATGACGAAAGCGTTGGCGAATAGCCCGCGACGTGTGTGCTTGTATGATAGTCTGCCTGATACCCGTTGAGAGGATGAATTATAAAAATCATCAACACCGCGTTGAAATGAGCGATAGTTTGTCATCACATATCCGGGCTGAATCATGTTGAGATCCATCGGCGAACGTCCGGTGCCACCGCTCACGCTCATCTCGAAGCGGTTGTTGGGTTTCCAGTTCATGCTCAGTGACGGCGAGAAATATGCCTCGCTGCGGTTGGCGAGAGCCTTGTCAAAAGTATAGTGAGCAAAACTGACGGGAGCGTTTAGAGTGAAGTTGACACGTTTCACCCAATACTCAAATTTCGGAGTTGCATAGACTGTGAAATAGTTTGTGTTCAGCACATTCGTAGTCTCGCCCGGTATCTCCTCCGGCATATCGGGCAATTCTGTATTAAGGGAGCGAAAATAACCTTTTACACCGCCTTCAAGACTGATTGTGATACCTTTGACGGAGAAAGCGTATGCCGCACTCTCGTGGGTGTAAAAAGCATGGTCTTTTACATGCTGGCGCATTGTACCGTCATTTATTGATACGGAAAGGGTCTGAGGGAGTGATTCCCATTCGTTCTTGCTAATGAAGGTTACGAGATGTTTGCCGTTGAAACGCTTGATGATTTTGAAATCATTGCCTACATAGTAGTCGGGTAGCGATGCAGTCTGGTCGTTAGGAAGTGAACCGGTGACACCGAGTTGCACATCATCCCAGTCAATGTTGGTTTTAAGGGTATTGTTTATGAACGCCGTCTTTTGGTTCAGCTCATAGATGAATTTGCCAGACAGCGAGTGTGTGCGGTCTACGCCGTTGCGGTCTTCGATAACGACACGGTTGCCGTCGTTGAGAAAGTAGGTTGTTACGTTTGCAGCCTCTGCCGTAATACGGTTGAATGAGTAGTCAATCTGTGTCTTGAACTCGCCGCGTCCGAGTTTCCAAAGCGCGTTGGTCGAGACAAGCGCCGAGCGGTTGAACAGTGTGCGTTTACGGCTGAGGTTAGGAACTCCGGGAAGAGACAGACCGACATATCGGCTCAGGTCTGTACCACGGCGAGAAGCGAAAAAGTCTGTTGCCTGTGCCGAGAGATCTTCTCCAATGTTGTTTGTTTTTAATGTAGTTATGTTCTGGAAATTGGGCATTACCGCCATTGCGAACAGCTCGCCGTCCCATATAGCACCGTCGGGCTGCCACGAATAGCCACCTCCGGCATCGCCGTGGAAACTCCACGTTGCCTTTGCCTTGTTTTTCAGTTTGAGGTTGATAGCTGCCTTGTCGGAGAATGATATTCCCGACAGCACCTGCATCGGCTGATGGTTCTCCATTACCTCGACCGCACCCACATCCTCATGGCTGATGCCGTTGGTTGCTATGCCGTATTTGCCGCCGAGCAGGTCGGAGCCTTCGATATAGAATTTGTTGATGTCCTCTCCCTGATACTGTATCTTGCCGGATTGCTCCACATTTATACCCGGCATACGTTTGAGCACATCACCGATTGAGCGGTCTTGTTGCTGTGCAAAACTCCCGACATTATAGGTAATGGTATCTCCCTGTTCACGTATGCGGTCAGCCTTGACCGTAACTTCCTTGAGCAGTGTCGTCCCCGGTTCAAGCAGAACAGTAAGCGGAAACGAAACGCTATCGAGAGGGATGGTTTTCTTAGCGAAGCTCATCATCGACACCTCCAACCGACAACCTGTGACTGACGGCAGCGACATGGCGAAACCGCCATCGCCTTTCGACGTGGCATATTTCTTTATCTTGCCATCCGCGCCCTTTACTATGACAGACGCACCGGTCAATGGCTCATTGCTATCCTTGTCAACCACAGTACCCGACACATTGACCTGCGCCACGGCTATTGCTGTAACAAATAGACAAAGTAGATATGTTATGAATCGAGACAATTTAAACTAACGTTACCTTAGAGGTGTGAATCGACAAACAATTTTATCGGTATTTGGATAAAGCACAGGGTCTTGAAAAGCACTTGTTACGGATAATTCCGAGGGTGTGAGCTTGTCTATTAGCCAAAACTGTTCTGACTTGTCAATATATATGACAGTGAAATTATCAGTAGTGAAAGTCCAACGGAAATAAACCAGATCGCCCTTGATTGTCTCGTCGTTCCAATTTGCCCATTTATATGAGCCGGTACCGTTGACGTTGAACTTATAGATCCGGCCTTCCTCTCTATACTCAGTTGGCTCGAAATCAGGTCGATATTCGTATGTCTGTTTCCACTCTACGCCGGTAAGGAGATTGATTATCTCTTTCTGGTCAGCGTCATAATAACCTGTGCGTTCCTCACACGAGGCAAGAAGCACACAGGATAATATGATTATGAGAAGCTGTATATGTTTCATTCGGATATTCCTATTGTCACAGTGCCGTTTCCAATTAGGGACTTGCCCTGAATGTTAAGATATTCACCATCAGCCTCCGGCAATTCCATAGAATAATTGTATGGCAGTGTATTCATACCTAATCCGACTATAAGGATTGTACCCTTGTTAGCTTTGTCAGATGTCACAAAAGAGATTTGTGATACATAAAACGTGGATGTATTACCGGAACTTACAGTAAGTCGTTTGTCATTTTCCATAGAGAAAAAGCCAGTTCGGCAAATATCATCGCCTGACACCGACAGCCGGGCCACTGTTTTTCCGCCCATCTTATCTGACTGAACTTTTGACAGACGCATTGTCCCTCCGCCATTGTTCCGTACCAATCCCGATGTCCGGGTTGTGTATATCACACTGACATTCTCGGCATTTCTATATGCTTCTATAAGATTGTTCGCCTGCTCCATTTCGCGCTCAAACCGAACCCGGTTTATGGAGCTGACCTCCAGCAGTTGTTCCCGTGAGCGGTTGACAACGTAGTCGGTTGCCGTAACCTTCCTGTCAGGATTGATGGAGAATAGCCCTGTGCTACTGTTCACCTCGACAAACTGCGAAAGGACTTCGACATCCGTCTCATAAGCCCTTATAGGGGTTGGTTCGTTGAAAACTGTGTTGTCATCACTGCACGCCGTTATCAAGAGGGCTGTGCCAATCAAGGAGGTAAGAATCAGTTTATTCATAACCTATAGCCAATTATTCCACTGACTCGGTGGAAAGATTAATTAAAGAAAACGTGAGCCAACTATGCCACGTCTTAGTTTGTAGGTCGTAGGAAACCTTTGATGCAGATGTAACAATAGTGACCCACGCTATATGCGTGAGAACCACTATGCTATCCCTTGCATCGGTTTCTGAATTTCCTACGTTCACAAACTACAAGATAAGCATAACGCTTCTTTTTTTCCAAAATGTCGTGGAAAGGCGATGCCATTCCGACGCGATGCCATTCCGACTGCAAATTTAGCCAAAATATCTGAATCCTAAGCTATAATCGCCGAAAAATTAGTAACTTTGCAGTCTAATACACGCAAAAATGACAAAAGAAGAACTGCTCGGCAGACTCAATGATATAGAATGGGACGACTTTGAGGTCAAGGAAGCGTCCGGCGGTATTCCCAAATCCATGTGGGAGACCGTGGGGGCATTCTCCAACACGACCGGAGGATGGATAATTCTCGGTGTAAAGGAGACAAAGGTCAAGAGCGTGTCAACATACGAGATAACGGGCATTGAAAAGGCCGAGAAGATGGAACAGGACATCATAAGCACCCTGCGTTCCGTCTCTAAGTTCAACGTGCCTATTCTCGCCACCGCACAGCTCCTTGATTTTGACGGAAAGGCCGTTCTCGCCTTTTATATACCAACGTCGGCCAACAAGCCTGTCTATTTCGGCAACAACCTGAATAATACGTTTGTCCGAGTCGGCAGTGGCGACCAACGCGCTACCGACATTGAGATAGACATACTGATGCGTGAAAAGACATTCGGCATGAAATCTGAAATGGAGGTTGACGGTACGGGGTTCGGAGACCTCAACACGCAGTCGCTCCAGACATACCGCCGCCGAATAAAGGACTACAACCCCGATTTCCGTTACAATGATCTCGATGACGAGCAGTTCTGCATCAAGACCGGAATAATCAGCCGTGGGAAGCTGACTTACGGTGGCTTGCTTATGCTTGGCAAAGGAGAGATCGTGCAGGAATATATACCTCATTTTTGGATTGATTACATCGAGATCCCGGGCACGACATATTCTGATGCGGACTGTCGTTACACATACCGTATGCCTGAGCAGGAAAATATCTGGGAATATTTCAAGGTGCTCTTGCAACGGCTGCGCCTGTATGTTGACAATCCATTTATGGCGGGGCCGGACGGTTTTTCGCCGGAAGATAATTCCCAGTTGTATTGTCTCAGGGAGGGGCTTGTTAATCTTCTCGCTCATGCAGACTATTTCAGCCCGATGCACTCTACCATAAGGGTATTCAATGACAGAATCGAATTCCAAAATCCCGGACGCTTCGCCGTGCGTATCTCCGACAAGCCCGGTAAGGTGAAATCGGTGCCGCGCAATCCCAATATCATAGCCTTCTTCCGCTACGCAAGACAAGGCGAAAATGCCGGATATGGTATTGACAAGATAATGCGTTGGACAAAACTCACAGGTCTTGAAGTTGATTTTGAAAGCGATATAACATCATCGACTGTCACCTACCCATTGCCATCACAAAAAGGTGGTCAGAAAGGTGGTCAGATAAACATAGACAATGAAAATATTTCCGCTGACAATCAATGTAATACACATAGTAAAGGTGGTCAGAAAGAGGTGGTCAGAAACAGTGGTCAGAACCAAGGAGAGGAAACGAGAGCCAGGATTGTTGAGGCGATGCGGAAAAAGCCTGAAATTTCGCGTCGGGAGCTTGCCGATATAATAGGTATATCCCCGTCAGCCATTCAAAAGCATATCGAACACCTCAAAGAAGCAGAAATCATTATCCGTCTCGGCAGCGATCGAAAAGGACTCTGGAAAGTGTTGAAATAATTTGGTTATGATAAGCATGATGAAGGAAATAACAACACGGCTTAAAGAGGTCAATGGAATCATCAGCGGTTATGACGGTGGTATGATGCCTTTTGAACAGGCGTTTGCGCTTGCACGGTTCTACTATGACTTTCAGGATACCAACGCGCTTATAGCCGATGCGGAGGTTATGGCCGGTGAGAATCCAGAACAGCTGAAAGAGACAGCACTTTCCCTCAAAGCAGAGACCGCGACACTCCTTAATAATATAGGACGGCTGGACGGTGTTGATTTCCGGGGGATTGCAAACACGCACTCCCGATATTATCATGCCATATTCCAAGAGGATTCGGACGAGCTTAACCCATACTGGAAGCGGTATTGCGAGCTGAACAACCGTCTTGACTATCTACCTATCGACTCAAAGGAGTATGCCGAGGCCGAAAAGGAGTGCGATGCGGCAAAGGCGGAGCATGACAGACGGCAGACCGATGTCAGGAGGATATATGCGGAATATGAGCGTGAGAACCGGCGCGCCGGGGATGTCTTTTCCCTAAAAGCCCCATATCTGTACGCTCTCGCGGCTAAACTTAATGGCATTGCCGGAAGCATACTCAACGACCTTGACCGTATGGAGAAAGGAGAAGGCCAATGAGCGGAAGCCAGCTGCTTGAAACCGCCAAGTGGCGGGATGTGGTTGAATTAGGGCTGTGCATGGCGATCCACGACGTATGCAACGACAGCCAGTTTGAAAACTGCACACCTCTCGACTTTGCCAATTTCCTTAACGTAAGGGAAGTGACAAAATCCATAGCCGTGTTGCCGAAAGAGAAACTACGGGTATGCTACATGGTCTTTGCCGTGGCGCGGAATATCAGTCCGAGGAACGAGGCGGAGACATGGACGCGGTTGTTCCTTCAACGCTGCGGCATCGCCAGGTCTTACTACGACAAGCACCGCTCCGACATCTGCGCCGATTATGCCACAGAGGACAACCAAAACTACCGCAAATCCATAGACGGAGCCATCGAGGGATGGCGTTCAAGGCGGAAAACCCCGTAAAAATCCGGCTTCTCCCCATTTGTAACATATTAAGAAACTTTGCAAACGCACTATGCGACTGAAATTCAGCGTATAGTGCGTTTGCCATTTTTAACCTTTCCCCGCGGCCGCCACATTGAGCCACATGGGAACGGCTGTAATTTTGCATCGGAACACAAAGGCTGACAAGTCTATCAATCAGCACATTCCAAAATCAAAAATATCAACTAAAACATCTCATTGTCGATGCAGACAAAACGAAAATTACTCAACTCGCAGGAAGCCGCCGACTATCTCGGCTTCTCCCTGTCCTACTTCCGCAAGATGATGATGCGGCGCGTAATCCCCATGTATAAGCCGAGCGGCAAACTCTGCTTTTTCGATCCCGACGACCTTGACGCATATCTCAAGAGCGTCCGCATATCGTCGCATGACGAGATTGAAGCCGAAGCAGCCCGCTATCTCGCGAACAAGAAACCTCTTTAACCACCTACAAATCACCTACAAATCCAATCGTTCAAGACTATGCCTACAGACATTACAATCGTACCGGGTACCAAGTCCGGCAAATCAACGGACACCAAATCCAAGGACTCAAGAACCGCAAATCCAAAGAAAACCCAAATTATCATGGAGTTCCTTCACGAATGTACGCCATACGAGGCCGACGCACTCCGCGCCATGCTCTCGATTGCCGCAGGGAAAAGCACGGTGGAGACCATGCCGCAGTATGACCGCTCCGCGCTCAACCGCTATCTCAACTTCGGATGCGACAAGGAAGCCACCGGAACCGACAGTGTACGGGCGCATCGACAGACCCGGGCACTGGAGCTGATGAAATCCGTGTCACAATATGTGGGGAAGGAGGAGATTATTGACATCACCACCGCGCTGCTCACCGTATCTTCCGACAGGCAGGACATACAGACGGTGTTGAACAATCTTCCGAAATTGCAGACATCGGGCACCAGTCATAATATCGGAAACGTGCCGTCTAATGCGTCGATGCCGAAATAGAGAATCATCGTCAGTCCTCTTTTCCCCTCCGTTTTCGTTGTTTCTCTATCCTTAATTATAAAAAGTCGGAACTGATGTTTGAAGGATATTTGAAAACGCAATCTTATATGAATTGAATATCATAGATATACTGACTGACGAGCAGAGGGGACAAGGAGAACCGCCGAGAAATTTTCATACACAAATTTTCTGTTTTGAAATTTCCAATCTTTGGCATTTCGCCAATAAACCATCTATCAGAAAACAAGGAACATGGAACCACAAAATCAATATCCATTTTCATCTGTAAACATCCGGCTGACATCGGAAGCCGTCGAATGGCTGTCGGGGACAACCACCGACAACGACGGCAACGAAGTTCGCAACATTGCCATCTTCAGCAGACTGCTGAAAGACATGAGAACAACGCCCGGATATGACGATACATTCCGCAGGCCGCTCAACCTGAAGCCCGGTCAGGCTCAATTCTCGGAAATCGGTATCGCCGACAAATGGAATTTTGGACGGAAGAAGATGCACAATATCCTTGCAAAAATGGAGGCCGCAGGACTGGTCGGCATATACAACTCCCGTGTCGGCTCGGCAGTCTCGTTCTCCTGCATAATGGGCTGGAAGAACTCCGTCGGAGAGCTGGTATCTAACGGATTCTTTGCAGATTGAGAGCCGAATCAGATGTGCCATGAATATCCAGAAGTCCAGGTTTGAAGACCGCGTTTTTTGAGAAGTGTTGCGAGATATGTTTTGGTGTTACACCCGGCTCCGCCCGGTTGCACCAAAACGCCTCGCCCTCCCTGCGGTCAGGGTCATGGCCGCTCGCAGGCTCGCACCCGATAATCAGTTTTACATATCACCGAATATCCGCTTATATGAATCATACAGATAACAGCCCCGACAAGAACGCCGGAAAGACAAAGCGAAAGAAGCTGCCGCCAGAGGCCGTGCGCTCCTGCACAGTCACCACAAAGATGACAGCCGCCGAGCGTCGGAAGATACACGAAATGGCCGGAGGATGCGGACTGACTCCAAGCGACTACATGAGGCATAGGGCACTCGGCTATGAGCCGCCGTCGGCACTGACGACCGAGGAAAAGGCATTGCTGCGCAACCTTGACGGATGCCGCTTGGACATTCTCAACTTCGCCAATGCACTCGCCGGAATGGGGCATGACGAGAGAATACGGCTTTTCCAAAAGGTGTCGTTCATGCTCGACTGGTACAAGCAGGTAGTGCCTATTACCAATGCCGTCACCGAGTTTATTAACGTCGTTACGAGCAGCGGCAGAATCAGGATAAGGACAACCAGAAAGAATAAAGACAACTGAAAACATGATAGCGAAAGCCAAATCAATATCGCACGGCATAAACGCGCTGAACTACATAACAGGCGTGTCGGCGAACAAGAAGCACCCGGAGAATATATTTCACATCTGCGACAGCCTTCTCCCTCCCGGCATAGACCCTTTGGGGATATGGAACTCGGTAAAGCTGGACTCCTTGTGCCGTCCACGAATGAAGAACAACCTCATAAGGATAGAGATAAGCCCGGCGGTGGAACATACACGTGATTTCACGCCGGAGGACTGGAAACAGCTCTGGCAGGATTTCGTCACGGAGTTTGACCGTCAGGAGATGAAAGACAGGAAAGGCCGCTTGCTCTCTCCAAGAACCAATCTCGCAGGAAGCAAGTCAACCGTGTGGCTGCACCTTGAATCCGACAGCGGGACTCCGCACCTCCACGCGATAGTGAGCCGTCTTGACGAAGACGGAAACATCAACAACGACAGCAACATCCATTTGCGGGCACAACGGGCGGCGGAACGTGTCGCGAGAAAACGGGGCTGGCAGACAGCGGCCAATATCCACGACATAAACCGTCAGTCTGTCAGCCGCGACTGTCTCGATGTCCTGTACAGAATGAGTGAATGGTCGATTGACGATTATTTCGCCCGGCTTGAGGCGAAAGGATATAGTTTCAAGGTAAGGACTGATGAGAAAGGCGTAATCCGAGGATATATACTGAAAAAAGGAAATGCGAAGTTCAAGGCATCCGAGTTAGGCAAGGGTCGCAACCTCATGGCATCCAAACTTGAAGCAACATGGAATAAACTGCACCCGACGCATGGACAGCAGACAAAAGCCGACAGCGAGGAATACTATAATCGACCCGACTATACCGCTTACAGACCTGATACCCGGCGAGTCAATTTCGAGCATGAAGGCAATTCCTACACCCGTTTTATCCCCGAACAGGTCATGCAGATGTTTGATAACGAGTTCGACAGCAACGAGGTGGACAACTGGGTCGACCTTATCAACGAAGCGTGCTACCATTTCGCCGTGGCTATGGGCTATATGGCGTTTCTCAACGCACCGGCCCACGTTTCAGGTGGCGGTGGGTCATCGGGCAACGACCTTCCGAGGAAGCGCGACGACCTGGAGGAAGAGATCGCCCGTGCCCGTCGTTGTGCCGAGGCAGCCCGCTCCAAGATAGGAATTGTAAGAAAACGAGGATTCAGAAGATAAGCACGAATTATGGCACTCAAAAAATTCGACATATCGGAGGTCAACAAAGCCGGGGCTGACGAAAGGAACGATGAACTGCGACAGAACGAAATCGCCGCGCAAAACAATCTTGCCGGACAGATCCGAATCTTCGTAAAGGAGGCTCCAAACATTATAGAAGCATTGGATAATGCACTGTTGAAACTGGACGCTCAAAAATTCTCATCTTCGGTAAACGACGGCATGAAGAAGACCGTCAGCGAAATGACGAGATCTTTCATCGCCGGGGTCAAGCCCACGGTTGACCGGATTGACAACAGGCAACGAGTTTCCCTTCCAAGTATTGTGTTCTATGTGGCATTTGACACGCTGATATGGCTGCTCATATTCTTTGCATTGGTAGTCTATGCCTCCTGTCAGCCCAATGTATCGGAAACACTGCCAGGCATAATCGGGACGACTTTCTTCTTCTGGCTTGTCTCCACTGCAGCCATCGTTTACCTCTCACGCAAATTCAAATGGTAATGATTGTACAAGTAACAAAAACAATGATCAGCCTAAATATGCTCTGTTCCGATACATTCCCAACAATGCCGATAAAACACCTCCGTCGGGGCTGTTTTGTTACCCACTCAAAAATAACAATTTGTTACCCGTTGATAATCAATGCTAAGCATGGATATATCGAAAATTTCCACCAGTATTTTTTCAATCTCCCTCCCGACAACGACTATATCAAGTGGACTG
>OFFU01000456.1_pt1 | contig 42725 bp, 33 predicted proteins | sample 1521451 | NCBI WGS metagenome assembly OFFU01 (sample SAMEA3504106, study PRJEB24116) | mouse gut metagenome | biome: mouse gut; feature: mouse-associated habitat; material: faeces | place: Denmark | collected 2011 | reverse complement strand
TAAACCAATCATTATCACATTTCTTGCAATGGAAAAAGTAATTTTGCTATGTACTGTTAAAACGCATCTCCGCAAGAATGGTTCACGGCATATGAAAATTTTTCCGAAATTTTTCAGCCCCATCCGGGCTTAAGCATTTTTAACACCGATGTGCAATCTCTTTGCCGCCCTGCGGCATTATCTTTGCACTGTAATCAGATATCATAAGAAGCATAATCATAATAACACGAAATATAATGGCAAAGAAAGAGACCACCGTAAAAGGGGCAAAGGACAAGGAGAAAGAGACCGATCCTGTAAAGGCAAAGCTCAACGCCCTTGCCCAAGCGATGGGAAACATCGAAAAGAACTTTGGCCGCGGTGCCATAATGAAACTCGGTGACGAGCAGATCGAGGATGTGGAAGTGATACCCTCAGGCTCGATAGGACTCAACTACGCCCTCGGCGTAGGAGGCTACCCCCGCGGCAGAATCATCGAGATATACGGCCCGGAGTCATCGGGAAAGACCACCCTCGCCATCCACGCCATAGCCGAGGCTCAGAAAGCCGGAGGCATAGCGGCGATAATCGATGCGGAACACGCTTTCGACCGTTTCTACGCCGAGAAACTCGGTGTCGACGTCAACAACCTGCTCATGGCCCAGCCCGACAACGGCGAACAGGCACTTGAGATCGCCGAACAGCTCATACGCTCTTCAGCCATCGACATCCTTGTAGTCGACTCGGTGGCCGCCCTCACCCCCAAGAGCGAAATCGACGGCGATATGGGCGACAAGAACGTGGGAGTGCAGGCTCGCCTCATGTCGCAGGCGATGCGCAAACTCACTGCCACCATATCGCGCACCAACACCTGCTGCATCTTCATCAACCAGCTCCGCGAGAAGATAGGCGTGATGTTCGGACCCTCGGAAACCACCACAGGTGGCAACGCGCTGAAATTCTATGCATCCGTGCGCATCGACATCCGCCCCTCCACATCCATCAAGGACGGCGACGACATCCTCGGAAAGCTCACCAAGGTAAAGGTGGTGAAGAACAAGGTGGCTCCCCCCTTCAAGCGTGCCGAGTTTGACATCATGTTCGGAGAGGGAATATCCCGCAGCGGCGAGATAATCGACCTCGGTGTGGAGTACGGCATCATACAGAAGAGCGGTTCATGGTTCAGCTACAACGGCTCCAAGATAGCCCAGGGCAGGGACCAGGCAAAACGCATGATAATGGACAACCCCGAACTCGCCTCCGAGCTTGAGGAGAAGATCAACGAGGCTCTGCGCAACGCCGCCACCAGCAAGCCCGCCAAGAAATCATCATCCGAAAAGGACCAGAAGAAGTCATCGGCAAAAGGATCCAAGGCTGAGGAGGCTGAGGAGATAGCCGACATCGCCGATATAGCCGACGGCACTCTCCCCGGCACTGACGATCTTGATCTGCCCGATGATTTCTCCATAGAGGAGGACATCTGACACACATCTGACAGCACCCCGCCCAGGCGACACCGACCGGCCCCGACAACAGGGCCTGCCAGTGTCGCATTTTTATGCCTAAACGCCTCCCGGCACCATCAAACATGCGGGATGATACATTATTGTATCTTTTTGCGACAAAATCGCACAACCGAACACAAAAAAGCCCACATCACGTTACATGCAAAAAGCATGACAACCACGGCTTTTGACTAACTTTACATTCCGAAACGGCATGGGTAAAACACCATTCCCATCTCCACTCCGACAAAATAAATCCACACCATAATTATCACATGAAAAAGACCGTTCTATCACTCCTATGCACAGGAGCCGCACTGATGCTCCAGTCGTTCGGCAACCCCTACCTGCCGCTGTGGGAACATCTCCCCGACGGAGAGCCCAGAGTGTTCGAGGACCCCGACCGCCCGGGAAAATACAGGGCATACATCATCGGATCGCACGACACAAGCGTGGACCGCTACTGCGGCTCCGACATACGCATGTGGTCAGCACCGGTAGAGGATCTCACCGACTGGCGCGATGAAGGTGCGATATTCACCTATTCCCATAACGGAAAATGGGACATAATGTACGCCCCCGATCTCGTGGAAGTACCGCAGAAAGACGGCTCGAAGATATATTATCTATACCCACACAGCCGCGGACCGAGACGCGAGGCGATGGTGTGCAAAGGCACCCGCCCCGACGGCCCCTTCACCCCGGTGAATCTTTCGGAGGACGGCTCTCACACCGTTGCGGGCAGTGTGCTCGGTTTCGATCCGTCGATCTATGTTGACATAATCACCGACCCCTCCGATCCGGACTACGGTACAGGTTTCCGCGCTTACGGATTCTGGGGATTCCAGCGTTCGCTCGCCGCCGAACTTGACCCCGCCACAATGTACTCCGTAAGACCGGGCACAGAGACGATGCCCTACTTCATCCCTGCGTGCACCCCTGACGGCAAGGTGCGCGACCCCGAGGGCACACAATATCCGGCACTCTACAAGGAGCAGGACCCGAAGGACTTCGGATTCTTCGAAGCATCCTCCATACGCAAGGTCGGCAACAAATATGTGATGATATTCTCGGGATACTCAGGACGCGAATACGGACTGGGCAATACCAATTCCACCCTGCGTTACGCATTCGGTGACACCCCTCTCGGCCCATGGCGCAGCGGAGGAGTGCTCGTTGACTCCCGCGGCATCGTCCCGAATGCCGACGGCACACATCTCGCCTGCACCAATGCGGCACACAACACACACGGAAGCCTACAGGACATCAACGGACAATGGTATGTGTTCTATCACCGTCCCCCACGCGGATTCGGTTTCGCCCGCCAGGCTATGGTGGCACCTGTCACCATCCAATGGGACGAGACTCCTGTGGCACAGGGAGGCAAAGTGGTGATACGCGGCTATGACCCCTACGCTCCCGACGGCATATGGACAGCCCGCACATCCGACGGCAACGAGTACACCGGAGCCGAAGTGACCTCGGAAGGGTTTCAGATCTATGGTCTCGACCCATTCAGATATTATTCCGCAGGCTATGCATGCTACCTCTCCGACATAGGAGCGCAGCAGGATTCATGGGACATCTGGGACAACGACATGCCTGTAAGGATGAAAGGCAACGATATCGTCGGCTTCAAGTACTTCGGCTTCGGAGGTCTGGACAAAGGCACCAAGGGTGTGCCGGCATTCCAGGGCACAAAGAAGGGGGACAAGACACATATCAACATCTTCCTCACACCTATCACCGACCAATCGTTCAAGGTGGCAGTGATGCTTGACGGTCCTTACGACAACTCCACATGGAAAGGGAAGAAGATCGGAGAGATCACCGTTCCGGAAAGCGGCAAGCGGGCAAAGGGCGAAGAGGTGATACGCCTCACAGCCGACGTATCCGTAGCTGTGGACGGACTCAAAGGCAAACACGCCATATATCTTGTGGCCGAAGGGGAGAACGGCAAGCCTCTGTGCATGCTCAAAGGCTTAGGATTCAGCAAGAGAGGGAAACACCTCGAATGTCCGAAAGTGCCTGAGGTAACGATCAGCGTGAACGGCAACAGGGTAGAACTTCCCGCCACTCCCACGAGAATGACAGCCGAAAACGGATACACAGGATATGACAGATACGATGTCGACTACAAGCTTGAAGGGAACAGAAACCCCACCCCCAAAGTGACCGCATCGTCCGACGACAGGAAAGTGAAAATCAATATCAGCCAGCCTGTCGACGGCAAAGCCACGGTGACTTTCGACAACCGAGGTGTGAAAAAAATCTACACTATAAATATAATCTAATACACAACAGGGTAAAACACATTAACTACCCTCCCGGAAAACAGGAGTCACAACCCTCCGGGCTATCTGAGACAAGCCCGTCCGCCAGCCGTAACAAGCGCGATGCGGACGGGCTTTCATCACTCATCCAGAAATCGTCCGACCTACAATAAGCCGATGACTGCAAGCCAAAAGCATATTCTGAAACGCTAATTTTAAGCCCAAGTATTTTGTCGGGCTATGGAAATTTTCTTAACTTTGTGCTTATACAATAAGACCATATCTGACATGACTATCAAACAGTCTATGCATGACATACTGGAGCATGAAGCCAAGGCTCTTCTCTCCATACCCTACAGTGAGGACTATGACCGCGCCATAGAGCTCATAATCGAACATGTGCACCGTCGCGGAGGCAAGCTCGTGGCATCCGGCATGGGCAAGGCAGGGCAGGTGGCCCTCAACATCGCCACCACATTCTCCTCCACCGGAACACCCGGAGTGTTCCTGCATCCCGGCGAGGCACAGCACGGCGACATAGGGGTGCTTCAGCCCAACGACGTGATGCTCCTGATCTCCAACTCGGGCACCACCCGCGAAATGCTTGACCTCGTCGCTCTGACCAAGGATCTCCATCCCGAGATCCCGGTGATTGCAATGACAGGCAATCCCGAGAGTGAACTATCACGCCTGTCGGACGTTACTCTACTTACAGGAGGAGCCCCGGAGGTGTGTCCGCTCGGGCTCACCCCCACCACATCCACCACTGTGATGACAGCTATCGGCGATGTGCTCATAGTCAATGTGATGAATCTCATAGGCCTCTCTTCAAAAGAGTACTCCAAACGTCATCACGGAGGCTTCCTCGGACACAAGTCACGCAAAGAATCAGGATACTGAGCAACCCATATGCACCCCCTTAAGGCGGGTGAAAGCGAATATTACGGACAATGAACAAAGCTATTTTTATAGGAGAGCTGTCGCTCAATGTCACACTCCCGCAACAATGTGACGGAGCAGCCGCCACAAGGGTCGGCGACCGTCTCGTGGCAGCCGCCATGATCGACGGAGAGATGGGCGTGGAGACATGCTTCGTAGGGGAAACCGCCGCCGACGCGGTGGGCGACCATATAATATCCGCCCTTGAGAAATCACACATCGACACCACATCCGTTGACCGCTTCACCGAAGGCGCAAGCCCGGTGCGCATCACCTCAGCAGCAGCCGGCGACAACCGCGCCGTGCTTCATTCGGCATACCCTTCCGAACCGGTCAACCCTGTGTGGCCGCGAGTCAACGAGGGGGATGTGACTGTGTACGGATCATACATGGTCCTTGACAAGCGCAATCACTCCCGCATCATCGAGCTTCTCGACCACGCACGCGCACGCAAGGCAGAGACAGTGTATCTCCCCTATTTCGATCCGCGCCAGGTGTCGCGCACCACACGCATCATGCCTGAGGTGTGGGACAATCTGGAAGCAGCAAGCCTCGTGATCGCAACCGTAAAGGACCTTGACGCCCTTTTCCCCGGAGAAGACCCCGCCACGGCATTCAGCGGGCACATCCTGTTCTACTGCCGCAGGTGCCTGATACTGGACTATTCGTCTCTCACCATGAGATTCTTCGACGGCGACAGGTCCTGGACATTCGATTGCCATCCCACTGCCAACGATGAATTCACATGGACCGCCGGTGCCATAGCAGGAGCTGTGCGCGCTCTCACAGAAAAAATCAGCGATCCTGACGACATCATGGCAAAGGCCAACGAAACCGCCCGCTCACGACTCTCTGACCAATAAAACCCAAGCCACATATGAAGCCTCTTTCGCTCGAACCAGTATTCCTACCCGCCACAGCCGACACAGCCAATATCCGTGCTCGGCTGAAGAAGGTACGCGCCCCCGAGGACAGCATATCCTCCTTGCTCGGCACAGATTTCGACACGGCATATGACACGCTGCGCACGACTGCAGCAGCAGGGACCGCCGCTGACGAGGCTGCCCAGGTGACATCCACTCTTGCCGAAATGGACTCCGTGCTGTCAGCAGCCGGTTCCGAGGGGGAGAATGACTCGCAACGCATCATACTCCATGCCGCAATACTACAGATACTGACGGCTCTTCATATCGAACAGAATTCGCTTGACGATGCGGCAGTGACTGCCGCACGTGCCCTGTCGCTGCTTGCACGCGACCCCAAGCGCAAGGACACCCCTTTCCTCCAGGTGCTCGGATGCCTGCTCTACGACATCTCCCATCTCCACGGCGAGAGGGGGGAGTTCAAACAGGCGGAACGTGAGGTGGAGAAATCCATCAAGGTGTTTGAGCGGCTCGCCAAGACCAATCCCGACCGATACGCGTCGCCTCACGTAATGGCACTCAACGGAGCCACCTCGGTATACCGCAACCGCGTGAAGCAGGCCGAACTGCTCGCCCACTATCAGGCTGCCACCTCATCCTATCTCCAGATGCTCAACTCAGGGGTGGAGGATGCCGCTGCCCGCTTAGTGGAATCACTCACCGCCGAGGGGGACACTCTCGCCCGCATGGGCCGCCACCGCGAGGCTATACAATACTATTCCCGCGCCCTTAAATATCTCACACGCCTGGAGCCGGCATTCACGCTCCATCAGCTAAGGCTCTCCATAGCTCTTGGGAAGTCAATGCTCTCAGTGAGCGCGATGCGCGAGAAAGGTGTGCACCTGCTCAACACCATGCTCCATAAGGCGACAAAGATAAACGCCCTTGACGAGCACCGCCTGATAGTGGATGCACTGTATCACGCCAAGAGCCGGTCGCTCGACATTCTCAGCCTCTGGCACAAGGTGTTCCCTAAATAAAACTACTGGAAACAACATTATCACATAAAGCAATGTCAACCCACCTACCCACATCCTCTCTCCCCAAAATCGAGGATGCCAGAATAGCCGTAGTGTCAGCCGAATGGAACGGACACATCACCGGACCGCTCACCGAGGGTGCTGTCAGCACTCTAAAGGAGAACGGACTGACCGACGATGAGATAGGAGTGTTCACTGTGCCGGGAGCCGTAGAGCTTACATTTGCCGCCTCCAAGCTCATAGAATCGAGCGAATACGATGCCGTGATCGTGATAGGATGCGTGATCAAGGGTGACACACCCCATTTCGACTATGTGTGCTCAAGCGTCACCCAAGGCATAACCCACCTGAATGCCGAATGTGACATCCCTGTGATATTCGGAGTGCTCACCGTGCTTGACGAGCAGCAGGCTCTCGACCGCGCGGGAGGCAGGCTCGGCAACAAAGGCTCCGAAGCTGCCGAGACAGCTATAAAGATGGTAGCCTTCAACCGTTCGGTGTAGGGTGAGCGAACACCACCTGCACCATACACCTGCAAACCTAATTTACAACATACCATAATATTACAGCTATGGAGCGTCTGATGCACTATGTGTGGCAATATCGGCTGCTGACCCCTGCCGATATGGTCACTGTGGACGGACGCAGAATATCCATAATCGATCCGGGACGGCACAACACAGATGCCGGTCCCGATTTCTTTAACGCTAAAATTAAGATAGGGGAACGCACTTGGGCGGGGGATGTAGAGATGCATGTACGTGCAAGCGACTGGCACCGCCATCACCATGACTCCGATCCGGCATACGACTCGGTGGTGCTCCATGTGGTGGACTGTGATGACGCACCCATATCCCGACGCAACGGAGAGATAATACCGCAGATGGTGATGAGATGCTCTCCCGAGTTCCACCGACGTTATGACATGCTTGTGGGACGTTCGGACATAGACCTGCCATGCGCCCCGGAGATCCCCGCAATCCACCCTCTGCATCTGCGCGACTGGATCACAGCCCTATCATACGAAAGGGCATATGCCAAGGCTGACCGGCTCATAGCCCATCTCGAACGCTATACCGGCGACTGGGAACAGACCCTCTACGTCACTCTCGCCCGGGCTTTGGGCTTCAGCATCAACTCCGAGCCGATGGAGCGCATGGCTCTGTCCCTGCCTCTGCATTTCCTGCGCAAACACAGCGACTCTCTTACTGCCATAGAGGCTCTGATGTTCGGTCAGGCAGGTCTTCTGCCTTGTTCGCCCGATCCTGACGGCACTGCCCGCCCACAACCTACCGGAGATCCGTATATCGACAGCCTCGTGAGAGAATATGTATTCCTTGCCCACAAATTTTCTCTGCGCCCTGTCACTTCTCCCGGATGGAAGATGGGGCGGATGCGTCCTCAGAATCTCCCCTACCGCCGCATAGCTCTCCTTGCAGCAATGGTAGCCGGAGATTTCCGCATCGTGAGAAGGCTCCTGAGCGCGAAGTGTCCTGATGAGGCTATCGAGCTGATGCGCATGCCTCTGACCGGATATTGGTCCAACCGGTTCTCGTTCGGTGCGGCATCCGAACGCTCCTTCGAGACTATGAGCCGTGCCTCCGCCACTGTCCTGGTAATAAATGTGGCTATACCTCTGATGATTGCCTATGGTATGCGCCATGGCGACGATGCCCTCACCGGGAGGGCTTTCGAATGGCTTACGACGCTCCCTCCAGAGAGCAATTCTATAGTCAGCACTTTCTCTGCTGCGGGGATATCTGCCCGCGATGCGTTCACTTCTCAGGCTCTGATTCAGCTGCGGCGGGAGTATTGCGAGAAGCATGCCTGCCTGTTGTGCCGTATAGGGCACAGGCTCCTGGCTGCCCGCGCCAAAAGATAGACCAGAGAACCATATTAAGACAGGAGAACTGGAGAACTTTTTATAGGACCAGAGATCCATATAGACAGAAGAACAGGAGATCTGTTAGCGAGAATCAAGGATTATAGGCTTTACAGCTATAGTCCTATGGCTCTCCGGGCTAACAGATCTCCTGTTCTTCTGTCTTTTATATTACTCAGCCTGGGCTTTTGCGCGCTCAAGATATTTCTTGACATCGATGCCCATCTGAGGACCGTAGTTGGGATATTCCTTTACGATTTCCTCATATACGGCTGCCTCTGCCTTGTAGTCCTTCATCTCGCGGAGCACGGTTGCCTCCTTGAGCATGAATGCGGGTGTGTAGGCGGGATTGCCGTCAGACAGGCTGATCGCTTTCTTGAAGCAGTCAAGTGCCTCGGCATACTTCTTAAGGTTGACATAGCAGTCACCCTCAAGGCTCTTTGCCCCTGCGCTGATGATTGATTCGGATGAAGAATAACCGTTGAGGTATTTTATAGCCTCCTCGTACTTCTTGTCCTTATAGAGAAGGATAGCGGCGTTGAGCCCTGCGAGCTCGCCTGCCTTGTAGCCATGGTTGTCAGCTACCTGCTGATACTTTGCCAGCGCGATACTGTCGTTGCCCATAAGCAGCTCTATATCCGCCTGTCCGAGTGCGTCATTGGCACTCTGGATGCCCGGCTGACGGACAGCATAGACGTAAACGAGCACCGCAATAACCACTGCTGCCACTGCAACGCAGGCATACATGATGGTCTTAGGGTTCTTCTGCACTCTCTCGCCAAGTCCGGTGAGGGTGTCGTTCACCTCGTCAATTGAGGTGCGTGTTTCTTCTTCGTGATTTGTATTTGCCATTGTGTATTGTATTTTTTCAGATTGAAGGGGACTATGGGAACGCCTGACTATTAAAAAATCTGCCGTTCCAAGGTGCAAAATTAGCATTTATTCCGCTAAGTATGAAATTTTTCGGATGCAATTTTACCCTTTGTTTTCAAAAGTTGATAAGCGGATATGATATATCAGCACCAAAACCCATTCTAAAATACATGATCGATCATCACATCATGTTAAAACACTTTAACACTATTGCCCGGATTATCTTTTTCCACCGGATGAGGAATACCTGAATTCGCTCCTGAAATATCCTGTCGGCGAAATGAGTCGGCGTGCCTCTAAGCTGCTTGCCGGGGATGTATAAGTCACAGGTTGCCCTGAGCCGAATCCTATAACGTGTGGATTTATGGAAATAAATTATTAATTTTGCGGCACCTTGAAACAACAATAGGATTTAACTAAACAAAAAAGAGAATTCATTATGTCGACTTATACAGCACTTGACTCACGCAAGGTCACCACACGCCGTCTTACTGAGATGAAAGCCAAGGGTGAGAAGATAGCCATGCTCACCGCCTATGACTATTCGATGGCAAAACTCATCGACGAGGCAGGCATGGACGTCATCCTCGTAGGCGACTCGGCATCCAATGTCATGGCGGGCAACACCACCACTCTGCCCATGACCCTCGATCAGATGATATATCATGCCAAGAGTGTGATGAAAGGCACCAACCGTGCGCTCGTAGTGTGCGACATGCCTTTCGGCACCTATCAGGGCAACCCCCTTGAGGCTCTGTCGTCAGCAATCCGCATCATGAAGGAGAGCCACGCCGAAGCCGTGAAGATGGAGGGTGGCGAAGAGATAATCGAGAGCATACAGAGGATTCTCTCGGCAGGCATCCCAGTGATGGGGCATCTCGGACTCACCCCACAGTCGATCAACAAGTTCGGCACATACAACGTGCGTGCCCGCGAAGAGGCTGAGGCTGCGAAGCTGCTCAAAGATGCTCATCTGCTTGAGGATGCGGGATGCTTCGCTATCGTGCTGGAGAAGATACCCGCCGATCTTGCCACTCGCGTGGCATCGGAGCTGGCCATACCGGTGATAGGTATCGGCGCAGGTGGAGGATGTGACGGACAGGTGCTTGTGATGCATGACATGCTCGGCATCAACGAGGGGTTCTCACCAAGGTTCCTCCGCCGTTACGCCGATCTGGGCAATACAATCAAGGATGCTGTAGGATCATACATCACCGACGTGAAATCGTCCGACTTCCCCAACGAGCAGGAGCAATATTAAGAGCTTGTCTGCTTTCAAAAGAAGGCAAAGCTAAACATACTCTAAAACAGAAGACAATAACAAAGGAGAAGGCAACAGCTCATATGGGCATTGTCTTCTCCTTGGTTATTTTATTCGGGAATCTCAATCCTCACCCAACAGGTCAGGACGGAGGAGGCGGGTGCGTGCGAGTGCCTGCTCATGCTTCCAGTCGTCGATCTTCGCCTTATGTCCGGAAAGCAGAATGTCGGGCACACGCCACCCCTTGTATTCGGCAGGACGCGTGTAGACCGGTGGGGCGAGAAGGTTATCCTGGAAAGAATCGCTCAGCGCGCTCTGCTCGTCACCGATGGCACCCGGTATAAGGCGCACAACCGCATCGGCTATGACCACAGCCGGGATCTCACCCCCGGTGAGCACATAGTCGCCGATGGATATCTCCTTGGTGATGAGATGTTCGCGTATGCGATAGTCGACCCCCTTGTAGTGTCCGCACAGGATTATAATGTTCTCGCACAGCGAGAGGGTGTTAGCCATGGGCTGATCAAACTGTTCGCCGTCGGGGGATGTGAATATGACTTCATCATAGTCACGCTGCTCCCTGAGCCATGCTATGGCACGGTCGACAGGCTCAACCTGCATCACCATACCAGCCTCTCCGCCAAATGGATAGTCGTCGACCTTGCGATGCTTGTTGGTGGTGTACTCGCGAAGGTTATGTACGGCAATCTCCACAAGCCCCTTGTCCTGCGCCCTCTTCAGGATGGAACAGTTAAGGGGTGATTCGAGCATCTCGGGGAGCACTGTGAGAATATCTATACGCATAGTCGTTTCAGTAATATACTGCAAAAGTACAAAAATTTTTTAAGCCGTCATCGCCCTCCGCCCAATGCATGGTACAGCGATATGACCGAACGTATCACATCGAAACGGTCGGACGCCTCGGACAGTTCGGCTTCAAGAAGACGCTGCTGCGCCGTGAGCACCTCAAGATAGTTGGTGGTGGTGTTGCGCATAAGCAGGCGTGTGTTATGCACCGCTCCCTTAAGTGCCACTATCTGCTTGCGGTCAAGGGCAAGACGTCCATTGGCGGTCTGCCATGCTATGAGAGCATTGTTGACCTCCATGCCGGCATCCAGGAGTTTCTGCTGGAAGTCAAGCAGATTCTCCTCATACCGAGCCCTGGCTATATCAAGGTTAGCCTTGTTGGTGCCTCGGTTGAATATAGGAACCACCACTGAGCCGAGGGCGTTGGCGATCCATGACGATGGATTGCCAACTGATCCTGATGACGTGGTCCATCCGGCATTGCCGGAAAGAGTGATTGACGGATAGAACGCCGCACGCGCGACATTGATATCGTAGAACGACTTTTGCAACCTATACTCAGCCTCACGCACATCGGGACGGTTGGAAAGCAGGTCGATCGGAATCCCCGCCGACAGAGACTCGGGGAATGACTGCTCCCTGAGCGAACCGCGCGCCATATCGGCATCCGGATCAAGGAGGAGAGAACGGATGGCATTCTCCTGCTCGGCAATCTGATTGCGAAGAGTGAGAGTGGAGCTTTCGACACGCATTCGGTTGGCACGAGCCTGAAGCACGGCTGCCTCATTGGTGCGCCCCGCACGTTTGAGAGCCTGGAGCACACGTATGTTCTCGTCCCATGTAGTGAGGGTACGTTCGCTTATCGACAGCTGCTCATCAAGCATGAGCAGAGTGTAATATCCATCGGCAATAGTGGCAACGAGCTGCGACTGCACAGCCTGACGGTAAGCCTGAGAAGCAAACCATGAAGCCTCGGCACCCATCTTAAGATTGCGCTGCTTCCCGAAAGCATCGATCTCCCATGATGCAGAGGGCCCGATGGAGAATCTGTCAGACGAGCCGGAACCCACACTGCCGTCAGCTCCCATACTCACCGAAGGCAGGAACGCAAGCCGGGATGCCGACAGAGTGGCGCGCGCCTCCTCCACTTTAAGAGCCGCTATACGCAGATCGGTATTGGAGTTCAAGCCGCTGTCAATCCAGGCAGAAAGATACTCGTCGGTGAACAATTCGCGCCAGCTCATGGCGGCAAGCGGGGAGCATACCGAGTCAGGGAGACACATATGCTCCGCATCATATCCTATAGCCGGACGCTCATATCCGGAATAAAGCCCGCATCCGCTCAGCAGCGGCAGGAGCAGAGTCAGGGCGGAAAATATATGCAGTCGGTTCATTTCTTGATTCTTTTAGGCATTACACGTTCTTCGATGGTCTGGAACACGATGAACAGCACCGGCACAATAAACAGGAGCGCGACAGTGCCTATGAGCATACCGCCCACAGTACCCACACCGATAGATATATTGCCGTTGGCACCCACACCGGATGCGAACACGAGGGGTATCATACCGAATATCATCGAGAGCGAAGTCATGAGTATGGGGCGCAGACGAGCCCGTGCCGCGGAAGTGACGGCATCGACTATCGACATCCCCGCCCGACGGCGTTCGGAGGCATACTCTGTCATAAGAATAGCGGTCTTGGCGAGCAATCCTATCAGCATCAGGAGTCCGATCTGAAGGTATATGTTGTTCTCCAGCCCGAACATCCTCGCAAAAAGGAAGCTCCCCATCAATCCGAAAGGCACTGACAGAAGCACAGCCCAGGGGATGAAAATGCTCTCGTAAAGGGCACAGAGTATGAGGTATATAAATACCACACACACCACAAAGATGAACACCGTGGAACCTGCCGACGATGCCTCCTCACGGCTCATGCCTCCGAACTCGTAGCCATATCCCGCAGGAAGCAGTTCGGCACACACCTCACGCACAGCCTCGATAGCCTCGCCGGAGCTATAGCCGCTCGCAGGGGTGCCGTTGACCTGAATGGAGGAGAACAGATTGAAACGCGATAGCGACTGCGCGCCATATACACGCGTCAGCTTAAGATACTGATTTATCGGTGTCATCTCGCCTGAGGAGTTGCGCACAAATATATTGGAGAGCGACTTGGTGTCGAGACGGAACTCAGGCGCAGCCTGCACCATCACCCTGTAGAGCTTGGAGAACCGGTTGATGTTGGATGCATAGGAGCCTCCGATGTATCCTGACAAAGCCTCAAGGACATCGCCCGGCTGAACACCGTTGCGCAGGGCGGCTGAGGCATCCACCTCAACAAGATACTGAGGGTACTTTGTGTCAAAGGATGTTGTGGCGCGCGCTATCTCAGGGCGGTTGTTAAGAGCCCCGATCACCTGTCGGGTGATATGGTGAAGGTCCTCGATGGTGCCGCCTTTCTGGTCCTGCACATGTATCTCGAAACCGTTGCTCGCACCGTAGCCGGGAATCATGCCCCGGGTGAACACTATGATACGCGCCCCGGTGATGTCGGATGTGCGGCGGTATATCTCATCGATCACCGAATCTATGTCGTCGCCATCGGCTGTGCGCTCGTCCCAGTTCTTGAGCCTCACATTAAACATGCCGCTCGATGATCCGGTGCCGCTCATCATGCCCATGCCGGCTGTACGTGAATAGACCATCAGCTGAGGTATGTCCTCAATGCGGCGGTCGATCTCCTTCATGATCCTCATGGTCTCGTCAAGATTAGTGCCGGGAGGGGTCATGACATCAATATTGATGGAGCCCATGTCCTCCTGAGGCACAAGACCGGTCTTGGTGGTCATCATCATGTAATAGAGACTGCCGCCGGCGAGCAGTATGAGCAGCGCGGTGAGCCAACGGCGCGAAATCATGAATCTCACACCGGAAGAGTACTTGCCGACAAGCCGTCCGAATCCGGCATCGAAAGCCACATGGAAGCGCGAAGAGAAGCTCTTGCCGTCAGAGTCGTGAGGGGTCATGAACAATGCACACAGAGCGGGGCTCAACGTCATTGCCGAAAGCAACGAGATACCTACAGCGACAGCCATAGTCAAGCCGAACTGAGTGTAGAACGTACCGGTGGTGCCGCCCATAAAGCTCACAGGGATGAACACCGCCATAAACACCACAGTGGTGGTGAGCAGAGCCGCGGTGATACCACTCATGCCTTCGACCGTGGCATCGTATGCCGACTTGACCCCTTCGTCGAACTTAGCCTGCACCGCCTCCACCACCACTATGGCATCGTCGACCACCGTGCCTATCACAAGCACAAGGGCAAAGAGCGTGATGAGATTGAGGCTGAACCCAGCCACATTCAGGAATATGAACGTACCGATGAGCGACACCACTATCGACAATGTGGGGATAATGGTGGCCCTGAAGCTCTGAAGGAATATGTACACCACAAGCACCACGAGAAATATCGCCTCGACAAGAGTCTTGATCACATTGTCGATCGAAGCGTCAAGAAAATCCTTGGTGCTCATGAGATCGACCATCACCATCCCTTTGGGGAGGGACTGGCGGATATTGTCCACCTCCTTGTCGATAGCATCGATTATCTCATTGGCGTTGGAGCCGGCTGTCTGGGATATCATACATGTAGTGCCGGGCTTGCCGTTGACTGCTCCGAGGTATTCATAGGACCTTGCACCGAGCTCTATCTCAGCCACATCCTTTAGTTTGAGCACCGATCCGTCAGGCTGGGCCCTTATGACAAGATTCTCGAAATCACTCTCGTTCTCATATCTTCCACGGTACTTGAGCGTGTAGCGGAAAGTGTTGTCGGACTCCGCGCCAAGTGTGCCTGTGGGCGATTCGAGGTTCTGCTCCTCAAGCACCCGGCGTATATCGGAAGGCATGAGCCCGTACTGGGCCATCTTGCCGGGATCGAGCCACACGCGCAGTGAGTAGTCGGCACCGTGGATATCCACTTCGCCCACTCCGGCGATACGCGACAGACGCGGCTCGATGTTTATCTTCATGTAGTTGGAGAGGAACTTCTGGTCGAAAGTACCGTCGGGGCTGTAGAGGGCGAGTGTCTTGATGCGCGAGGTCTGACGCTTGCGCACACTCACACCGCTGCGCGTCACCTCGGCAGGGAGAAGCCCCTGGGCGGATGCAAGGCGGTTCTGCACATTCACCATAGCCATGTCGCCATCGGTGCCCTGCTTGAAGTAGACCTGTATGCTCGCCGAACCGGTGTTAGTAGCCGACGACACCATATATATCATATCCTCCACGCCGTTTATGGCCTCCTCGATGGGAACCACCACACTCTTCTGAACGGTCTCGGCATTGGCTCCGGCATAGTTCGCCCTCACACTCACCGTAGGTGGCGCAATCTCGGGGAACTGTTCCACCGGAAGCCCCAGCAGGGATATAAGCCCCAACAGCACTATCGCGACAGAGATCACGCACGAGAGGATGGGACGGTCAATAAAAGTCTTTATCGTCATTTCGCATCCGTTTTAGCGTTAATCACTGTCCCCTCCTTTATGAGTCCTGCACCTTCCGACACTATGACGTCACCGGGCTGAAGCCCTTCGGTCACCACATATTCCTTGCCATTGCTCTGCGAAAGCACCTTTATCTCGGAGGATGATGCCTTGCCGTCGATAACCTTATAGACAAACACCTTGTCCTGAAGCTCATAGGTGGCACCCTGGGGTATGACTATGCAATCCTTCACGGCTGTGGGGATTATCACGGTGCCGGTGCCTCCGTCACGCAATATGCGGTCAGGGTTAGGGAATACGGCACGGAAGCTCAACGCTCCGGTAGAACTGTTGATAGTGCCGCTCACCGCATCGATATGCCCTTTTGACGGATACATCCGGCCGTTGCTCATACGGAATTCCACCTCGGGCATATCCTCGATAGCCTTCTTCATGGAACCGTACTGCTGCACCATGTCGAGCATCTGGCTCTCTGACATAGAGAAGTAGGCGTATATCTCTCCGTCATCGCTCACCGTCACCAACGGCTGCGCCACACTCGGGCTGACAAGCGCGCCCACACGGTAGGGTATCATGCTCGCCACACCGCTCACAGGCGATTTCACCTGTGTGTAGGACAGATTGGTAGCCGCTTTCTCAAGCTCAGCTTTGGCGAGCTTAAGCCTTGCATTTGCCTCGGCAAGCTCATTTTTGGCAGTATTTAGCTCGAAGTCGGATATCACCTTCTCCTCATAAAGCTCGGCATTGCTGTCAAGTACCAGCCGGGCGGTGGAGACTGAAGCCTCGGCACTCTGCACATTGGCTGCCGCGATATCATACGCCGCCTGGAACTGCGCGGGGTCAATCTCGAACAGCACCTGGCCTTTGCGCACAGGATCACCCTCACGGATGCATATCCTGGTGAGCATTCCGTCAATCTGAGGTCGGACCTCAACTGTCTGGCAGCCTGTGACTGATGCAGCAAAATCACTTTTAAGAGTCCTGTCGGCAAGGTCTATTACCTGCGTGGGATAAGACACCTGAGCCTTCGCGGCTGTTTTCTTTTCAGAACATGATGATAGTGTTAGTGCCACCGCTCCCACAACGATGGCAATGCAAGATAATTTCATGGTTCGTAAATTTTCTGTTTCTGCAAATTTACGAAAAATATATCTACCAATCGGGGGATGCTACAGTCAAATAAACATAAAAACAACTGTTTTTAATATTTTTAAGACCAAAAAGAATGTCGGGATCATAAAATATGCTTCTTCTCCTTATCCTCTGCCGACACAGGGGCAGGCTCGCTGATATAGCGTTCGTAGTATGCCATGATTATGGCTGTGACCGGCAACGCTATTATCATTCCTATAATCCCCAGCAGACTCCCCCACACCGAAAGCGACAGCAGTATCACCGCCGGGTTAAGCCCCATCTCCTTGCCCATGATGTGAGGGGTGATGATATAGTCACACACTCCCTGGCTCACCAGATAGACCATAAGGCACTTGCCGAACATAGATATAAATGATATCTCGCCTCCGAGCGAACAGATGAAGCATATCACAGCCACCGGGATCACAGTGACATACTGGAAATAGGGTATCATGTAGAGGATACCGACTATGATGCCCATGGGGATGGCAAGCGGGAGCCCGACAAGAGAGAATCCTATGCAATAGAACACCATGGCACACAATGCCACAAGCCCCTGACCGCGAAAATAATGGTTCATGCTGTCCTCGACATCGTAGACCACACCCATGACCCTCTGGCGGAACCTGTGAGGCACAATGAGCTTGAAGCCTCTTACTATCTGAGGATAGTCTATGAGAATGAAAAGTATGTAGACAAGGGTCAGGAGAAACGACAGCACATTCATAAGAATACCTATCGACTCCTCAAGTATCGAGGCTCCGCCGCTCATAAGCGACTGTAGACGCGAACCGTCGAGCATCTTTATAAGATTGTGAGGATCAAAGTACCGGGCTATGAAATCGACGGCTGTGCGGTAGAACTGCGGGAGCTGCCTCTGTCCCGATGTCACGCTCTTGATTATCGACCCGAGCGAATCGAGCTCGCTTATCACCGAGGGTAGAAACAGATAGACGACAAGCCCTATCACCACTGTGACATCTATGATGGTGAGTATCGACGCCAATGCCCGCCCCTTGCTACGTATCAGCCGGCGGTTGAGCTCCACAAGAGGCTGCAAGAGGTATGCCACAAAACATGCCACAAAGAACGGTAAAAGGACATCGCTCAGATAACGTATGAGAACTATGAGCAGAAATGTCACTGCCAGCCCTATGATAAGATGCATTATCCTATCGGAGGTCCAATATCTTGACTCGGCGGCTTCAGGCATAAACAGAATGGGGATAAGAGTGAATGTTGAAACGCAACTACCTATTCAACAATGATTGCCGGCGCGATGTTCACATCCGCCTGATGCGCCAGGGCTGAGGGTAGAGGGTGTTGGAGCGGGAGCCGAGATTCTTGACCATCCCGAGCGGTGCCCCCTGATATGTGAGCAGTACGAAACCGCGTGGCGTGCCTGACGGCATGACTGGAGAATCGCCCCGCAGATAGCCCAAGGCTGCGGCGCGATCGACTTCGACCCGGGGGAAAGCGTCTCTGCGCATGGCATGCGACATCACAAGCGACTGAGATGGCACCAAATCACGCCCTTTCACAGTGCCGAGACACACACCCTCGTGGATCACATCAACATGACGCCTGACGAGCTGGAGCAGCGGCATGTGAACGGACGGGAACGCGCTGACACGTTCACCCTCGGAGTAGACCGCATATGCACCGGGGTCAGAGAGCCAGCCTGAAGCCTCGGCGGGGACAGCCGGAGCACCCTTGGCTTTGCCCTTGACTTTTGACCTGCGCTCCGGCACGACAGCCCGCATACATGACGGCTCCCCGCTCTTGCGTATCACCGAAACGAACAGGCCCTCGCCGCGGGTTCGCCCGGGGATGAATCTGTAACAATGCATCCCACTGTCCTCCGTCCCATCCTCCAGGATTGCGGGTGTGATGCCCCACTCACTTACGACAGGCACAGGTACCGACTCCCCGCCAAGCTCGTCAAGAATGCGGCGGACAGTAAGCTCGTTCTCCTCACGGTTGAATGTACAGGTGCTGTAGACCAGCAAGCCGCCCGGACGCAGAGCGTCCCACAGGTTGGTCACGATCTCCCACTGACGTGCGGCACATTCGCGCACCAGTCCGGGGCTCCACTGCTCCACAGCCTCCGAGTCTTTGCGCATCATACCCTCACCGGAACATGGGACATCCCCTATGATGAGGTCGAACACCTCACCCATACGAGCAAACTGCCCGGTGTCGCCGCGAGTGACTATGACGGCGGGATAGCCCCATTTGATAATGTTCTCGCGCAGCACGGCAGCACGCGACGGCACATACTCATTGGCAACAACCACCGATCCCTCGGGCAACGCGTCAAGCACTGCCGTGGTCTTTCCTCCAGGTGCGGCACAGGCGTCAAGAACCGTTATGGGACAGGGATCGGAACCGATAACTGAGCGGACCACATGGGAATGGAACATCGAGGCTCCCTCCTGCACATAGTAACGCCCCTGATGCCACTGAGGATCAAGAGTAAATGACGGCCGCTCGGAAAGATACCATCCCTCTCTGCACCATGGCACCTGCCCGCAGGCGTTTTCGACCGACACAGGAGCCTTTCGCGGATTGACACGAACCGACACCTCCGGTTCACCTCCGGCAATAGCATCTGCCGCATCTCCGAGCCGGAGACCACGGAGCATTTCAATGAATCTTTCAGGAAGCATGACGGATGAGTTCTTTATATGAATGGCACGCACGCCTTACAGCGGCTGCGCCCGCTGACTTAGAATTTCTTGCCTTCGTAGGTTTCAAGTGCCTCACGCCATTCGGCAGTGATCGGTTCGGACTTCATGGTCCTGGGATTGAAGCCCGACATAATGGTGCGGCAACGGCAGCGCACACTGTCGTCGGTGGGGGAATAAACCCTCTGCTCAAGAGTGAGGCTCTTCTCCCCTATCGCCACCACGGCAGTCTCCACCTCGATAACGTCATCGAAGAACGTGGGCTTGCAGAAATCGCAGTTGATGTTGACAATCACCACTCCTATCTCTCCCCAACGGAGCTTGTCGCCGAGAGCAGCCTGGAAATAACGTGTCTTGGCAAGGTCCATAAATGTCAGATAGACGCTGTTGTTGAGATGACCCAACATATCGATGTCATTGAACCGCATCTGAAGCGGCATATGGTGGCGGAAATGCTTTATGCCGCCTTCACAGTAATCGCTCATAGTTTAGTTGGTGCCTATAAGGCTTATCGGGTTATATTTTATGGTGACGCGCTTGCGCGCATCATTACTCTTATCAGTGAAAAACTATCTCCTTTACAACATCGACACCCACCCAACGGTTGATGGTCTCTATAAGTCGGCTCTTGACAAAGCCGAGCTCGTTTTTAAGCGGAGCGGAGGTGAGATAGACGTGCAGCACACCATGGTCAACATATCGCCGGGAGGTGTAACGGTTGATCGATGCGCCCACCACATCAGCCCATGCGGCGGCTGCACGCTGCTCGTTGAGAGAGTCGGTGAGCCCGGCCCGGTCCATAGCCTCATCGATTATAGCAGCGATATGCCTGGGGTATGTACGTTTCATTGCAGGGTGAAGCGGCCCCCTTCCACCCGCCACAGCCGGTGCGGCCCATTATTTCGTCAAGATGAGTGCGGTTGGTGTCAGTGATGAATATCTGTCCGAATCCGTCGCCGGTAACAAGCCCCATGATGCGCTCCACTCTTGAGGCATCGAGCTTGTCGAAGATGTCGTCAAGAAGAAGAATCGGGCGCATCCCGGTCGACTCGCGCAGAAAGTCGTACTGAGCAAGCCTCAGGGCTATGGTGAAGGTCTTGCACTGCCCCTGCGAGCCTGTGCGGCGCATGGGCATGTCGTCAAGCACCATCTCGATATCGTCACGGTGAGGCCCCACGGACGTGTGTTTCACAATCTCGTCATGACGTCGGGCCTCATCCATAAGCGTAGCAAGTGTTATGCCGGGCCTGTTCAGATGGCTCTCGTAACGGAGAGTGACATGTTCGCCACCCTCTCCCGCTATGGCTGTATAATATCGGTCGAATATGACAGTGAGATTGGATATCCACTCTGTGCGTGCACGGCACAAATAGTCGGCACTCATCTCCATCATCACCTCCACAGCCCCATAGAGGGCAGGGTCGACACATCCGTCACGGAGCAGACGGTTGCGCTGTTCGAGCCCCTTGTTGTAGCGAATGAGGGCATCGAGATACTGCGGATCGCTCTGAGATATGACCATATCCATCCAACGCCTACGCTCCTCGCCGCCGCCACGTATAAGGTCGATGTCCTGAGGGGCGACCATCACCAGCGGAAACGCCCCGATATGCATGCTCAGACGCTGATATTCCTTGCCTCCACGCTTAATGGACTTACGTTTGGCAGAGGACAGCCCCATCACAAGCTCCTCATCCATCCCTTTGCGCTCATAAAGCCCCTTTATGATTGCCCAGTCCTCTCCACGGCTGATGAGCAGACGGTCGTTTATCCCCGAGAAGCTTTTGCAGAAACTCAGGAAGTAGACCGCATCGAGCAGGTTGCTCTTCCCCATGCCGTTGTTGCCGAGAAAGCAGTTGACCTTTCCCGACAACTCAAGTCGAGTCTCGGTGATATTCTTAAAATTGCTCAATGTCAGCTCATTCAGGCGCATATATAAAGGGTGAACAAAATTCAACCCGCAAATTTACTCAAAAAATCCTCCACCCCTCCATTTCCGACCTTATTTTAACCATTATTTAATCACTCGCATATTTCATCTATGGGGCTGTGATGTTCTGTTGGATGATGTATATCACTACCCACATCAGTATGAATATAGCTCTGCGCCAATTGTCCGTAGCATTTCTGCTTTATGCAAAAATAGGTCATAGCACCCATGTAGGCGACAACGGACACAATCCCGGTCACCACTCCCCACCCGGGGAAAGTATTCAATATAATGGCTGCTATACAGACAACCACAACCGGAATAAGCAGCAAGCTTAATTTCCAAGCACTTGGATTCTCAATCTGTTTCATATTTTCTGAGTCGGACTACCATTAAGACAAGAACGGATAATGGAATCATATTGTTCGTAATCTCATAGTTACTAATACATTACTCAGTCACCGGCGGTGAGGATACGCTGTGCCATGCTTTAGCCGACAGGCAATCGGCTACCTGTGGTTATATAAGCATTGCGGATTTCAGTCAGTGGGCATACGCCTGTGATTAATAATATGTTATTGGTCATTCCATATTAACCGGCGCACCTAAGGAACTTTATGGAGGGTCGGGTTGTTGTGTTGTTAGTCGTTATCGAAGTCAACCGCATGACTATTTTAACTTTTTTAATTAAAAAATTACCATAAGGATAACAAAATCGCTTAACTTTGCAGTTTGTTATCCTTTCCTCAAAATTTATACACACCTAATTCTATTTATGGAACAGAAAGAACTCGACCGCATCAGCTATGCCCTCGGACTAAGCATGGGCAATAATTTCCGCGCAAGCGGCATCCAGACAATTGATGTGCAGGACTTTGCCGACGGTGTTGCCGCCGTGTTCTGCGGATCGGAGCCTAAGATGACTTACGACGAAGCCAAAGCTGAGATACAGAAATTCTTTGAAGCTATGGAGGCAAAACAGAAAGCCGAAGCTGACAAGATGGCTCAGATCAATGCCGAGGCAGGCAAGAAATATCTCGAAGAGAACGGCAAGCGTGTCGAAGTAAAGACCACACCCTCAGGCCTACAGTATGAGGTGCTCACTGAAGGTGACGGCCCAACACCCAAGTCAACCGACCGCGTGGAGGTGCACTACACAGGCAAGCTCATCGACGGCACAGTGTTCGACAGCTCGGTAGAACGTGGCGTGCCCGCGACATTCGGCGTGACCCAGGTTATCCCCGGATGGGTAGAGGCTCTTCAGCTTATGAAGGCAGGCTCTAAATGGCGTCTGCACATCCCATCACAGCTCGCCTATGGCCCCAACGGAGCCGGCGGAGTCATCGGTCCCAACGCCACTCTCATATTTGACGTGGAGCTCCTGAAGGTGCTTTAAGATATCAGACCATTAACACAATAAAAAATAAAACGAAGATGAAGAAAATCTTAGCTGCCTGCGGTGTTGCCGCAGCATTGCTCGGCGCAACTTCCTGCGGCAATTCAGGCTCCTCAGCCTCCGCGGACAAAGGATTCGCCGACTCCCTCTCAAACTACCTCGGCATGACCCAGGGCATGCGCATATCAGCCGACTACGCCACTATCCCACAGGAGCAGAAAGATGCCCTCAAGAAGGATGACATCCTCCGCGGCTTCAAGCAGGTGATCATGACCGACACCACCCAGCAGGGCTATCTCACAGGCCTTTCATTCGGTCTGCAACTCGCAGGTCAGCTCTACCGTTACGAGCAGGCAGGCATCCCCGTTGACCGCGCAAAAGTATACGAGGCTTATGCCAAGGCTTTCAAAACCGATTCAGTAAGCATGGACGAAATGCGCGACGCACAGGCAACATTCCAGATGCTCGCACAGCAGGCCCAGCAGAAGATCATGGAGTACTACCAGGCACAGGAAGAAGCCGCCAAGGCTGCCAAGGAGAACTCTCCCGAAGCTAAGGAAAACAAGGAAAAGGGTGCTGCCTATATCCAGGACGCAATCAAGAAGGACCCCTCCATCAAGACCACCGAGAGCGGACTGGCTTACAAGGTCGTGAATGAAGGCACAGGCGAACCTGTAGGAAAGAACGGTTCAGCAGTCGTGAAATACAAGGGCCAGCTCATCGACGGCACAGTGTTCGACAGCAATGACGAAGGCGCAAACCTCAGCCCCCGCGGCACAGTGCCCGGATTCGGCGAAGGTATCGCTATGATGAACAAGGGTGCCAAGTATATCCTCTACATCCCCGGCGAACTCGCTTATGGTGTGGACGGACAGCAGCAGGCAGGCATCGGCCCCAACGCCACCCTCATCTTCGAGGTTGAGGCTATCGATGTGACCCCCGGCAAGTAAAATATCCGACCGTACATAAAATATAAGCCGCCGAGACCAACATGGTTCCGGCGGCTTGTTCTTTTTCACTCCTCAGCGAGAGTACGTCCGAAAATATGCTTTCCGGACATCTACAGTCCCCGAACCACCGTTGGGGCGAGACTGAGTGCCGATGCCATAGCCACATCCATATTGAAATATTCCCAAAGCGCGAAACGACCGGTGAGATACAAGCCGGAAGCAGCCAGACGGTCACTCAGCGCAGAGATCATAGAGCGGGTGTCGGCATGCTGTATGGGATAGGTATACGGATTGTAACAATGGGTGATATAGCGGGGCGAGAACGGGATGTACGGGAGCTGACGCACAATCTCGTCGCGAGATATACTGTCGGTGAATTCGATTGTCGCAGTCATGCGCCCGGGAGCATTATTGGTCCGAGAGAAATTGCCTGTGCATATGACGCGATGGGCATCATAGCTGGAGTCGGGAAGATATATCCAGCTGTACGGATTCGGATCTATGTCACAGAACACCGCAGTGGTGCCGTGCGACTCCAATCGGTCGATATACTGTGTGAACCCCTCGATATCAACGCCGGAAAGCATTCCCGGAAGATCCTTGACATTTCCGCAGAACACCACGGCATCAAATCTCAAGGATCTTCAGATCTCTCGCCATCCACAAGCCATCCCCCGTCAGCCTGCCGGTCAAGCCTTGACACAGGGGAGGAGCAGCGCAGGTCAAGCCCCTCGGCAAGAGTGTCGGCAATGAACTGGGAGCCACCCTGACGCTCGTAATAGAAAGAACTGTGCACAAAAGCCTTCTCCTTGACACGACGTATGTTATTGTACAGAATCTCCTCAGGAGCAGGCATAGGCAGCTTGCCTTCCAGCCATGACAAAGGGACATCCGAAAGGTCGCGCCTCCACACCTTTCGGTTGTAAGGTCCGAAGTAAAGACGATAGAGAGTGTCACCGAACTGCTTGCGAAGAAACTCCTCGAAGTTGGCAGGCTCCGACCCGGCAGCCCTCATCCCGGCTACATCCGCTATGACGGCACGCAAAGTGTCATCGTCAAGCATATATGCATGATTCTCTATAGGATAGGGTATCTCAGCCCCATCAGGCATCTTTACCACTGAGTTACGGTCAGCCTTGACGAAATCACGGTCACGGTCGAATATCCCCCAGAAGAAGTCAAGCACATCTTCACGGCGCGTATTGAACACATGCCCGCCACAGGTGTGAAACAGGTTTCCATCCACACGTGCGCACTTTATGAGCCCGCCCGGGCGTGAATCGGACTCAAACACCGTCACAGAGGCATGAGTGGCAAGCAGCCTACCCATGGTGAGTCCGCTGACTCCGGCTCCTATTATCGCTATTCTATTCATAATCATTCTTTGAGACTACCGTTGCACGCCACTGAGGCATGAAGCCACATCACGGGCCACGCTCGATGTGTAATGCGAAGCGAGATAACTTTCATACGCCTTGAGGTCAACCGGTCCGGAAAGAGCCTTGTCGGCTATCATTGCAAACTCCTCATAACTCTCCACCGACGGAGAGAAACCGTCAAGACCGTAGAAGCGGGTATCCGGATTGTCAAAATATCTCATGACAGGCCGGCATCCCGAGGCTATAGCCTCAAGGAAACGAGGTGTCACCTGCGAGAAACCGTTGGTGGGCTTGCTGTCGTCCATTCCCGGAGTAGAGTACAGGAATATCCTTGACCTGCGCAGGAGAGCCATATAATCATCATGGCTCTCGATATCAGCCATAGGATTGCCTTTGATGTCATAAGCCCACAGATGCCCTTTACGGCGAGGTCCGCGGACCGCCATAACCACCCCCGGGTGCTCCGCGGCGTAACGTCTGGCATATCCGTCAAGCACATCCGAGACACGCCCCACGAGCGCGATGTCGATATCCTTGACCATCGGGGCCGAGCCGTCAAGCCTGTAGCAGTCGGGGAGAGAGAGGGGGACATGGCGGAAACGGTCAGGGTCAGCCCCACAGGCAAGAAGCCTCTCATAAGCCTCGTAGCTTGAAACAAACACAAGCGGGCAATGGGCTGTGGACTCCAGAAACCGGCAGGTATCGCTATCAGAGAGGAAATAATCTATGATCCAGGGGACAGAGTTACGTCCGTACCGCCCCTGATTGTCAGGCTTCGCCACCATGACAAACTCAAGGGTGGGGTCTCCGCTGTGGTAAAACGGCAAGCCGAGTCTCCTGACAATAGATCGCAAGGTCCATCCCACCCTTCCCGGACAACGCAGCGGCACGGAGAGAGACCGGGACAGAATATCCTCCCACTCAAACACAAGATTCCACGACGGACGATGCTTGATCCCGCGCCGTGAAGTTATTCCTGAAAGTTTCATCATGCCTGCAAAGTTAGTGAATCCCATCGGGATATGCAACGGTGAGCACCGGGAGTGACGAGAATGTCAAGGTTGCCGACATGACGGCAGAGAGGGCTCATGAAAGTTGCTCATGTCGAAGAAATTTTATAATTTTGTCTGTCAGATATGCATAAATTTCTCTATTACATACTGCCATTGCTCCTGATGTTGGCAGGAGCCACTTCTTGCAGCAGCGACGACGGTCCTGACGCGCCTCCGGAACCGTCCGTGAGCGTGAGCCGCACCGTGCTTGTGTACATGATAGCCAACAACAATCTCGGGTCGAGCTACCACAGCGACGAGCGCGACATCCAAGAGATGCTTAAAGGGGTCGAAGGCGGAAAGCTGAACAATGGACGGCTCCTTGTGTACCATAACCGCCCGAACAATAATTCAGCCTATCCTCCGCAGCTTCTCGACATAACCGAGCATGGGCCCAAAGAGCTCAAGGCCTACACCGATGCCGGCGGCATATGCTCGGTGTCGCCCGAGAGGTTCCGCGAAGTCATCGCCGACATGAAGAGACTGGCTCCCCCCGATGACTACGCACTCGTGCTGTGGGGTCACGGCAACGGATGGATCATATCGCCGGGCGACATAAAATCACGGTCGTTCGGTCCGGACGACTCAACATGGATATCCGTACCGGCGATGGCTCAGGCACTTGAGGGTGAGCGGTTCCAGTTCATCTACTTCGACTGCTGCCTGATGGGCAATATCGAACCCATCTACGAGATACGCCACCTCACAGACTACATAGTAGCCTCCCCCACCCAGCTCGGCATAGACGGAATGCCTTACGACATGAATGTCCCGATGTTCTTCAAGGAGCTGCCCGATCTGGTGCAGGCCGCCAAAAACACCTTCGATTCCTACCACGGATCAATGAACCAGATGTGTGTCATCGACACCCGCCATCTCGACGACCTTGCCGCAGCCTCCCGCGAGATATTCAGCACACTCAGCCGATATCCCTCAGCCAACGAAATAAACACACTACAGAAGTTAGGGAAATACACCTATTCTATGTTGCGCTACGACGCCACGATAGCCCACGACATGGACCAGTACATGGAGCTGCTGTGCACCACGGCAGGCACCCCCGACCTGCTCACGAAGTGGAGGGAAACACTCGACAAGACAGTGGTCTACAAGGCAACGACAAAGACCTCCATAGACTTCCCAGCCTTCTCCATCACCCGCTACTGCGGGCTGGGCTCGTATGTGATATGCAATGCCGACGACATAACATTCCGCGAATACGACACACTTGCCTGGTGGACCGACGTGGTGTCGGCCGCTCCGGCTTACTCCGTAAAGTGAACTGAACACACTTGCACCCCAGCCTACACAACCATTTACTATAATATATGACAGATACACTACCCATCGATAGCATCGCTGCCTCTGTGCCCGCACAGGAGCTTGCACAACTCAAGGACCTGTCGCTCGACCAGGTGATAAGTTCCTTAGCCACCGACCTGTCACGCTTCGCCATATCCCTGGCGGCGGCAATACTGGTGTTCTATGTCGGACGCTTCATAATCACCCGTCTATACACCATCACCGAACACATCCTGTCCAAGCGTCAGGTGGATGCCTCGCTCGTGACATTCGTGCTGAGCTTCGTGAGGATCGTGCTCTATTTCATACTGATAGTAAGCGTGATAGGAATCCTTGGCATAGAGACCAGTTCGTTCCTCGCGCTATTCGCCTCAGCCGGAGTCGCGGTAGGCATGGCGCTCAGCGGCACACTACAGAACTTTGCAGGCGGCGTCCTTATCCTCGCCCTCAAGCCCTATCGCGTAGGTGACTACATCGAGGCTCAAGGATTTGCAGGAACAGTAAAGAAGATAGAGATCTTCAACACCGTAATCACCACCCCCGACAACAAGACCATCATCATCCCCAACGGCGGACTGTCGACCGGAGCCATCAACAACTCCACCACCCAGAACTACCGGCGCATCGAGTGGAAGATCGGCATCTCGTATGGCGACAATGTGGAGCGGGCGCGAGAGGTGATACTCTCGATGCTCACCTCCGACAGCCGGGTGGTCACCAATCCGGCAGCCAACGAAGGGTTCCCCGCACCGGTGGTGTATCTTGCCTCGCTCGACGATTCAGCCGTCACCCTCACCATACGCGCATGGGTAAGAAGCGGTGACTTCTGGGACGTGTTCTTCCACTTCAACGAGCAGTTCTACAACCAGCTCCCAACACGTGCAGGGGTCTCATTCCCCTTCCCACAGATGGATGTTCACGTCCATCCCGACACCACCTGGAAGGGGTGAATCATTAACATTATTTATAAATAAAATCTGAGGAATTCTGCTTAACTTTGCAGAAGAGGGTGGATAGGCTCCATACGTCTGACCCACCCTTGTGACATACCCTCTCCCCTCAACCCTTCTTTCAGGACTCTGACTGAGGGGATTAGTCGCATATGGCGATTTGAGCCCCCTCTCCCCCATTTCTTTGCAAAAGAAAAAAACGACATAAATGACAAGTAAATGGAATTACTGTCCCCTCACATCCACCGAGCAAGAAGCAGAGTCCCGACTGGCGCAACGCTATTCGGGCACCCCGCCTATTAGCGAGCTGCTGGCAGAACGGGGCATATCCACTGTGCAGGAGGCGGAACGATTCTTCCACCCCTCGCTCAAGGATCTGCACGACCCGTTCATGATGTCCGGAATGGACCGGGCAGTCAACAGGCTCAACCGTGCCATGGGGGGAAAGGAGAAAATCATGGTCTACGGAGACTACGACGTGGACGGCACCACTGCTGTCGCCCTCGTGTACAAGTATCTCCGCAACTATTACTCCAACATAGAATACTACATACCCACTCGCACCGAGGACGGGTATGGCATATCGCGAGCCACCATCGACATGGCTGCCGAGAATGGGGTGACACTCTTCATCATCCTTGACTGCGGCATAAAAGCCACTGAGGAGATAGCTTATGCCCGAGAACTGGGCATAGATTTTATCATCTGTGACCACCACGTCGCCGACGAGGTGCTCCCTCCGGCAGCCGCCATCCTCAACCCTAAGCTTGAGGATTCCACCTACCCCTGCCCCCACCTGTCGGGCTGCGGGGTGGGCTACAAGCTCATGCAGGCGTTTGCCATATCGAATTCACTCCCCATGGGTGACCTCGAAGGGATGCTTGACCTGGTGGCAGTGTCGATAGCCGCGGACATTGTGCCGATGGTGGGAGAGAACCGCATACTCACATATTTCGGGCTCAAACGCCTCAACAGCAACCCTAACATGGGGTTGCGCGCCATAATACGCACATGCGGGCTCTCAGGCAAGGAGATCACCATAAGCGATGTGATATTCAAGATAGGGCCGCGCATCAATGCCTCAGGGCGCATGCAGAGCGGTAAAGAGGCTGTCGACCTGCTCGTTAGCCGCGACTCAGCCGACGCCTTTGCCCGCGCCAAGGAGATCGACGGCTACAACCAGGACCGCAAGGAGCTGGACAAGCAGATCACCGAGGAGGCAAACACCATACTTGAGGAACGCGATGTGAGCCACTCCCGAAAAAAGTCAATAGTCATATACAACAAGAACTGGCACAAGGGCATCATAGGGATAGTGGCATCAAGGCTCACAGAACTGTACTATAAGCCCACTGTGGTGCTGACCCACGCCAACGGACTTGCCACCGGCTCAAGCCGCTCCGTGCAGGGGTTTGACGTATACAGTGCGGTGGAGTCGACACGCGACCTGCTCGAAAACTTCGGCGGCCACACCTATGCTGTGGGGCTTTCGCTAAAGGAGGAGAACATACCCGAGTTCACACGCCGATTCGAGGAGTATGTCAACGCCAACATTCGCACCGACCAGCTCACACCACTGCTCGACATAGACGCATATCTGACATTCAGCGAGATAACGCCTGAGTTTCTTACGCTCCTACGCAAGTTCAATCCTTTCGGACCGGGCAACACAAAACCGATATTCTGCACGCGCCGCGTCACCGACTTCGGCACGAGCAAACTCGTAGGCAAACTCGGCGAACATATCAAGCTCGAAGTGGTCGACGATACGTCGGGCAAGGTGTTCAACGGCATCGCGTTCAACTCGGCGGAGTATTTCGACCATATCCACTCAGGCAAACCGTTTGACATCTGCTACACCATCGAGGAAAATAAGAGAAAAGGCTCGCAGTCGGTTCAATTCCTCGTGAAAGCCATATCGATAAGTTAGATCCTACAGGATATAATCAGAGATACAAAAGTTTCAGAAGCACAAAAGAAACAGGAGTATTTTTTGATATAATCAACTAAAATTCAAATGGATGTCGACAGACTGATCGGGCTGATTGTCGATTGTGCAATCACTGTAAAGAAAACTCTCGGAGAGGGTTTTCTTGAAGCTGTGTATCAGAATGCCCTCATTTATGAATTAGAAGATAACGGCTTAAAATGCGAAAAAGAAAAGCCGGTCACAATATTTTATAAGGGACGCCCAGCAGGTAATTACCGTGCAGACATAATAGTCGAAGGGAAAGTCATACTCGAAATAAAAGTCGCGAACGAAATATGTAAAGCTCACGGGTTCCAATTGGTGAACTACCTGAGAGGGACTGGGATACCCGACGGTCTTATCATAAACTTCGGTTCTTTTCCCATGGGATTCAAACGCAAATTTCTGAATAGCAAACAATCGAACGGCACGAAATAAATATAAGTCTTTGTTTCTTTTGTGCTTCTGAAACTTTTGCATCTCCGTTATGCCCTCAACTTTCTATGAGAATCTGACTCATGAAGCACTCGATACTTAAGCGATACTGGGGATACGACGCGTTCCGCCCTATGCAGGAGGAGATAATCGACTCTGTGCTTGAGGGACGCGACACCCTGGGGCTGCTCCCCACAGGTGGCGGGAAAAGCCTCACATTCCAGGTGCCGGCGATGATCCTGCCCGGAGTGACCATCGTGGTCACTCCCCTGATATCGCTTATGAAGGACCAGGTCGACAATCTTGCCGACCGCGGCATACGTGCTGTGCTGTTCCATTCGGGGCTGACCCCGCGGGAGAAGGACCTCGGCATGACCCGCTGCCGGCTGGGTAAGGCAAAGATAGCCTATGTGTCGCCCGAACGTCTACAGAACGAACGGTTCCTCGCCGAGCTGCGCTCCCTCACCGTATCGCTACTGGTGGTCGATGAGGCGCACTGCATATCGCAGTGGGGCTATGACTTCCGCCCATCCTACCTGCGCATAGCCGCCCTGCGCCGCATTGTGGGGGAGGAGGTGCCGGTGCTTGCGCTCACTGCCTCCGCCACACCGGAGGTGACAGGCGATATCATGAGGCATCTCGGATTCCGGGAGCCCCGGGTGTTCGCCAAGAGCTTCACACGCGAGAACCTCAGCTACATAGTGCGCTATGCCGACATAAAGGAGCCCATGCTGCTGCGCATACTTACCTCCACATCGGGATGCTCCATAGTGTATGTGCGGTCACGCAGGCGCACACGTGAGCTCGCCGCACTGCTCAACGATGCCGGAATACCATCGGAGGCCTACCACGCAGGTCTCGCCCCTGAAGAAAAGGAGGAACGGCAGGACCGCTGGAAGCAGGATGAGACACGTGTGATGGTAGCGACCAATGCTTTCGGGATGGGTATCGACAAGCCTGATGTGAGGCTTGTGGTGCATTACGACCTGCCGTCATCACTTGAAGAATACTATCAGGAAGCCGGACGCGGAGGGCGCGACGGCAGAGAGTCGCTCGCTGTGGTAATAGCAGGCAAGCGCGACAAAGCCCTGCTCACCAGGCGTGTCAACGAGAGTTTCCCTCCCAAAGATTTCATAGCCAGAGTGTACGAGCTCGCAGGCAATTTCCTGAATGTGGCTGTAGGAGAAGGCTTCGGGATGGTATATGAGTTCAACTTCTCCCAATTCTGCTCCACCTTCGATCTGCCGCCGGTGCCCACACAGAGCGCGCTCCATATACTCACACGCGCAGGATATGTGGAATACATCGAGGAGACCACATCGCGGTCGCGCCTTATGGTGGTGATGCGCCGTGAGGAGCTCTACGACATCAGCCTCGACCCAGCCACAGAGGATGTGTTGCAGACGGTCCTGCGTGCCTATACCGGACTTTTTGCCGACTATGTATACATCAGCGAACTGATGATAGCCGAACGCCTGCGCCTATCGTCCGAACAGGTGTACCAGTCCCTACTTACCCTGTCGAGGCTCCATGCCATCCACTACATACCGCGCACCACTACCCCCTATCTCATATACACGACATCGCGTGAGGAGCCGCGTCACATCATAATCCCTATCGAGGTGTACGAACGTCAGCGCGAACGCATGGAGGCAAGGGTCGGAGCCATGAAGGAATTCGTGTTCGGCTCCACAGCCTGCCGAGCCAACACCCTGCTGAAATATTTCGGCGAAAGCCCTAATGAACCGTGCGGCAAGTGCGACGTGTGTCGCTCAGCCCGCCACACAGCCCGCCTCCTGCGTGAAGAGGCTTCGGCTCCGTCGATAAATGAGAGCATCATATATCAGGCATCACGCCCGGCAGGGATTGATATCACCGATATCATAGCCAATCTCACTCCTCGCTACACAGCCGACGAGATCACTGCCGCCGTGCGTTCGCTCATCGACTGCTCACGCCTGAGCCTCGACGGCACCATTGTCAAGGCACTGCCATAGGGCTCAAAGACATCCAAACTGATATTGTAAAACCGAACATAGACCGCTGACGGCAGGGACCAACACGTCTCTGCTATACTTTCATATGCGCCAATTTGGTTAATTATGCTTAATACGCGTTAAAAAGTTGGGGGGGGGGTAAATTTTTGTTTACATTTGCAAAAAGTCACTAACATTGTTTAATGGCACACGATAAGCTATCGGCCTACATTGTCAGGGATTTTTTGCAAATATAGTACACATCTATTAACCAATCACTTATCAATCCCTAATTCTTTGTTTATGAAAGCGAAAGGACTTCATCTATTCCTGTTGATAGTCCTGTTACTGTCCTCAACGTCAATGGCTGCGTATGCTCAGCAGACCGGAGAAGGGACAGCAGGATACGCGACGAGCAAATCGTCCGTAACAGGATTCGTTTTTGACTCCGAAGGCGAACCGCTGCCGGGAGTGACCGTAAAGATACCTAAAAAGAATGTGGCGACAGTGACCGATATCAACGGTGCATTCTCCATCCACGGAAACACAGGCGACATAATATCGTTCAGCTATATCGGCAAGAAACCTGTAGACCTTAAAGCCACTGTAGGGTCGCCCATGAGAGTGATACTTGACGACGACACCGAGACCATTACCGAGGTGGTGGTCACCGGTATTGTGAACAAGGACAAGAACTCGTTCACCGGATCGGCATCGACATTCACTGCCGAGGAGCTGAAGATGGTGGGCGTGCAGAACCCTATAGCATCTCTCGCCGCTCTTGACCCGGCATTCAATGTGCTGACCAACGAGCTCGCAGGATCGGACCCCAACCACATGCCCGACATAAACATACGAGGAAAGTCGTCAGTGATCGGAGAGCGTGACGACGCTGTCAACGACCCCAACCAGCCGCTTTTCATCGTCGACGGATTCGAATCCACTCTTGAGGCAGTCTACAATATGGACGTCAACCGCATTGAATCCATGACCATCCTTAAGGACGCAGCCTCGACAGCCATATACGGCTCAAAGGCAGCTAACGGCGTTGTAGTCGTAGAGACCGTAAAGCCTAAGGCGGGACAGCTCAGATTCAACTATTCGGGCTCGGCTGCGGTATCCACCCCCGACCTCACATCGTACAACCTCATGAACGCCAGCGAAAAGCTCGAATTCGAACGCCTCGCCGGACGCTACACTGCCGGATGGGGAGCAGGTCCCAACGACTATGTGACTCTCAGCCAGAAGTACAACGAATATCTCGCCAACGTACAGAGCGGTGTCGACACATACTGGCTCAGCGTGCCACTGCGCACAGGATGGACTCAGAAACATGACGTATATGTCGACGGCGGCTCCAACGGATTCATGTTCGGAATCGGTGCCAACTATTCGGGAACCACCGGTGTGATGAAGGACTCAAAGCGCAACAGCTACGGAGGCAAACTCGACCTCATATACCGCCTTAACAAGCTACAGTTCTCCAACAAGTTCTCGGCAACCCACACATCCTCACAGGACCCTGTGGTGGAGTACAACCAGTATGCGAGTGCCAATCCCTACTATAAGAAATATGACGAGAACGGCGACATCAGCCGCTGGCTTGAAAACAGCGACTTCGCCCGCGCCGCCAACCCTCTCTACAATGCGTCGCTCAACAGCCGCAAAAAGAAGTCGGACCTTATGCTCACCAACTACTTCATTGTTGAGTACAACCCTATACACCAGCTGCGTTTACGCGGTAAATTCGGTCTGACCCATACCACAAACGACGGAGAGAACTTCGTATCGCCCGAGGATACCCGCTTTGACAGCTACGACCGCACACGCAAAGGGTCATTCACCTCGACCAACCAGAAATCCACCCGCTACGATGCGTCGTTCACAGCCATCTATGCAGATGTGTTCGGAAAGCACCGCATCAACTTCGCAGGCGACTTCAAAGCATCACAGAACAAATCGCTCACCCAGGGTTACAATGTGGTAGGATTCCCGGAGGGCAACTACACCTATCCGTCATTCTCCAACGGATATCCCGAGGGAGGAGTCCCCACCTACTACGAGGACACCCAGCGGTCCACCAACCTGCTCGCTACACTCAACTATGCCTACGACAACCGTTATCTGGTCGATGCCAACTATGCCCTGAGCGGATCATCGGTGTTCGGGTCCACCAAGAAGTTCACGAACACATGGTCAGTAGGCCTCGGATGGAACATCATGAACGAGAAGTTCTTCCGCGATGCCTTCCCATACGTATCCATGCTCAAGCTCCGTGCCTCCATCGGTAACCCAGGCAACCAGGGATTCGATTCGGCGCGTTCGCTCATCACCTACAAGTTCCTCTACAACAGCTTCAATTACTTCGGGAATTCCACCATACTTGACCAGTTCGGCAACCGCGACCTCAAGTGGCAGACCACAATCGACCGCAACATCGGTGTAGACTTCAGGACCGAGAGGGTCAACTTCGAATTCGACTACTACGACAAGAACACCGACCCGCTTCTCATCGGTGTGTCCGTGCCTCTCTCGACAGGCATCACCGGTCTATGGAACACCAACCTCGGTATCCAGAAATCACGCGGCATACTCGCATCAGCCCAGTACTACATACTCCGCAACCTCAAAGACCGCCTGACATGGAGCGTACGCGGGACACTGCGTCATGAGAACATCAAGCTCGACAAGCTCAACGGAGTGCTGGACGACCTGAACCAGGTGGGCAAGAACACAACCACCAAACGCTACTTCGACGGAGCCGACCCCGATGCGATATGGGCTGTGCAGTCAGCCGGCATCGACCCTGCAAACGGCAAGGAAATGTTCATCAAGAAGGACGGCTCATACACCTACGACTATGACCCCGACGACGAGACTATAGTAGGCAACACCCGCGCCAAGGTGGAAGGCTCATTCGGCACCAACTTCAACTACCGCGGACTCACCCTCAGCCTCAACTTCAGCTACAAGATAGGCGGCAAGGCGTTCAACGAGGCTCTCTTCAACAAGGTCGAGAACATCACATCCTCCCAGATGATCTACAATCAGGACAAACGCGCGTTCTATGACCGCTGGCAGAAACCCGGCGACCACGCCCAGTTCAAGAACATCGCCGACAAGGTACCGACCCCCATGTCGTCGCGCTTCGTTCAGCTCAACAATGTGCTGTCGTTCCAGTCGCTCAATGTCAGCTACGACTTCTACGAATTCGCCACACGCATGAAACTTGAATCGCTCCGCCTGTCGTTCTACTGCAACGACCTGTTCTGGTGGTCGACAATCAAGCAGGAACGCGGCACCGCTTATCCGTTTGCCCGCAGCTACACACTTGCACTGTCTTTCTCATTCTAAATCACTAAGGCAATCAAATCATGAAACTATATAAATCAATCACCGCCGCTGCTCTCCTCGCTTTCGGCATCGCCTCAACCGGTTGCTCCGACTGGCTCGACTATACCCCGAAAGACAAGCAGACCTACGACGAACAGTTCAACAACCGCACCGGTTTCCACACCACGGTCAACGGCATATACAACACCATGACCGGGAGCGACCTCTACGGCTATAACCTTTCGTACGGACCGATCGACATAATGGGTCTGTGCTATAAGATATCAAATTCCAGCACAGCGAAATACGAGCTCTGCACGGCAGCCTACACCAGCACATATGCATCATCGACTATCAGCTCCATATGGTCAACGGCATATAACACTATCCTGAATATCAACGTAGTGCTGAAAGCCCTGGATGAAAAACCCGGAGTGCTGCTTCCGGAGGATGCACAGATGATACGTGGAGAGATGCTCGCCTCCAGGGCATTTATCCATCTTGACCTCGTGCGCATCTTCGGTCCGGTATATATAGTAAACCCCGACGGGCTTTCAGTCCCCTATGCCGACGCTCCGGAGATCATCAAGCGCAACCGCCTGAAAGTCGATGACATCATCTACAACAAGATCATTCCTGACCTGACAGCAGCCCAGGAACTCCTTAAGAATGTGGACCCCATACTTACCGAAGGGGTGCTCAACTCTGACGGCGGCGAGGACGGCAACTGGTTCCGCTACCGCCAGCTCCGCATGAACTACTATGCGGCAACACTCGTCAAAGCCCGCGCATACCTCTGGGTGAATGACTACACCAACGCCCTTGCCGAAGCCCGCAAGATCACCGATGACACCTATGCACAGTCATGCTTCCCATGGGTCGACCCAGTGAAGCTGCTCGCCAACAACAGCAATCCCGACCGCATCTTCTCGACAGAGTGCCTGTTCGGATTCTATGACAACAAGATGGCTGAGATATTCACCAACAATTTCAACGGCACTCTCGATGCGGCAGTGGTACTTAAGCCTCGCGACGGATACACCGATATCCTCTTTCCCAACTCTGCCGACTACCGCCGCCAGTCGCAATGGACCGGCACCACATCCATCAGCGGAGGCGACCTTGATTTCATCAAATACAAAAGCTTCCCCACAAGCGAGACCAACCCCGACTTCTGGGCCACCTACTATGGGCTGATGCGCAAGAGCGAGGCTTACTATATCGCGGCAGAGGCTCTGAACGGACTCGACGACCTCAGAGGGGCGTGCGGTTATCTCAATCAGGTAAAGGCAGCACGCGGCATTGACCTCATCGAGACCGACTCACCTGCCGACTTCCTGAAAGAGCTTAAGATGGAATATCTGCGTGAAATGCGTGGCGAAGGTCAGATATTCTTCCTCCACAAGCACTTCAACCAGTCGTTCGCTACCTCCAATTCCGACTTCAACGCCCACGAGGCAGCCAACAAGGACAATCCAACTATCTCACAACGCTATAATGTACCTATACCATCAGGCGAAAACTACTAATCTCCATCACTTATGAAACTAAGAAATCTATTATATTTTGCCGCCGGCTCACTGCTCCTCTCCACAGTGTCATGCTCACACGAGGAGGTGGAGCCTTACAGCGGTCCCAAGGCAGGCATCTTCATACAGGAAGTAGCAGGCACCAATATGACGAGCGGGCTTGTATCGTCCTACAGGGATTCCACGAATATATCTTTCGCTTCGGCTCCCGCAGCGATCACCGACTATGTGCTGCGCTTCACCATCCGCACCATCGGAGATGTGACCGACTACCCCCGCAAATACTCTATCAAGGTCGACGAAAAAGCCACCACAGCAGTCGAGGGGGTTGACTACTCACTCTCACGAAACGATTACATCATACACCCCTACCAGTCCACCGACTCATGCATCATCACTCTTCTGCGCACACCAGCACTGCGCCAGAAATCACTGGTGCTGAAACTGAAGCTCGAAGCCAACGAGAATTTCGACATCATATTCGATTCCTACACCAACTCAGGGGCATGGAACATCCCCGGCGACACCCTGTCGGCACTGACCTATGCCATACGGTTCTCAGAGGAATATTCCGAACCGCATTATTGGGACTGGTTCGGCAATGACTTCTTCGGAAAGTTCACCCCGACAAAGATGCTTGAACTGGAGAAGGTGATGGGCTGGACCTATTCCGACTGGAACTCCGGCGGCTCTGGCACATCCAAAGTTCAATACGGACGTATGGACTTTGCCGCCAACGCATTCAAGAACCATCTGCAGAAACGCGCTGACGGAGGGGACCCCGCCCGCGAGGATGACGGATCACTGATGCAGCTGCCCGGCTCCTATGCAGTTGACTATTCCGCTTATGAGTAACCAACCCAAAAAGAAATTGAATGACTATGAAATCTAAAATATTCAGTGCGCTCGGACTCCTTGCCGCATCCGTAACACTGACAGGATGCTATGAGGACAAGGGCAATTACGATTATTCCGAGATCGAGGAAGTGACAATCACCCTCCCCACGGCAATCGAAGCGATGGCAAATGCCGAGAACGTCAAGTTCTCGCCCACTGTGGTATCTTCAGTCACCGGAAAGGAGATCCCCGCCGACGATCCGAATTACGAATATGAATGCCGTATATTCTATACCCGCACAATCGACGGCATAACCGAGAAATGGTACGACATCAATCCCGACAGGACTCAGGGGGTGGACTTCTTCGTACAGGCTCCGGCAGGCACCTATTCCCTGTGGTACACGGCAAGAAACAAGAGAACCGGCGTGGAATCACATGCCAAAGGCTCTCTGCGCCTTATCAGCTCGGTGTACGAAGGATGGATGGTGATGTCAAACAACGGTGCTGAAAAGACCATGCGCCTCGACATGATATTCACTGACTCAAAGGGTCGCGAACTGATAGCCAAGGATATCACCGGACCAAACGTGACCGGGCTGACCGAAGGAACACAGGCAATGTACCACCCGAGCCTCTATGCAGGAAAGGAATATGTAAACATCCTGACCAAATCGGGAAGCTACCGTGTGTGGGACGACATGCAGATGAACCCCGCCTACAACCTTAAGCTCCAGGACTTCATCCTCCCCACAGTGAAGGGCAATGCGACCCAAATAGCACAGATCCATTACTATGCCAGCTATGGGCCCACCGCCACGACATGCGTGACAAGCGAAGGTGACGCCTATGCCATCACCTCGTCAGGAGCCGGAGCGTCGTACGAATACCCGATGAACGCTACCACCGTGGGAGGAGACCCCGCCTACAAGGTGGCACAGACTATAGGGACAAGCATGGTGCGCACGGGCAACTCGACATCCGCCCTCTTCTATGACATCACCAACAAGCGTTTCATGGGTTGGAGCTACTATGCCCCCAACAAAAAACTCCTGTTCGCTCTCAACGACAATGACGAGAACCAGCCCCAGGGACTGTTCTCGTTCAATACCGGCATGGACTTTGTCGACATGGAGAGCACACGCTTCTCCAACGGACTTGTCTACACAGTGCTCCAGGACAATACCGGTCACCGCCACGTATACGGCATAAACCTCTCTGGCTACAACAGCATCAAGAAGGAGTCGGCATACGACAATATCAGCGGGGAGAACTTCGACACTGCAACAGACTATGCATTCCACTCACAGTTCCCCTACATGTTCTACTGCAAAGGGAACAAGGTGTATGCCTACGGTCTAACCGACAATGTGACAAAGGATGTGCTTACTATCGACGGAAGCGAGACTATATCCATGATCAAATTCAATCTGTACGGCAACATGGACCTCACATCCCTCAACAAATGGGACAGTGAAGAGTTCCAGAACATGCAGTACAAGCTTATCGTGTGCTCCTCGACCGGAGCAGAGGACGGCGGCATAGTGCGCTTCTACAACATAGACATCAACGGCAAAATGACTCTCTACAAGGAATACAAAGGATTTGGCGAAGAGATCGTGGATGTGACCTACCGCGAGCGCAGAGGATAACCATCCCTTGACAACATACATCAGCCGGAAGAGCTATAGGAAACGGAACACCTTTTTTTGGACTGAGTGTCACCGTCATTCCACAGCTCTTCCGGCTGACTTATTCTTCTTATAAAAGCTTTTCCAGAATCGGATATAAAATAATAAGGCGGGGAGAGTGTCCCCGCCTTATTTTTGTCATCGCACTTACGACATATAGCGCGTTGCTGTATATTGTTGTAAAGTACTTCCTACTCCACAGTGACCGATTTTGCAAGATTGCGTGGCTGGTCGACATTCTTGCCCTTGTTGACAGCAATATAGTATGCCAGGAGCTGAAGGGGTATTGATGCGACAAGCGGAGTAAGGCATTCCGGCACATCGGGTATCTCGATACAGAAGTTAGCAATATCCTTCATGGCTGTGTTTCCCTTGGATACAATCGCCACCACTGCGCCGCCTCGGCTCTTGACCTGCTGCACATTGGATATGATCTTGTCATACAGCGAGTCGCTGGGGGCGATGATCACGCTCGGCATCTCCTGGTCGATAAGGGCGATGGGACCATGCTTCATTTCGGCTGCGGGATAACCTTCCGCATGGATATAGGAGATCTCCTTCAACTTAAGGGCACCCTCAAGCGCGGTGGGATAGTTGTAGCCGCGGCCGAGATAAATGAAATTGTGGGCATAGGTGAAGAACATGGAGAGCTTCTGCACCGCATCATTGCATTTCAGGGTCTCCTCAATGGTCCCCGGCATGGCATTGAGTGCCGTAGCCACGCTCTGGACTGTGCTGCTGTCTATGACTCCGCGGAGCTGTCCCACAGCGAGTGCAAGGAGCGTGAGCACTGTCACCTGTCCGGTAAATGCCTTGGTGGACGCCACGCCTATCTCAGGCCCTACATGGATATAGGTACCGGAATCGGTGGCACGAGGGATGGAGGCTCCCACCACATTGCACACACCATATACGAACGCTCCCTTATCCTTTGCCAACTGTATCGCGGCAAGCGTATCGGCTGTCTCCCCTGACTGGGATATGGCTATGACTATATCCCTGTCGTTAAGCACAGGATTGCCGTAACGGAATTCTGAGGCATATTCCACCTCCACCGGTATCTGGCAGAAGTCCTGGATGAGACGCTTGCCGATGAGTGCCGCATGCCACGAGGTGCCGCATGCCACCAGTGTGATGCGCTCTGCCTGAAGAAACCTGTCCTTGTTGAGCTCCACTCCTGAAAGCGTGACGCGGGAACAGTCGCCTGTGATGCGTCCGCGCAGACAGTCGCGCAGAGTGGTGGGCTGCTCGAATATCTCCTTGAGCATAAAGGTGTCGTAACCGCCTTTCTCAAGCTGGGCAAGCGACAGTTTGAGCTGCTTTATGCTTATCTTGGACGGTGTATGTGAGTCAATCTCGAATATCGACAGCGGCTCGCCACGACGTATGACGGCCATCTCGTTGTTCTTGAGATAGATCACCTTGTCGGTATAACCGATGATGGGTGTAGCATCGGATGCGATGAAGGTCTCGCCGTCACCTACCCCTATCACGAGCGGTGAGCTCTTGCGTGCCACCACGAGGGTATCGGGGTCACCCTTTTCGACCACTGCCACTGCATATGCCCCCTCCACCTGGAGAAGAGCCTCACGCACAGCCTCGGCAAGAGAACAGTCGGGGGTGGTGCTCCTTACATAGTCCACCAGCTGCACGAGCACCTCGGTATCGGTCTCGCTCCTGAAGGTGTAGCCATGCTCCTCAAGCACCTTCTTGAGTACAGCATAATTCTCGATGGTGCCGTTATGCACGAGTGCGATATCCCCGCTCTGGGATACATGGGGGTGTGCATTGATATCGTTAGGCTCTCCGTGGGTGGCCCAGCGGGTATGGGCAATGCCTATTGACCCGGCAGTGCAACCTGCGGCGGCAGTCTGCTCAAGATTAGATACCTTGCCGCGCGACTTATGCACATTAAGGCTGCCATCGGCAGTCACAAGCGCGACACCGGCGGAGTCATAGCCTCGATACTCCAGACGCTTCAACCCCTGAATCAATATTTCATATGCTCCATTGGAGCCGAGGTAACCAACTATACCACACATATAGCGAATTTATTACAGATTAACTTTTTGAGATTAGGATTAGAGATAGAATAACCGACAGGATCAGGGACCCTGTCATGCATACTGATCGAATTTCCCGCAAAGATAGAAAAAATACTTTGATTTACAGTCATCGCGTCAGAGATTACCAGGGCTGGCGCATGAGATTTAACTCAAATTCAGTCAAAAATTCACCTGATTATG
>OFFU01000425.1_pt1 | contig 45100 bp, 38 predicted proteins | sample 1521451 | NCBI WGS metagenome assembly OFFU01 (sample SAMEA3504106, study PRJEB24116) | mouse gut metagenome | biome: mouse gut; feature: mouse-associated habitat; material: faeces | place: Denmark | collected 2011 | reverse complement strand
AGAGGAAGTTGATCTTGATCTGCATGGGATAGCCCATCCAGCCGAAGATGTCGATGTTGTCCCATCCCTCCTTGCTGTCGTTGCGCGGGGGATAGTAGTTGATGCGTACCTTGTGGTAGTAGCCCTGGTGGCCGCCCTTTTCTGCTCCGCCGCAGTTTGCGCCGTACAGGTCGGGCTGCTCCTCTGCAACGAGGATTGACTCAAGTGTGGAGAGCTTGCTGACCTCCTTGGTGCGGAAGTTGGCGGGCTCGTCAAGCACAAGACCGTCGCGGTTGCCGAGGATGTTGGTTGAGAACCAGCCGTTCAGACCGAGGCAGCGGGTGCCGATGATGGGGGCGAAGCCGCTCTTCACGAGGGTCTGACCTGTCTTGAAGTCCTTGCCGGAGATAGGCATATGGGTCTTTTCGCTGAGCTCCCACATTGCAGGGATGTCGACTGTGGTGTTGGGTGCGCCCATGATGAAAGGTGCGCCCTCTGAGAGTGCTGCGTAAGCATAGCACATGGAGGGTGCCACGTGCTCCTTGTCGTCAGCCTTCATGGCGGCCTCAAGGTCGGCGAGTGTGCCGTGATACTTCATGTCGATGGGCACATACACCTCTGTTGATGCTGCCCAGAGTACTACCACGCGCTCTACACCCTTCTCCTTCTTGAAGTTGCGGATGTCCTCGCGGATCTGCTCTGTCATCTCCCAGCGGCTCTTGTTCTCCATTACGTTGCTGCCGTCAAGACGCTTTGCGTAGTCCTTGTCGAAAGCAGCCTTCATGGGCACGATCTGTTCGAGCTCATCCTTTACGGGATTGATGTCCTTCTCCTGAAGAACCTCTGCATAGATCGCGCTCTGATATGCGTTTGCGGGATATACGTCCCATGCGCCGAACACGATGTCGTTGAGGTCGGCCATAGGTACGATTTCACTGTATTTCAGATATTTCTTGTCAGCACCGCGGCCCACACGGATCTTGTCGTACTGGGTCATTGCGCCTACAGGCTTTGAAAGGCCTTTGCGGGCCATCAGGACGCCGGTCATGAATGTTGAAGTGACCGCGCCGAGTCCTACTACGAGTACACCAAGCTTGCCGCTGGCGGGTTTTACAGTAGAGTTACTCATGATTTAAGTTTACTTTGTGTGATTTAACTGATTAATTTCTTTTTCCTTATGTGCCCGATGAGTGCTATTGTTCCGATGGCTCGGAGGAGAGTGTATTGTACATTTCACCCTAAGAGCGTGCCAAAAGTAGTTGATTTTTTTGAAATGTGAAATAAATATTACTTAAAAATTACCTATATCTTGTAAAATATTGTGAATTTTACGTATGATTAGTAAATTTAAGTTAAATCACCCCTATTTATCTATGATATTTGTTAAATTGTGTTTGGTGAGGTTTTGCCTATCTCCCCTTCTCCTCCGAAGCGGTCTCGACCCTCACAAGGTCCAGCCTTGTGGCTGAACGTTCCTTTATTATAAAGGTGATGCCGTCTATCTCCACCTTTTCATCTTTCGCCGGCAGGGTGCCTGTCTCATGTATGATGTATCCTGCCAGGGTCTGATACTCGTCATCCTCCGGTATGTCCAGGCGGAACTCGTCGCGCAGGCTCCTCACCTCTATGCGCCCGGAGAATTCGTACACTCCCGGCTCTATCTCTGTGGCTGTGATGCCGTTCTTGTCATGCTCGTCCTGTATGTCGCCGAATATCTCTTCCACAAGGTCCTCAAGGGTCACAAGTCCGGCGGTGCCGCCAAACTCGTCAACCACCACCGCCATCGAGCGTTTTTCGCTGAGGAGCCTGCGCATCATGGTGTTGGCGAGGAGCGTCTCAGGGGCATACAGCACCTCTTTTATCTGTTTCTTCCAGTCGGTCGACGGATCGAAGAGCTCCGACACGTGCACATATCCCACCACATTGTCTATGTCGTCGCGGTACACCAGTATCTTGCTGCGTCCCGAAGTCGTGAACAGTTCCGACAGCTCCTCGCGCGAGGTCTCGTCGATGTTCACGGCTACAAGCTCGTTGCGCGGTGCCATGCAGTCGCGCAGCTGGGTCGACGAGAAGTCAAGGGCATTGTGGAATATCTTCACCTCATTCTCCACCTCGGCTTCCGCCGGGTTGTCGAGGTCGTCGATCTTTGTTTCGAGATAGTCGTTTATGTCATCTATCGACAGCACCCCAAGGCGTGTGTCCTCGGCCTTGAGTCCGGCAAGGCGCATAAGCACCTTGGACAGCCACGACGTGAATGCGGCTATGGGATAGAGCACTATATAGAAGAAATACACCGGAATGGCCGACAGCTTCAGCGATGTGTTGGGGTTGATGCGGAACACCGACTTGGGGATGAACTCTCCGGTGAAAAGTATCACCAGGGTCGAGATGACTGTCTGCAACAGGAGTATGACCGCCTGATTGTCCGATACATGCGCCTCTATCCACGGCTCAAGAAGGGCGGCGGCACCCATGCCGTACACCACCAGCATTATGTTGTTACCCACCAGTATCGTTGAGATGAAGAACTCCTGATGGGCGTAGTAGCGTGCTATGATGCGGTTTATGAACCCTCCGCGGCTTGAGTCAAGCCCCACGCGCACGCGGTCGGATGTGATGAAGGCAATCTCCACCCCTGAGAAGAATCCCGAGAGCATGAGTGATATGAGAGTAAGTAATATCCAGAATGTCAGATCCATTTGTGATGCTCTATGCTGTCTATTGTGTGATGGCGGTGGAGTCCTGCACGGATGCACCCTCCGCCTCCCCTATGCTGTCGGTGTCGGCGCGCTGCCCTTTACCCCTGAATTCCGATGCGGGGAATATGCCCGACACCCTCTTTATGGTGTAGCGGGTCATCTGTTCGTTCGACTCGAACCCATACCCTTCGAGCACCCTGTCGGTGCGCTCTATGTGTATGAACGAGTCGGAGTAGAGCTTGCGGCTCCTCTGGTCCCAGAACAGCTGCTGGGTGAGGAATTTCTCATTCATCACATTGCTGATGTTCACGTTCCCGTCCAGTCGCCACACCTGCTTGTTCTTGAAATATGTGGCAGAGTCGGCATCCACCGTAGCCTCGGCGCGGAAGAAGTTGTCGAACTTCACAAGGTTAAGCCCGTCCGGAAACTTCCAGTAAGGCTCCTTCACCTCGTCATACATATACCATAGCGGGGTGTTGATGCGGTAGCGCGTGACCCCCGAGTCCGATATCAGGGTCTCCACGTTGCGTGTCATCATGGTAGGGACATCCCCTGCGCTCACCTCGGCGGTGTCGATTTTGGCATCCTCCTTGCACGATGTTGTCACGCCCGCGGTCAGCAGGGCCGCCACGCCTGCGGCAGCCAGGGGCAGCAGGCGCATATCTCCTCCCCTGCGCGACATTATTTAAGCTTGTTGCGGTAGAACCACGTGCCGTTGAAGTTCACCCCGAGCGTGAGGTTGAAATAATTCTCCTTTAGCAGCGGATTCGGGGTGGCCTGACGCTGCTTGTACTCGAATCCGAGGTTTATTATGGTCTTGGAGCTGTGGGCGGGGAAGCCTACGCCGCACGATATGCCGTAGTCCCTCACGTGGTTGTCGCCTACCATTATGTAGTCGCGGTTGTAGAACGCTCCGGCACGGTAGCTCATCCTCTTGAAGTAGCTTCCGCGCGGATCGGGCTGATAGCTTGCGCCCACGGCCACCTTCCAGCGGTCGTCGATGCGTGTGGCGGAGAAGTTCTCTATCTGTGCGTACTTGGCTTTCTTCCAGGGCTGATAGGTGAAGTCAAGCTCGGCATGCAGGCGGTTGTTGAAATCGTAGGCAACGCCGAATCCCCATGACGACGGAAGTGAGAAATTGTTCTTGAGGCTCACCACCCCCGGAGCTATAGTGTCGGGCGTGGCCGAGCTGTTTTGCAGATACTTCACCACATATGTGTCACCGAGCAGGCTCTTCCCCGGCTCGAAGGTCACGCCGGCAGTCACCGAATGCTTGTGCGATATGTTGCAGGTGTACTGCGCGCCGAATCTCAGATGGTAGTCCTGGATCTCCATCATCTGCTCGAACACGGCACTGATGCCGTTCGACGAGGTTGCCAGCACATCGTTGCATATGTTGCCGAACAGATAGCTGATGTTTACGCCGAGCCTCAACCCCTTGACAGGTGTGATGCCCGCGCCGAGATAAAGCTGGTTGATGCCGCCCGAGCCCTGGTGCGACGAATATCCGTTCTCTATGGTCGACCCGAACGCATAGCCCACCGATGTGAAAGGCACCAGGCCCGCGCTCACGCCTATGGTCTTGCTCACCGGGAACAGCATGGTCACATAGTCGATGCCGCCTCCCCAGTCCGTCTGGCTTCCGGTCGCGTCCTTGCGTGTGTAGCGGGTCACGTCAACGCCTATGTCGAATAGGAATGTCAGCGAGTCCACCGACGCGTACGATGCCGGGTTCATGGCGTTGATCTGCCTCCCCGAATGCATGGCATAGCCGGTGCCGCCCATCTGACGCTGGGTCGACGTGGCGTTGTCGCCGAGCGATCCGTAGCCGAATTTTGAATATGGGCTTGTCTCCTGCGCCTTAGCGGCTGGAGACAAGCATATCAGCGCGCCAAGGGCGCATAGAAATGTGATTGTGGTTCTAATTAGTTTCATTGTAAAGCAATATACGGTTTAGCCCTTTGCTCACCAGGTGTTCGTCTACCCGGGTCTCAAAGTCGCAGACTGAAGCGAGATGATGTCCGCATCCGCCGCCGAGCACCACCACTGTGTCCTTCGGCAGCCTGCTGCGGTAATAATATATCGAAGCCACAACCGAGTTGACGGCTCCAAGTGCGATTGCCTCGCGGGTGTCACGCCCGAACAGCTCCCGGCACAGCGAGGGCATCTCCTCGGGGAAAGGCACAAGCGGGAGCCTTGCAGTGAATTCGTGCAGGGCCCTGAGCTCCATGGATATCCCGGGGGCGATGTTGCCTCCGTGATACCCCCCCTCGGCGTCAACATAGTCATATGTCACGGCTGTCCCTGCGTCCACCACGAGTATGGGACGGCCGGCATAGTCAGCCCACGCTCCCACCGCGGCGGCTACCCTGTCGGCTCCTAAGGTGGTGGGGGTGCGGTAGTCCACGCGTATGGGCACCGGCGTGTCGGGGGTGAGCCTCATGGCTCGGGGGCATATGTGGCACAGACGCCTTATCACATCCACGTCCTCCCTCGCCACGGAGCAGTATATGCCCCCGGCAAGCGTCCTCTTACCTACGAAATCACTCACTCTCTGAGGGTTCAGTGCCGGCTCCATGCGGAAGTCCTCAAGCTCCGAATCGTCCCAAAGTGCGATCTTTGCCTCCGAGTTGCCTTGGTCAATGGTGAGATAGTGGGCCACGATACATGTGTTTAATGATGCCTTCTTATTGTGCGCCATCAGCCTGGTAGGCTGCGCTTACGGCTTGCAAAAGTAGTAATAACTTGTGAATTTTCAGCAAATTTCACCTTTTTTTACCTTTTTGCCTTTCACTTACACCTTTCGAGCCTTTCATGATGGATGTGTACACTGTCAGCACTCCTCCGGCGAGGGTGAACGCTATCCAGTCGTTGCCACCGGCTTGGGGAAGGAACAGGAACACGGCTCCCGCAACGAATATCAGTGCGGTCCACACCTCCATTCTCACCAGTCGGCGCAGCCTCACCGACGCTCCCGCAGGGGTAGGGGAGAGTAGGCGTCCGGCAAGCAGGGCGGCAGCCCCGGCTGAGTAGGAGTATGCCACAGTCTCGCGTGCCACATGTGCGAACGGCAGCCCGGCTGCCACTAATACTATTATGAGTCCGGCGATGCTCAGCACCCCGGCTAAATCGGCTTTTGAAAAATTTGTCATAGCATCGGTCGATATGTTGTTGTAAGAAGGCTTCCCGGCGTCATTCCTCCGTCTCGTTAGCGGAATATGTACACATCCTCGTCGGGATGCTGCATATGGTGCTGCTCGCGCACTATGCGCTCCATGGTCTCCCGGTCGTGACGCAGGGAGTTGTTGAGATCGCGGTAATACTCAAGCGTGTCCGTCGCGTCCTCTATCTGAGCCTTAAGCTCGCTTATCCTCTGTTCCTGGTCGATGGTATGCACCAGGGAGTTCTCGTTGAAAAACAGCACCACCGCAAGCACCACCAGCGCAGCCAGCAGCGTGAACGAGAGATAGCGGCGACACCAAGCCTTTAAGTTATCCATATCGCAAAATTAATCAAAATATCTCCCTCCGCCAAATAAAATCCTGCCAGCCCCGCTCCCTTGTCCGTGATGCTGTGTCATGGCGCATTGCTCCGCCCTTTATCATGCATGTGGGGGGCAAGCCTCGGCTGGGATGGCTTTGGCATGGCTGTGGTTGCGTGCCGTAGTCTATGTCGGATTTCGGATGTGTTAACTATGGTTAAATAAAGTTAATGTGGGGGGGGTGATTTTTAATGCTTAAATCTCTTCAAATCAAACAAATGTAAATTACTTATTGTAATAAAAAACAAATGTTAAAAACCGTCTCGCTCCCCACTCCCTTGCAAGTGGTGGATTATTTATATATTTTTGGTGTCCGGAATTAATTCATAACGTGTGGTTTTTTGAGTGCAAAAGTAACATACTGACACAATATCAATCATTATTTATACATTTTAACACAGCGCAATGAAATCATTTAGAAACTATCTGCCAGATCTCCTCCGGTTGGTAAGCCTCGTTGCCGTATGCACAGTGGTCCTGCTCACATCGGCAGGCAACGCATATGCCCAGGACACCAATAGCGGTGGAAATGTCCATGGTGTTGTCGTCGATGAGGCGGAACACCTCCCTATGCCTGGCGTGACTGTCGCCGTAATGAAAGGCAGCAAGATGATCACCGGTGCCGCCACCAACCTTGATGGCGAGTTCTCAGTCAAAGTCCCCGACGGAGCCGTGCTGCGGTTCTCATACATCGGATATGCCCCCCAGGAGCTCGCTCCGGTGCATGGCAGGTCCATGGAAGTTGTGATGAAGGAGAGTGCCGAAAAGATGCAGGAAGTGGTGGTCAACGGCTACTTCACGCGCCATCGCAACACCTACACCGGTGCTGCCAAGTCACTCTCGGGCGACGAGCTCCTGAGCGTGTCGGCTACCAACATCCTGTCGGCCCTCAGCACCCTCGACGCAGGTCTCAACATCACGCAGAACAATGCTATGGGCTCCAACCCTAACACTATCCCTGACCTCGTGATCCGCAGCACCACATCGCTCGCCACAGGCAATGAAGTGGGGCTCAACTCACCACTCATCGTGATCGATGGCGTGGAGAGCAATCTTCAGGCTCTCTACGACATGAACATCCAGGACATCGAGCGTGTCGACATCCTGAAGGACGCTTCCGCTACCGCCCTCTATGGCGAGAACGCCGCCAACGGTGTCATCATCATCGAGCGCAAGCGTGTGTCGCAGGCACCTGTGCGCGTGCGTTACACATTCACCCCCAAGATGAGCTTTGCCGACCTCTCCAGCTATGACCTCTGCGACGCTTCCCAGAAGCTTGAGCTTGAGCGCATGGCAGGTCTCTACGACAGCGAGTCTGGTTCGCTCGACCAGAGCTATTATGATAAGCTCGCCCTCATAAGCGGCGGACGCGACATCGACTGGATATCCAAGCCGGTACGCAACAGCTTCTCCCACACCCACTCCCTCTCTGTGTCAGGTCGCGGATCAAGCCTCGACTACAATTTCACCGCCGATTACTCCGACGTCAACGGCGTCATGAAGGATGACGGACGCGACCGTTACGGTCTTAACATGTACCTCAGCTATCGTGTGCGCGACAAGCTTATTGTTACCCTCCGTGCCGACCACACATCCCTCACCACCAACAACTCCAAGTACGGGTCGTTCTCCGACTATATAGCCGCCAACCCCTACGACTCCCCCTATGATGATCATGGCAATTTCAGCAAGAGCCTGTCATACAATAAGAACAACCCTCTCTACGAGGCTTCGCTCAGCAGCTTCAGCAAGACCAACACCCGCACACAGAATGTATCGCTCGACGTGCGTTACAACTTCAAGCCCAACCTCTACGTCACCGCCCAGGGCACATATTCTACATCCAAGGGCACAAGCGACGCCTTCAAGTCTCCTGACTCCAATGCGTTCACCGCTGACGCACCCCTCACCTCCAGGGGCTCATATACCCTCGGCAACCTCGGCACTGACAATTGGAGCGCCAAGGTTGTGGGCAACTGGATACACAACTTCGACAAGGACGGCACCATGTTCACCCTCAACCTCGGCTGGGAGCTGAAGCGTCAGAAGTCAACAAGCAGCTACCTCACCGGTAGCGGGTTCCTCTCCGACGAGCTTGCCGACATATCCTATGCCTCTACCTACTCCACATCCCAGCTCCCCTACGGTGGCGAGGATCTTGCAACAAGTGTCGGAGGCTTCGCTGCCGCCAACTTCATTTGGAAGAACCGCTACGTGGTCGACGGTAGCTACCGTCTGTCAGGCTCCTCCAAGTTCGGTGCCGATAAGCGCACTGCCCCCTTCTGGTCAGTGGGCGCAGGCTACAACCTCCACAACGAGAACTTTATCAGGGACCTCGGATTTGTCGACATGCTGCGTCTGCGTGGCAGCTACGGCTACACCGGCAGCGTCAAGTTCGACTCCTACCAGGCGATATCCACCTACTTCTACTCCATCAATTATCTCCACTATGCGGGAGTCGGCTCCGTGCCTATGGGTATGGCTAACCCCGACCTCACATGGCAGACCACCAAGAAGTTCAACGTAGGTCTCACTTCATCATTCTTCGGCGACCGTTTCAACCTCAACTTTGACTACTACACCGAGAAGACCGACGACATGCTCATCGACGTCTCCCTCCCGCCCTCATCGGGTGCCACATCCGTGAAGAACAATTTCGGAAGCCAGGACAGCAAGGGTCTGGAGTTCTCCCTCTGGGGAAAGATCATCCAGAACCGCGACTGGATGTGGAGCGTATCCCTCAACGGTCTCCACTCCAAGACCACCATCAAGGAGATATCCGACGCCCTAAAGCGCAAGAACGAGCTTAACGGCCAGTTCCAGGATGAGGTGGCACCGCGCCTCCAATTCCGTGAGAACGAGTCCCCCACAGCCATCTACGCTGTGCGCTCTGCCGGCATCGACCCCGCTTCCGGCAAGGAGATATTCATAAAGAAGGACGGCACATACACCTACGAGTATGACCCCGCCGACCAGATGGCATGCGGCGACACCAACCCCAAGCTCCAGGGCACCTTGTCATCGCTTCTACAGTACCGCAACCTCTCGCTCAACCTCAACTTCTCCTACCGTTTCGGTGGCGACATGTACAACTCCACCCGTATGGCGAAGGTCGAGAATATCAACCCCCAGAACAATGTCGATGTACGCGCCTTCACCGAACGTTGGAAGCACCCGGGCGACGTGGTGCCCTACCTCGCCATCTCTGCCAACGGCGGCAAGGAGTTCCAGTACTCCGACCGTTTCGTCGAGAAGGACAACGAGCTCTGGCTCTCTGCCGTGACCCTTCAGTACAATGTCCCCGAGACATTCATCAAGCCTATCGGATTGCAGCGTATGTATGTCAGCGCAGGTGCCGAGGACCTGTTCCGCATCACCTCCGCCAAGTATGAGCGCGGCACCGACTACCCCTTCAGCCGCAGTGTCAACCTCTCGCTCAGCCTGACATTCTAAATCTCTCATCAACATTTTGATTAATATACAAATGAAAAAGATATATTTGACACTCCTTTCCCTCCTCGCCCTTGCCACAACGGCGTGCAACGACTTCCTCGATGTGCGGCCCAAAGGCGAGAAGGTGGAGAACGATCAGTTCGAGACTGCCAAAGGCTTCGAAGATGCCATATACGGTGTCTACGGATCAATGACCGACAAGGCTCTCTATGGCATGGATATGGTGTGGGGCATCCCGGAGATCCTCGGTCAGAACCTCCGTTGCGACGCCACCGACACGCACAATCTCGCACGCTACAAGTACACCGACAACAAGGACCTCAAGGCACGCTTCTCCAAAATGTGGTCCAAAGGCTACGAGACCATCGGATATGCCAACAACGTCCTTCAGAACCTTGACAAGAAGGACCCCGCCGAGTTCCCGCTCTATAAGGCTTACCGCGCCGAGATGCTCGGAGTGCGCGCCATGATGCACTTCGACCTCCTCCGTCTCTTCGCTCCGGTCGACCGGTCCAAGCGCGGCATCCCCTATGTCAAGACCTTCAACTTCTCTGTCAAGCCGTTCTCTACCGTAGGGGAGTGCCTCGACTTCATAATCGGCGATCTCACCGAGGCCGAAGGGCTCCTCAAGGACATGGAGACAATGGCATACCCCCGCGACAACGGACAGTACGAGCGTTTCTGCCGCTGGCGCGAGTCCCATATCAATTACTACGCCGTCCAGGCTCTCCTCGCACGCGTATACTGGTACATGGGCAACAACGCCAAGGCAGCCGAATACGCCGAGAAGGTCATAAACAGCAACCTCTTCCCGCTCGTCGATGTCACCGAGGTCCAGAACCGTATAGCCGGTGTCCTCTCACCCAAGGAGACAATCTTCGGCCTGTACTCCCAGCAGTACCTTGAATGGTCCTCCACCTACCTCTACACATGGCAGTCCTACGTCTCTTATATCGCCTACGACAACAGCGGCGGCACCAACTACCTCATGCCCTGGAGCGCGCTCTACGCCCTCGATCTCGCAGGCACCGAGCAGGATTTCCGCAAGAACCATTTCCGTGTCGAGTCTTCACTCGCAAAATGCCTCAAGATGGTCGACTATCCCACCATCGAGAACAACAATGTCTCCACCCGCCCCGAGCTCATTTCAGGCATAAGCCTCATCAACGTTTCAGAGCTCTATCTCATAGCGGCTGACGCATTGCTATCCACCAACTACGACATGGCGTTGAAATACTTCAACGACGAGATCCGCTCGCGCGGCCTGTCTCCGCTGATCGCCGGACAGACACTCACCTCTGAACGTATATTCAACGAATACCGCAAAGAGACATTCTGCGAAGGACTCCACTGGTTCAACATGAAGCGTCTCAACCGCGACATCCTCTCCAATGCCGAGAGCCGCACCATCCCGGCTAATGATGACATATACGTCCTCCCCATTCCCGAGGAAGAGATGGAGTACCGTCCCGAGGCAAACAACAATCAATAATCCCCCCGTGAAGTATGAAACTTATTACCATTAAGAATATAGCCCTGTGTGCCCCTCTGGCTCTCGCTTTCATGGGATGCACCGAGGACGACTACAAGCTCTACGACACCACTCAGAAGGACTCCGTTTTCTTCGAGTATCGCAATGCCAATGACGAGCTTGTCGACGAAGTGTCCTATAATTTCGGATATGACATCGCCACAGTCTACACCGTGGATATCCCTGTCACTCTTATGGGCGTGCCAAAGGACCACGACCGCACCATTAACGTTGTCCCGGTAGCCGAGGGTACCACGATGACCGAAGGTGTCAACTACACCATCACCGGCAACACCATCCCTGCCAACGCCGTAAGCGGAACTGTGCATGTCAACCTCCTCCGCGACAAGGACCCCGGGATACGCCAGGAAGAGAAGACTCTTGTGCTCACCATCGCCGAGAACGACGACCTCAAGTCGGTTGGCGAGAATTCAATGACCATCACCTATTCCGACTTCCGTGTCGAGGTAAGGCCCGACTGGTGGACCACCTACAGCTGCCTCCCTGTCTACTCCTTCGAGAACGCACAGCTGTTCTTCCATTATTTCTATGACAAAGCACCCAAGGCGGATATAAGCATATTCAATGAAATGATCGAGAAATACGGCGAATATTTCGTCAAGGCGAGCAACATGCAGGGACCCATGGCTATGTACGAGCCTTTCCTCAGGAACTATGTGCTTATACCTATGTATAATGAGAATCCTGATATCTCATGGCAGAAATCCCCTCTTTTCTAATCACTAATGTGTGAAACTTAAAAGATGACCAAAATGAAAACTCAATCAATATTCCCGGCCTTCTGTGTCGCCATGCTTTCTATGGGGCTCGTCTCATGCATCGACGATGACTCCACCTATGGAGGCTCCCCGCTCCCAGCTCTATCTGTCGAGGTCCCTGGCGATGCCGAGATGCCGGTCTACAACTTCAGCTATGGCGCGGAGTGTGAGCTCACGCCCGACATAAAGTACAATGGCTCCGGAGAGCTCTCCTACGAGTGGAGCCTGGGGTCATACGACAATGGCGTGAAAGGCCCCATGGAGTTTGTGTCCAATGAAAAGACCTTCCGTTACCAGTTCCCTGCAGGCGGGCGTTATTATGCCCACCTCGTCGTGTCCGACGGTGTGGTAGGTCTTGTGCAGGACTACGAGCTGAGCATCAACCGCACCTTTGAGCAAGGCTTCATGGTGCTCTCCAACAAGGATGGTGTCGGCAATCTCGTGTTCATAAAGGACCCCACTCGTGAGGAGATCGAGGAAGGTATCCCGGTGACCGTGATGGAGAACTGTCTCCAGCGCGTCAACGACAACGTCGGCTCTGAGCCTCTGGTTGGAGCGCAGATGATAACATGGCACGACTGGAACGGCTCTACCACCGTGGAGGTCAACCGTCTCATGATATGCACCGAAAGCCGCGGACTTTTCCTGAACCCCAACACATTTGTCGTGGTCTCAACAATTGATTTTGATGATGTCACCCCCGGATTCAAGGCCGACAGGCTTATCCTTGACGGCACAAGCCCGGTGGCTTGGAGCTCCTCGGCTAAGAAGCATGTCATGATGGACAGCAAATACATGTTTGGCAAAGAGGACAGCAACTGGAAGACCTACGACTTCGACTTCATATCGAGCAACACATATATGGCAGGTTTAAACCAGACAACCGACAACTATTTCATTAAGCGCGAGCCCCTGTCTCTGCATTCCAAGGCTCTCGACATGGCTACATGGGAATCATTCTGGGTAAGCTCTGCCGACCTGCGCGACAAGAACAACCTCCCTGTATTGCAGAACGAGGAGATGATCGTGGCATTCCGCGGCGAAGGCATCCCAGGTCCGTATACCAATACCTATCCCTGCTACATCATCAGCCGCAACAAGTCCGACGGCAGGCTCTTCGCCACCGGTATATCCGGCTTTGGTGCCTACTCCGTAGGTCAGGTCCTGGAGTGCCACGGAGAGATCCCGAGCGATGCTTCCACAGCCATCCCCGCCGCCGACTCCTATGTGGTGCCCTCCGATATGTACCACCGCACATATTACTATAACGGCAACTGCGTGTATGTAATGCTCAAGAACGGCGAGTCGTTCACCTTCCCCTCGGTCAATGAGAGCTGTCTGCGCTTCTCTTCCGATGAGGAGGTCACCTATATGGGCATAAGCCAGACACGTCAGGGCAGCCAGGTGACAGCCGAGGACCTTCTGGTTGCGACAGTCAACAAGTCCTCCGGACGTGGCAGCGTATACATCTACAACATGGCTGATGTGCGCACCGACAACCCCAACCCCGCGCCCAAGGCTCAACACCTCAACTGCGCCGACCGCATCACCAACATAATGTACAAGCCGCGTATCGCCAACTGATCCCCCTCTCTATCCCCTGCGGCACCGCGTCGCAGAGGCATCTGAAAAAAATACTCTATTGGAGAGCCGTCTCTCTCGGTCCTGACTGCCGTTTGGCGTTGTCAGGGCTGAGCGAGGCGGCTCTCCGGTCGTTTTGATCCCCCGCGACGCAGATTGCCGCACATCTTTTTAGCCTCCTTCTGTCCCGCCTGTAACTTATTGATAATTTACGGCATCCGCAACCACTCCACATCTTAAATATAATTAAATAGGTGTCAATAAAGTGAATTATGCCGGTCCCCGATATTGTGGGTAACCAAAAAAATTGTACCTTTGTATAGTGCAAAAAAGTATACAATAAAGAGTGTGATCTGTCATCCGGCGATTTTCCGGAGGCTGATTATAGTATCCATCCACAATAGTAACCTACATTTTAAGTATGCAAAATTCCAGACAATTCAATGGCATTCAGGCTCATAATGTCAGCCGTTTGCTATGCCTCGCATTTTTGCTTGTCTCCTTTGCTTTCATGCCGCAGACAGCTTTGGCTGTTGATGGCGTGACTGTTCACGGAATCGTTACCGACGCTGACGAAGAGCCGCTTATCGGCGTAAGCGTCCTTCAGGAAGGCACCAAGAACGGTGTCGCCACTAATATCGATGGCGAATACTCCATCACCGTTCCGGTAGGGAGTGTCCTGCAATTCTCCTACATCGGCAAGAAACCTCACAAAGTCACGGTAAAGGATTGGGGGGCAGCTGGTTATAATGTCGTGCTCGACAACGATAACAACATGCTCGATGAGGTGATGGTCACAGGCTACGCCACCATATCCAAGGCTCAGTCCACAGGAGCGTTCCAGAAGATCTCCGCTGACGCCCTTGAGCTGCGCCGCATGGACAATCTTGAGTCCATGCTCGAAGGCAGCATCGTGGGTTTCGTTGACGGAAAGATACGTGGTGTCACCACCATGAACGCAATCTCCAATCCCCTCGTTGTGATTGACGGATTCCCAGTGGAGAACACATCCATCGACCGCATAGGGCGCACCACCGAAGCCATGCCCGACCTCAACCCCGAGGACATCGAGTCGGTGACCGTCCTTAAGGATGCCGCCGCAGCCTCAATCTATGGTGCGCGTGCAGCCAATGGCGTGATCGTGATCACCACCAAGAAAGCCGCCGAGGGCAAGCCCGAGGTAAGCTTCTCATCCACATTCACCGCCCGGAAGTATTCCCGCTACAACGACAATCTCACCAACTCTGCCGATGTCATAGCCATTGAGCGCGCATGGGCGGCGCAGTACCCCGAGCTTCTTGCCGGAGGCGAGAGTGCGGCTAAGGTCGGCGACGACCTCCGTCTCAACAGCCATCCAAGCCTCGGTGTGAGCACGCTGATCGACATGTACTCCGGAGCTATATCCATGAGCGAGGGCAATGCGCGCCTTGACGCTCTCTCGGCTCTCGGATACCGCTACTACGACCAGGCGAAGGAGTACGGCAAGCGCAACCCCTTCCATCAGCAGTACAACCTCCGTGTCGCACAGTCGTCGGAGCGCAACAGTTTCAGCGCGTCAGCGACATTCTGGAAACACAACAATGAGGACATCAACGACGGCGACCACTCCCTCGGCATAAACATCACCGACCAGATGAAGGTCACCAAATGGCTCACAGCCGATGTCGGTGCCTACATCAATTACGGCCGTCAGGACTTTCAGAACTATGACCTCTTTAACCCCGGCTACTCGTTCCTCCCTTACGACGGACTTGTGGCTGCCGACGGATCATACATCAGCGCACCCCTCCAGAAAGATCAGGCCAGACGCGAGGTCATCGAGCAGAACGGCATGGTCCGTGAGGACCTCGTGCCCATGAGCGAGCTTGCCTACGGACGTTCCAAGGGCAAGACCCTCGACACCCGCGCTTTTGCCAAGCTCCGCATCGATTTCACCTCCTGGCTCAACTACTCTGTCCAGTTCCAGTACGAGACCTCCAGCAACGACACCGAATACCTCCAGGACCGAAACAGCTACAATGTCGTTTCACTCCTCAACAATTTCGTGACCAAGGACCCCTACGGCAACTTGAAGTACAACCTTCCCGAAGGCGACATAATGTACAAGACATCCATGAAGAAGCGTGGCTACAACTTCCGTCAGCAGCTCAACTTCAATCGCCGTTTCGCCGACCGTCACAACCTCCTCGTCTTCGTAGGCCAGGAGCTCCGTGACAGCCGTATCACATATTCCGACAACACCTACTTCGGATACGACCCCGAACTGCTCTCCTGGCAGCCCTACGACCAGCAGACCCTGGGCTACTACTTCTCCTCTCTGCTCGGCATGCAGAACTTCTCGCTGAAGAACTACGAGTCCTTGCGCGAGATATCCAACCGCTTCGTATCCTTCTACGGTAACGCCTCCTATTCGCTTGACGACAAGTACAACGTCACCGGAAGCCTCCGTTGGGACCGCTCCAACCTTTGGGGCACAAGCTCCAAATTCCAGAACAAGCCTATCTGGTCGGTAGGTGCGAGCTGGAACATGAACCGCGAGAACTTCCTCCGTGAAGTCAACTGGATCAACAACCTCCAGCTCCGTGCATCCTACGGTATCGGCGGTAACATCGGGCGCAACACTGCTCCCTACATGACTGCGCAGTACTATCCCGGCAACCTCGGCAACACCGGTGCCGTCCTCGCTCCGCCAAACAAGGATATACGATGGGAAAAGACACGCACCATAAATGTCGGTGTCGACTTCGACCTGCTGCGCAACCGCCTGTGGGGTTCTCTTGAGTACTACCACAAGAAGAGTACCGACCTTCTCGCGATTATCAACGGCTCCCCCACACAGGGATTCGGCTATGCCACACTCACCACCAACAACGGTGCCATCGACAACAGCGGTCTGGAGCTCAACCTCTCCGGACAGATCATCCGCAAGGCTGATCTCGTGTGGACATCAACCCTCCTCTACGCCTACAACCGCAACCGCGTCAAGCATATCAGCCTTGAGCCGTCAGCCTACGATTCCCGCCTCACCCTCCCCCTCTCGTATCCCACTGTAGGCAACCCCTACAACGCTCTCTACGCTTACCGCTACGCAGGGCTTAGCCCCGAGGGAGAGCCGCAGATCTACGATGCCGACGGCAATATCACCACCGGTCAGGTACAGGACGCCGATGCAATCGTGTACGCAGGCACCACAGTGCCGGTCCACAGCGGATCATTCAACAATGTGGTGCGGTGGAAGGACTTTGAGTTCTCCGCGCTCATCACTTTCGATTTCGGACACAAGGTTCGCGACAATGTCACTCCGGCGATATCCATGACCTCAGGGCGCATCACATCCACCCACAAGGACATCATGAACGCCTGGAAGCAGCCCGGCGACGAGGCTTACACCGATGTGCCGCGCCTGCTCTTCTCCAACGACACCGGCAGTTACAACACATACCGTGCCTTCAACTACCGTAACTCCGACCTCTTCATATACGATGCCTCCAACATCCGCATCCGCAACATCGGAGCCTCCTACATGCTCCCCTCGGCAATATGCCGCAAGGCTCAGCTCAAGCAGGTGAAGTTCCGCTTCGCTGTCGAGAACCTTGCCACCATAGCCATGGACAGCAAAGCCCACTATCTGCTTGACGGTAAGCAGAACCCCAACTTCGTGTGGGGACTCAATCTCGGTTTCTAATCTGATATATCCAATCGACTTTGACAATGAAACATATATATAAGAAATTCATAAATGCCGCCCTGGTGGTGTCAGGACTCTTCGCTACATCATGTAACGACTTCCTTAACGAGATACCTAAAGGGGAGAAGATCCCTCAGACATGGGAGGATTACAACGCCTTTATGCGCAATAAGAACCTCTCCTATTTCGAGAACGAGCAGATACTCTTCCTTATGGGCGATTATTTCCGCTCCCCGAGCGCGCTCAACAGCAGCGAGCTCACAAGAGCGAACTACCTCTTCCTCGAAGATGTGGACCGCACAGCCATCAACACCGGCGACTACATGGCTTTCTACAGTGCCTACGAGATGATGTTCTACTGGAACCTTATCATCGAGGAGGGCATGAATGCCACCCAGGCCACCGACCAGCAACGCCGCATGCTCGTGGCTCAGGCTCGTGTGCTCCGTGCCATGACCTACCATTATATCGCCAACTATCATGCCGACCAGTATTGCGAGGCGACCCTCAACACCCTCTCAGTCCCCCTTGTTACATCCGCTTCCGTCGAGGCTCCTTCCCCCCAGGCGACCCTACAGCAGCTCTACGACTTCATGGTCTCCGACCTCCTCGCTGCCATTCCTGATCTTCCCGACCGTGGCGAGACCATCGTGCACCCCACCAAGGCGGCTGGCTACGGAATGCTCGCACGCGTCTATCTGTCGATGGGCAGATATGCCGATGCCGGCAAGGCAGCTTCCGACGCTATCAAGGAGAACGGCAATCTCTATGACTGGGTGAAGTTCTACAATGATGATAAGGAACGCATCGAGGACACCTCTACGTTCAATGTCGCCACATCTGTCAATCCCGAGATCGACAACCCTGAGAACTATGTGTATCACGCTTCAAGCTCCGGATATTGGGCAGGCATAAGCAGCGGTTCACTCACCCTCTCACTCGAACGCGCCGCACGCTTTGAGCCGGGCGACATTCGCCTCATCGGCAAGTGGCGTTATTACAAGACAGCCGCAGGCATAGAATACTACCGCGGTCTGTATGCCAACGAACCCAACTACGGTGGCATACGTGCTGCCGAGATGTACTACATCCTTGCCGAATGCCAGGCTCGCGACGGTAAGATCAGCGAGGCTATGGAATCCGTCAACAAGGTGCGCCGCACTCGTTTCCTCCCGGAATACTATACCCCTCTCCAGGCAGCCGACAAGACTGAGGCGATCAACAAGATCATCGACGACAAGGCTAACGAGTTTATACAGACCCAGATCCCCTTCTGCGACTATCGCCGTCTCAACAAGGAGGGCATCTACACCCGCACCCTCACCAAGACCATCGATGGGGTGACTTATACCCTCCGTCCCGAATCGCATATGTGGATCTTCCCGTATCCTGCAAAAGTCCTGCAGAATCCTGGTAACAATCCCATTGTTCAGACCGTGAACAAGTAATCCGGGAGGAGATGTCCACCGTATAGCAATATTTGATGTTGCTTTATTGATGAACAGGAGATGAGGATGTGTCAAGATATGTTGTGCATCCTCATCTCTGCATTTTTCCTTCTCTTTTCCGGCAATGACCAGTTATTCAAATCCATTTTTCACATAATTCAAGTAATATGAAATCGATCCTCCCTCTTATTCTGCTCCTCTTGTCAGGCATATCCTCTACAGCCGGCAACCTGTCAGTGACATTCGATCTTTCCGGCAATCCCGGAAGTGAAGACATCAACATCACCCTGCGACCCGCAGAGGACTACAACCCCGCCTCATCGGTCACGCTCGCCCGCTCAGGCACTCAGCGCACCGGTGAGATACCCGCATCCCCCTCAGGGCTCTACTATCTCTATTGCTACACCCCCCAATATCAGACATCCATTCCTGTGAGCCTCGATGCCTCAAGCTTCACGGCTCCTGTCAAGGTCAATGTCGATGCCGGCGACTTTGTTGTGTCCACCTCCCTCGCCGGGCCTGTCAATTCGGCTCTTGCTGATGCCAACAGCCGTTTCGTCAGCCGTTCACGCCTCATTGGCAATAAATCCGTCGAAATGACCGGCGACGAGCTCCGCGACAATCTCCGGGGCTTCTCCGCCGATGCCGATGCCGTCATTTCCGCAGCCAAGCTCCCTGCACCCGCTCAGGAGTTCATACGCCTGTGGGCATACACCCTCGCATCCGACTCCTATAGCATGGCTCTCTACATGCGCTCACGCGCCGACAAGCAGGTCACCTTCTCCGTATCCGACATCCTTCCCCCTCCGGCTGCAATCCTTGACACCCCTATGGCGGCAGGATTCCCCTCAGCCATGGGAGCCGTAGTGTCGACACTCCCAGGAAAAAGCCTCGAAGAACGCCTTGAGTCACTCCATTCAGGCTACCGCACCCAGGCTATAAAGGACAACGTCACCCCAATGCTCATAGAATCATTCCTGAGCTCCTTCGACTATAAGAACGACTTCGAGTCAGGCGAGGCACGCCTGGCTGCTCTCACCGACAGATACTCTCTCCCCGCCAAATATCTCGCCGGCTTCCGTGCGCGTCGCGCCACCGTCCCCGGACTCCCCTTCCCATCGGGAATAACACTCCTTGACCGGGACGGCAACACAGTCGACTTCTCATCCTTCCGTGGCAAATACGTTTACGTCGACCTTTGGGCATCATGGTGCGGTCCATGCTGCAAGGAAGTCCCCTTCCTTCAGAAACTCGAAAAAGAGCTCAGCGACTCCAATGTCATCTTCGTATCCATCTCCTGTGACTCATCCACGGCTCCATGGCTCAAAAAGATGCAGCAGCTCTCGATGCACGGCAACCAGCTCATCGACACAACCGGCGACCTCAACCGCAAGCTCAATATCCGCGGCATCCCCCACTTCCTCATCTACGATCCCCAGGGCAACCTCCACACCTACAACGCCCCGCGTCCCTCCTCATCCCAGATCCTCCCCCTCCTCCGCTCCCTCAAATAACCCACAGCCCGATTCATAGACCATAGGACCATAATTTAGACCATAGGACCAGAGGCCAAAAGGTCCCAAAGTCAAATAATCAAAGAAGTAGATATAATCAAAGACAAAGACAGGAGAACAGGAGAACTATCATGGAATCGTAGGGTGGGGGCGTGCCCCCACCGCCAGCGACGATACCGAAAAAATCCCTCCTGTTCTCCTGTCTTTATTTACTGGTCTTACTTAAGCTTCTCGGCCAATTTCTCAGCCACATCAGCAAGAGACCCCAGCGCATTAGCCGCAGCACCTTTAGCCTTATCGATAAACGGCTGAGCCTTCTCCTTAGCCTCCTTAGCTGAAGCCGACAGCGACTCCTTAGCATCAGCCACAGTCGATGCCACAGTGCTCTGCACATCGGCAAGCTTCTCTGCAGCAGCCTCTTTAGCCTCCGCCACCTTCTCCGCAGCCGCCTCCTTGGCTTCAGCCACCTTCTCAGCCGCAGCCTCCTTGGCATGAACCATTGAATCCTTAGCGTCGGCAAGCTTCTCTGCAGCCGCCTCCTTAGCCTCAGCAACTTTCTCCGCGGCAGCCTCCTTATTAGCCTTGATTTCAGCCTTGGCAGCGACCTCAGCCGCCTTCGCGCTCACCTGTGCCGCCTTAGCCGACACCTCTCCCGCACATTTTGCTATCTTTTCATTCTTCAAATCCATAATAGTTGAGTATTAATTTGTTAGTATTGCATAATGGACACACCTCAAGTGCATCTCGCACAACCGATGTCCGTTTGAAAAAACAACGTCAGCATCGCCCGACAGGTTGAAAGAAACTTCGCCAAATTTTATTAAAAAAGCTTATCCGCACTTGCAATCAGCCCGCATTAATACTATCTTTGCATATGAAAAAGTTGCAACAGATATAGTCAACTTGATAACTCAATAACTCAATATAACAAGAAAACACTATGAAAAAGAAATTCATTTGCACTGTTTGTGGCTACATACATGAAGGAGATGCAGCACCCGAAAAATGCCCCCTCTGCGGCGTTCCCGCATCCAAATTTGAAGAGCTCAAAGAAAACGAAGCACTCAGCTTCGTGACCGAGCACGTGATCGGCGTAGCCAAGGACACCGACGACGAAATGAAGAAGGACCTCAATGCCCACTTCGCAGGCGAATGCACCGAAGTAGGCATGTACCTCGCAATGTCACGTCAGGCCGACCGTGAAGGCTATCCCGAAATCGCCGAAGCATTCCGCCGCTACGCACTTGAGGAAGCCGACCACGCATCACGTTTCGCCGAACTCCTCGGCGACGTTGTATGGGACACCAAGACCAACCTTGAAAAGCGCATGAACGCCGAGTCTGGAGCATGTGCCGACAAGATGCGCATTGCAGCCCGCGCAAAACAGCTCAACCTCGACGCCATCCACGACACCGTACACGAAATGGCAAAGGACGAAGCACGTCACGGACGCGGCTTTGAAGGACTCTTCAACCGTTACTTCCGCAAATAAACCATACTGCGTCCATATGCTCCTATAGCCCCTCAGGCACTATAGGACCATCTCAAAAGACAGAACAACACAACACATTCGCCCTATAACCATCACCTGATGGTTATAGGGCGAAATATTTAATTCAGACCAAAGTCCCGGAGGGACAAAGAAAGACAGGAGGAATTATAATCTAAAGACAGGAAAACAGTACAGCAGTACAGCAGGCTCAACCATCATCGGTAGGGCGGAGGCGTGCCCCCGCCGCCTGCGACAAATACCATAAAGTCCTCCAGTTCTCCTGTCTCGACACACAAACACTCTGTTCCTTTGGTCTAAAAATTCTCAGAGCACCTCTCTGATAGCATTAATCATCTCCTCATACTCACACTCCGAGAGAAACACCTCACCCGGATTCATTCTGAACGTCCCGCCATAATCCGGGCCATCCACATACTTCGGCGCAAGATGGAAATGCAAATGCGACAACTTATCGCTGTAGGCACCATAATTAATCTTCTCAGGATTGAACACCCTCTGCATAGCGCGGGTCACCCGGGCGACATCAGCCATAAAAGCATTACGCTGATCATCGTCAAGCTCATTAAGATCATTTACATGACCGTTATAAGCCACCAGGCAACGGCCGCGGTAAGTCTGCTCCTTAAAAAGGAAAGCGCGTGACACACTCAGATCCGCAATATGGATCATCAGATTATGAAGAGTCTCATTGTCAGTACAATAAAGACACTCCTTAGGATCGCTGTACATAAAAAACGATTTAAGGATTAAAAAATAAAGATAAAAAATAAACTTCCGACCACAAAATTAGCAAAAATCCCCCACCTCACAATCCCAAATCCCACTTCACCCATTCCAACCCCACATACACAATCCCACTCCCAACCTCAACCCCTCCCCCTCATCCTTCCGATAACCGTAGGGCGGGGGCGTGCCCCCGCCGCTACCGTCAAACCTTATTTATAGCCACTCCTCATGACTATAAAAAACTTCACGTCTCTGGTCCTCTGGTCCAAAAAGTTCTCCAGTTCTCCAGTCTTTTCTTCACAAACCCTCTATTCCTCCTGTCTCGAATTCTCAGTGAAATTGACCAATTTTCAAGACATATTGACGGAAAATTGCGTTAAAAAAACTTTAATAGCTTGTTTGCCACACATTATACCCTTACCTTTGCCACGTTTTTTAACAAAAGGTAAGCCTCTGAGACAGAGCGCGCACCACCATCATTATTCAACCTTATATGAAAAAAATCCTCTTATCCGCCGTCGCCACCATCCTCATGGCAGGCACAGCAATGGCAGAAGGCTATCAGATCAACTCCCTCTCAACCAAGCAGATCGGAATGGGACACACAGGAGTAGCCCTAAAGCTCGGAGCCGAGAACATGTACTTCAACCCCGCCGGAATGGCATATATGGACAAGACTCTCGATCTCACAGGCTCATTCACAGGCATAATGCCCACAGCCACAGCCACAGTCGACGGCAAAGAATATGAGACCGACAACGGCGTCTCCACCCCCATCAGCGTCAACGCAGCCTTCAGCATATACCCCAACCTCAAAGGAGGCATAGCATTCTACACCCCCTACGGTTCATCAATCAACTGGACCGACAACTGGCCCGGCTCAGTGCTCAATCAGAACGTATCGCTCAAGGCATTCACCATACAGCCCACACTCGCATGGGCAATCAACGATAAATTCTCCATCGGACTCGGAGCAATGGTGACATGGGCAACCGTCGACCTCAACAAAGGACTCGTCTCAGCCTCCACCGCCGACAACGTGATAAACGCCATGAAGACACTCGGGCAGCTCCCCGCATCAGTAGGAAGCTTCGGAAGCACCACCCCCGCATCCGTCAATCTCAACGGCAAGACCCGGATAGCCGTAGGCTTCAACATCGGAGCAATGTACAACGTCAACGACCGCCTCACCTTCGGAGCATCCTTCCGCTCAAAGATGGATATGAAAGTCAAGGCAGGCGAAGCACACGTATCCTATGCCAACGAACTCGCCCAGACACTCACAGGCGAGACCATCGACCTCATCAACAACGCCAACTTCAAGGCACAGATGCCATGCCCCTGGGTGCTCTCGCTCGGCGCATCCTACAAGCCCGTCGACCGTCTCACACTCGCCTTCGACGCACGTCTCACAGGCTGGCATGCCTACAAGAGCCTCGATGTCGAATTTCTTGACGAACAGCTCGTCCAGAAAGGGCTCAACCAGTACATCCCCAAGCACTATAAGAACTCATGGTGCTTCTCACTCGGAGCGCAGTACGCCCTCACCGAACGCTTCGACCTCCGTGCCGGACTCATGGTCGACACATCACCGGTCGACAAAAACTACTACAACCCCGAGACCCCCGGCATGACCAAGATCGAACCCACACTCGGACTCTCATTCCGTCCCGTCCCGCAGCTCTCCATCGACTTAGGTTTCATGTACGTGGCAGGCACAGGCATCAAGGGCGCATCATGCGAATCACCCGACCTCATGGGAAAAGCATTCCTCGGAAAACTCATGGCTGCCGGCATGACACCTGAGCAGGTGGCAGGGATAGCAACAAAATTCAACATCCCCACCACCAACAAATTCACAGCCGACTACAAGCTCCACGCCTTCATCCCATCCATCGGCGTAAGCTACAGCTTCTAAGACTTTTAGAACATATAACCATAGATATATATAGTTCATACAGATTAAGGCAATAGGACTTCGGACCACAGCTCCGTAGAGCTATATTAAAGACAGGAGAACAGGAGAACTTTCTTACGATACTTGTCGCAATCGGCGGGGGCCCCCCCCCGCCCTACGGCATCGAAGAAAGTTCTCCTGTTCTCCAGTCTTGTTTTTGGAAGTCACTATAGCCCTTTGGACATCTGGTCTAAAGGACCAATTATCGGATGTCCTCCCATTCGGCATCCGACACCTGGGGCTCGCGGGGAGTGTGGCGGCGGGAGGAGGATGAGTAGTCCGAAGTGGCAGAGGTCTCCGACGAAGATGTGGCGCGCACTTCCTCAAACTCTACATATTCCCCTTCGTCGCGGGAGAATATCTTGCTTTTGCGCTGCCTGTATCTGCCGTGGGCATCCTGCCGGCGGCTGGCCTCGTTGTCGTGAGTGGAATCGCTTTGCCCCGGAGCCTGCCCGAACATCTGCCCGAACATATCGTTAACCTTCTGCTGGAACTTGCGCTGCATGTAGCGTGCAAGCATAGGTTTCACAACGAGCCAAAGGAAATATACTATTATTATTGTACCGAAAAAAGTCAGCATTTTATAGGGAAAAGAGGGTGGGGGTGAAAGGATGAAGAGAGGGGCGTGTGTGCTATGCCTGCAATTCGTCCTCAAAGTTGTCAGGGTCGGTGCGTTTGCCCAGAAGGGATATCAGGATGTAGAGGATTATGGTCCATGCGAACCCTGCTACACCGTCGGTGGCTATGAAGAACACACATGCGGCAAGCACCATGTAGCGGCGCACGTTGCCTTTGAACGCCATATCCTTGAATTTCAGCGAGAACATTTTCAGCTCGCTCACCATAAGCAGAGAGAATCCGATTATAAGGACCGCCATCACTATGTCGCCCGGATAGCCGTGCTCGGAAATCCATCCCATGGTGCCGATCCAGAAGAGGGCGTTGGCAGGGATGGGGAGCCCTATGAATGATGTGGCCTGGCGGGTGTCGACATTGAATTTAGCAAGCCTTAGCGCGCCCATCAGTGCGATGAAAAGCGCGATGAAGGATACCCCTGATGGCGCACCTGCATCGATCATGGCATTCATAACCAGGAATGCGGGTGCGAGTCCGAAGCTCACGAGGTCGCTCAGCGAGTCGAGCTCCTTGCCCATGGGTGAATAGGCCCCGAGCAGGCGTGCCGAGAGCCCGTCGCAGAAGTCAAACACTGCGGCGGCCCCGATGAATATCCACGCCCATTCGAATGCATGGAGCCCCATGACCTGAGTCCCTGAGTGGAACGCCAGGAACACGGCGACACATCCGCACAGGAGGTTGAGGCAGGTGATGGTGTTGGGGATATATGTCTTTATATTCTTCACGTTCGATGTGTATGATGATGGTGGTCAGCCGAGTATGTCTCGGCGGCCATGAGTCAGCTTTTGGTTGCGAGGTGTGCCACTTCGGTGATGCCTCCTACGGTCTTGTCGCCGATCTTCACCTTTATCTCGGCATCGAGGGGGAGGTAGATGTCGACGCGTGAGCCGAACTTTATGAATCCCATGTGGTCCTCGATGTTGGAGCGTTCACCCGGCTCGGCGTAGGTGACGATGCGGCGCGCCACGGCTCCGGCTATCTGGCGCACAAGGAGCTCCTGTCCGTTGTTGGCGCGTATGAGCACTGTCGACCGCTCGTTCTCGATGCTTGCCTTGGGGAGATATGCACTCAGGAAGCGGCCTTTGTGATGGCGCACAAGGAGCACTTCTCCGTCTACCGGAAACCAGTTGGCGTGGACGTTGAGCACTGTCATGAACACTGACAGCATCCTCACCTTGCGGCGCAGGACCTCGGGCTCGAACACCTCTTCGAGAGCCACCACTGTTCCGTCGACCGACGATACCACCACATTCTCCCTGTCGCCCCGGAAAGTGCGCCGTGGGGAGCGGAAGAAGTTGACCACGAAGAGATAGAACACACCGCACACCGCTGAGAACACGATGGGAATCACCGCAGGCCGTATGAACATCCATGCCGACAGGTTGATCACAACCAGTATCAGCAGGAGTATCAGAAGTATGTTGGTGCCTTCAGTATGTATTTTTACCCTCATTTCAGTGGTTCTGTGTTAAGGCTTTTCGGTTATATAGGTAGTTTATTAATGTGCAAAGATAATCTATTTTCATCATTTGGCAAAGCATAAAGGCATGGAATGATGAAATTTAATGAATATTCGCTAAAATTCCGAGAATGCCAGCGGGAGGGTGGAGCGCACCGACGGAAGGATGTACACCTTGTCGCGGGCTGTGAGTATCACTTTGACGTCCCTGCCGGCGAGGGTCTCGTATTCGAGGAGTGCCTGGCGGCACGCGCCGCAGGGTGCTATGGGCTGTGCGAGCTCCTCTCCGTCGGTGCCGCGTGCCGCGATGGCTATCGCAGTGAAGCGGGAGTCGGGATGGCGGGAGTGGGCGTAGTAGCATGCGGTGCGTTCGGCACAGGTGCCTGAGGGGAAGGCGGCGTTCTCCTGGTTGGAGCCTGTGACGGTTTCTCCGTTGTCGAGGAGTATTGCCGCGCCTACATGGAAGTGGCTGTAGGGGGCGTAGGAGCGGGATGTGGCTTCGCGCGCGGCTTCAACGAGGCTGCGCTCTGAGGGGGAGAGCTCTTCGATGGAGGCCTCTGTTATGTGGGTGGTGAGTGTCAGCTGTTTCATGATTGTGTCAGTGAGTGGTAGAGGTTGCGGCAGGCATCGTCGAGAAGGTCGAGCACGAGCTCGAATCCTTCCGCGCCTTCGTAATATGGGTCGGGCACGTGGTCGTGACGTGCCGAGGGGGAGAAGTACTCCGACATTGCGTGGATCTTACTTTCGGCTTCGGGGGAGGGGGCTATTGCGCGTAGGTTGGAGATGTTGGCTGAGTCCATCCCTATGATGAGGTCGAAGTCGTCGAAGTCGCTTTCGGTGACCTGACGGCACCTGTGGGTGAGTTCGATTCCGCGGCGGCGTGCGTGGAGCCTCATACGGTGGTCGGGAAGATCGCCTATGTGATAGCGGCTTGTCCCTGCCGAGTCGATGATCCAGCTGCCGGTGACTCCCGGCTCGCTTACGATATGGCGCATTATGCCCTCGGCGGCCGGAGATCGGCATATGTTGCCGAGACACACGAATAGGATGCTGTGCTTTTTCATTGTTGTTATTGTGGGCTAAAAGGCTGTGTCATAATTCATGAAGTATATGACACAGCCTCTCGGGTTATTGTTAGCTTATCTTGCAGCAGGGATGAGTGTGTGGGTCCCTACTGTTCGAGGTCCTTGGGTATGGCTACGATCCTGAGGTTGCAGCCGTTGATGAAGTCGATGATGCTCTGACGCTCCGGCGAGGGGTCCACGTCGGCTTCGATGCGCTTGAGGGCATTGAACACCGATGTCCCTGTCTGATACAGGTGGCGGTAGCATTTTGCGATATCGTCGATGCGCTGTTCGCTCATGTTGCCGTTCTTTTTCAGCAGATAGGCATTCACCCCGAAGTAGGAAGTGGGGTTGTGAGCCATGATGCAGAAGGGAGGCACATTGCCGGTGATGCGGCATCCGCCCTTTATGAGCACCCAGTCGCCTATCTTTGAGTTCTCGTGTACCACGACGCTCGATGAGAGTATCACGCATTCGCCGATCTCCACGTCGCCTGCTATGGACACGTTGTTGCCGATCACAGTGCTGCCCTTGAGATGGGAGTCGTGCCCCACGTGGGAATTTGCCATAAGGAAAGAGCCGCTCCCTATCCTTGTGCCCCCTTCGGTCTTTATGCCGCGGTTGATGATCACATTCTCGCGTATCACCACGTCGTCACCGATGTAGCAGTAGGTGAACCCTCCCTTCCAACGGAAGTCCTGCGGGTCGGCACCTACAATGGCACCCTGGAACACCTTGCAGTTCTTGCCCATGCGTGTTCCGCGGATGATGCTTGCGAAGGGCATTATCACGCAGTTGTCGCCTATTTCCACATCCTTGTCGATGAATGCGAACGGATGGATGGTGACGTTCTCGCCTATCTTTGCCGATGGGTCGATGTGAGCTTTGTCGCTAATCATAATATTATTGATTTAGAGGAAGATGGACTGATTACCTGCCGCCACCGAGATTCTGGTAGAGGTTGATGAGGGCGCGTGTGGCAGCGAGATTGGTAGTGATCTGGGCTGTCTGTGCGCCGAGGAGGTTCTGCTGGGCGGTGAGCACCTCAAGATAGGTTGTGGAGCCGTCGAAGAGGAGGAGCTCGTTGGTGATGTCGACAGCCTTTGACATGTTGTCGACCTGAAGAGCGAGCCACGACTGTTTCTTGATGCTCTTCTCATAGGTGGTGAGGGCGTCGCTCACGTCGGCAGCCGCGCTCATGATCGAGTACTCGAAGTTGTTGAGTGCCTGCTTCTGCTGAGCTTTCGCGGCCTCAAGGCGCGCTATGTTCTGACCGCGTGAGAAGAGGGGTGCGGTGAGGCTTGCCCCGAGCTGGACGAACCACTGCGCCGGGTTGGATATCATTGTGCCCAGGGTGTTGGAGAATCCGCCGTTGGCAGTGATGTTGAGTGTGGGATAGAAGGCTGCGCGAGCTGAATTGGTGGCATAGAAAGCCGATGCGAGAGCCATTTCGGATGCGCGCACGTCAGGGCGGGCGGCGAGCTCAGCCATAGGCACGGATGTGCGGGCTATTGCGGGCTGAGAAAGGTTTGCGCTTGCGGGGATGCTCCACTTCTGCGGCATGGTGTTGAGCAGGAGCGACAGGGTGTTGTTAGCCTCGTGCAGCGACATCTCGATATCGTTGATCGACGATTCGATGCTGTAGTACTGCGCTTCGCTCTGCACCACGGCGTTCTCTCTGAGGCGTCCTGCCTCCTTGAGGTCGCGCATGGTCTGCACGCTCTGTTTCCACAGCACAGCTGTCTCGCGCGACAGTTCAAGCTGGCTCTGGAGAGCTGCTATCGTGTAGTAGCACTGAGCCACGCCGGCTATGATCTGAGATCGCACAGCCTGCTCGTAAGCCTTGGCCTGAGCCTCAGCCACCTCGGCGCTCTTGCGGTTGTTGCGGAGCTTGCCGAAGATGTCGACCTCCCAGTTGACTGCGAGCGGGAGCTGATAGCTCCATTCGCTCCAGGTGTTCATGGCGCGTGAGCGTGTAGCGTTGGGGGCGAAAGCCACCGAGGGGAGGTAGCTAAGGCGCGCACCTTTGAGCTGGGCATGCGCCATGTCTACACTGAGTTTGGCGTTGTTGAGGTCCTTGTTGTTGGCGAGGGCGCGCTCTATGAGGTCGGCGAGCATAGGGTCGGTGAACACCTGCTGCCACTTGAGGTTGCCGAACGCCTCGGGGTCAGCCTCCTGCTTCAACGCCTCGGCATACTCGTTGACGAGGGCATTGTTGACCTTCTCGGGGTTGTATTTGGTGTAGATCCCGCATCCGGAGAGCGCGCTCACGCTCAGCCCGGCGGCAAGGATGAGTGATATTTTGTTGAATTTCATATTCTTGATTTAAAATTCCGGGACGGATATCCGGGGTTAAAGGGCCTCAGGTGCTCCTGAGCGTGTGCCGGGGTCCCGTCGACCCTTTAACCGCAGCTCCGTTCCGAGGGGCTGAATATTATTTTGCCGAATACTGCTCGATCTCGTTTTCGATGCCTTCGTTGTCGGTGTCCTCCCACTTGAGCGGGGTGAACTTCTCCTGTATCTTCTGGAATATCACGAAGAGGGCGGGAACTATGAGCACCTGGAGTATCATACCTATGAGCATACCGCCTATCGAGCCTGTGCCGAGCGCGCGGTTGCCGTTGGCTCCGGCTCCCGAGGCGAACATAAGGGGCAACAGACCGATGATCATCGCCAGTGATGTCATAAGGATAGGACGCAGACGCGCCGAGGCTCCCTGGATGGCGGCGTTGACTATCGACATGCCTGTGCGGCGGCGTTCGATGGCGAACTCCACGATGAGGATGGCGTTCTTGGCGAGAAGTCCGATGAGCATGATGAGGGCGATCTGCAGGTAGATATTGTTGGAGATTCCGAATATCTGAGCGAAGATGAATGTGCCCATGAGTCCGAACGGTATGGAGAAGATCACCGAGAACGGCAGGATGTAGCTCTCATACTGGGCGGAGAGGAGGAGGTACACGAAGAGCAGACACAGCCCGAAGATGATCGCTGTGGTGCTGCCCGAGCCCTGTGCCGCTTCCTCGCGTGTCATGCCCGAGAATTCGTAGCCGTAGCCCTGGGGAAGGGTCTCGGCTGCGACGCGCTCGATGGCGGCGAGACAGTCGCCCGAGGTGTAGCCGGGAGCCGGCGAGCCGGTCACTGACATTGACTGGAACATGTTGAATCGGTTCATGAGGTCAGGTCCGTACACCTTGGTGAGCGTCACGAAGTTGCTGATCGATGCCATCTCGGCTCCGTTGCGTATCTTGATGGCTGAGAGGGTCTCGGGGCTGACACGGGCCTCGGGGTTGGCCTGCATCATAACACGGTATATCTTGCCGAAACGGTTGAAGTTGGACACGTACATACCGCCGTAGTAGCCCTGAAGGGTGGTGAGGATGGTCTTGGGTGAGATCCCCGCCTGCTTTGCCTTGGCGGCGTCGATATCTATCATGTACTGGGGGAACGCAGGGTTGAATGTGGTCATTGCCACCTGCACCTCAGGCTGCTGGTTGAGCTTGGCAAGGAAGCCCTGCACTATGGCGAAGAAGTCGTTGATGTTGCCGCCTGTGCGGTCCTGCATCTTGATCTCGAAACCGTTGGTGAGGGAGTATCCGCTGATCATAGGGGGAGCGAATATCACCACGCGTCCGTCCTTGATGGCTGCTCCTGTCATGCCGTAGAGCTTTCCGAGGATGGCTTCCGATGTCTGGTCGGCACGCTTGCGGTCCTCCCAGTTCTTGAGCTTGAGGATGAATGTGCCGTAGGTGGCACCCTGGCCTGCCATGAAGCTGTAGCCCGAGATCTTCTGGCGGTACTCGATGTCGGGGATGGTTGCGATGATGGCGTCCACCTGGTCGAGCACCTCATCGGTGCGCTCCTGCGATGTGCCCGGGGGCATGTCGACCATGCAGAACAGCACGCCGGTGTCCTCGTTGGGCACGAGGGTCGAGGTGGTCACGTTCATGAGCCACACCAGGATAGCCACGGTGAGAGCCACGAGGCTGAACGATGTGATCTTATGGTTGATGAAGAACGATGTGAACTTGTTGTATGCCTTGAGGATTCTGCCGAAGCCTATCTCGAATCCCTTGTGGAAACGCTTTCCGAAGATTCCGAGGATAGTGACTATGGCGCATGCGCTCGCTATGACGAGCTGGACGGGGTGTTCGAGGCTGTACCATCCGAGCACCATGAACGTGATGGTGGCGGTGAGGAACGCGAATGTCACCAGCGGGGGGAGGTCGAGGGTGAAACGACGCTTCACGTTGCCTGCCACTGCCTGGGCTGCCGCACCGTAGGCGTTACCCATGCGTTTGCCTATCGGGTCGTGGTTGTCATGACCCTTGAGGAACACGGCGCAGAGCGCGGGCGAGAGGGTAAGGGCGTTGAGCGCGGAGATACCGATGGCGATCGCCATTGTGAGACCGAACTGGCGGTAGAACACACCTGTGGTGCCGCTCATGAACGATACAGGGATGAACACGAGCATCATCACGAGGGTGATCGAGATGATGGCTCCGCCTATCTCGCCCATTGCGTCGATCGATGCCTTGCGCGCGCTCTTGTAGCCCACGTCGAGTTTGGCGTGGACCGCCTCGACCACCACTATGGCGTCGTCGACCACAATGGCTATCGCAAGCACAAGGGCTGAGAGGGTGATGAGGTTGATGGAGAACCCGATGAGGTTCATGAAGAAGAATGTTCCCACGAGTGCCACAGGGATGGCGATGGCGGGGATGATGGTGGAGCGTATGTCCTGAAGGAACACATACACCACGAAGAACACGAGGATGAATGCCTCGATGAGCGTCTTGATAACCTCGTGGATAGAGGCGTTGAGGAAGTCGTTGTTGTTCATCGGCACGGCTATCTCAAGGCCGGCGGGGAGTTCCTTCTTCATGTTGTCCACCACCTTCAGACAGTCGTCGATGATCTGTGTGGCGTTGGAGCCTGCGGTCTGGAACACGATACAGCTTGTGGAGAGATTGCCGTTGAGTGAGTTGGAGAATCCGTAGGTGACACGTCCGAGCTCCACCCTGGCGACGTCGCCCAGACGGAGCACCTCGCCTGTGGGCTTGGCTGCTACCACTATGTCCTCGAACTCTTCGGGGGTGGAGAGGCGGCCTTTGTATTTCAGCGTGTACTGGAACGACTGGTCACCCTGCTCGCCGAAGGCTCCCGGGGCAGCCTCGATGTTCTGCTCGGCAAGCGCGGCGGAGATGTCGGTAGGCATCAGTCCGTACTGTGCCATCACCTCGGGCTTGAGCCATATGCGCATGGAGTAGTCGGCACCGAACGACATGACGTCGCCCACGCCTGACACACGTTGCAGCTGAGGGATCATATTGATCTTGGCGTAGTTGTCGATAAACTCCATCGAGTAGCGGCCGGTGGGGTCGTAGAGCGACACCATGAGCAGCATCGATGACTGACGCTTCTGGGTGAGCACGCCCACCTGGGTCACCTCGGCGGGGAGGAGGTTCTGGGCCTTAGCCACACGGTTCTGCACGTCGACGGCCGCCATGTCAGGGTCGAAGCCCTGCTCGAAGTAGACGGTGATGTCGGCTGAGCCTGTGTTGGAGGCGGTTGACTCCATGTAGGTCATGCCTTCGGCACCGTTGATCGACTCCTCAAGAGGGGCTATGACGGAGTTGAGCACTGCCTGGGCGTTGGCTCCCGTGTAGGATGTGGATACACGTATGGTAGGGGGTGCGATGTCGGGGAACTGGGTCACCGGAAGCGAGAACAGCCCGATGAGACCCAGCAGTACGATGAAGATGGAGATCACCGTCGACAGCACCGGCCTATTTATGAAAGTATCGAGTTTCATTGTTTAGTTGAGGAATTTTTTAATTCTGTGATTTCTGAGGAGAGCGGGGTGTGCGGGAGAGGGATGGATTATTCGGCTTTTTCAGCGGCGGGTGCGGCTGGCGCATCAGGCGCGGGTGCGGCGGCAGTGGGGTTGATTGTCATGCCGTCCTTGAGCTTGGTGCCTACGCCTTCGATGGCTACACGGTCGCCTGCCTTGAGCCCTGAGGTCACTACGAATACTTTGCCATTATTGTTGGTCTCGATGGCTATGGGCGTGGAAACCACCTTGTTGGAGTCGTTGACAACATAGACGAACCGGCGGTCCTGAAGCTCGAATGTGGCTTTCTGCGGGATCACGAGCACGCTGTCCATGGGGTTGGGGATGATGATCTGGCCTGTGGCACCGCTGCGGAGCACGCCGTCAGGGTTGCTGAAGAGCGCGCGCACGCTCGACGAGCCTGTGTTGTTGTCGATCACACCCGACACTGTTGCCACCTTGCCCTCGATGGGGAATATGGTGCCGTCGCTGAGTTTGAGCCTCACTGCGGGCATCGACTTGATGGCGGCGTCGAGGGAGCCTTTGCCGTTGCCTGATAGTGCAAGGAGGTCCTTCTCGGTGAGTGAGAAGTAGGCATACACCTGTGAGTTGTCGCTGACGGTGGTGAGGGGCTGTGCCGACGAGGGGCTTGCAAGGGAGCCTTCGCGGTTGGGTATCTGACCTACCACGCCGTCGCTGGGTGATGTCACCACTGTGTAGGCGAGGTTCTTCTGAGCGTTTACCAGAGCTGCCTTTGCTGTGGCGAGCTGGGCGTTGGCCTGCTGTAGAGAGTTCTCGGCAAGCTGATATTCATATTGCGAGATGATGTTCTTGTCAAGCAGTGTCTTCTTGGAGTCGGCAGTCATCTTGGCGGTGTTGACTGCTGTCTGAGCGGAGTTGAGGGTGGCGCGCGCCTGGTCGACAGCTGCCTGGAACTGCACCTGGTCGAGTGTGAAGAGTGCCTGCCCCTTGCGTACACGCTGTCCTTCGTCGACATGTACTTTGGTGATGAATCCTGTTACCTGCGGGCGGATGTCAATGTCGGTTTTGCCCTTTATTGTCGCGGGGTAGGTGGACTGGAGGTCTACGTTCTGAGGAGCGAGCGTGACGGTGGCGATTGCGGGCGCGGGCATCTCCATCTGCTGGCCCTTGTTGCCTGAGCATGATGCGAGAGTGGCGGACGCGAGCAGCACGGAGAGGCTGCCGATTGCGAGTGACGAGATTGATTTCATTGTGTCGTTGTCGTCTTTGTTTATTATACCTAAATTAGATGGTTGTTTTTTTGAGTATGTTGAAACGGCTAAAGCCAAAAATTCACGCAAAGGTACAACGAAAAATTACGATTTTGGAAAAATATAACAACATTTTTAATGATTTTATCCATTCATTCCCAAAATTTATACCTTTTGACCAATCGAGAAAATATTTTTTAGCACAGTGCGGCGTTATCGCACCTGCATGGGCCCCGGATGTGTTAACTTTGCGAAAAAAGTGTAGATATGAGCGTGAAGAAGAGACAGAAGCACCCTTACCGCATAGGTCTTGCCGCTATAGGGAGGATGTATGTGAGGATGATATGCGATGCCCGCTCCACGGTGGTGAGCGAGGCTCAGTTCAGGGATATGATGTTCGGGATGATGTGTTATATAGAGGACCCCGGATGGGTGCCTGCTCCCGATGCTGTGATCAATCCCGAGGTGATGGATAGGGTGCGCGCTGACGTTGACAGGAGTGCACGGCTCTCCGAGGCTGCCCGCAGGCGTGCCGCCCGCAGGAAGGTGGCTGCGGCTGATGCGGCTGCTGACCGGCATGAGGAGAGGGCGCGGGCTTATCCGGCAAAGGAGGTGGCGTCGATTGTGGGGCGGGATTACTGCCATATGCCGCAGGCTCAGGCTGTGGCGGCACCCTTGGCTGCTCCGTGCGTCCCTGAGCCGGTGAGGGTCCCGGCTGTCTCGCCGCCGTTGCCTTTTCATGCCGGGCGGCGGGCGTCTCCGCCGGGTAAGGGGGCATGCCTGCTTGAGGTGAAGCTACCCTCTTCGGTGTTTGACGACAGCAGCGAGCCGCGGGTGCGCTCTGATACCGAAATGGAGTATCACCGTCTACATGACCGTTACCCGGGGGAGTGAGAAGCCGGCTGGAGTGAAGTATGGCTCAATTTTTATGTGGGAGTGGCGGGTAATGTGTGAAAAAATCACTACATTTGCATTTCAATTTCTAACCACCTAACCCCTCAGCCTCAGGCTGAATGCCAATGATCCAGTCTCCTTACCGTCGGGGCGCCGACGACGGCTTCTTTTTCGGTGCTTATCTCACGGTGATGTTCTTCGCTTCGATATTCTCGGAGTGGATGCCTCTGTTGCAGCTCCTGTCGGGTGCGATGGCGGTGTGCGTGCCGCTGACGATCTACCGCTTCATGCTACGTTATCACCGCAGCCTCGGTCAGATGGGGTCGTTCCCTATGCTGTGGATGCAGGGGGTGGTGATATTCTTCTGCGGGATGCTTCTCGCGGGGACGGCCCTCGTGGTGTTCATGAAATGGCTGTCGCCTGATTTCGTAGTGGAGCAGATGCGTGCCGTGGCAGCCCTCAGGGGCACTATGCCGGGGTCGCAGGTGGATATGGCAGCCGATATGGCTCAGAAGATGCTTGATGCCAATTTCGTGCCTTCGCCCATAGAGATAGTCACGGAGATGATGATGCTCGCCATCGTCACAGGCTCGCTGCTTTCGATGGCCCTTAGCGGGATATTCGCTTTGAGGCGCAGACGTGAGTTCGGCTCCAGAGGCTGCAACATATAGCCCGGCATGCGGCGAATGTGTGCCGTCCGAAGAATCAATCGTTCTCTCCACATATTTTAACTCTGTAAACCTCCTCTTCATAAAAGCGGAATAAATAATGGATATATCAGTAATTGTGCCCCTGTATAACGAGGCTGAGTCGTTGCCCGAGCTTGCGGCGTGGATCGACCGCGTGATGAAGGATCACGACTTTTCCTATGAGGTGATTTTCGTTGATGACGGTTCAACCGACGATTCATGGGAGGTGATACACCGCCTTGCCGCCGGGAATCCGGCTCTGCGCGGAGCGTCGTTCCGCCGCAACTACGGCAAGTCGCCCGCCCTGAACACCGGCTTCGGGCTTGCCCAGGGGGATGTGGTGATCACTATGGATGCCGACCTTCAGGATTCGCCCGACGAGATCCCGGAACTGTACCGTATGATCATGCGCGACGGCTACGACCTGGTGTCGGGCTGGAAGAAGAAACGTTATGACCCGCTGTCGAAGACCATCCCCACCAAGCTCTTCAATGCAACTGCACGCAAGGTGAGCGGCATAAGGAATCTGCACGATTTCAACTGCGGGCTTAAGGCTTACCGCAATGAGGTGGTGAAGCATATCGAGGTGTATGGCGACATGCACCGTTACATACCTTATCTGGCAAAGAACGCCGGATACTCCAGGATAGGAGAGAAGGTGGTGCAGCACCAGGCGAGGAAGTACGGAAAGACCAAATTCGGGCTCGACCGGTTCGTCAACGGCTATCTCGACCTTGCCACGCTGTGGTTCACCGGGAGGTTCGGCGCGAAGCCCATGCATTTCTTCGGTCTGCTCGGCTCGCTAATGTTCATCGTGGGCTTCATCGCAGTGATGGTGGTGGGCTTCGGCAAGCTGTATGACATGTATCATGGCAACCATTACATACTTGTCACCGATTCGCCTTATTTCTATCTGTCGCTCGTGATGATGATAATAGGCACCATGCTGTTTCTCGCAGGCTTCCTCGGCGAGCTTATAGTGCGCAACTCCCCCTCGCGCAATCATTACGAGATAAAGGATACGCTCGGCGACTAAGCGGACAGCCCGGCTTTTTTCGTACATAAATAACTCCCGCTCCCTCCTTGTTCATTGTTAAAGACACTAAAGAATCATGAATACATATCCCGAACTTTATAGCCTGTCGCTCAATCGGTTCTCATGCCGCAGTTATTCTTCTCAGCCTGTGCCCGAGGATGCCATGATGGCTGTGCTCGATGTGGCGAGGCTCGCGCCGTCGGCATGCAACCGTCAGCCGTGGATCTTTGTCATAGCTGATACCCCCGACGAGCGTGAGGCTGTGGCGCAGAGCTATGCGCGCGACTGGATCAGGACTGCCCCCGAGTATATCATCGCATGCGGTGTCCATGACCAGGCATGGCATCGCCCCCACGACGGAAAGGACCATACCGATGTGGACCTCTCTATAGCGATTGAGCATCTGTGTCTGGCTGCTGCGTCGCTCCATCTCGGCACCTGCTGGGTGTGCAACTTCGATCCCGAAATCATCCGTAGCGCGTTCCGTCTCCCCGAGGGGGTGGAGCCTGTCGCGATCATCCCCATAGGTTTCCCCGCCGAGGGTGTCTCCGCCCCGGATAAGACCCGCAAGGAGCTGAGCGAGATAGTGAGGCGCGGAAAATTCTGATAAGGTTTGAAAGCTCTATTCTACATATTATTGCCGCTTGCCGCGCTGGCAGCCGCGCTGGCGGGATGCAACTCCACCGGATGTACCGACAACCAGAATTCGGTGCCTTATGCCGGTTTCTATTCCATGTCGACGAAGGAAAAGGTGGTGATCGACTCCCTTGCCATCTTCGGTGAGGGCGCGCCCAATGATTCTCTGCTTGTTGATCCTGATGAGAAGGTGTCGGATGTGTATCTGCCGTTCAGGGCAGGAGAGAGTTCCACCACGTTTGTCATCAGGTATATGCAGAAGCATCTTGCAGCTGCCGGTGTGCAGGACCGCGTGACGTTCTATTATGAGTCGACCCCTTATTTCGCTTCCGAGGAGTGCGGGGCTATGTATCATTACCGCATCACTCGTGTGGCTCACACGTTCCAGATTCTGGATTCGGTAGGGGTGTCCGACTCTCTTGTGACCAATGTCGAGCGCATGACCATCGGGCTGTACTTCCGAGTTTCAGAGCCTGATCCCGATGAGCCAGACGAACCGGATGGTCCCGACAATCCGGACAACCCCGACAACCCCGCCCCGGATGAGCCCGGAACTGATAACCCTGATGATCCGCAGGAGGGGGATGGTGATGAGTAGGTCGATCCTTGCCCTTATTACAGTCCTTGTGCTCAGTGTGTTCTCGGTTAACGCACAGCGCAGGGTGACTCCGGTGACCCCGCGTGACCCCGGGGCGGCTCCTGTGATTCCGGATGTGAAGAAGCCCATTGACCCCTCGCGCCTGGTGACCACCACCGATGCCCAGGGCAACACTGTGACAGTCGACACCGTCACCGGTCTCGAATATGTCGATTCAACTCTGCTCAAGGCTCCTCCCAAGATGGAGTATCCGCTGCTTCACGAGGTGGTGGCGGGTGTCAATGTGTGGGACCCTCTGATGCGTGCCCTCGGTCAGAAGTACGGATTGGGGGATGTGTGGGGCGAACTTAGCCTGCACAACCGCTATTTCCCGTTTTTTGCAATAGGTCTCGGCAATTGCAACGACACTCCTGCCGATAAGAACTATACTTTCAAGACCCCCATTGCTCCGTATTTCAAGCTCGGCGCGTCCTACAATTTCCTCTACAACTCCAACCCCGACTATAAGTTGCAGATGGGTCTGCGCTATGGGTTCTCCACATATAAGTGGAGTGTGCTCGACGCCACGGTCGACGAGGGATACTGGGGTGAGCCTTCCAGGTTCTCACTCAACGATCTGAGCCACACGGCAGGATACCTTGAGGTGACATTCGGCATTAAGGTGAACATCGCCGGTAACTTTTCGGCGGGATGGACGCTCGTGTACCATTCGGTGCTCCACGAGTCGAAGTCACCTTACGGACAACCCATGTATATCCCCGGCTACGGTAAGCGCAACGGCGCGTTCACGGCTAATTTCTCCGTAATGTACACTATCCCCATAAACAAAAAGCCTGTCGCCGAGGTTACAGAAGAAAAGGGGGCACCGTCGGGCTACTGACGGTGACGCCTCGGAGTCCTCACCCTTTCATCACCAGATATATTTATGATAGAGAGAATTGTAATCATCGATAATGTTGACCCTGTCAGTTTCTATGGTGTCAACAACAGCAATATGCATCTCATACGCAACCTCTTCCCTAAGCTGCGCATGGCGGCTCGCGGTTCGGTGATAAAGGTGATAGGCGACGATGCCGAGACAGCCGAGTTCGAAAGGAAGATCAAGGAGCTGGAGGAGTATTGCTCCCGATTCAACAAGCTTACCGAGGAGGTGATTCTCGATATTGTGAAGGGCAATGCCCCTTCCGAACCGAAGCAGGACGATGTGATCATCTACGGCATAAACGGCAAGGCTATATCTCCGCGCAATGCCAATCAGGCTCTTCTGGTAAAGGCGTTCAGGGAGAACGACCTGACGTTTGCGCTCGGTCCGGCAGGCACAGGAAAGACCTATATAGCGATAGCCCTTGCCGTTAAGGCTCTTAAGAACAAGGAGGTGCGCAAGATCATCCTGTCGCGTCCCGCTGTGGAGGCTGGCGAGAAGCTCGGGTTCCTGCCCGGCGACATGAAGGACAAGATCGACCCCTATCTCCAGCCGCTCTATGATGCGCTTGAGGACATGATCCCGGCGGTCAAGCTCAAGGAGTATATGGAGACCAATGTGATACAGATAGCCCCGCTGGCATTCATGCGGGGCAGGACTCTCAATGATGCGGTGATCGTGCTCGATGAGGCGCAGAACACCACTGTGCACCAGATAAAAATGTTCCTCACCCGCCTTGGCATGAATGCCAAGATGATAATCACCGGCGATGCCACGCAGATCGACCTTCCGCGTTCGGTGCAGTCGGGGCTCGTGCAGGCTCTCCACATCCTCAGGGGGGTGCCGGGCATAGGAAGAGTGGAGTTCGGGAAGAAGGACATTGTGCGCCACTCGCTCGTGCAGCGCATAGTCGAGGCATACGAACGCCACGATAAGGAGGAGATGAAGTCTCACCCCGAGCAGATGACGGAGTAGATTTTAAGACCGGAGGACCGGAGGACCAGAGGGTTAAAAAGACAGAAGAACAGGAGAACTTTTTATAGGACCACCCATATAAGATAGGTTTTTAAACCTATAGATATATGGTGCTTTGGTCCTATAAAAAGTTCTCCTGTTCTTCTGTCTTTACCTTTTTCCGGTAAAGGTGTGTGGCGTCGTTTTACCAGATGATCACGCGCTCTGATTCGGGGCGGAACATGGGATCGCTTTCAGTGATGCCGAATGCCTCGAAGAAGGGGGCGATGTTGCGCAGGGTGACGTTGACGCGGTTTATGCCGAGCGAGTGTACGTCGCCTGTGGTGAGCGAGCGTATCTCTTCGGGGCGGATGTTGGTTGCCCAGAGGTTGGCATAGTTCATATAGAATACCTGGGCGGGTGAGAATCCGTCGATGTTGGCTTCGGGGGAGTTGATGTCGACACCTTTCTTCTCCTGCGAGTCGAGGAAGGCTGTCATGGCAACGCGGAGTCCGCCCTGGTCGGCTATGTTCTCGCCGAGGGTATAGGTGCCGTTAGCCTTGAGTCCGGGGAGCACCTCCACCTCGTCGAACTGGGCGATGAGACCCTTGGTCTTCTCTTCGAATTTGGCGAGGTCCTCGGGGGTCCACCAGTTGGTCATGTTGCCGTTGGCATCGAAGTTGCGTCCCTGGTCGTCGAATCCGTGGGTCATCTCGTGGCCTATCACCACGCCGATGCCACCGTAGTTCTCAGCGTCGGATGCGTTGGGGTCGAAGAAGGGTGCCTGGAGGATTGCTGCGGGGAACACGATCTCGTTGGCGAGGGGGTTGTAGTAGGCGTTGACTGTCTGAGGTGTCATTCCCCACTCAGTGCGGTCGACAGGCTTGCCCCACTTGGAGTAGGTCTCGCGCTGGTGCCACATGCTTGCGTTGTGCATGTTCTCGTAGTAGGACAGGCTGGGGTCGATCTCCATTGAGGAGTAGTCCTTCCACTTGTCGGGGTATCCGATCTTTACGGTGAAGGCTGCGAGCTTCTCCTGGGCGCGTGTCTTGGTGGAGTCGCTCATCCAGTCGAGGTTGTCGATGTGCTTTCCGAGGGCTGTGCGCAGGTTCTCAACGAGTCCGAGCATGTAGTCCTTGGAGGACTGGGGGAAGTATTTCTCGACATAGAGCTGTCCGATGGCTTCGCCGAGGGCACCTTCGGTGGCACCGAGGGAGCGTTTCCAGAGAGGACGGAGCTCCTGGACGCCGCTCATTACCTTGTTGAACTCGAAAGATGCCTGGGTGAAGTTGTCGCTGAGCTTGGATGCGGCCTGGCTCACGTAGTCCCAGAGGTAGTAGTCCTTGATCTCACGGTCGGTGAGGGTGGAGATTAGCTTGGAGCCTGTTGCCACGGTCTTGGGGTCGGTGACGATGATGGTGTCGGGGGTCTGTATGCCCATTGTCTCCACGAAGAAGCGGTCCCAGTTGACGGCGGGGTATTCAGCCTTGACCTGTGCGATGGTGCAGGGGTTGTACATCGCGACGATGTCGCGGCTCTCTTCGCGGGTCTTGGTGTCGCGTGCGATGGCTGTCTCGATCTTCATCACGTTGCCGGTGATGCGGTCGGCATCCTCCTTGGAGTATCCTGCGTTCTGCATCTGTGTGGCGATGAGTGTCTTGTAGGCGTTGCGCACGGCGGTGTTGCGCTCGTCGTCGAGGAGGTAGTAGTCACGGTCGCCCATGCCGAGCCGGGCACCTGAGACGTACATGGCGTACTTTGTGGAGTTTGCCATATCCTCCATCGGTCCTGCTCCGAAGAATGGGCTTGCGTAGTTGCCGTGCATCCATATGAAGAGGTCCTCCATTCCTTCGCGCGGGGTGTCCTCGATCTTTTTGAGGTCGGCGAGGATGGGTTTGGCTCCTTCGGTGTTGCGGCGTGCGGTGTCCATTGCGAGGGAGTATACGGTCCATACCTTGTGGGCTACGGTGCCGGGTTGCGGATCGGTTGATCCGAGTCCTTCCACGAGGCTGCGCACGCGAGCCTCGCAGGTGTCGTTGATCACATCAAACTGTCCGTAGCGGGCATGTTCGGCGGTGAGGGGGTTTGCCTCGATCCAGCCTTTGTTGATGCGGTTGTAGAAGTCGTGGCCCGGAGCTATCGTGGTGTCGATGTAGGCTGGGTTGACGCTTGCCAGGTGCTCGGAGTTGCCGCGGCTGCATGATGATGCTATCGCGGCAAGAGCGATGACGGTGAGAGGTAATGTTTTCATTGGTTTCTTATGGTTGATGATTGGAGTTATTGCTGCTGAAGGGATGCGAGGGTGGCGCGTAGCTGCTCCTCGGTGGCTGTGAGGCGTTGGCGGCACATGTGGAGGAGCTCGGTGGCGCGGCGAGTGTAGTCGGCGAGGCTGTCGATGTCGCACTTGTCGCTTTGCATGAGGCGCACGATGTTCTCAAGCTCGTTGATGCTCTGTGAGTACGAGAGCTGCTCGTCGGCGGGGTTGGGTTGCATTGTCGGGGGGATGTGAGGGGGAGGGGTTATTGTTCGATTTTTTCCACTATCCGGGTGAATATCTCGTCGATGGAGCCGATTCCGTGTATTGAGCGGTATCTGCCGTCGCGTATGTAGTATTCACGCAGGGGTGATGTGGTGTTGTGGTATACGTCGAGACGTTTGCGTATGGTGTCGGCGTTGTCGTCGTCGCGTCCGGATACTTTGCCGCGCTCGATGAGGCGTGCGGTGAGCACATCGTCGGGGACTTCGAGTCCGATCACAGAGTGGATTTTCTCGCCGCGTTTTTCGAGCATTTCGCTGAGGGCGTCGGCCTGCGGTATGGTGCGTGGGAATCCGTCGAATATGAATCCTTTGGATGAGGGCATGAGTCGGTCGACTTTGGCTGCGAGTATGCTTACCATAAGGTCGTCGGGGATGAGGTTGCCCTTGGATATGTAGGAGTCGGCTATTTTGCCGAGTTCGGTGCCTGCGGCGATCTCGCCACGCAGTACTTCGCCTGTTGATATGTGAGTGAGACCGTAGCGGTCGATGAGTTTTTCGCTTTGAGTGCCCTTGCCACTGCCCGGGCCTCCAAAAATTACAAGATTAAACATTCTACTAAAAAGCCTATCAGAATGGAAGTTCTATAATTATTGTGTCGGGACTCACGTCCCGGGGTGTTAGATGGCTGAGGAGGGAGAGTGTTTCAGGATTGACGGTTCCGGTGAGGAGGGTTGGCTGTGAGGGATGATTGCCCGGATGCAGGGAGGGGTGGGGGAGAGGGCCTGCCGGCGGCGGATCATTCGTCGAGTACGTAGATGTCGTTGAGGTTGCGTGCCTTGCCGTCGATGTCGAGTCCGTAGCCGATGATGAATTTTTTGGGTATCTCGAAGCCGACGTAGTCGGGGGTCACTGGTACCTGGAGTGCTTCGGGCTTGAAGAGGAGTGTGGCTATCCGTACTGACGAGGGGTTCATTGCCTTGATGTCGGCCTGGAGGCGGGTCATGGTGTGTCCGGTGTCGATGATGTCCTCGATAATGATAACATCACGTCCGGAGATGTCCTCGGAGAGCCCCATTATCTGTTTTACGGAGCCTGTCGATGATGTGCCTTCGTAGCTTTTGAGGCGTATGAAGGTGATCTCGGCGTCGATGTCGATGGCGCGGAAGAGGTCGAGCGCGAACGGTGCCGCTCCGTTGAGCACACATACGAGTAGCGGGTAGCTGTCGGTGTAGTCGGCGGATATGGCTTTGCCAAGGGTGGCTACACGCTGGCGTATTTCTTCATTTTCGATGAAGGGACGGAATGTGAGTCCCTGGTAGGTCTTACGTTTCATTTTGGCAACTTTGGGTGCAAAGTTACTAAAAATGTGTAGTAATGTCAATTGTTTTTGCGAAAAAAAGATTCCAATGTGGCGGGTCGCCATATTGGAATCTTTTTTATGGTGTTTTTTTGTTTTGGATGTTTGTTGTGTTTCTGTCGGTGTTTGCGTCGGTACCGGCGGGGGCGCGCCCCGCCCTACTTTTGGAGGGCTTTCAGTGCTGCGGCGTAGTCGGGCTCGCTGGTGATTTCGTGGACGAGGTCGCGGTAGATGACGCGGCGGTTTTCGTCGAGGATGAGGACGCATCGGGTGAGGAGTCCTGCGAGGGGTCCGTCAACGAGCTGTAGTCCGTATTTCTGCCCGAAGAGTGGTGAGCGGAATGCTGATCCGAAGATTACGTTGTCGATGCCTTCGATGGTGCAGAACCGTCCCATTGCGAAGGGGAGGTCCATGGATACGCATATGATGGCTACGTTGTCGAGGCTGGCTGCTTCCTGGTTGAAGCGTCGCACGGAGGTGGCGCATACCGGTGTGTCGAGGCTCGGGAAGATGTTGAGGACTACGCGTTTGTCGGCGAAGTCGGAGCATAGTATCTGTGAGAGGTCGGGTGCGGTGAGGTGGTAGCATGGTGCTGTCTCGCCTATGCCGGGGACTGTGCCGCATGTGTGGCAGGGTGTTCCTTTGAAGAGTACGGTTTCCATATTTTGTTAGTTTTTATGAGTGTAATTTATTTTGGACCATAGGACCAGGGGGATAAGACAGGAGAACAGGAGGGTTTTAGGCCAGAGACCCAGAGGGCTATAGGGTTTAAGACAGGAGAACAGGAGGACTTTTGGACTATAGTGCTATAGAGCTATAGGGTTATGGCATACGGCAGGAGGGGTGTGGAGCAGAGATGTGGGGGGGATAGTCCTGAGGGGGGGACAATAAATAATGTCGGAT